>Ga0307509_10000868_pt1 | contig 52157 bp, 61 predicted proteins | sample 10_EM_MG_FD_202245 | JGI IMG/M metagenome (GOLD analysis project Ga0307509, IMG submission 202245) | Populus trichocarpa ectomycorrhiza microbial communities from riparian zone in the Pacific Northwest, United States - 10_EM | ecosystem: Host-associated > Plants > Roots > Unclassified | place... | reverse complement strand
GATGAAGCCCAAGTGAAAAGCCAAAATAGATGTATCGTGAAGAAATAAAGACCAAACCCTGAGGTTTATGCAGGCCGAATGCGGTAAGTATTTTAAGCGGGAGGAAAATAGAGGGCGCGGAGCGTGGCTGTCTTTCTACCTTAAACAAATGCATATGATTCAAACAAAAAGAAAAAGAAAAAGAAAAAGATAAGTGGTGACCACTTTCTTTTTTTTCTTTTTTTCTTTTTATATAATGTATTCATTGTTAAGGTACGAGAACTCGCATGCAGCGCTAGCTATGGCGTAAACAAAACCTTAATCCCAAAATAAACATAAAACATAGGAAAAATCACACCATCGTCTTCAAGAGCGTCAAGTATTCGACGCGGCACCAACACACCGTTGACAAAGGAAAATACAAACATGATACTAGCTAAACAACTAACTAGTTACTGAAGGAAAGCAACCCAAAGTCCACCGCAGTAGAAAACCAAAACGGGGCGAGGCGGGGAAGAGGAGAGGAGACCCCCGGGGAGGGGGGAGGATGGAGGGGAGGGAAAGACCATCGAGGCCGGCGAAGGTGGCAGAGAAGGGGACATGTCCGGTGGGTAGTTTGTAGCACTAGCCCTCATGTAGGCAGCAAGGGAGGAAAGGAGGGAGACCGAGGACCAAAGAGGAGCGTCAGGACCGACTGAGGTCAAGCCTTGGAGGTGGCGCGACCTGGCGGCAGCGAAGTATGATGTGGCTGGAAGTTTCTTGTTCTTCGCCACAGAGAGGACAGAGGAGGGAGGCGTCAGCGGACAACCAGGAGGGGTGGGTGGCAAGGTAGCTCTTCTGGGCTCTCATCTGATGAATGCGGCCAGCTATGAATTTCCCTAGCCCCATGAATGGGTGAGGCCCTAGTGAAAGGTAAAAGGAATAATACCGCGGAGGAGGGTGATCCAGGCGCCAGGCCTCGAGCATGAGGAGACGGGCCTTGCGTCTAAGGGAAGAGTAAGCGGCTTTCATGACGTTGTCAGGAGGGAGAGGAGGGAGATCTGGGAGGAGTGAGGAGTTTATAAGAGGGGTGAACAAGAGGCCCTCGAGGAGGGGCAGGGTAAGGTGAGCCATGGCATCCACAGGGAGGTCGGTCCTGGTCGGAGGAGAGGGGCGTGGGGTTTTCCAGTTGAGCGGCATAACCTTGGGGTCTAGGCAGGTACAGAAGGAGCGATGGCAGTCGGGGGCACGAAACTTGAGGAGGGAGGGAAAGGACCTGCACAGGCGGGCGGATGCAGGATTGATCTGAGGGGGAGAGCACACTAGCCGAAGAGCAGCCATGCGCCTTTTGTGGGGAAGCAGGACAGACAGGGGAGGCAGGCATGCTTCGGCGGAGAGGATCGGAATGGGCGTGGCCAGGAAACAGTTTGTGACCCAGCGCTGGACCTGTCTCCAATGGACCTCCATCTTGCAGAGGAGGCCCTTGGAGGGGACGAAGAGGTCCGCACCATAGGAGAGGATAGGAAAGAGGAGGGAGAAAGCGAGGCGGTGACAGAGGTGGGGGGAGACCCACGAACCAGAGGAGGAGAGGCGTCTAACCGCGGCAAAGGCCGCCTGGGAGAGGGCGAGTCGGCGGGAGAAGTGGGCGGAGGAGGCGAGGTTGGAAATGAACCAGTATCCAAGCCACCTGAATTTAGGGGAGGGGTGAAAGAGTTGGCCATCAAGAGCCACCGGGGGAGGCCTGCTGGTAGAGGGGGGGTCCCTCTGCACGGGGATACGCCAGTGTATGAGCTCCGTCTTGGGAACCGAGAAGTCAACACGCCTTGCGTGGGCGATTGCCCTTAAATGTCCAAAAATACCTTGCAGGGTCCTGGAGTTGGAGCGATAGGACAGAGAGGACGTAGTGACAGAGAAGTCATCAACGTCCGAGAGAATCAGACCTTTTGGGACCGGGATGTGGAGGGGCACGACATAGATAACGAACAGCAGGGGAGAGACTGGCGAGCTCTGGGGGGTACCAACCGAGACGGGGAAAAACGCGGAGCGAGCCCTGGAAAAGCAGACGGCAGGAGCAGTCAGAGAGGAAGGACCTGACCCAGGCAACCAGGTAGTGGTTGACCCCTTTGCGTCGGAGGTCGGAGCAGAAGATCATGGAGTCGACATTGTCGAAACCGCCCTTAATATCGAGGAAGAGCGAGGAGACTTTGCGACCCGGGCGCTGGAGTGTACAGACCGTGTCGGTGAGAGCCGAACAGGCGTCAAACAAGGACAGAGAGGGGAGTGACCCGCATTGGTTGCGGTGGAGGAGGCCAGTGAATCTGGCGATAGGGGCGAGGCATGAGGCGACTATCCTTTCCAAGATCTTGGAGACAGTATGGAGGAGGAAAATAATCCTGAAGGAAGCAGGAGAGTCGTAAGACAGCTGGCCAGGTTTGTCGAGGACAACCCTGTTTGCTTTCTTCAGGGAGGAGGGGTGGTGGCCAAAACGGAGGAGGGGAGCGAGGAGGGCCACCAAAATGCCTCGGGAGAGACGATGAACAGATTTCCAAACCGAATAGGGGATACTATCGGGACCGGGGGCAGAGGAGGGTGAACACTTGAGGACTGATAGGGAGACATCTTCTTTGGTGAGCTCAGGACAGTCACCGAAGGGGAGGAGGATCGAGGGGAGCGGAGCGCAGGAGCGGGGTGGAAAAAAGTGGTCCAGGAGGGCTTGGTTCATTTCCTCTGGAGACCAAGCACCCGGAAGATTGGGGAAGCGAGGGGCGGGAAAGCCGGCAGCTATCTTCTTCACGGCCCAGATCAACCCGGGGGTAGCTGAGGCGAAGAGGGACTTCTAGTGGGCTTTTTTCGCAGCCTTAATAGGTCTGAAGTAGCCCTGCTTGGAAAGGCGGGCGGCAGCCTTGTATGAGGGGGAATAAGCAACTCATTTAGGGCGGGGGAGAGAGAATCCCAGTCGGTGAGGGACCAGTTGGGAACTGGAGAGGGAGGGGAGGAAATCGGGTGAGCAAAGGTAAGAGAAATGGGAACGTGGTCTGAGCCAGTGGAGGGAAGGGAAGTATCCCACGAACGGAAAAAAGGAAACAAAAGCGGTGATGCAAATGAAAGATCAATCACAGAGTGGCGGGTAGCACTGTCCCAAGGGAAACGAGTAAACACACCGGGCAGGTTGAGAAGTTCAAAGCCCAGGTTAGTAGCCCTGGAAAAATAAGGAAATGAAGCCGCCAGGTCCCTACGAGAGTAGGCCCTCAGTGGGTCAGCTAGGGGATGGTGGATGTTGAAATCACCAACAACCAAAAGGGGGAAACCATCATCAGGAAAAGACAAATTAGGAGAAACGGTCCTAGCACTGCTGCGCTGGGACCAAAGGTTGTACAAATTCGAAATTTGAAACCTGGTAAAGGATTCACCAAACAGGTTAACCCCGAACAAATCAAGAGCAGCAACATCCGACCTGTCAAAGAACCTAGGAAGAACTGTAGCATAGGACAAAAAAGCACTAGAAACGTAAAAAGCAACCTTCGGCCTAGAGCCGGGGGAGTGGGGAGGGCTAAAGGACTTAAAACCAGTAAAAGCAGGAAGGCGAGAGCGCCAAAAAGGAGGATCCTGAAGGCAAACAACATCAGGGGGGTACAAAGCCAAAGCAAAGGAATGAAACAAGGAAAGAAACACATCCCAGCACCCGAGGCTGTTGTGCTGAACAATGGAGAGAAAAGGTGGAGCAGGAAGGTCCGGCCGTGGGGGCGTTAAGTTGTGCGACATCTTACCGGTGAGAGGCCGACGGGTCTTGTAGAGCGGGAGAGGGGCTGGACTCCACCTCGGGGCGAGGAGCACCAGTCCTGGATGTGGAGCGGTCACGCTCCGGTTGGGGGCGCCTTAGGGCTTCTGGAGTAGTAAGGTCAAAGACGGGGGCCAGGGAGGGTGCACCAGAGCTGGGGTCAGCCGGAGCTGGGGTAAGGGGGGCGGCTGGGGGGCGGGAGGACTTAGGGCGAGTGTCCATGACGTTGGGGTCATCTTGTTCTTGGGTGGAGAGCGCGGGGGGGGGAGGGGTGGTGGCGCGAGGGTCGTTGGCAGTGGGAGTATTCCTTGGAGGGGGAATCGGCCTGGCAGAGCAGTCTCTGTCGCCAGCGGAGTGGACTTCATCACAATTGGAACATTGGGGTGGAGTGGCGACACCGCAGTTGAGGACGGGTCGTAGGTTGCCTTCTTTCAGGCAGGACGGGTTTGAGCACCGGTGTTCGGACTTAGGGTGGTTGCCAGCGCAAAACGGACATATCATGGGGTTTTTGCACCTAGGTTTGACATGGCCAAACTTCAAGCAGTTGCGGTAGTGGGTAGACGGGGACGATGGGTAGGCTCTCTCAACCACACGGTTGCTGCCGTAAAGGAGGACTCAGGGCGGATTGACCATTCTGTCAGCATGATCAGGAGAGACGTGAACCACGACGGAGCAAGCTCTCTTGCCGTTTCAGCGCGAGGCGGGATCAAGGTTGAGGTATCGGGCGCTTCTTATAAGGAAGTTCTTGGAATTGTATATGGAGGATTGAATGTGAGGGAAGAGGAGGTCGTCGTCATCTGGGAGGGCGTCTAGTGGGATACCGTGGATGGCAAATTAGAGATCGGTTGGTGCCAGCCTGAAGGGGAGCCAGGGGTTGTCACTGTCGGGAAAGGACTGGTTGAGCTTTAGGGAGAGGGCCTCAAAGAAGGGAGCATAGGAAGCAGCCGGAACGGCAGTGTCGGTAGATACGACGGAGACGGCACCTTTGTCATTGACGAAGGTTCTGAAGGCGACGGAAAGGTTGGAGTTTGCTTCGCGGAGGACCGCGGCGGCAAGGTCCGGCCAGCGGATTCTGATAAGGGCTTCGTCAGGGTAGGGGGCTTGAAATGTGCGGGGGGCATAGAACCTTCTGGACGCGCTGGGGACAGGAGGAGAGCCCTTGGGGGAGGTGGCCTCAACGGCGTTCGCGACTTGGACAGCGGAAGTTCCAGAAGACTGTGTCTTAGGCTTGGCTTTGCTTTTACGCCTGACGGCGTTATCAGCTGCGGCCTGATCAAGCTCCGAAGTGCCACCATGAATGACATCAGCGTAGGAGCAGAGGGGGGCGGGAGTACGGGAGTGCTCTGGAGGATGAGATGAGGAAGGAGTGGGTGCAGCGGGGGCCAGGGCAATATTGGGCCAACTCGGAGCTTGGCAGGAAACCTGCAGGGGCAGGGGGGTCTGGGAGGCTGGTCCACGGATCGCGGAGGGAGCCACACGATGTGACAGGTCACGGACAGTGTTGCGTAAATCCCTCAGTTCTTGATCGACGAGGGAGTTGGCAACTTGAGACTCGAGGGTGTGAACGGCAGAGAAGAGATCCTCAATACGGACCCCTATCACCGAGATGGCGTGGATAGCCGAGCAAAGGAGGGGGAGGATTATGGCGTGGCCAAGGGGGAGGTCATCACACCCCCTGGGGGAGAGGGAAGAGAGTTGGGTCTGGGTGAAAGAGATCAGGTCCCGTGTACGGTTGAGGAAAGAGGAGAGGAAACGGGCCTCGTCAGAGATTACCAGAAACGAGGGAGAGGCCGAAGAGGTAGCGGAAGAGGGGCCTAAGGCAGGGGCAAAGAGGGAGGAGGACCAGGCTGTGCCATGGTGGGGCTCAGGGACGCGAAGCCTAAGCGAGGGGCAGAAATGTAAGCGAGGAGGTATCGTGCACCTATCGACAAAGTGTTGAGAAATGTAGGGGCAGGAAAATATAGGGCGCGGAGCGTGGCCAAGTGGTGACCACTCATGCCCCTCTTATATATCCTGCGAATGACATCCGGTTGGACAGATGTTGATGACCTATAAGGTGTTACGGCAGGTGCTTCAATGACCTCCTTTTACAAGAGAACCAGCAACTATTCAGCCATCTGACTTTGATGGGCCGTCCCTATGCTAGGGACACGGGAGTGTTAGCTGATCCCATCCAAGTTCAACTGCATGTTCGGGCCATCTCTGCTCAGGCCTCTGACCTCTCTATGTAGCTGCATGTGTGCCCGTAATCATCTAAGAGCCTGTAGAATGTAAGGCAATTGACCTCGAAGTTCTCAGAGGACTTTGCTAGTCAAGGTAGGGTAATAGAGCTTTCTTAGTAGGGAAACTGAGACCCGGTGCCATAATAGACAAATTCCCAAGGTACGGTAACTTCGCCCTCTTATGCCATTAACCTCGAGGAAGCCCTCATGGTGACATCTAATGTTAGCTCGGAGTCTCATGTAACGTTCCCATAGTTTCCTTGTCTTCATGTGAACATACTCCCAAAAGGTTACCTTGCCCAACAGACTATCCAAGGCTACTCTATCATTTCCTTGGCCTTGCCTAAGGTTAACCAGCCTTTTGTATAGTAAGTAAACTGACCATACCACCTCTGGGTACTACTCAGTATACCATTTGGGCTAAGGTGGTAGTCATTGTAGTTACCCATTCTAGGGTCATTACAGATAGATTGCCCAAAGGACCAATACTAGTACTAATCATATTTGCCTCAGAGGTTACCTTTTTGACCAATTTCTCAGAAGATAAGAAAGCCTGGCCAATCTACATGACAATTGGGAATATCCTATTGAGAACTAGGAATAATGTCTCAAAACACATAAGTGTTCATTTGAAGCGTTTGCCTGTCCAACTAAAAAGGCTTAGTGTGGCAACGAGGGATGCACAGCAAAGGCAGGTCAACAATAAGATTATTTGTGATTTGATAATCTCCATTTTTGCACTAATAGTTACACTGGAGAACTCCAGACTAGACGTTGAATGTTCCAATAGAAAGCTCTGATTATGTTTTCCATGTCTCTCACCTTGAATTGCTGATCACTTGGAAAATGTCACCTTCCATGGCATTCAACAAAATCAGTCCACTCCTGTGAGGTGGTACCTTACCAGTTAGGATCCTATTTGAGACTCCCTTTGGCGAAATGAGATTTTAGAATATACAAACATCTTTTCAACAAATTCTCTGATAGTGATCATGAAGTAGGAAAAGAACTGACAGATCGTAGCTTCAAATTGCTTCTAAGCATCTTGTTGGAACTTGTAAACATTCCACAATCCCACTTGCCCAAACCAGATATTCTCCACATCAGGTACCTGGGAATATTCACAACACACCTTATGAAATGAATAATCACATTGCTCAAGAAGTTTAAAAGGTTACAATAATTCAATACTATCTAGCACAGTTTAGCTCTTTATTCCAGCTATTCTACACTAAACAAAGAGTATAGCCAGATTTTATAGTTAACTAGTTCAGAGATGAGAAATCTGGTTAAGGTGATACTGCCGTATTTGGCAGCTTCACAACATCGGCCAAGTGCTGTAGAACATCTCATATTCGGTAAAGCCCTAACTTGTATCTAATTGATTCTTGACTTTACTCGAATGTCACAATACAAAAGCTATACCAACAAGACTATTCAATACCTTAAACAGCACTTAAAAGCCTTTCATGATCAGAAAGATATTTTTAAGGAGCACCGAAAAGATAAGTCCTCTTTGAGAAAGGTGAGGGAGGTCACTACCCAGATTTGGAGTCAAAATAGTAAAGTACTGAATCAACTGCACCTTTTGGGAGCGACAGCGGCCAAAATACGTCGAATTGCCAATGAACAGTACTGTGATTTAAATGAAATTGTGGCAGATATATATGATGAGGATGTAGACTTTAACTTTATTAAGATACATTTATTGAGTCACTTTGGAGACCATGTGGCACCACTTTGGCAACATTCAAATATATTCTACTGAGCATGGAGAGACAAGTTACAAAACAATGATCAAGAAGAGCTTTCAGAATTCAAAGAGGAATGATGCGAGTCATCAAATATTACACACATATACCAGACTTGATAGCATCAAAATTCATGAAATGAATGTCGAAGCAGATATCACACGTCCCATTCACAATAAATTAGATGACAAATTACACAAACAGCAAGTCGGATCACAAACCAGGTAACCAATATGTTTCACTTCCACTGTCTAAACAATTTCTCAATTGAATATTGCGTTGCGAAACCTGCCGGGCCTTTTACGCGATTATTATTGATGGAAATTGTCCCCAGGTTATGGGTTGATATAGACTTAGTTAAACAATTTCCACTCAAGGTTTGTCGGCTTTTACTTGTTCTGATAGAGAACTTTCAGGACGCTTGGGATGTCAATAGTGCGCATTAGGAATGATTAGGTATGGGTAGACTCAGGCAATAGGAATTTTTATGGGGCATTAAAAGGCTTTTATCAATCTCTCTTGGTATGAATAATCAAAGTTCCGGATATAAAAACCGGTTGGGTAGATCAACTTGGATTGCTAGATAGACTCTATGTTGAGAATTCAGGGAAGCTCAGCTACCTTACAAAGCTTGTTACCATTACTTTAGAGAAAGCTAAAGGCCCAACTGGAACAACAGGGATAGTGGTTCATATCAAACAGATTATGGAAATGGCACATTTGGTACCAGAGACAGCAGAAGTTAATAACAAATGGTAGTATGTAAATAATAGGATTGATTGAGAAACCTTTTATACAATATATTGAACAGATATGGTGCAAAGGTAAATGCAGTGTGATCAGGGAAATAAAGAGAGGTGCAAAAGATAAGCTAAAAGTACATAGAGTAAACGAGTCAAAGAAATACGAGAGATAAGAAACAGTTAGGCGAATTTTGAGAGGCTAGAAAAAGACAATAGGAAGTCTAAAATCTATACACGGGAGTGCAATAAGCCAGGTGACAAAGAATTTAGTACATGGATTTGAAAACTTGAAAAGAGAGTGGTAAGGATATTGGGTTAGGTTCTGACCTTAAGAAAGAGCTCTAGAGAGGCTTCAAGGGGATGGAGTCCATAACAGAGAAATTATGTGTAAGAGAATTTGGCAACGGTAATATGAGTCTGAGACTAGGCAGAGTTATTCCAGATATAAACAAGGGCAAAGGGGCCGTAAAACAGCCAAATGGGTCTGTATAGAAAAACCAAAAACCAACTGGGGTCAGTTATGCAAGAAGCAATCCCTAGCCAAGAAAATATGAAGCAACAGAAAAAGGCAAAGCATTGGGGATGGTTGAGGTAGCAATTGAGCCTCTGAATGGCCTTATGGTGTTTGAGAAAATTGCATGAATGTATGAGGGATAGGAGGAAATTGGAAAGCAGGTATTACCAGAAGATACAGGGAGGTATATATGTAATACATCAGGTGGAATCTTTTTTGCTGATGTTGCTATCATGTGTATAGTATAATGGGCATTGTAAATTTATAATCAGTGAGGCATCTTTTTCATAATATTGCTAAGTGACTTCTTACTCACTATCACCAACAATTTTGTCTTGTAGCTGTACCTTTTCTTTAAAACACTTATTCAAAATTTAAGCTACCTTTCTGCCATAATTATTATTACTTCCATTTCACTATAGACATTAACTAGCAGAGCCTGTCATATCCATATAATAATATCTAGATGGGTCCTAAGACTCTGATGGATTTTAATAGTTTTTTTTCAAACAAACTGTTTATGACTTTATAAGGTGAAAAAGGCCATTTCCGATGTAAAATATGGGAAGGGACAGCTCATTTCTCTTACTACCATAATCATATGATGCCAGTAGCACAAGAAGGAAACCTGGCTGTGCAATCGATATTACATGTAACTTTGCAAAATTTGATTAATAAGATACCCTTTTGTCAATAGAAGATTTATAAAAAACATAGTCTGAGGTTTGAGTGTTTAATTATCCTTATAATGAGTATTTATAATTGGAGTTTATGTAGGCAAAAAAATATAAATAATAGAATATTATATCATATGGGTGCAGTTATGGGAACAGGAGTACCATCCTCCGTCTCCTCTACACACCCGGCGATTGAAATCTCAACACCACGAGATTATCACCACTTTTCCAAACTCCACCCCCCGTTATCAGTTCGCTCTAGGGGGTAGAGTCATACCTCCTCTACACTCCCCTTCCCTAAGGATTATTCCTTTGGGCCTTCTTCTCTCTGGGTTGATGGATTTCGTCTTCTTTTTGTTGATGTTTCCTCCCCCTACCCCACTTTTGCTCTGCCTCGCTTAGAACATTTGCACAGTCGGCAACACTCTTCTCAACGCCCATGTTACAGACTGCCGGGTACACGGTTTTCAGTAAGGGAAAGCACTTCAACAGGCCACGGTCGATTTCTCTACTCTCTTTCTTTTTAAGAGGTTGCCTAGTCAAGACACGAACGCGTTTTCCCATAGTTTCTACGGCACAGAGTTGGGTCTACCCCTCTTTCTCCTCCTCCTCACACGGTCGGATCGGCTGGCACCCTACTGCCTCTTTACCTTTTTGGCTGGTACCCACAACTACCTGGCTGGTATCCGTAACTACTTCTTCACCATTCGGACTATGACCACGGTCCATCACGGCCTGCCTCTGGGAGGATGGTATTGCACTATCTCCTTCCTCTTTTTCGAGTGTGCGGCCAAAACAGATGGCATCGCAGCCTCCCCAGGACATCGATCATGCCGAACCAGGCCCCTCCCGCGCTGAGTGTGCAGAACCTTTTCAAGTGGTCTCCGCTTTGTTTGATTTTTTGCGTTTCCTTTTGTCTGGATGTATGTGCCATGGGTTTTCCTGATTCTTCCTGCTTGCTCTTTGATTTGATTCCTTTCGTCTATCTTTTTAGCTAGTCAAGGGTTTCTTGTTGGGGGCGAGATGTGCGGTTGGTTCCACACCAGAGGGACTTGAGGGGTTGGCTTTTTCCCAGGGGTATTGGAGGTTTTTTTATGCCATAGCGCGAGCTGCATGCAAGATTTTGTACCTTAAACAATATTCATATGATTCAAAAAAAGAAAAAAGAATTGGGAACAGGAGTACAATTGTTTTTTACCTGTTTTGAGTTATGCGTGGTTTTAGTTTGCATAGCAACCATGGCATTTTTCAGAAAAGAGGAAAAAGAGTTTTTAATAGAGAAAGTGAAATAACTCAACAACAAATAGAGTAAATAGTATACAAATATAAGATAAATAATGCCGGTTATTGTCAGCATCATTCTATGTAAATAGTTTTGTATTTTTACTAGTAGTCTTATCTCAAGTTTGCTTTTATCAGATATTTTAATACAGGTTTATGGCGTCTTAAGCTATCTAAAATGCATGGCTATTTACATATATTTTATAATAACTAAAGATTCTACACTTAAAAATATTTCAAAACCTGTTTACAAGGACATCTTGATGCAGGCTATCCTTCTATGTAAAAAAAGAATTTTATCCCATCTGCAAAAACAATCATTAATGACCCCCAATTGCTCCAATTTTAAAATTAAATATATTTCAAGAAGCTAGGAGGATACTCTACCATATACTAAAGACTCCGGGCCATTCAGCCAGTTTTGTGGTTGTCGGCAATAGTTGCCTTTTTGGCATAAATGCACCCATATTAAGTTAACTGAGAACTAAGGTTTGATAAAAAGATTGTTTTTCATATATATTGTGTACAAATAACTAATCTAATTCAATAAAACCAAGCTTTTATAAAATCCAGCTATGCTTACAAATCTAATCAAGTATGGCTGTTGTAATACTTTTTCTTCTTTCTCACTAAAAATACAACTTTTTAAATCCTGAAGGCCCTACAACTACAGACTTGATTGCGGAAAAACAACCTATTTTATATTTTTCTTCTTTATTTTCTCTTCTGGAAATATGCTTTTTTTAGATATTATTGTTGTAGTTGTTTGGCCTTCAGCATTTGAAAAAAAATGAAATTTGAGGTTCACTTTTTGAACTGTTGGCTACATACGTTAAATAATTGGTAAAGGTCTGATATGCTACTCATTTTTCCAAAAATACCCTCAATTGCCATAGTACCCTCAGATGCTACCAGATTATATTAGGTAAGTTTTGCTAATAACTAACTATGAAATTTAAAATTGAGACTAAAGATATATCAAAGTACATAATGCTAAACAAAAATGTTATCTGTTTGCCTACCTGTTTCTGGGCTTGAGAAACTTTAAAAAAAATAACCAAATCTGGGAAGAGTCCTTCCAGAGAGGAAATATATCACTAGAATTTTAAAAAGTGGCTCCCTGAACAATTGGCTGGTTCCATAAACTAAAAGATATAGCACATAAACTGTATATAAGATGGAGTAATATAGAACGATAAGAACATCCTCCGTCTCCGCTACACCTCCAGCGATTGAAATCTCAACAGCACGAGAAATCATCGTCACTCCCATCCACCCCCCTCTCCTCAGACACGCCACATTGCCTCTGTCTGAGTGAAGCCATCTCCCCTCCCTCGTCCTTTCCCTTCTGATGGTCAGGCCTGGCAAGCTTGTTCCTAGGGGTTGGTTGAGTTCGCCTTCACCCCGCTCTTCTCCGGGCTCGCTTAGGCAGCCCTCCACGGTCGGTAACCCCTCACCCGTCAACGGTCGGTTTTTAGTCTCGGTCGATTGACAAAGTAGCTGTCCCCGGTGGCACTGCTCTCTGGTAGTGCACTATCTCCTTTATGCTCTGCTGGTACGGTCGGACTTTTCGAAACATTGTGACACCGTTTCCGTCAGCCTTCCTCGCACTTCTCGTGTCGGTTAGCCCTCCGCCCTCCCCCCTCCCTGACGTTTGGATCGGCTGGCATCCTACTGCACGTGGCTCTACGCCCACCCTGAGACCTCTGCTCCCTTCTGATGTCCTCGGACTAGGGACGCATGTTTAAACCTGCTTTCCGGTTCCTGTTTCCCAAGATAGCTGACCGGATCTTCCTCCGACTGCCACGAGCCTTCCTTCCTTAGGCGGCATCCTCTCAAACTCGATCGCTCTTCCTGAGCCTCGGCTGGCGGAGCTATAAGCCCCCGGGAGTTACCTCCCCTTTGTGTGTCCCCGAGACCCATCATTCAGGAGTCCCTATTCCCTCGGGAGCTGGGCCCGGTGGGGTTTTACTACGGTTTAGCTTATAGGTTGTTTGATTTGGGGGAGTGGGTTTGCTTTTCTTCGTTGGTTGTGTCTACTGTCGGTTGGGGATGTTTTTCTTTTAGGCTAGTCTTGCAGGGGTTTTTGGTTCGTGGCTTTCAGGCCCGCTTTCTCATCTCCTTGTAGTTTCTACCCATAGTACCGGGCGAGGGTTTCTTTGTCGGGCAGGGTCAGAGGGTTTTAGCTTGGGGATGGCGGGATGGACTGTAGTTGGAGGTTTTGGACTACGTGGCCCATGCTTGGCAGAAAGTCCGTTGTACCTAGGACCGTGGGATGAGCACTGGTGTGCGTTTGCCCCGATAGAAACAATTAATAATGGAGATTTAAAAAAAAAAAAAAAAAAATATAGAACGATAAGAAGGTACAGAAACAGAGATACTCAAGTACAGTGAAAAAACACAACTAATAAGTGGGGACAAATAGTATACTATAGTATGAAGAAAGTAGAAAGCTTAGTATACAGTAAATGAATGTGGATTTGGGTATGATACCTTGACCAAGATTTTTCCAACTAGATAGTATTAAGAAAATTAACCTTCTGTTTATATAACTATCTCATGGACCGATGAGACATGCAGATTCACCACCTTCCTAATATGATAGTAGCAAGCAGAAGCCTTGGCACTTGAGGCCCGCAGGACAACTCACATGATATCAGAATTGAGTGCTTCTGAAATGCGTACACAGTAGAAGATACAGAATAAACTTGTTATACAAGATTAGCAAACAGTATGAAAATCCAGAAAACACTCATTTCACTTGCAAAGTAGTATCTCACATAATGAGAACCAAACTCCCGTATCGCTAACCTTAATCTGCTGCTGTATTGATGCCCGATTCCGTACTGGAAAATTATTTTTCCGATTTCCATGGGCTTTCTTATAGTGGCAGTACCAATAGTGCTGTTGTTTTGTTTGCTTGGAGGATCTGCCAATGGTTACAGGTAGTGCGAAAAGAACACAGCAGCAAGGAGGGCTTAGATGTAAGGTAAGCTCTGAGGTTGGGCTTTAGTAATGAATTGCGTGGATGTAGCTGATAAGCAGTGTTTGTAACAATTTCCAAAGCAACGTCATACCAGAAGACCTTGTGAACTTTCTTTAGGTTAGTGGGATGAGTGATTATATACATATTGGTAATTGTAGTATCAAGTATCCAGAACCATAAGGGTAGCCAATTACACCTACTACTCTGATAACATGAATAGTTGCTTCACAGCTGGTCTGTAATGTCTACTTCTCCCATGGACATGTTATAATCATTAACAAGCATGGGAATTGGGAGCAGCTTCTTATTTTCATAGCTTGCAAAGGGCTTCCGAGTAGCACTCGCATTAGTACTTGTTTTTTTGGTTTTTTCCACTGGCTGTAGAAGAGCTGATGAAGATCGTGAATCATAGTCAAAAACAATATGGTATTGTTGTCCTGCCATAGGGCAGTGCAGACTCTATTCACCACTATACCAGAAAGATGATTCCACTCCAAGAGCCAGGATGTTACCTCCTTGCCTATTGAAAAAGTGGGAGGAAAGTCATGCTGCTAAGCTCTTGTAGTTCCAGCTGCTCCAATTGCGTGATCTTGGAGGTGCTGGAACAAGGGAATAGTCATAAAATAATTATCTCTATAAATATTAAACTGGTGGGAATGGAAGGAAAGGGAAAACACAAGATGGCATACGGCCTAAGTAGTCAGAGAAAAACAATGGCAGAGTGTTTTTTTTTTCCTTTGAGAGGACTTGACCACTCAAGTTGAATAAAGCCAGAGCTTAGTTCTCACTAAGATGAGTGAACGAGTCTGTTTTCTGGGTAAACTGGCTAACTTCAGTGCCAGTATGACTATAATAAAACAAAAAGAGATATGTATACCCTTGATCACATAGGGCATAGATCTTATAGCCTTGGTCTATTGGCTTTCCAGGTAATTTGATGGTATGAACTGACTGCCCATTACAGAGCACCATCATCTTATTGAAAGATAGAATGGAGGATGGGAGGATGCAAGACTGGTGGCCCTCTCAAAGCTGGTATGCTAATAGTTCCATCTTCTTCCACAAATTCGCATTATCGTTGGTTTCATCTGGAGGCGATATATGAACGTAGCTTTTAATTTGAAGATACTGATCATATGACATATGATGCATTATAGGATCCTGTCTCTCCCGCTTCTAGTGGTCTTCCAGTGCTGGCTCCGGATGAACCCCTATCCATATCTAGAGTCAGATAAAGATTTTCATTTCCACTATACTGACCGGATTCCATGGGCAAACAGAAGGCTCTATTCTTATTGGTTCTTATTCAGTTTTAAAGTAATTGGAACGTGAGTTACCTCACTAAAGAGGCAGACTACTACTATTTCTACACAATTAGGTACCTGTTGAGGCATTGGTTATACCATAACTAGATCACTTACTTTTGCCCATTTGCGCTAGCCAAAGTTTCATTACCGACCTGGCTCTCCATACTCTACTCAGAGTCCTATGCCTATGCGGACGGTGTACCATTAAATCTCGTGAAATCTACTATCTCTGTAAGCCCCTAATCTCCAGATTCTAAGTCAAAAGTTCCTGAGAAGAACTAGTGCTTTCCTAACACTGTTTAGCCTGAGTCATTTGGCTCCGTTGGATCTTGCTAACCTGACAAGCTAAGCCTATCTTTGGCTGATGTTGCGATTTACAGTGATATTCGTCACAGCTTGGAGATAGCGGATTTCACAAGATTTCACGGTATCATCCTTCACCTTGTCCAAGGATACTGAATGCCTCTCTCCCTGCTTACTCTTTTATGCTCTGCATACCGGTTTGTATTAATGACCATTTAGGCTAATATGTCATAACTGAAAAAGAGATCAAAGAGCTCTAAAGGCTGTGGGTTACTTGCAATTGATGCCGGAAGAATGGATGTTGTTGAATGTCCTGGAAACAGACTTTCGTAGACTTCATATTCTGGCGGATCTGGAAGACTTTTGAGAATTTTTTAAATCCTCTGCACTTCTCTTTTTTGATTTCTCTTCTCTTTTCCTAATATCATTTCCCTTTCCTTCTCCCCCTCTTCTCTGCCCTTTAGTCCTTTTAGTCCATCAAAATTGAACCAATAGAAGATAAGTCACTTTGATCACAATAGTTTCAGAGATTCAAAATTAGGCTTAAGGAACTTACAAATTGTTCTTGGGATAGTTTATCTGTCCCAGGAGATTTGCCGAATGCATTTGACCGAACCACAGTATTTATTTTGTGCTTACCAAGTATCGTCTTGTTCTTCTGTTCAAAATTCATTTTGAATGTTTCATAGTCCGGCCATGATCGCATCAAGTGAGGTTACATCAAGTTCTTACTAATATCCTCTACTTTTGTTGACTACTACATTAGGAAGGCAGTGAATCTGCATGTCTCATCGGTTCATGGGATAAGAAAAACTTACAAAATATATTTCTGTGACATCTGAGGGTACTGTGGCATTTGAGGGGATTTTCACAAATATGAGTGGCCTATGAGACCTTTACTGTTAAAAAAAATGTCATTTTTCCCGTGTGCCAAACACACCTCCATTTTTTTAAAAAAATAAATGGTGGAAAAATGGCATACAAGCGAGAAAAATGCCATTTTTCACGCATGCCAAATAGGGCCTTAATATTTTTCTTTATTTGACTATTGCTCTTTGTATTAAGAACGTGTTTTCAGAAAAATGAAATTTTTTTAAATGGTCGTGTGGCAAAGAGGGCCTTACATTTTTTGAATTTTCTTTTTTTGGTTTTCATGATATGGGGTTGGTGGGGAAGGGTGCAGGGTAGTGGTTGTAATCATACCGAAGATTTTCCCGTGGTTGATGCGCGGTTAATTTTGTCCACGCACCATACCAGCTCTACAATCATCCTTTTTCCTTTGTTGCTTTATCATTTATCATTTTATTTAACGAACCCTTGAGGTTTCTTGCGTTCCATTGCTTCCCTCGTATGCTAATAGACTTTAGGATGCCTCTCATCGATTATCCTGTATTTTGAGCATAAGTCCTAGGATTTCGCAAGAGACCAAAAAACATGAACGAAAGAGGGCAGGCCCCACTCAGTCCGCACCAGGCTGTAATGGTAGGAATTGCACCTACCAGAAGGCACTCAACCAATATCTTCCATCGTTTCGATTGCACCGAGAACCAACAGTGACTCCTTCAATCAGGCTGCAGCGACATAGTGTCTAAGTTATTTGTCTTCTTCGTGGTATGAATCACTAAGATTGTCGAAGAAAAAAAAGCCCGGAGCCTCGGTCTCTTTGAACACATTGTATACAGGCCTCGAGCACTCAAACTCGCTACTCCTTAGTCATAAATCTTCAAGTCTGTGCCCATCGCCTCGGCGAGTATGGGTTCTCATTGCTACAATTTTGGCATATTATCCAAAAACCACTCTAGCCCAAGGCTTTCAGCTAACAAGATCATGAAAGAAATGGCGGAAAGGCGCACTGCAACAGAAAAGTTATTCTGAAGTCAGAGGGCAAGCGTGCCATATGGCCGTTTATCGACAGGTTGAGGATAGGAAAAGATATAGGCTGTCTATTCATTGTAGAACTACCGTAGTGGGCATGCCAGAGTAAATTGATTGTTGTCATCCCCTCTGGAGGGAAAATGCTCAGACTCGCGAGGCTTCTCTGCAGACCAGGGCCGTGTGCAGCCTCGCCTCATGGTTCGGCTTGAATGGCTGTCTGGGTGCTCGAGTAGCACAGAGTGTGTTTGAGTAACCAGACTCTAGTCACGGTCTCGAAAGATGGGGGGAATGGCCAGTCCCCTAATACCGTATGGCCCTTTTCTTGCTATTTTCAGCCACTTCGTTCATTTTCATTAATTGTGTGAGGGGTTTCAATTCAGGTCTTCAAGTAGTCTACTCGAGTACAGTAGCTTTGCTAGACAAAAGGAGAGCAAAGGGGCAGCTTAATCGGGTTAGCCTTCAAGCCTTCTGGGCCACCATCGGGTTCTGTTCCTACCACCAACTGTGAGTAGGACTAAATTGGGTTTGCTAATGGTAACCGGGCTCTTTCCCTTGGGAAACATAAGGTGTGCTCCGGTACGCTTCCAGGCGATCAGCCACAGAACATAAGTTGGGAAGCCAATACGGTAGAGTTTCGTAGGGGATCGGGCCTTCAATTAAGTAAAATGCAGGTGGCAATCTACTCATGTAGGATTCGCTCATCCAAGTCAACACAGCTCGAGTGCAGCAAAGGTATTATAACAGGCAAGAGGTATCTGAAAATGGACTCCGAATTTAGTATGGACGCTCAGGTACCTAGTGATTACTGACCGGATAATTCTTTGATACCTGTGTTTGGATACTAGTACTCGCAATGTCGAAGCGTTTTTAAAAAAGACTGATACCGGTATTGCATACCGCCCAAATCCCAGCAAAAAGGCCAAATTTTGGTGGTATGCAATATGAGTCTTTTTAAAAAACGCTTCGACATTGCAAGTATTCGGGAGTTTCTTGTATGCGGGATAGAGCCTTGGGTATGATAGGTAGTTATCCATAAGCGGTTGTACTGTATAACATACATCGCATTCCAGCACCCAAATTGTGAGGAGCGATACTCCTGCTTATCATATATGAGATGTGCAATCTGGGAGACACCGCTCGAACAGTCTTTAATTTGAGAGTAGCATATCGAAGCCAGAAAGAAGGTCATTGGTGATGATTCAAGAAGAGGGTGATTTTTTGTTCCCCTCGATGAAGTAGAAGTAGCTAACGTCCCCAATACATATCCCACTGATCACTCTCGGCTAACTGGTGTTCGCCCTCGGTTACAGAGCTACGCCATTCATACCAGGCGTTGAAATAATACTGTATACAGTGAAACCTCCGATAATTCCAGCAGGTAGGGAGCAGCATGAGGCGGGAAATAAGGGGATGATGGAAAGAGGGGGGGGTGTCATGGCACATCAGCCACAGGAAACTGGTCAAAGCGAGTGACATATCATGATGGCTAAGATGGAAATAAATGTTACTTTTTTTTTTTTTTTTTGAATCATGTGATTATTGATTTAGGTACAAAATCCTGCATGCAGCTCGCGCTATGGCATATAAAAAAACCATAATTCCAAAAAGTAACAAAGGAAACAACAAAAATTCAAAGAACGCGTACAAAACTCTCCAAGCAGGATCATCAGAACCCTGTTGCATCGCCATCGATGACTAACAAAGAAAAGTAAAGTAAAATCCTTCCTATAACTTATAAGAAAAACATTCATCAGTAACAAAACCTCTCAACCCTACTTGCACACCGTCGCGAACAATCAGGAACAAAAGAAATTCATCAAACAAAAAGACAAAAATACCCTGAAGAGAAACTTGAGCAGGGGAGATAAGAGTAGCTATATCCAGAAGGCCGTGGCCAAGCTAGGGAGTTTCAAGGTGTTAAACGCTGCCTGAGTCCGATCGCGACTCAGGGTCAACAGTACTGGCGCGGATACGCATCATGGCCGGAGGGAAGCCTGTGCGAGTAGAGTAGAGATACTCAGCCAATCCGCTGAGGAGGGGAACTGAGACCCAGAGGGGAGCATCGGGACCAATGTCATCCACACCTGAGAGATGGGTGAGGCGAGACTGGGCCTTAGCAGGGCAGAGGAGAATCGCGTGTTGGAAAGACTCGTTGTCTTCCTTGCAGAAAGGGCAGAGGGTGCTGGAATCTCTACTCCTCCAGGAGATATGAGCAGCAAGGTGGCTGGCACCTGTGCGCATCTGGTGAATGCAGCCGCATATAAAACGAGGAAGGCCAGTGAAGGTGTGAGGAGTAAGGCAGGCACTGTAGAGGTATGACAAAAGAACTGGCGGGCTTATGCTTAGCCAGTCGGCGAGGAGTAACTGTTCAACAGGAGCTCTGAGGGCTTGGTAGGTGACTGACGGTTCCCTGCTCAGAGGTAGGGGCACCAGGTCGGTCGAGGCGAGAGGGAGTATAGGGATTTCTGCAATCAGGTCAGAAATCTCGTGACATATGGAGTCCAAAGGTAGGTGCTTGGCGGAATTAACAGCTGGGCGGAGCCATGAGGTAAGGTGGACGGCTTTAGAGGAGCCTCGGAGAAGAAAACGATGATCGTCCGCAGAACGTCCCTGGTCCCAGGTGGGCACAGACTCAGGTATCCGGGCGGTGGCAGGATTAAATTTCGAAGGAGGGCAGACCAAGCGGAGGGCAGCTGACCGGCGACGGAGTTTACAGATGGAGGAGATGGCTGGTAATGAGGCTTCTCGGTACAGAGCGCCACGGACAGTGGTGTAAAAACAATTAGTTGTCCACCGGAGCACTCAATGCCAGAAGGAGTCGAGTTTCTTAAGTACGGTCACGTCCAGGGTAAAGAGGTCACAGCCATAGGTGAGGATCGGGAGAATGGCGCCAAAGACTAAGTTTCTATTGCACCAGGAGGAGAGGCCTTTGCCAGCTGCACTGAGCTGTCGAATTGTAGTGAGAGAGGCCTGGGCAAGTGCTAGCCGTCTTCGGAAATGAGTGGAGGATTGGATTGTAGGGGTAAGCCAGTAGCCAAGCCACCTTACGGCTTGAGATGGTGAGAAAGGCATGTTGTTGATCACTATGAGGGCAAAGGAAACATCTGAGCGGTCCTTCGGAGTTCTGCAGTGAATGAGCTCAGTTTTGGGGACAGAAAAAGCGACCCCCAGGTCGGCACCCTGCCTCTGGATGGCGCAGAAGGAGTGTTGAAGATTGCGAATGTTTGACCGAACAGAGTCCAAGCCGACTGTGAGTGTGAGATCATCGACGTACGACATCGCATGACATTGAGGAATTGTCGGGTGGAGGCTGGCAATGTAGAGCACAAAGAGAAGAGGAGAAATCGGGGAGCCTTGGTGGGTACCAACCGCCACTGGGCAGAAGATCTTAGGGGCGCCTTGGAAGATAAGCCGACATTGGCGTTTGGAGAGGAATGACTTGATCCATGCTACAAGGTAGGTGGAAACCCCTCCTTTGGTGAAAATATTAGCCAGCTTGTTAGCACAGACATTGTCAAAACCCCCTTTGACGTTCAGGAAGAGAGTTGACACTTTGAGGGAAGCAGCCTGAAGTAAGCGTACTTCATGGGTAAGGGTTGTGACAGCCTCGAAACAGCCAAGACCAGTGAGAGATCCACACTGATTGGGATGTAGGAGGCCAAGGGAGCGGGCGCCTGCAGCGACACGGAGAGCAGAAAGTCTCTCGAGAAGTTTGGAGATGGTTTCGAGTAGGACTATAATACGAAAGGAAGAAGGTGTGCAGTAGGCAGGTTTACCTGGTTTATCCAGGACAATGCCGTTTGCTTTCTTCATATCATAAGGGTGATATCCGTGAGTAAGGAGAGGAGTAAAAAGAGAGGGGAGGAGTGGCTCATTGGCGTTGTGGACTCGCTTCCAGATAGGGTAAGGAATGCCGCTCAGGCCAGGGGCGGAAGTATTAGAGGATTTTTGAAGCGCTGAGGACATTTCTGATGGTGAAACAGGGCGAACATTCTTAAATGCAGGAAGTATGAGAGGTGGAGGAGGTGAGGGTCTGGGGGGAAAGAAATGTTGAAGAAGTGAATTGTTGATTTTGGTGGGAGAGGAGGCATTTTCAGGTGCTGGGAAAGGGTCCAGAGCTCGGCCAGCAGCAATTCTCCGGGCATCCCATACCGATCGTGAGTCGCCATCAGCCAGGAATTGCGACCCGTGCACTCTCTTCGCGGATTGTATAGCCTTGAAATAGGTGCCTCTAGCCAAGTGAGCCTGGGCGGGAAAGGCCTGATTCTTTCTCATGAGGCGTGTCGTGTGGTGGTGAATGTGGTGAAGCTGAGTGAGTTCTGGGATCCACCATGGTTTGGAGAAGGAGGACGGGCGTTTGGATGGGGTGTTGGAGTTGATAAGATGGGTGATCTTGGCAAGGGAGTCGTCAAACCAGTCGTCAAGGGTATGTGGGGTGGGGAGAGCCGGTGGGGCAGTGAGCTCCAATTCGGCAAGGAGGGGAGAGATGTGGTCCCAGTCTGTGGGTTTCCAGTTTAGGCCTCTGGGCGGAGGCTTCAAGAGCGGGGTGGAAAGCACAATTGAGAGGACGGTGTGGTCTGAACCTGTTGGCGGAAGGAAGAGGTTCCAGGAGGAAAAATAAGGGAGCAAAGCAGAGTTGGTGAAGGACAAGTCAAGGACTGCAAGGCGGTGGTTGGTGGTGAAGGGGAATCTAGTGTAGACCCCTGGTGTGTTGAGAAGAAAAAACAACAAAGCTGAGGCCCTGTCAAAATAGGGAGAACTAATAAACTGATCGTAATTGGAAAAGAAACAAGTCGGGTCTGAGGTGGGGTGATGAATGTTGAGGTCCCCAACAATCAGTGTCGGAAAGTCATGTTGGGGAAATAAATCAAGGGGAGAAACTGACCTATGGTGGCCACTAGAGATAGAGTAGGCATTGTACAAACGAAACAAATTGTGAAATGTATCAAAAAGTCCCTTGGGGGAGTGAAAATTCACAGCCATGAGGTCGCCCCTTTCAAAAAACAATGGAAGAATAGAAATAACACTTAATAGCCTTTCGTGAATATAGGTTGCAACTTGAGGCTTATAGCTGTCAGTTGCTGGGGGAAAAAACATTTATAGTTGCGAAAAACAGGAGGACAATTCCTCCAGAGAGGAATATCCTGAAGAGCCACAATATGAGGAGAACTTTCTACCGAAGTAAAAAAACTAAAAAGACTTTGAAAAACATTACTGCGACCGAGACAATTATGCTGAACGATGGAAAGATTTAAACACCCAGGGTAATGAAAAGATTGGAATAGTGGAGGACTCTGTGTTAGATCTGGGTTTGATGACATCTAAAGATCCATGTGGACCTCGGTCGGCGCGGGCTCGCACCAGTCAGCACCGGTGCTAGCTCTGAAGAGGGTGCTGCCAGCACCAAAGAGGTTCCTGCGGGGGAGGGGAGCGGCAAGGTTACACTGGGCAGACGCGCTGCGAACGAGTTTAACGGTCTCGGGGTGGGTAGATTCGCTAGAGGGAGAGAAAGGAGAGCCGTTCCTGGCTGCAGTAGCTGGTACAATAGGGGAAGCAGTTGGACCATGTGAGGGTGGTTTGAGGGAGGCCCGCATCGGTGGTATTGGGAATGTCTTGGTCCCTGGGAGGATGGAGAGCAGTGAGGATTACGCGGCGGACAGGACAGATGCCATCGAAGCAGGCATGCTGACCACTACAGTTGATACAGAGAGGGGGGGAGGCATTGCAGCATCCCATGACAGACTTCTCAAAGCCTCCTTTTGGACCGCTTTGGTCAGCACATCTGTGGGCAGAACGGTGATGGAGGAGAGTGCAGATCGGGCAGGCTTGTGCCTCTTCTTTGCATAGAAGAGCAGAGAGACTAAAACGCCAGCACTTTCTGCACTGCGTGGACTTGGAGGCAGAGTACAGGGAGCAACCGTGCGGGCGCAGGAGAAAAGTCAGATGGATTCGCCGAAACGGGAAACATGAAGTGCATCAACCGCCACAACCACCGAGGTCGTGCGCTTCTTTGTCATTGAATCAAAAAATGGGGAGTAAGCAGAAGACAGGGTGTATGGGTTGGCTGTGAGAGTAACAGCACCATTGCAATTCACTGAGGCAGTAAGGGAGAGGGGTAGGGAGCAGTTGGCCTCTTTGAGCACAGCGGCCATGATATCGGGGAGGGTAGTAGTCATGATGAACCAATCGGTCGGGAGGGCTGGGGAGGTGCGCGGGGCAAAGAAACGACGTTGAGCAGCTGGGAGCGGTGGGGGTCCTTTGGGGACACTACTCTTGATTGACGCAGCGACTTGTGCTGCAGTGGCGTTTTGCTTGCCCTTACCGCCCTTCCTGGTAACCTGTGCCCAGGTCTGTTCTTGGGGCCGCGGGGGATCAGAAACTGTGAAGCCGGGGGGGAACCGGTATGGAAAAGTGAGGTGGCCGGGTATCGCTCGGAGTAAAGTTTGGCTTCCTCTGACTGGGGATGACGAGAGGCAAAAAGGATAGCAGCTTGTGGTGAGTCTGGGTGACGCTTGGCGTATGTGTCTGGGTTGCCATACCATTTCCCCTCAAAAAGGAAGGGAAAATCTGGGGCGGTGACCGTGCGAGATGAGAGGAGGGTAGCGAGTTTGTTTTCCTGCTAAGCAGGTTTATTTTGGACAGCAGGGGCGGTAGGAGGTGGCGCTTGAGGCAGTGGGGGTGCCACTTGGGTGGCACGGTGGGAGGAGAGAGCAGCAACACAAGAGGACAAATTCTTAAGGGATGCCTCCAGGGTGGATGTGGCTCGTGGTGAGGGGGTGGCTGAGCGCCCTGCTTGGGCGGAGGTGAGGGTCTCAACCTGTGAGGTCAGGAAGGTAACAGAGGCACCTAGGTCATTAACCATGGCGATTAGTTGGGCGAGAAGGGGGGTGATGGCGAGTTGACTATCTGGGAAAGTAGCGGCGGAGGCATTGTAGACAGTGGGGAACGAAACCAGGTCAAGGCAAGCGAGCCTGACAGCATGCCCGAGAATGTTGGCGACATTGTCAGCCTTCCCAGAGAGAGAGACATGACTCGACTGGGATGACGACGCACGAGAGATTGGATCAGCCCTACGGTCCTGGCGCGAGAAGGCAGAGCGAGCCGGACCTACAGCCGAGGCTAGGCCTCCACCAGTGGAAGCGAGAGGGGTAGATGACATCAGGACAAGGCCAGCAGGCCAGGCCACAGGACAGGGAGGGGAGGGAGAGAGAAAGTAAAGTCAAACTACCAGTTTGACTTTCCAAGGATAAAAATCCTCTCAGCAAAGGTGAAATATATATTTCACTTGAAAATGAAGCCCAAGTGAAAAACCAAAATAGATGTATTGTGACGAAATAAAGACCAAACCCTGAGGTTTACGTTGGCCGAATGCGGAAAGTATTTTAAGCAAGAGGAAAATAGACGGCGCGGAGCGTGAAATAAATGTTCCTTGTGACCTGGTCTATGAAGAATTGCACAGAGGATAATAAATTCAAAGAAATCGAAATAAGATTCTGAGTTGCACTAACTATTAGCTATCATCAACAGAAAAATATGAAAAAATACTGCTTTGAATCATGAACTCCCGGAGCCTCCGCACTCTCTATAGTTCCAATACCCTGAGCTGTACTAAATTTTCACACTAAATTTTCCTGACATGAGTTTTCCAGAATTAAGAGCCTTATAATATGCCGGAATCGGTAACTATAAGAGATTTGGAAGTTTCAGAGGGATTTTCCATACATCAAATATGGGGGATCCGCAAACACTGGAATTAACAGAGCCTTGGAAGTTTGGGAGGCGGGAAGTTTTGGAGGTTCCACTGTAGTGCTATCATAGCATGATGGATAAAAAGGTCAAATGAGTTCTGGGGCGGTCCCTTTGTTTTAATCCGGGATTTTAGGGGGCTTGGGCTTCCAAACGGTTACCGGCCGAGGGTGGCAGAAAGGTGCCTGTGGAAAACATGGGTGGGGGGGGATCACAGGTCACGGACTGCCAACGCAGTTTAGAATTTGTAACATCCGGGTAGTAAACGGGGAGCTGGAAGGCGTTTTCCCTTTCAAGCAGAACACCTTCAACTGCACGAGACGACGGAATTAAACGGAAGTCTAGCTATCGATGGCAGTCGACGATGGAATAATACTGCCCCCGAGTACCGTAGAGTACGGGTACAGTACTTGCACCGTACGGTACGCGAGCACAGGGAGTATTATTGTAATGCTGCATTAATTCTTCTTTTCCGATCCCTGGCTCCTTTTAAAAAAGAGTGAGAAGGTAAAAAAGAAAAACAAAAAACATTACTCTGTTCAAAGTACCGGCTCTTGTCCTCAGAAGGACGGGAATATTCTGGAAGGGAGCCTCGATTGGGCTGGGAAATCGAGGAGGGGAGGCGGGTAAAGATATGACCCTGGGATGGTGCCAGCGTGTTTTTCCATCAGCCCCCCCCCCCCCCGGCCTGGCCAATCCCGCCACGCAAAAACAAGACAATCGAGAAAAAAGGAAAGGGAGAAGCTCAATTCTGAAACGGCAATCGAGTCAACTTGGGCGAGTAAAATCTCTTCATTCCCGCTTGAATCGCTGGTGGATCGTTGCATCACGCACGTCACCTCTGACCAGAAACACTCCACTCGACGTCACTCAATGAGGGCTGGTAACAACGTCCGAAACCCACTCGCGATTGAACTCACTTGACCAACCCTGCGAGCCTTCCTCCCGCCGCACTCCAACCTCCAACCTCACTCTTTCCCTCCACCACTACCAGTTCCCACTCTGCTTCCTCCTCTCTCCCGTCTCCCTCGTTACCCTCCTCCCCTTCTCAGCTATCCTTCTCCCCGCTTGACCATCTCCATCCGCACTATCGCCTTCGCCTACCAGCAACTATGAACCACTTTAGCTATAAACGCTACCCCGCGCCCGCCTCCTCTCGGCAGCCTCCCTACCCCTCACACCAGCCATACCCCGCACACGTACCGCAATACGGTGTCCCGCCATATGTCCCTCCCCCTCCCCCACCTCCGCCTACGCCGCCATCACAACTTCCTCAATCACAATTTCCTCCGCCTGGAACTCATGGGGCTACTCACAATACGCAGAAGCGCGCCCCGCCTGTTTTCGAACGTTTTAATCACCGTCGAGGCCAGAGTGCAACATCTCCGCCTCCCTTACCGCCCAAAATCCTGGACCCCAACAACCCTCACTACCAATACCGGCAATACCCTGCGCCACCATCTTCAGTTTCATCCTCTTCGTCCTCAATTTCTTCATCTTCATCACACTCCTCCCGCCGTTACTCATCGAGCGCTCCTAATCTTGCCCAGTTGCACCTCGATGACCGCCCTAGTCGTTATGGGGATCGGTCACGGGATTTAAATATCAGGATGCCGCCTCGCGGTTATCAGCCACCTTCCGTCGAATCGGCTCCGCAGTCCCCGCTAAGCGTTGATACGCTTTCCCCAGATTCTAAGCATGTACTGGATAGAAACGAAAACTACTTCCCAACCCCTACACCCGACATCCAAACAAGATCACAGATGCCCACCCCTCCGGACTCTCTGCCCAGAAAGCAGTCACCGCCCCCACGTCCCAGCTTGCGCGGTGGATTCATTGATGGACGGTTAGAAAACGAACCCCATACGGAAGGGTCACTATCTTGGAAAGGAAGCCCCACGCCATTTTATGAAGGGTCTGATGAGGGTTCGGGCCCCGATTCCCGATCGGAGTCTGGGCATGACACAGGGCCAGACTCATCTGTGGGTTCCTCACCGGAAGACCCAAATTTTTATTCCCGGACACCCCCAAGAACTCCACCTTCCGGCGGCCGGGACCCGGGGCGCTGCTCTCAGGCTTCTGCCAATGCCGAACGGACCGCAATCCCCAAGGAAAGAAGACCCTTTCCCCGGAGAGCACCGACTGACCCACCACATGTGCAGAAAGAGTCACAGCAATATAGGCATTCTCCAAGCCCTCGGGTTGGCTATCAACCTCCCCCAATCCAGTCGCCGCCTTCACAAGCTCGGCAGAGCCCTCAGCTGCGATACCGAACACCGCCACCTTTTCCAGCAGCAACACACACCCCACCTCCCCGGCAGCTTCCCCCTCAGCAAGTAGGGCGTGAATTGCTACCACCTCCTCCGCGTGATCCCCTCCCCGTGTGCCCCAAGAGAACCCCTGTATCTTGGGGACAATGGTTTCAGATGTTCTCAGTTCCAAATTTCGATGTGTGTGAAAATTGCTATTACACTCATATATATCCTACCCTTTTTGCGGAATACTTTCACGCCGTTGAAAAGGCTCCGAATGCCGAGGTGTCTTGCGCTTTCAGCACGGAGCGTGTGCTTCATAGGATATGGCCCAATGCCCTGGAGAGGGGGGTTCTGAATGGCCTTCGCGACTATGCTCTTATGAGATCGAATATCCCTGAGTGCAGCGCTGTTTCCGGGGATCTAGTGAATGGGTTATCGTCGAGATGGTGGAGGGTGAGAGACGGATCAATGCCAAGATTTCGGTGTTGCGATGCATGTTACCAAGATTTGGTAATGGCTACGGGATTTGCTACTTACTTCGCTCCAGCCAACCCCCAGCCAGAAGGGGAAACTTGGGTCTGCGATCTCTCTTTTCCCTTCATCTCTGGAGGCATGCTTTCGGTGTCGAATTATCCGGATAATATCAGGAAGGACCAATGGGATGATTTCGTTAGCGTGGTGAAGTTCCGCCATAACGTCCCTCCGTGTCCGGGGCCCGCCAAGATGAAGAGCGGGGAACGAAAGTGGTACATTCCAAAGAGGCCTATACCTGGTTTGGCTGTGTGCGAGGCCTGCTATTGCGACAATGTTATTCCACACTTCGAGGATAAGTTCACCGAGGCAGTCGCTGCTCCCCAGCAGACTTTAATGTGTGGTCTGGCTGCTTTGGCTGTCAAAATGTCGTGGGATAGTGCAGTCCAGAAGGGCTCTTTTGAAATCTGGTGGGAAGCCGTATACGCTCTGATGACATTCCCCCAGTGTTCTGAGAAAGGGTTCGCAGACCAGGCTGCGCGGGAATGGTATAGCTTGCGCCACCTGCATGAGAATCTTGAAGGCTTCAAATGTTGCCGATCCTGTTACAATAGCATCCTCCGCCCACTAGATTTGGCACCTTATTTCGAGCCAATCCGCTTTCCGCTTCAAAATTCCACACTTACTCGTACATGCAGTCTAGCGCCAGACAGTCCACGGTATGGAGCCTACATGAAAAAACTCAGAGAGGCTTCGGACCGGAAAAGATTCGATATATTCCTTTCCTATGTTATCCCCCGGGCCAAGATTCCTCCTTGTCGCCCAAAGAGTTTCTTGGCGCGGATGAAGTGGTATGGCACGGATGAGTTTGTTGTTTGCGAGGAATGTTATTTCGAGTACGTGCGAGATAGTCCCTTGGACAGTCAGCTGACAGTACGCGCTCGCTACTCACCTGAGCCTCAAGCTTGCGATCTCTATTCTCCGCGAATGAAACATATATGGGAAGAAGCATGTGCGAAACGAGACATAAAGTACTTCGCCCGATCAGCCATCGAGAGAGGGGAAATATACTGTGAAGTTCTAGAACGCTCGAAAGAAATCAATGAGGAGATTGCGGCGAGGAAGACAGGCGCGGGCCGATTAACACTCTATGCTCCGGGCAGTGGGGGTGATGAGAGTTACAGATACGGGCGACATGGTTCGGGGTCTAGCATTATGGATGTGGAATCGACAGAGTTGTATAAGGAGTTGGAGGCTTTGCAAAGACGGTGGAAGTCAGTCGAGTGATGGTGAATGGCATCGCATGAATTTCCTTTACGTTGTCTGGCTCTCCGGGTATCCCATTTTGAATACCCTGTTTCCTGTCATTCATTCTCCCATTTCCTTCGAAAATAGCGTTCTTGGTCTCACTTTTGGTGTTCGGTGCATGTCTTTCCAGATCAAGTGAGCAGGTGAAGACGTATTCTGTTTTTGTTTTGATTTCTTGGTTTTTCACACCCATCTGCGTTCCATCTTTGGTTTTGTTCTGCTATCATTGGAGGTCTTGAAGCGAGCGCTATGTGTACAGAGAATAGGCAGGCTAGGGGGAAATATCGTAACAAAATAGTGTTATGGTTCTCTAGCCTATGTTACCCATAGTGAGGATAGACCTTGAAGCGCGTAGATAAACTGCGGATAGGGCTGGAGGCTGTGGTGACCAGGAGCCCCCGGCGGATGTTTATCGACATTTTTAGGTAGTAATTAGAGAGGGAGGCAGTGATAGACCCGAAGCAGGCTTGATTGTGGCATTGACGAACTCCCTCCAGGACAACGGGCTATTGGGGATACCAGAGAAACACAGAGATAATTATTTAATGAAGAATAAAGAATGTTTGAACTTTGTAGGGAATAGGGGCTAAATTAACAAAAGATGAATTCTTGCTGATTGCATGAATTATTTAACTGTAAAGGTCTCATATTCCACCCATGTTTGTAAAAATCCCCTCAAATGCCACAGTACCCTCAGATGCCACGGAAATATATTATGTAAGTTTTTCTTATAGTTATATTAACAGAAGGTTAATTTTCTTAATACAAGCTAGTTGGAAAAATCTTGATCAAGGTATCATACCCAAATCCACATTCTTTTACTGTAAACTAAGCTTTCCACTTTCTTCATTATTGCTTCTGCTATAGTATACTATTTGCCCTCACTTATTAGTTGTGTTTCTTCACTCTACTTAAGTACCTCTTTTTCTATACCTTCTTATCCTCCTATATTAGTCAATCTCATATACAGTTTATGTGCTATATCTCTTAGTTTATTGAACCAGCCAAGAGTTCAGAGAAAGAAGCCACTTTTTAAAATTCAAGTAATATATTTCCTCTCTGGGAGGACTCTTCCCAGATCTGGTTATTTTTTTAAAGTTTCTCAAGCACAGAAACAGGTAGGTAAACAGATAACATTTTTGTTTAGCATTATATACTTTGACATATCTTTAGTCTCAATTTTAAATTTCATAGTTAATTATCAGCAAAACTTCCATAATATAATCTGATGGTATCTGGGGGTACTATAGCAATTAAGGGTATTTTCGCAAACATGAGTGGCATATGAGACATTTACCATTTTTTTAAATTCAGTGTTTTTTTTTTTTATGGCATTTGTTTGTAAGGTGAGTAAACAGTTAAGGTAATATGGGTGTCTATATGCGAAAATTGGTCAGACATCTTAAACCTGGTTTTGAGATATTTCACTTTCAAGTTTGCATAGCAACCATTGTCACCTGAACAAATCTGAAAATTATCTTTCAATAATATCAGTTTGAGATGCTTGTTTGCATCATCCTCCGTCTCCTCTACACACCCGGCGATTGAAATCTCAACACCACGAGATTATCACCACTTTTCCCAACTCCACTCCCCACTATGGGTTTTCCCTAGGGGGTGGAGTGCATCTCCCCTCATCTTCTCCTGCCCTTAGGCTTATCCCTTTGGGCTCTCTTTACTCTGGGTTGATGGATTTCATTTTCTTTGATGATGGTTCCTCTTCCTACCCCGCTTTTGCTCTGCCTCGCTTAGAGCATGTGCACCGTTGGCAACACTCTCCTCACTGCCCATGTTACAGACGGCCGGGTACACGGTTTGCAGTAAGAGAGAACCTTTCAACAGGCTATGGTCGCTTTCTCTACTCTCTTTATCTTTAAGAGGCTGCCTAGTCAAGACACGAACGTGTTTCCGATAGTTTCTATGGCACAGAGTTGGGTCTACCCCTCTTTCTTCTCCTCCTCCTACGGTCGGATCGGATGGCACCCTACTGCTTCTTCACTTTTTGGCTGGTACCCACCACTACCTGGCTGGTATCCATAACTACTTCTTCACCTTTCGGACTATGACCACGGTCCATCACGGCTTGCCTCTGGGAGGATGGTATTGCACCTTCTCCTTCTTCTTTTCGAGTGCTTTGCCAACATAGTTGGCCCCTTCCGGCCTCCCCACGACTTCGATCATGCCGAGCCTGGCCTCCCCGTACTGTGTGTACGGGAACTTCTCAAGTGGTTGCTGTTTTGTTTGCTTTTTGTTTGTCCTTTGTTCAGATGAATGTGCCATGGGTTTTCCTGACTCTTCCTGCTTGTTCTTTGATTTGATTTCTTTCGTCTATCTTCTTAGCTAGTCAAGGGTTTCTTGTTGGGGGGGAGATGTGTGGTTGGTTCCACACCAGAGGAACTTGGAGGGTTGGCTTTTTCCCAGGGGTAGGTAGTTGGAGGGTTTTTTTATGCCATAATGTAAGCTGCATGCAAGATTTTGTACCTTAAAACAATAATCATATGATTCAAAAAAAAAAAAAAAAAGATGCTTGTTGCATTATTGAACTCTTTATAACAATTAATTTACTTCCTCAAACATCTTTATAAATATTTTTCTGATAGATTGAGATACTGGCTACACAACTATGTAATAATAAAAAAAACAGATATTTACATAATTTGAATTTGAAAGCCTATAAAAGCTTCAATTCTCTCATAAATATTTTTTGAGGCCTTCAGATCATAGTCTACAGGGTTCAGAAGTATGGAATGTATTAAGTCAGATTTGTTACATTCAAACAGCGGACCAGTTTTCCCATATCGACACTCATATATAGAAACCCTCAAATATGGAGAAAGGATTAGCAAACACAATTATTTTTTAAAAAATAGAATATTTTTAAAACAGCATTGAGGTTATTTTCAGGAAAAAGAGCACTTTTTTAAATGATGGTGTGCCAAACAGGGCCTAAATCATAGATGGATAGCAGTTATCTCTCTCTATATTAATTCTCAAGAAGGAAGCAATACAAAGTATGATGGATGAAGGGTAGAAGCAATAGTGATATGAGCCGGTTTTTGTTAGAACCTACACATGAGCACTCAACACCAAACAATTTTTTTTGGCCTAGTAAGCTTTACAGATACCTAGAGTATATATTCAGAAGCTTAAAAAATATTCAAGAGCTATATAACACATGAACTGCATCTTCAAAGTTCAAAACAGTGAAAAATATCAAAAGGCACTTTTTTGCACAAGAAATATCTTCTACTTCTTGAGCATCTATAGCATTAAATCTCATGTCAATTGAGTGACTACTTGTTGCTATATTACCTATTGAAGTTATTGGATTTTATTCATGCATCATTTGTTGCAGGGGTAACCTCATAGAACAGTACTAAAAAGCCAGAACAATTCATTGTTGTTGATCTAACAATGCTTTATTAAGGTAATATAATTCAATTGTTCAGGTTATTTAGTTTGGATACCATGTAATTCACAAGTGAAAAGGATAAAGGAGTTATGTGCATTGGTGTTAGAAATTCAAATAATATATCAAATGATTTTCTAGATAATTCTCTATCTTTCTATATACTTGAAATAATTTTAAATATTTCTTTTAGAAAGTTATTGCTAATACAGGTTGAGGTAAAATTAAAACCCTGTTTATTCAAGACTTTGTTTTGGTGGTTGTCACACTTGAAATGCATTTTACCGGTCTCAGCAAAAAAGCCCATGAGTAGGTTCTAACAAAAGCGGGCTCATATTACAAAATATAGTGGGACAAGAGATGCTATTTTTCGCAACATTATCAATTCTGCCACCCCTCAACTATGAGGCTTCCTATTGCTTCCTCCTTTGGAAAGAATATAGAAAGAGGCATCTGCTGTCTGTATATTATTTAATCTTTTACTTTATTTTACTATTGGTCTTTGTATTAAGGAAAATTCTGTTTTCAGAAAAGTGACATTTTTTAAATGGTGGTGTCCCAAACAGGGCCTAAATACAAAGTAGAAATAAATGTTTTGTATCTCAGATGATTAAGTAGCTTGAATAATAATTGCCTCAGGTCTATCAACAATTGACTCTGCCAAAATATTAAAAACTTTAAGGTTCAAAAGTTCCCAATCAGAAATAACAGCCTCAAGTATTGCATTTTTGAACTCATCCATATGACTCTTGCTGAGCTATCTTCTAGATATAGCATGTGAAGTATATCTTTCACCAGGAATCAAATATTTTCAATTCAGTTGAGATTTGGAAAATAGGTAGGAATTTTATTAAGAATAATTCCCAAGTCTGCAGTTGTAAGAATGTGAAGTAGCAGATTAGTTGTGGTTTACACTACCTCTATTGAAAAGTTGTTGATTCAAATTGTATTTATTAACCAATTTTGAAAACACGCTCCGCGCCATCTATTTTCCTCTCGCTTAAAATACTTTCCGCATTCAGCCAACGTAAACCTCAGGGATTGGTCTTTACTGCGTCACGATATACCTATTTTGGCATTTCAGTTGGGCTTCATCTTCAAGTGAAATATATATTTCACCTTTGCTGAGAGGATTTTTTATTCTTAAAAAGTCAAACTGGTAGTTTGACTTTACTTGCTCTCTCCCCCTCCTCTCTGTCCTCTGGCCTGGCCTGTTGGCCTTGCCCTGATGTCGTCTACCCCTCTCGCTTCCACTGGTGCAGGCCCAGCCTCGGCTGTAGTCCCTCCTGGCTCTACCTCCTCCCGCCAGGACGGTAGGGCTGATCCCATCTCTCGCTCGTCGTCGTCCCAATCCCGCCATGCCTCGCTCTCTGGGGAGGCTGACAATGTCGCCAATATTCTTGGGCATGCTGCCAGGCTTGCACAACTTGACCCGGCTTGTTTCCCCACTGTCTACAAGCCTCCGTCGCTACTTTTCCCGATAGTCAACTTGCTATCGCCCCTCTTCTCACCCAACTTATCGCCATGGTTAATGACCTCGGTGCCTCCGTTACTTTCCTAACCTTGCAGGTTGAGAACCTCACCTCCGCCCAGGCGGGGCGCTCAGCCACCCCCTCACCACCAGCCACATCCAACCTTGAGGCGTCCCTCAAGGATTTGTCCTCTCGTGTTGCTGCTCTCTCCTCCCACTGCGTCACACCGGTGGCTCCCCTACTGCCTGAAGCCCCTCCTCTCCCCACCCCTGCTGTCTAAACCAATCCTACTCAGCAGAAAAAGAAACTCGTGACCCACCTCTCATCTCGTACTGTCACAGCCACAGATTTTCCCGTCCTCTTTGAGGGGAAATGGTATGGCAACCCGGACACCTACGCCAAACGCCACCCCGACTCACCCCAAGCTGCTATCCTCTTTGCCTCTCGTCACCCGCAGTCAGAGGAGGCTAAGCTCTACTCCAAACGATACCTGGCCACTTCACTTTTTCATACTGGTCCCCCTCCCGGTTATACAGTCTCTGATCCCCTGCAGCCCCAAGATCAAACCTGGGCACAGGTTACCAGAAAGGGCAGAAAGGGCAAGAAAAATGCCACTGCAGCACAAGTCGCTGCGTCAAGCAAGAGTAGTGTCCCCAGAGGACCCCCACCACTCCCAGCTGCTGAACGTCATTTCTTTGCCCCGTGCACTTCCCCTACCCCCCCTAATGATTCGTTCATCATAACTGCCACCCTTCCAGACATCATGGCCACTTTGCTTAAAGAGGCCAACTGCTCCCTACACCTATCTCTTACTGCCTCTGTTAATCGCAATGGCGCTGTCACTCTTACTGCCAACCCCTACACCCCATCTTCTGCCTACTCCCCGTTGTTTGATGCAATGACCAAGAAGCTCAATCAGAGTTTCCCTGTTGGTGATAATCCGTTCCTGGTCTTTAGGGAGGCACCTACAAGTGTCGAACTCCTCATTCACAATCTCCCACTTTCTGTTCTTCCAGACGAGCCTACTAACTTGTTCCCTTTACTCCTTGAATCAATCAGCAATGCTATTGACATCCCCATTTTTGAGGCTAGATTCCTGCAGTCAGATCCGGCAAAGAGGGCAGAGAAGCGCACAACTTCAGTTGTTGTGGCGGTTGACCCACTCCATGTTTCCCTGTTCGGCGAATCCATTCGGCCTTTCTCCCATGCCTGCACGGTTGCTACTGCCTACTCCGCCTCCAAGTCCACGTAGTGCAGAAAGTGCTGGCGTTTTGGTCACTCTGCTCCCCTGTGCAAAGAAGAGGCACAAGCCTGCCCAATCTGCACTCTCCTCCACCACTGTTCCGCCCACAGATGTGCTAACCAAAGCTGTCCGCAAGGAGGCTTTGAGAAATCTGTAGTAGGATAGTGCAATGCCTCCCCCCCTCTCTGTGTCAACTGTGGTGGTCAACACGCCTCCTTCGATGGCACATGTCCTGTCCTTCGCGAAATCCTCGCCTCTCTCCATCCACAGAGGGACCAAGACATACCCGATGCCCCTGATGTGGGCTATCCTCAAAACACCCCTCAGGGTCCATCTGCTCCCCCAACCATACAGGCCACCTGGCTAGGCACAGCCTGCACTTCCTTCCCTCTAGCGAATCTACCCAACCCGAGACAGTCAAGGTCGTTCGCAGCGCATCTGCCAAGTCTAGCCTCGCCGCTCCCCTCTCCCGCAGGAATCTCTTTGGTGCTGGCAGCACCCTCTTCCGTGCTAGCACCAGTGCCGACTGGAGCAAGCTCGCTCTGATCAACGTTTACATGGAACTTGAGATGTCAACAAGCCTAGCCCCAACACAGAGTTGTTCACCATCCCAATCCTTGCATTACCCGGGTTGTTTAAATCTTTCTATTGTTCAGCATAATTCTCTCGCTAGCAGTAATGTTTTTCAAACTCTTTTTAGTTTTTTTACTTCGGTACAAAGTTCTCCTCATATTGTGGCTCTCCAGGATGTTCCTCTCTGGAAGAATTGTCCTCCTGTTTTTCTTAACTATAAATGTTTTTTTCCCCCTGCAACTGACAGTTATAAGCCTCAAGTGGCAACATATGTTCACGAAAGGTTACTAAGTGTGATTTCAGTTCTTCCCTTGTTTTTTGAAAGGGGCGACCTCATGGCAGTGAATTTTCACTCCCCCAAGGGACTTTTTGATACTTCTCCATCATTTGTTTCGTTTGTACAATGCCTTCTCTATTCCTAGTGGCCACATTAGGTCAGTTTCCCCCGTTGATTTATTTCCCCAGTATCATTTTCCTACACTTGTCCTTGGGGACCTCAACATTCATCACTCCACCTCGGACCCGACTCGTTTGCTCTCCGACTACGACCAGTTCATAAGTTCTCCGTATTTCGACAGGGCATCACCTCAGTTGTTTTCTCTCCTCAATACACCAGGGGTCTACACTAGGTTCCCGTTCACCACCAACCGTCACCCTGCAGTCCTTGACTTATCCTTTGCCAACTCTGCCTTGCTCCCTTACTTCTCCTCTTGGAACCCCTCCCTCCCGCTGACGGGTTCAGATCACACCGCTCTCACAATCATTCTCTCCACTCCGCTCCTAAAGCCCCCGCCCAGGGGCCTAAAGTGGAAATACATGGATTGGGATCATATCTCCCCTCTGCTCGCCGATTTGACACTCGCAACCCCCGTTGCTCTCCGCACTCCACACACACTCGACCTCTTGTTCAATGACAGCCTTGCCAAGATCACACATCTCATCCCCTCAAACACCCTGACCAAACACCCATCCTCCTACTCTAAACCGTCGTGGACTTCAGATCTTACACAGCCACCCCGCATCCATCACTATACCTCCCGCCTCTTGTGAAAGAATCAGGCCTCGCCCACCCTGGCCTGAGTGGCTCAGAACACGTATTTCAAGGCTATCCAATCTGCCACGAGAGTCCACTGGTCGCAGTTTCTACCCGATGTCAACTCGCGGTCGGTTTGCCATGCTAGGAAGATTGCAGCCAGCAGTGCACCGGATCATTTCCCCCCACTTGAGAACGCCTCCTCCCCCACCAAAATTAACAATACACTTCTACAACATTTCTTTCCTCCTAGACTCTCTCCTCCTCCTCCCCTCATCCTTCCTGCGTTTAAGGACGTCCCCCAAGTTTTACCATCAGAAGTGTCCTCTGCACTTTGAAAATCCTCTAACACGTCAGCCCCTGGCCCAAGTGGCACTCCTTACTCTATCTGGAAGCGGGCCCACAAGGCCAACGAGCGGCTCCTTCCATCACTGTTCACTCTCCTCCTCACCCACGGATACCACCCCCAAGCGATGAAGAAGGCCAACGGCATTGGCCTGAATAAACCAGGCAAACCTGATTACTGTACACCAGCTTCTTTCACATAATTGTCCTGCTCGAGACCGTCTCCAAGATCCTCGAAAGACTTTCTGCTCTTCGTCTCGCGTCAGCCACCCGCTCCCTTACCCTCTTACAGTCCAATCAGTGTGGGTCCCTAGCCGGTCTGGGCTGTTTCGACCCTGTTGCTATCCTCACCCACGAAGTACGCCTACTCCAAGCTGCTTCCTTCAAAGTATCATCTCTCTTCATGAATGTCAAAGGTGGTTTTGACAATGTTTGCCCAAACAAGCTGGCTAGTATCCTCACTAAAGGAGGGGTCTCCGCCTATCTGGTTGCTTGGATTAAGTCTTTCCTCTCCAGATGCCAGTGCTGACTCATCTGCCAAGGCGCGCCAAGGGTCTTCTGCCCGGTCGCTGTTGGCACCCCTCAGGGCTCTCCAATTTCTCCCCTTCTTTTTGTACTTTATATATTGCCAGCCTTCACCCATCTATCCCTCAAGGTCTGGCGATTTCATACGTCGATGATCTCACCATCACGGTCGGCTCGGAAACTCTACGTTCGAATATTGACTGTCTTCAACAGTATTTTGGCATCATCCAAAGACAGGGTGCCAAACTGTGGGTGGCCTTTTCAGTCCCCAAAACTGAACTCATTCAGTGGAGAACCCTCAAGGACCGCTCAGATGTTTCCTTTGCCCCCATAGTGATCAACGACATTCTTTTTCCACCGTCACAAGCTGTAAGGTGGCTGGGCTACTGGCTCACCCCTGTGATCCAATCCTCTATCCACTTCCGAAGAGGGTTGGCGCTTGCCCAGGTCTCCTTCACTACAATCTTACAGCTCAGTGCAGCTGGCAAAGGCCTCTCCTCTTGGTGCAATAGGAAATTAGTTTTCGGCGCCATCCTTCCTATCCTCACCTATGGCTGCGACCTCTGTATCCCGGACACAACCACATTTAAGAAACTCGACTCTTTCTGGCATGGAGTGCTCTGGTGGACAACTAATTGTTTTTACACCACCGCCTGTGGCGCTCTATACCGGGAAGCCTCACTACCACCCATTTCCTCCATCTGCAAACACCGCCATCGGTCAGCTGCCCTCCGCTTGGTCTACGCCCCTTCAAAATTCGATCCTGCCACCGCCCGGATACCCGAGTCTGTGCCCACCTGGGACCAGGGACATTCTGCGGACGATAATTGTTGTCTCATCCAAGGCTCTTTCAGAGCCATCCACCTTACTTCATGGCTCCGCCTGGCGGTTAATTCCGCCAAGCACCTGCCTCTAGACTCCTTGTGTCATGAAGTCTCGGATCTCATTGCGGATATCCCTATCCTCCCGCTCACCTCGACAGATCTCATATCGCTCCCACTCTCGAGGGAACCCTCCATCACCTACCAAGCCCTCAGAACTCCTCTGATACAGGTACTCCTCGCCGACTGGCTGGACATAAGTCTGCCAGTACCCCCTTCGTATCCATACAGTGCCTGGCTCACTCCTCATGCCTTCACTGGCCTTCCACGGGTCATATGTGGCTGCATTCACCAGATGCGTACCAGTGCTAGCCACCTTGCTGCACATATCTCCTGGAGAAACAGAGATTCTTGCACCCTCTGCCCATTCTGTGAGGAAGACGATGAGTTCTTCCAACATGCGATTCTTCTCTGCCCAGCTAAGGCCCAGCCTCATCTCACCCATCTCTCAGGTGTGGATAACATTGGCCCTAATGCTCCCCTCTGGCTCTCAGTTCCCCTCCTTAGATGGTTGGCTGAGTATCTTTACACTACTCGCATGGGCTACCCTCCAGCCATGTTACGTATTCGAGCCAGTACTGCTATTCCTGAGTCGGGATCGGACTCAGATAGCGCTGAATCATCTTAAAACTCCCTAGCTCGGCCCCGCTCTTCTAGGTACAGCTACTTTAAACTCCCCTGCTCGAGTTTTTCCTCAGGGTATTTCCTATACGGTTTATGAGTTTCCTTTGTTTCTAGTTGGCTGCGGCGGTGGGCAGGTAGGGCGGGGAGGTTTTGTTACTTTTGAATGTTTTTCTTATAAGGTATAAGGAGGATTTTACTTTACTTTCCTTTGTTAGTCATCGATGGCGATGCGACAGGGTTCTGATAATCCTGCTTGGAGAGTTTTTGCACATGTTGTTTGAATTTTGTTGTTTCCTTTGTTAGTTTTTGGAATTAAGGTTTTTTATATGCCATAGTGCCAGCTGCATGCAGCACTTTGTACCTAAATCAATAATCACATGATTCAAAAAAAAAAAAAGGAAGAAAAAAAAACCCAATTTTCAAAACCTGTAGTGGTTCTCAGGATTACTCCTGTTTGTTGGAGATTTTATTTATTTATTATAACTAATATTCAATATTAAGGTAAAAGGAATAACATACAGGACTAGCTATAGCCGGAAGAGAAGTCTAATACTAAGGTTAACTATTGTGGAATTTTAATTATTCAGTATTATTACATGTAGGAAATTGGGCTGAGTATAAAGCAGCAACTAATTTATTATAGAGGATTGGAGATTGTCTCTGTCAAATATTTGTTAGGTATTAGGTTAGCAGTAGGTACAAGTAGCTATTCTCATATCTGTTAGAGTTGAGTCTAAGATAAGTACAACCAGTTGTTGGGTATTGGCAGGTATGTATTTCCATATAAACCTTCAGTCATAAATAGGAAATATATTAAGTCATTCTTCTACTACAACTACATTACTGCAGGTTATAAGTCTCAGCAGCTACAATTGACAGAACTATAAAAAGAAGTATTTAACACAGGATTATCAACACCCCTCGCTCTCTGGAGACCACTTCCTCCCCCCTCTTCTGCTTCCTATTTTTATTATTTTTTATATGTGAAAGGTTTTTCCTCTACTATCTTATTGTGACCACTATCAGTATCACTTTAAGGTCTCAGATACACAATACACAGCACCAGCAGCATCTCAGTTTGCATTTTCCACTGCTAAGAGACAACAACTTCAGTACATAGTACTAGTATGTAACCGGGGAACCCTATAGAGAGGTGAACTCTAAGGTTGCTACCGCACGAAACACTCAAAATAGAAGATAAAGATGAGGTAAATAATTCAAAAGAATTTAAACGGTAAAACTTAATATTGATAAGCTCGAAGCTTTACTCAATTAGTTCTCTCAAGAAAAAGTTGGTTATCAAAGTAGAATGCCAAACGCTTAAACTTAAGTAGATATCAGATCTAAGCCTTTGACATTCACCACTACTCCGACCTTGTGCGAGTACCCTGTCCTGCTCAGGGATTGTCCGAGGTCTACCCTCCATCAGGAATTATCCTGTCAGAAGTATTGGACCAACTCGGGTACACTTAACTCCATCAATAGGATATGAGTTTCTGCAATGCATCTCCACTACAACTCCAGCTGGAAAGAACTCTTCCTATCGAAGTCATACCAGTGGCTAACTGTTATAACAACAACCGGAATCAATACCTAGGTGGTGGGCTCACTGGCCCAGTGGTAGTTTGGTCTATACAAGCTATGCAGTCCATCATTTTATCTACTCGACTATTTAATGTGATAAATTGACATGCAAGCTCCCCCGGTGAGATGTAGCTGATGGTTGGCTAAATGGGTGTTACTCATAGCCAGCCTCTCGGGACATACTCTACAGTGATAAGACTCATACCTCTAGAGTCCATTGACAACCCATAGTAATGCTACAAATGAAGGGGAGAAGATCCCAGGTGGTTACAGAGGTATTTGTCCCGAAAGCACCCTGGCCTCCTTGGACTACCTAAGTACTACTAGGAAGACTACCCTACTACCCATAGACTAAGATAGGCTCCTAGGTGCTGGAGAGACCATATATGTGCGACCCCAATTTTGGCGGTTACCCATACTCCCCTTATATATCCTGCAAACAACATTTAGTCGGACGGAGAGCAACGATGTATACGGTGTTACGGCAGCTGCTCCAATGACCTCTTTTTACTAGTAAACGAACAACTATGCAGCCGTCTGCCTATGACGCGCGGTCCCAACGCTGGGGCCAGAGGGTGGTGTTTGCAAAACTGGCCCAAGTCCTTCAAGCAACCACAAAAGTCGTCTCGGAGATCTGTGTAACGATCCCATAAATTCCTTGACTTTATGTGAACTTACTCCCGAAAGGTTACCCTGCCTCGTAGAGTTACCCAAGGCTACTCAGCTATCCCCTAGGCCTTTTCCTAGGTTAACTAGCTATTTGTATACTATGAATATGAGACCATACCACCTCTGGTTACCACTTGGTATACCATTTGGGCTAAGGTGATAGTTATTGTAGCTACCTAATGTAGGGTCATTACACAGTGGATGTCATATCAGTTAAAAGAGCTGGATTTATGGTAGATCCTCTACGGGCAGGAGGTATCTCCAAGAAGTAATAGTACAGAACTTACTGATACCCAAATGTACAATATATAGCATGGCAAATGTTGTGAAATAATAGCAAAGATTCCAAATGCGATAGGACCTCATATATACTCACTGTATGCATCGAATGTTTACAACATGAACCTAAAGTCCTTTTGGACAAACTGGTCAAGACAACAGGAAAGCTCTTGGTCTCAAGGTATATTACTTGTTCCGCTTCCTCTTTGACTGTAGATTGGAGATGCATAAAACAGTAGCCAAGTATGTTCACAAACTTGATCAGATAGATGAATGCTTACAAGAAGCAGAAGAGGTAATCAAAGTATGAAGGAATATATTTTAGGTCCTAAATGAGCTGCTGGCCACATGAGGTAAGTGGCACCATCTTTAGCCAACAAATATCAAGCATCATCAAACCAACAAGCTAGTTATTATTATTATTATTATTATAAATTATTAAGCTTAAGCTTATAGAGCACAAGGCTGTGAAGCTGAGAAAGTTAATAATTGTTGTGCTTTACAGTACAGGTTCCTGACCCCATCTCCTAAATCGCTTTATCCGTTGAATATTGGGCCTTGGGACAGTTCTCTCCTACTCCTTCTCAATCCCCAGTACCACTCTCCTTTCTTCCCACCACTCCACTCCGCCTCTCTCTCCTTCAATTCTTCTACTCTCAATGATTCCTCCTCTTCCTTATCCTCTTCCTCCTCCACTCACTTGCCATTGCCAGAGCTCTCATGTCAGACTACCTTTCTCAAATAAGCCTTCCAGGTCATAGCCTAACTATTTCCTACAAACTTCCCCAAAGCCAGCAGACTAGCCATGGATCCAGGCACAGCTGGTAGATAGAAATGCTAAGAAACATGCCGGAGGAGGTGTTAGTATTGTTGATACTTGTTGGAATAAAGTAGGATGTGTTCTAGTGTAACCGGGGCACCCTATAGAGTGGTGAACTCTAGGGTTGTGACACTACAGAAGACTCAAAGTAGAAGATAAAGATAAGGTAAAATAATTCAGAAGAATCAGAACTGTAAAAGTTAATATCGTTAAGCTAAAAGCTTTACTTAATAAGTTCTCTTGAGGATTCTTGGTTATCAAAGTAGAATGTCAAATGCCTAAACTTAAGTAGATATCAGATATAAACCTTTGACATTCACCACTACTCTGACTGTGTGCAAGCACCCTGTCCTGGTCAGGGCTGTTTGAGGTCTACCCACCATTGGGAATTATCCTGCTAGAAGTATCAGCCCAGCTTGGCCACACTTAACTCCGTCAACAGGAAATAAGTTTCCGCAATGTATCTCCAATAAAACCGGAGGTGGAAAAAGTCTTCCTATCCAAGTCATGTCAGTGGCTAACTGCCATGACAACAACCGGAGTCAATACCTTGGTGGTGGACTCACTAGCCCAGTGGTAGTTTCATCTATACAAGCTATGCACTTCGTTATTTAATCTACATGGCTACTCAATATGATATTCAGACATGCATGCTTCCCCAGTGAGATGTAACCGATGGTGGGCTTAATAGGCGCTACCTATAGCAAGCCTCTTGGGATATACTCTACCGTGATAAGACTTATACCTCTAGAGTCCACTGACAACCCATTGTAATACTACAAATCAAGAGGGGCGGGTTCCAGCTGTCCACTTAAGTAATTGTCCCAAAAGCCCCATAGTCTTCTTGGCCTACTTATGGAGCTTCTGGAAGACTACCCTACTACCCGTAGGTGAAGATAGGCATCCATGTACCGGAGTGACTATTTATATGACCCCATATTGGCGGCTACTCATATCCCCCATATATATCCTGTGAACGACATCCGGTCTGACTGACGGCAACAACTTATAAGATGTTGCAGCAGATGCTCCAAGAACCTCATTTCTCTAGAGAACGAACAACTATGCAGCCATCTGCCTATGATGTGCCACCCCAATGCTAGGGCCGGAGGGGGGTGTTAACTTATCCCTCCCAAGTTCCAGAATGACTTTGCCAGTGAATGTAGGGTAACTGAAGTTTCTCAGTAGGCTAGCTGAGGCCCCTGGGCATAGTGGTCAAGTTCCCAAAGTAGGGTAACTTTGCCCTCTTATGCTTTTAACCTCTTCAGAAGCCTATCAGATAACATCTAATATCACCTCGGAGTCTTGTATAACCTTCCAATAGTTCCCTTTACTTTATGTGAACATACTTCTGAAAGGTTACCCTGTCTACCAGAGTACTCTAGACTACTCTATCATTACATTGGTCTTGCCGAAGATTAACTAGCTTTTTGTATACTAAGTATACCGGACCATAGTGTTAGGCATACCGGAAGGCTTAGCCTTCCATTAGTGAATAAAGACCTATAGTTACCCTACCTTAGGATTCTGAGTTCAAAAGGACAAGCCAACACCCCCCTCCCGCACCAGCGTTGGGACGGCACTACATCGGCAGACGCCGCCATAGTTGCGTCCCATCACCAAAGACATGGTCATTGGAACCCGCCTCGTAGCCCCGTATACGTCGCAGCCATCCGTCCGACCGGATCCCGTTCGCAGGATATATGAGGGAAGACCTCTGGCGAGCTTATGCAAGTGGTTCGAGCCAAATCGGTCGACGTCGCATAAGGTTACTGAGCACTAAAGACAAGAGTCGCGAAGGTGGTCACTAGGTAACGGGACGTTTTACGGACAATGGTTAAGCAACACATTCTATACTCCACGCTCTCACGACGAAAGTTGCAGAAGTGAATGGTGTTGTTGGATGAGGTAGTTTGAGAAATCAGGCATCCCTGCACTCACACATGTCAATAGTATTCTCCGATACCAACGGAACCATACGATAACGATACGACTATGGAGGGATAATGGCTATTGGAGCAATTATGGTGACTAGTCTATCTTATCCCTCGCAGCGGTCATGTGCAGAATGCATCTGCAATGCTGAGAGGTTCGAGAACAATGCTGGCCCCTTTGTTGGTTCGATCATGGAGACCATTCTGCGTATGTAGTGGTAAGCAAGACTCCATGCCGACGAAGATGGATCGTAATCAATGAACTGATGTGTGGGAGCACCGTCAGGAAAACTCATGGTGTTGCGATTCGGGAGTCGAAGTGAGATAACACAATTGTCAGGGTCAAATGGTGTTCGCACCTTTAGAAAAAGTTGGAAGTTGTTAGCAGATACTTAGTTAGTATGAGAACTAGATGTAGCCCGCGACCATCCAGACGCGGCATATAAATATTGAAGTGCCTCCCGAGCTATTTGAACATTATCAAGCAACGGAGAAGAGATCTTATCAATATAAGTTTTTACATTAGAAAAATCTTTATCACTTTACCTACCTCTATTTGAAACATTGAGCCTTCCTAGACAATCTCCGTCTACGATTAAGATTATCGGCCTGAGTTATCTCGCAAGACTTTGAGATCAGCTCCTGCCTAACACATACCACCTCCGGTTACCACTTGGTATATCATTTGGGCTAAGATGGTGTTCATTGTAGCTATCTATCATTGGGTGGTTACATCTGGTGTATGGGATGCTGGTATTTGCTTGTTATAGGTATACTCACAAGACTCCATTGCCATTACAACTACAGTGAAAGAAAATACAAAACCAAATTCTTCACAAGGCTTTTACCTCATTGGCTAGCAATCAATTCTTACTGCTTCATTCCCCACTTTAAAGACTTTTCATCAACAAATCATCCTATATTAGGTATTATTTTATCACTTCTATCAACTGAGTCTTACCCGCCTACCTGGTATGCACATGTGAATAGCTTACCCATAATAGTACAAGATATGCAGCTTCATCAGAATGACTGTATATCCGAACTCTAAAGCTCGCTAGAAGTAGGACAAACCCGGAGGCCTCTATTGTAGCTACTTAGATGTTTGAACTCAATGACATATCCGGTGCAGCTGCATGTATATGCATCTTGCTTTGAACGACGGCCATCCGAACTGATCACTCAGTATTCCATGAGAACTATTGGAATGTTTGCTTATAGGCTGCATATATTAAATTATAGTTTATTAGGACCAAGAGATTGAAGACTATCTACTGGAGCAGTGGGGACACCCCCAGATGAAATAGTAGTCAGGAGACTCTCTGAGTTCGAGCACGCAATTACTTTCAGGGTCAGACAGTGTTCGCACTTTCCTGAACAAAGTTGAAAGACTGAAAGATACATAAATCCTTAAGAAAGGCAAGTAGCGCAGATTTTAGTATAAATAGAAGGGTCATCCCACGCTAGTTGAAGAATTATCAAGCAACAGGGAAGAGACCTTAACAATATAACATGTTATTAAGAAATCTTCTAAGTTCAAGAAACTTTAAATTACTTTACCGAGCCTTCCTGACATATCTCTGCACCCTCAAACCTCGGCCTAGTTAGCTCAATACCTCTTCAAGTTGGCTACCACATAACACTACCCTCTTATATCAAATAGACAGAGGGGGAGAGAGAGAGGTGGTGCAAACCCTCTTGCTGCCCCATTCAACCCCCACAACTCTGAACCCCCCTACTCACCTACTGACACCAGGATGAAACAAGATTCCTGTTCCCCTATCCAAACAGTAGCAATCTAGACTTCTGTCTCACCCCAAGATAGTAAATATACTACTCTTTAATCCCTCCAGGATAAAACCAATACCCTTATCAATCAGAACAAATCTTTTGCTGATTGCTACCAATACCTCTTGACAATCTTTGAAGCACTTGAGAAACACTTGTAAGTTGTTAAAGAACATCACATCAAGGGCACTCAAGACCTCAAAGACAAGATCACCTCACTGACAATCTAACTACCTCAACAACAGAGTCAACCACCAGTTGCAGCCAGTACTACTACAATTCCATCTGGACTTATTGCATCACCCTTTCCCTTACCTGGGCCCAGATAGCTGCCAGAGTACCTGCCATCCCCTCTACCCCCCCTTCAGCAAAGAAGAAGGCAACCTCTTCTGTTTTGACAAAAAGTGGCCATACCATTATCATAGAAAGAAATAGCACAGCACTTCCAGATAATACCAACAAGCTTGACTCCATGGCGTTACAACCACAGCAAAAGAAAAAAGAACACCAAGTTTTCACTAAGCTTTCACCTCATTAGTCAACAATCAATTCTCACCACTTTATTGCCTACTTTAATGACTTTTCATCAACAAATCATCCCCTTCTATTTGTTATTTTATCACCTCTATCAACTGAGTCCTTTCAGCCTACCCTTTGATGTCTAATAGACAAAGGGGCAGAAAAAGGGAGGGTGGAAACCTGCTTGTTCCCCGATTCAACCCCTGCTACTCCGAAGTCCCCACCTCTCCTGATAATACTGGATTGAAGATTCCCCTTCTCTTGTCCAAATAGTTGCCACCTACACCTCTCTTTCTGCCTATGATAGTGAATCTACTACCTCTAAATCCCTTCAAGACGAAACCAATGCCCTCATCAATCAGACCAAATCCTTGCCTGATTTCTACCAATACTACTTGACGACTTTTGAAGCAGTTGAGAAACACTTGAAAGATGTTCAAGAACATCACATCAAGAACACTCAGGACCTTAAAGAAGAGATTACCACCCTTCCAACCCAACTACAACAGCAACAGAGCCATCAACCTGCTCCAATCACTACTCCTACCCCCCTATCGAGGCCCATTGCACCACTTCCTACCCTTACCTGGGCCCAGAAAGCTGGCAGAGAACCTGCTGCCCCTACAACTATACCTCCAGCATGCAAGAACATAATCCCTTCATTTTTGACCAAATGCAACTGTACTATTATCATTGAGAGAAATGGTACAACACTCCCAGATAATACCAACAACCTCACTATTCACAGGGCTATCAACTCTGTCATCAAGAAACCTCTTGTTGTCATCATAGAGTTCTTTACCAATCTCAACATCTAGCTTATCACCCAAGACAATACTCATGCCCTCTATCTGCTCAACTCCCACCACTCTGCTATCGAGGAAGCTATCAGAGCAACCATACTTGCAGCAACTGGCCTTACGAAGCTTCAAATCTGGCATAAGGTTATTGTCCATTCTGTTCCTACTTCCAGTTCCTTCAACTCTATCCAGTCTTAAGTTCAAGACTTCATCCCTTGTATCCACCTTACCAGTCCTCCCAGCTGGCTTACCACAGAAGCCACCTTTTAAGCAATCTGCATCTACTATTGTTCTTCCTATTCCAGGCAAACATGCAGCAACCAAGACAATCATCAGGAGCCTGTCTCTCTTCTGAAGTAAGTTAAAAGTTGAGAAACACCTAACCATTGAACCAGACACCCTATGCAACAATTGTTTAGCCTTTGGACACTACACCTCCAAGTGCACAAATAACACTGACTGCAACATCTGTGCAGACCACCATTCAGCCTACTTTCATACTTGTAGCCACCCCAACTGCACCAAGGGCAAGCAATACTTCACATCACTCATAGATGCAGCAACTCTGGAGATTCACATCAGGCAAACTTCAAAGAATTCGCCACAGACCTTAACCCACACTAGTAAGCAACTGAGCGGAGGGGTAGGACTGACTAGATTAACACATTTATTTCCTTCTTTTTTTTGTTAGCCACTTGGCACATGGGAGGAACCCCCTATAAAGGAGTTGTTAGTACTTGTAACAGGGGTCCACTGAAAAGTTGCCACTGTCATGTTTGAGCTGAAATATTAAATAGAATGCAGGTGCACTATCAGGTATGCTTATTGCCATTGCATAGCCTTTGGCTCCATAAGCGCAATTATCCATAATAATAATAATAAGAGGTACAGTGAAACCTCTAAAACTTCCCGCCTCCCAAACTTCTAATGCTCTGTTAATTCCAGTGGTTGCAGATCCCCCATATTTGACATATGGAAAATCCCTCTGAAACTTCCAAGTCTCTTTTAGTTACCAATTCCAGCATATTCTAAGGCTCTAAATTCTGGAAAACCTATGTCAGGAAAATTTAGTGTGAAAATTTAGTACAGCTCAGGGTATTGGAACCATGGAGAGTGCAGAGGCTCCAGGAGTCCATAATTCAAAGCAGTATTTTTTCATATTATTCTGTTGACGATAGCCAATAGTTAGTGCAACTCAGAGTCTTACTTCAATTTCTTTGAATTTATTATCCTCTCATCAATTCTTCATATACCGGGTCGCAAGTAACATTTATTTCCATCTTCGCCATCATGATATGTCCCTCGCTTTGATCAGTTTCCTGTGGCCGATGTGCCAAGCCCCTCCCTCTTCTTGCCATCATCCCTGTATTTCCAGCCTCATGCTACTCCTTACCTGCTGGAATTATCAGAGTTTTCACTGTAACGTAATTTACAGGGTACCGGCTCGGTACCCAGATCCGGCTTACCATGGCAACCAGTTGAACACCAAATGTACCTTTTATTATCTACACAACCAGTAGTAATATAATATGGAAAATTTGTTTGAAAGTACTTTTAAATATGGAGAATCATAATCTAGGGTTTAAATTTAATGATAATAAAAAATGCTCCTTGTATACTCACATTATTGAGAACTGGTTGAAATACCATATTGCTTACGAAAGTAGTAAAGAAAATTGAAACCAACCACAAAAATCATGGCTTAAGCAATTAGTATAATCGTATAGGTTGCGTATTTGATGTATAAACTGCTTTGGTATTTGTTTGCATTTATTTGGGATTGTACTGTGACTCTAAACATCAGAATAGGTAAATATGTATCTTATAAACTGGATGAGATGAGATCTGCTCCTGGGGTTCATGTAATGTTCCAATACTTTCTGATATACTTCAATCAAGTAATCCAACATATTATATCAACTTTCAAGGCAGTTGGTTATACTTTGCAAATTTTATTCCCTAGTTATTAGAGAGTAATTTAGAGAGCAATACTACCTTCCAGCCTCAACCATGCAGGCTATATATCCAGGACGAGGCTAAAAGCTGTTGTATCTGGTCTACCCAGATAGCTAAAGCTATGGAATAAGTTTTAGTCATTTTCGGTATTAGGATTAAGAGATATTGCATGTTGACTCTAAAGACCCTGAATATTAGAAGCAAAATCCAGTGTATCTAAAGTTAAGGTGCAATATCTCTGAATCACAATCCCCAAACTGACTAAAACTTATTCCATAGCTATAGCTATATGAGTAGACCATACAAAACAACTTTAGCCTTATCCTGCACATGTGGCCTACATGGTTAAGGCTGGAAGGTAGTATTTCTCTCTAAATTACTCTGCAATAACTAGGGAACACAATTGGTAAGACATGACCAACTCCTTTGAAAGTTGATATCATATCTTGAATTACTCAATTGAAGTATATCAGAGAGTATTGGAGCATTACATGAACCCCAGGAGCAGATCTCATCTCATCCAGTTTATAAGATACATATTTAGCTATCCTGGTGTTTAGAGTCACAGTATAATCCAAAATAACTGCAAACAAATACCAAAGCAGTTGATACATCAAATACGCAACCTATAGGATCATACTATTTGCTTAGGCTATGATTTTTGTGGTTGGTTTCAATTTTCTTTACTACTTTCATAAGACATATAGTATTTCCACCAGTTCTCAATAATGTGAGTATACAAGGAGCATTTTTTATTATCATTAGATTTAAACTCCAGATTATGATTCTCCATATTTAAAAGTACTTTCTAACAAATTTTCCATATTGTATTACTACTGGTTGTGTAGATAATAAAAGATACATTTGGTGTTCCACTGGTTGCCATGGTGAGCCGCATCTGGGTACCGAGCCGGTACCCCGTAAATTACATTATACTCATGTTCCAAAAGTTCCAGCCCCCAAGCAAGTACTGTTGTACAAAAAGTCTATTTTGGAGGTATTATGATATAGAGGTACTTCAGAATTAAATTACGTGATCAACTATCAATAGCTCAGGTATCACCCTGCATCCTGCTTTCCCACTCCTGACTACCAAACTACAATAGTATAAGTTCCAGCTATTGAACACAAATGAAATACCATCTACTTATAGCTAATCTGTATAGCATGGGATGATGTTAAGGTACATATACATAATAATACATTCATTATATGATTGTATATCACGGTGCCAGTCAGAGAACTGGGACTTTCAAATGTGAGCTTACATATATTACTGATATTTAGATCCACACTGCTAAGATAGGATTTGAACAAACTTCACTTCCTCTATTCACCTCTCGCTTAAAAATTACTGCCTTTGGCTAAGCCAAACTTCTAGTTTGACTTGACATTTCTTCACGATATACAGATTTCAGCCCTGCACTTTGGGTTCATCTCTCCAAGTGAAATATATATTTCACCTCAGATTTCAAACTTTTCCTCTATAAATGTTTTAGCATTAAACTTTTATTCTCCTAATATCCCCCACATTACATCCAGACTGACCTCCTGATCTTGTTCTAATTTCTTCCACTCACCTTGCCTCGTCTAGTACAGGCCCAGCCTCACCTGCAGGTCCTGCCTGCTCCTTCTTCTCCTCTCAGGACTTTAGGGTCAAGCTCATTTCTTACATATCTTCTTCCCATTCTAGTTGTGCCTCTCTATACAGTAAGGCAAGGAATATTGCCAATATCCTTAAGCATGCTGTCAGGCTTCCTTTTCTTGACCCAGCATCTTTCCCAACTGTCGATAATATACCTTGGTCACTTTTCCTCCCACATATAATATTTTGAGTCCATACCAATGTGTTCTACTGAGATCAGTAAGCTAGCATATATGCAATAAATTCATAAGCACCACTGCCAGTCAAACCAAAATGAAGCCACCTGCCAGATCTTGTCACATTATGGCTACCAGCATGCATTGAAAATAAGGTTGCAGATACTGGAAATACTGTTGAAAACAGAAAATATGATCATGATTGATAGCAGTAGGAAAGTAGTAGAAGATTCAAGCTGTAGCACACCACAGCAAGTGCTCAAAGGTCAAATCAGAAATATCTGCATGCTGACTAAGCTTTGAAGAACCTGCAATATTGATTATGGCGACCTAATAGAGAAGATATTATGTTTTATCCAATGGACTGTAGTGGATAACCCACCACTGTGGGTTTTTCCTCACCGAACTGCTGTTACATCCGGTAGAGCAATTTACACACCCTGCAATTCCAGTTGCTAACTTTCAGGAAACTGAAGTGTTCCAGATTCACTGGCCCCGCTGCAGTAGAACAATGGCTTTCCCTAATCGTGACTCAAGCACCAATTCTGTATAAATACAGGATAGTGGGGAGGAGTGTTATACACGAACCATCTCCCCTACACCTCCGGCGATTGAAATCTCAACACCAGGGAAATCATCGTGGGATTCCACCACCACCCCCTCTCCTCCCCCTTGATGGCTTCTGCCTAGGGGAGCGATGCTACAAC
>Ga0307509_10000867_pt1 | contig 52164 bp, 68 predicted proteins | sample 10_EM_MG_FD_202245 | JGI IMG/M metagenome (GOLD analysis project Ga0307509, IMG submission 202245) | Populus trichocarpa ectomycorrhiza microbial communities from riparian zone in the Pacific Northwest, United States - 10_EM | ecosystem: Host-associated > Plants > Roots > Unclassified | place... | reverse complement strand
TACTCAATATTCAATCTCGTTTACGAGACCAACATCGCCTCCTGCAAAATTTGGGACAGCTTGGGATTTAAACGAATTGGAAAGGTCAAAGGAGCCGGCCGTCTTAGTTCATCGAACTACTTAGTCGACGCCATTATTTTTGGACGAGATCTTAACGATGATGAAGACTATGTCTCCGATGAGCGTTTCGATAAGATCAGGTTCTACCTTGAAAAGGGCAAATATCCACCCACCGCAGACCGTTCTGAAAAGTCTCGACTTCGATCTGCGGCAACCCATTATAAACTCGAAAACGGCAAACTAATGCTCAAGGATAAAGAAGTGGTATCCGATGGTCAAATGCAGTACGAAATTGCGAGGTCAATCCACTGCCAATCTCACGGTGGTATCAACAAGACTACTGCTAGTATTGCGGAGAAGTTTCATTGGGTTCGGATTAAGGAAACAGTTTCTCAGGTCATTCGTAACTGCGCCGAATGTAAAGAACATGCAAAGGCTCCGGTAGTCAAAGGAGATCGGTTCAACGGTTCTCCAGTCAATCCCACTCCACAGCAGCCTCAGCAGCAGCAACCACAGCAACCAGGACAGCAGCACCCGCACCAGCAGCAGCAGCAACAACAACAGCAACAGCAACAGCAACAGCAACAACAGCAATTACCACTTTCACTCACACTACCGCAACAGCAACTCCAGCAGCCTCAATTGCAGCAAATATCGTCAAACACTCAAGCACTGCTCATCCAACGCCAGCAACAGCAGCAAGTCCGCGCTGCCGCAGCCGCCGCAGCCGCCGCACAAATGGACATTCCCGTCGACCCCGCAATGATGGAAGACGTCCAGCATACACACCACATTCCCCAGCAATTCGCCCCAGTCGCGAACATGCGCATGGATGCCGCCCCTCTCCCCCCTCATGGCCCCGACAACACAACTACTGCCGCGGTTACCGTCAGTGCCAACCAGACCATGAGCAGTACGTCCGCTCAGGCTTCCCACCAACAGCATGCCGCCGCGGTAGCCGCCGCGAGAGCTGCGCTGAATGAAGGTGACGTGTTGACAGAGGAGGATAGGACCGTGCGTGAACACCATCTGATGGAGAGGCTTATGGCCGAGATGAAGAGGGAACCTGGCCAGGGTATGACCGTTCCATTCCAAGAAGCCGTCGGCGTTGGAGTCGACGACGATGATACTGCGGTTGCCAGACAGCTCAGAGAAGATATGGAAATCGAACGGTAGCAAGGATTCCATGGAATTACTGATCACCCTTTTTCTTGATTTCCCTCCTCTATCGTTGTCTCCTTATCATCACCGGCGCTACGAATATTGCTTTTTTAACACTCTTTGCTTTATGATCTCTTCTGTCATGACATATGCATCGGGAACCAGCCTTATTAGGCGGAAGGGAATGGGTGGCTATCGTATCGGCTCTATTAACACTCCTCGCGGGAGCGGGGAGGAAAAACAAAAATCGCACTCTGGAGAAAACTTAGAGGCAATGTTTTCTTTTTTCTTTCCCTTTCTTACCCTTTCTTTCCCTTCTTTTCTCCCCGATTTCCTTCTTATTCCCCACCCCCTCCCCTATTATTCTCTAACAAAACAGTACGCTGTCTCGATTGGATTGGATTGGATTAGGTTGAAACCCCCCCGAAGTGTCCTTATTATATCTCCTCTTGGTTACTCATTGCTTGTGCCATTCATTGGGCTGGTTGGCGGTTAAGTTTATTCCTGTCGTTTGTTTGATCTGGTGGTGGTGGTTTTGATTGGTCGATAGCGGGTGTTATTGTGCATTTGCCTTGTACACTACATACCGCTTTTATTTCCATTTTCTTTTCTTTTCTCAGAATACTGTATTGGAGATATTATAATATCGTATGATATAATAGGCTTGAATGAGTGGGCGAGATACAGCATGACACGATATCATAATATTATTATAGTGTGCAATTTGAGTTAGGTTAGGCTAGGTTAGGTTATGTGCGGATCACTGTATGTCACTCATGGGCTAACATGGCAGATGGGCAATGTTTAATTTGGCGTGATTAGGACAATATCAAAATAAGTCAGTCTAGGATAGCATTTGCTAAGGCTATGTCACAAGTATTGTAGCACTTTTGCGCTACTACCATCAGGTAGAATATCTGCTTGCTTGCTTACTCGCTCAGTGAGAGCGTAGTCACTGTATTATCTACCTAAGTTGACAAATCAAACTCACTACGTTAAGGCGGATACATTTTGATAGTATGGTAGGAGGTTGGAAGCTGTAACCTGATGATTAAAATGGTGTCCGCATGAATTCCGGAATCGCACATCTATATAGTATTGGGACTGTACTTTCACCCAAGTGCTGATAGTCATGCCTGGACAGTAACTTTGATAAGTTGAGGGATGATACGCTACGCTGCGATGGGTACCGGTACAGTACCGTATTTGATGGAGTATATCGTACAGTGCTGGTAGTGTAGCAAACAAACCCCTTCAGGGGGTTAATACCGTACCGTACAGTGTCAACCTCCCCCGAGCCATCTATGATAGAACCTACATGCCAGGAGTATCCCAACCTACCCACTTAGACAAAAGAAACAGTATTGGAAAAGTGTAAGAAGGAGCAAAAATAGGATAAGAATAAAAGTGAGTAGTTCGTGGGGAGGGGGGGGGAGCGCAAGCCAGATAAGATAACTCCGCCCCTCCATCCCTCTCTGCTGCCATCAAGAGTACTACTTCTTCCTCCCACTGGTCGCAGCCTTGGCCTCCGCCGCAGCCTTCCTCTCCTCCAGCTCTGCCTTCCTCTGCTTTGCCTTCTCCTCCCTCTCCTTCCTGATAACCGCCAACCGGGCAAGGTCGGCCCTCGCCTGATCAGTCTTTCCAGCCTCCTGCAACTTCCAATACCTCTCCTTGGCAGCAGCAGCCTCTAGTGCTTCCCGCTCCCTCCTCGTCAAGCCACCCCCCCCTCCTCCTCCTCCACCTCCAGCCTCGGAGCTACCAGGAGCGTTGGGATTTGCCGTTGCGATAACAGTTCTCTTGGCTTTTTTGGTGGCGGAGGCTATCTCCACTCTGCCCTCTCCATCTTCATCTCCCTCGTCTTCGGAAGAGGGAAGGGAGGATGGACCGGTGGTAGCAGTGGACTTGGCGCGAGCGGCTTCTTTACGGGCTTGCTTGGCCGCGCGGCGTTCCTCGCGGGTTAGTTCTGGCTTGTTGGTGTCTTCGTCTTCTTCGTCTTCGTCTTCTTCATCCTCGGAAGAGGGAATTTCCGGCTTCGGGTTACGAGGTTCCTGTGCTTTGTTAGAATATAGAGGGAAGGAGAAGAAGGTTGGGAAAAACGTACACCCCACATTCCCTCCGGGATACCCTCGTCATCGTCGTTACCTAGGGGTGCTAGGTTTCTGGAGAACTTCTTACCGCCTAGGGGAAATATCGTTAGCGCAATGAATGATGAAGAAGGAAGGAAGGAAGGAAGGAAGGAAGGAAAGGGGGAGGAACAAACCTCCACGAACAGGCTTCCCAAACTTTCCACCTCTGCCGCGCCCTGACATTATAATCGTCACGCTTGGAGAAATATATTGTTATCGTTGGTGTCGGGTTATTGCTACCGTTAAGCTCGTACAAAAAAAAAACAAAGCTTGTAGGTAGGTAAGCAAGTAAGTTGACAAGCAGGTAGGTAAGTAACTATGCACGATAACTTATGACAAAGCTATCATACAAGAGAGAAAGAAGAAAAAGAAAGAAAAAAGAAAACATGAGCAAAACGAAAAGGCAACCCATACCGTAGCAAGCAACGCACAAACAGGAAAGGAGGGGTAGTCTAACCCCAAACCCCCAGCCACTAACTTACCCACCGCCCTGAACCGAAAACCCTACAAGGCTATCCACCTGTAGATTACCTACCCTCCCCCGCCAAGCTCTCCAATTCACTTGAACAAAAAAAAAAACCCCCCCCCGGTATCATACATACCTATAAATACCAACCCACCCCATCCCTTCCTATCACTTCCTTCCTTCCTTCCACAAACGTTACAAACAAACAAACCCTCCATATCCACTCCGACTTACTCTTTTCATCTCCAGGAAAGTTGGAGGGGAAAATGGAAGGGAAGAATGATTCGTCCCCCGGTTTCCATCCTTCCGATGTATTGAGGGGCGAGGGCGTCGATTTTTACTCATGTTCGATAGGTTTTTTTTGTCATTATGTGTGGGCTATTGGACAACGATTTGACGGGATATTCATTTTATTTATTTATTTATTTATTTATTTGCAGTGTGCTATCATAGTATAATAATAATGATATTATGATACAAATCTTTTTTGACAGAAGTGGTCTGAATGGAATCAGGAGTTCTCAGCGGGGGGAAAAGATGGTCGAGTGCTCAAGTACCGTATATTAGTTGTGGGTTCCTGTCGGGATGGGTAGGGTTCGGTTTGTTTGATGGTGGTGGTGGATGCTGAGTGGACAGGTTTCGGCATCATGCAGGGTCGCAAAGACACGATGGATGAGATGAAAGAGAGGGAAACATCGCATCGCTGCCAGCTGCCATACCATAACACCCACCAATTAACCCAAACAAGAATAATAGTGGAAACATTCCCATTACTATCACCTGCATAACACCCTCTAAGCTCCCAGTCCTGCAAAGCCAACTAGCTAAAAAATGCCATGCCCACCCTCCAATCTCCTCTCAAGGAAAAAAGGAAAAAGCATATCTATGCAGCGTTCACCACCACATCTAGTTGTAACCTCTACGAGACGCGAGAAAGTAAGAAACGAAAAAAGCAAGGCATTCTAGGTCTATTCCTCGTCCCCCTCTTCCTCATCCCCATCCTCATCATCGTCCTCGTCCTCTTCTACCGCAAGCAACCCTCTATACTCCTCCCATGTAACGCTCGCCTTGGTCCCGCGATAAGTAACAACATCCAATTGCACCTTACACCAGTCGTCCTTCTTCCCGGTCCATCCTGCCTTGCGCATGAGACTGACCAATGTCTCCTCCTTGGTCCAGCCCTGTTCCTTGGCCACGTCGGGGAGATAAGTAGCTCCCATGCGTCTACCATGGTACACAAAGCTAATCCTAAGCCCGTGGACCCCAATTTCCCAAGCCATGGGGCCTTCAGCGGGTTCGAAATCGGTCAGGATGGTAACTGCGCATTCGAGTTTCAAAAGCTCCTTGAGAGTAATGGGATCGAAACGGGTATCTTCCAACGCACTACTCATTCGTAAGCACTACAACCATCAACCAAAAGGAGAAAGGGAAAGGGTGAGGGTGAGGGGAACAAACGAAGTAAGAGCATAAGTCTTAAGTCCATAATCCAACGGCTGGGCTTCAAAAGTTCCAATACACCCACGAAGGTACTTGGGGCCGGACTTGGAGAACCTATTCCAGGTGACGAACAATGGGGCCGACTGAATACCGCGGGAATAGCCATTTGTATGCCCGTTCGTATGCCCGTTCGTGTGACCATTCGTGTGCCCAGTGTGCCCATTCGTGGCGGCAGAGGCAGCAGAGGAAGCCTTATACTTCTGGTAGGTCTCCTCGATTCTAGACAAGGGACGGGGAGAGCGTTTCTCAAAGCTTGCCGAGAGGACCTCGAAGCAATAGAATGCGTGAGCGGGAGAGGCCATCTTTTTCTTTCTTTCTTCTTTTTTTTGTTCTTTTTAGTTTTCTAGAAGGAATATCAGGCCCGTTTGTTTGTTTATTCGTTTATTTACTATTGACTCGAGGGGTATGAGGGGTCGAGGGGGTTGAGGGGGCCGTGAGCAAAGGAGGTATCATAGGTGACTTACCAGTACGTAAGCAGTTTTGTGGCGGTAGCGTTGGCGGGGTAGCTATGGTAGATGCTGAGTGATGGGGAGAGGGGGTGAGCAGGAAGAAGAAGAAGGGAGGGAAAGAGAGAGGGGGGGAGAGAGAGAATGAGGTACAGCACTCGTCATCAGACTCCCACCGTAAATTACCCACTCAACTCTGCTCTACAGTAGGCTACCCGTGCCTCGAGATGAGGGATTTCCCGGACTCCCATCCATCCATCCGTCCACGCGCGGGGGGTATGTCCGAGAGAGATGTGGGTTACGAAAAGTCCTGACAAGATACGCCGCCTGTCTATCTCAACCAACTGAGTGGGTGGGTAAAATCTGGTCCAATGTCCAATGATCAGCGCCGTCTTGTGGAGAGCCTCCTCTTTTCTTTCCTTTTTCTTCTGGTGTGACTAGATACTTGCCTTGTCTTGGAGGGTGAGCTTCAGCTACTGGTACTGGTAACATGATCAGTATCATGGATAAGATACCGGTGCTGCGGTATAGTACAAATTAGCTTGATTTCTTCTTTGACGCATGACACCGGTGGTACGGTGAGAGCAAGTGCCAATAGGGTAAACAAAGGATTGAGTATGTTATTCTTTTGCTACGCAAAGCTTTCCTTGTTTACCTTACTCACAAAACGAACATCATATTATGGCGATGGCTGCTCTGAAATCTCGCAACTCGACAGTGCATCATAGGGTAGCCATACTGCACTGAGTGCGTACGATATCACCCTCGTATTGAACCACACAAGTGCTTAGAAGTGTGCCTCCACCAGCTATGGATGCATAACATCGGGATCTCCGCCGATCACTCACAGCACCAGCATCAAGTTTGGACAAGGAACCGCTGATATCATCCCGCTCCCAGCCCCATGTCTGGACTGCATGGGAGCAGCATTGGTAGAATGGATTTGTAAAAATAAAACCGATATCAAGAACGACTCTAATCGCCAAACTATGATAATAGTACAAACACCCCCACCACCTCCTCATAATAAACAGAGCGTAACACATTTTTGTTTCAATTAGCAAGACCCTTCCCCTTCCCCCAGAGAAAAGAAGAAAACAGTGAAACCACCCCATCAAGAAATAAAGCTCCTCCCAGACTCGAAAACAATCTCCGCACTCTTCTTAGTATCGATAAACAGATCCTCGCACTCCTGCACATCTGCAACCTGAATCTTCGTTCTCCCAGCAACCTTCGCAAGGATGGACGCAGGAGTGAGTAACTGCAGGGCATAGCGAAGACTAGTATCCACACCCCTGTGCGCAAGCTTCTCCACCGCTGCATCATCGAGGTCCAGGGACTCTGTCTTTGTGCGGATCCTAATGATCACTCTGATATCATCCAGGTCGTACGGGTACGTCGGGACGATGAGCAGTCGGCCGAGGAGATCGGCCGGGATCCCGTGGGCGGACACGATATCCTCAGTTCCGCGAATCGTGCATACGCCGCGGTTAGAAGCTAGGATAACTATGGGGGAAATTTTGGACTCGAGGGCGCGGTTGAGGAAGGTGAAGCATTCGATATCCAGCATGTGGACTTCATCGATGAACAGGACACCCGGGACTAGCTCTGCTACGCCTTGGTCGATGTACTTTTCCACCACTTTGTTAATTTCTGTGCGGAGTTTGTCGGTTATTTCAGTCTTTTTAGGTTTCATTAGTTGACCCATCATTGACATTATGTCTTGGCCGCCCTGGAAGTCTCATTATCAGTATTCATAATCTCCTCAAGTAGAGTGGAAGTAGTGAAAAAAACCTGTGGTTTTGCATTGGCAACATCGAGGTCATGCAACGTAACGTCTTGCACAATCTCCTTCTTCTTGTGAATATCTCCCTTGGGAATTGGCACGTACTCTTCAGCCTCGAGATCAAACTCGGTGGCATAAGCATCACTTCTCCCAACCCTCTTGACAGCACCAGTATTCGCCTCAATGTAGATGACATCCCCGACTGCAACACGCTCCTTCTGTATACTCTCGTAGATACTCGGGTCAAGACGCAGCTTCTTGGTACCCTTCCCAGACTTCAACCCAACAATAACATGCGAGATAGTCTTTCCATAACCCCCTAGCGGATTCTCCGCCTCCTCAGGTGTGAGATCCGTAACCTCCCCTTCATAAACTTCCTTCGTCTCCTTAATTCTCAACCCTACACCTCCTAGTTAGCCTAAGTATCGAGATGAAAAATGAAAAACAAACCAATAGCCCTCCTGAAATTCTCCATCAATGCCTCCGTCTTCTTAACCTCCGCCGAGTAAATCTCGCTGCCGACAATGGGGCGGAAGGGAACCTTGGTACCCAGCTCCTGCGAAACCGCCAGCGCGAGCGCCGTCTTCCCCGTCCCCGGTCCTCCAGCCAGCAACACCGCTCGGCCAGACATCTTCTTCGCTTTAATCAGGTCGACAATGACGCCGGAAGCCTCCCTCGCGTTCTCCTGCCCCACGAAGCCCGCTGCAACTTTTTCCGCCGTGCCGTCGGAGCGGAGACCCAGTCCTTTGATGTGTGTGTGGGCTGCTGTGCGGTTCTCTCGCGAGTTGCCGGATTTGACTTCGCTGATTGTTACCATTTCTGTTGCTGCTGTTGTTGCTGTCGTTGTTGATGTTGTAGAGGTTCGATCGATTGATGGACGGGTGGATGGACGGGTGGATGGACGGGTGGATGGATGGGAGTGGGGTTGGGAATTGTGGTGTGGGTTTTGGGATAGTTTGAGGCTCGCGTCTGGTCCTGCATCATAGATTGTCACCTAAATTTGGGGCTCAAGCTCTAGGCTCTGGGGGATAGGTAGCCGGTGCACCATATTCTCACCCCTCCAAAGCTCAGTCCCGGCACCCGCATATAATACCACCCCCGCAGGAACTCACGGAGGTGATCACGGCACAAACGTCCTCATAAGACATATTAGTTCTAAGCGCAAGAAATAGCATACAATAATAGCACACAAGCAAAATTAAGAACCTCCACAGCACGCTCGCTGGCTAGTTCGCAACTCCATCACTCGCACTCCCTCCACCACCACACCTAAATCTTTACAAGTGACCAAGTTCGGGATTATGCTCCCAATAATCGAGTATAATAGAACCATATGCTGACTACCGTTTTTTGGTATGTGTATAACACAGGACCCGTACCGCAATTAGTTACGACTAACATGATCTCCGGTGAGCTCTCCAGACCCAGCGCTCTCCAACACCCAACAACCAACCCATTGAAAGGAGCCTCCCACTAACCCATCCATCCAACAAACCAATGAGCAACAGCGTATAAGTTAATAATAGGTGACGTCTCAATATTCTATCTACAGCGACCTAACCTAACCGTCTGCCCATCATGATGATACCTAAGGAAATAAGGGGAAAAAGCCAGAAGGAAAATAAATAGAGGAAAAAATCAAATGAAAAAGAAAGAAAAAAACACCGCCGCAAGAACCGGGATCGCCGGCTGCCGGCAATAGACTTTTCACCTCTTTTGCTGCGCCCAAAACGGTTACGCGCAATGTGAAAATTTAAGAGAAAAAATAAGGCAAAGATAAATTACAAACACGAAGGATGAACGCTGTTTATTTTATTCCTCATCTGTATCCGTGTCTGTGTCCGTCTCACTCTGGTCGTCCCCCTCCTCACCATCTGTATCGCTCTCTTCGGATGAATCATCGTCGTCGCTGTTTCGCCTCTTGGACTTCTTTACCGGGCCGCCTCTCATGGCGTTCATCTGACCTGCGAGGGAATCTAATTCAAACAGATATATATTAGTACCCGCTTTATGACAATACCTATGGGGGGAATACATACCTTCTTCTGGCTCACTTATTTCTTCATCTTCCTTGATCTGCTCAACCTTGCTAGGGTCGCTGATAACAAGGGTGACTTTTTGCTTCTTGTCGACTCCCAAGTAAGAGTCACTAACGCAATGCATGACAAAGGTGTATTCTCCAGGTTGTGGCGGCGCTTGGAATTGTAGCTTGAACGTTTGAACGGCAAAGTTATCGGTGCTCTTTTCCCAACGAGTGATGGGCTGCGGAGGAACAATCATCTTTCCCTGTTTTTCGTCGGCAAGAAAAATGTGCCAGCTAGGAGAGTAGTCCCGGGGAAAGTAAGGCGCATGTGCAAGAGGAGTCGTCGATTGGTCACTAGCCTTCCCTTGAGACTTGCCGTTACGGCCCAACAGAGCTTCGACGTCGGTTTCATCGGGGTCCTCGTCCAAAAGGTCCTTAACATCAACTGATGGTGGCGTAGATCCAGGAGGAACAACTCGCATTTTGACAACAAAGTTAACCAAGCTAGCCGGGGTGATATATTTCTCTCCCATAACCTTGAAGAAGGCGGATTCAATGTTCAATGCCGGGAGTGCCTTAGCAAAGGTGATAGCTTGTTCGTATTGTTTATCGCTGAGGAGCCCTTTGCCAACACACAACCTCCTGCGCTTTTCCTCGGGGCAAGCCATAAAACGTTGGACAGTCCAGTGGTTCTTTCCGCCATCCTGTTCAACAGCAGCCACGATTTCATTTGTGAAGTGAGGGAGTTGGAGTAGGGGAGAGGCATGTGGAGGAACCGCTTGAACAAGGCATTGGTTCAGGCGCATGGAGGCCATTACGGGCTGGGTGTTGGAATAAGCAAGGGCAATTGCGTGGAAGCTCCTGTTGAGAGCAATCGCAGCAGGCGCGACATCCAATTTGGCTAGAAAATGTTAGTAATCTTAGGATAGAGCGATATAGGTTTAGGAGATATACCATTGCTCAGCTTCTCACTTCCTAAATCCAAACGGTAGATATAAGCCCAAAGTAGACCGAGTGCCCTTCTCCTCCAGCCGTCGAGCTCCTCAATAACTTTCATTTGTTTGTCCGCAAGACCAGCAGCCTTGATCTTTCTCTCGATGGTAGCCTCCTCACTTCCAATCCAATCCCTTTCCCTAGCACCGCCGGTAATGAGCTTCATCTCCTCGCCGCTAGTCAGGATTTCAACAAGCTTCTTCTCATCAATGTTCTCGTCATAGGCTCTGAAAAGGCTTCCGGCGCTCTCCGTCATGACCCCTTCCTTGGTATGCTTCTTGGTTCCATACCACCATCGACCAACATAATATGGCAACAAGATTCCGAACAACAATCCGTAGACAGCAAGAACGTAATAGTTGTTTCCTTCAGAGACGATCCATGTCGGGAGAGCGATGCCAATCGAGAAGGATTGCTTTCCATCGGGGTGACCATACTGGATAAAGTTGTTACGGATGTCCTCGTCAGTCAAGGCCTTATAAGCTTTGGTAAGCTCGACAAAGTGGTTGTTGAGGTCTTCAAGAGTTTGGTTGCCGGTTGGACGAATCTTGTCCGGGTGATATTTCAGAGATAATTTCTTGTAATGGGACTTGATAGATTTTTCATCCGCGGTCTGTGGGTATACATGGTCAGTGGGATTTCAAGTCGTGGCTTCCCTCCTCGCAAACTTACCATACTAATACCCAAGATTTCGTATGGATCCCAGATTTTGCCTTCGGCATTTGCTGTCACAGCGATAAGGTATGCCATATACGCGAACAGCGCCCATCCGATGACGATTGAAGTGAATCTCTTAAGCCGCCTCTCCTTCCTCTTCTGCCTGCGACGCGCCGCTTCGATTGCCTCATTACCAGGCGGCTTGTAGCTATTTTCCTTTATTAAGGGTGTTTTCGAGATGCCCGGTTCTATGTAAGGTTAGGATTTGCCAACGAAGGGTGGGAGTTGGGGGTCATGCGTTTACTGGGCGCAAAGGTTGAATATGTTAAGGGGCACAGAATTAAACCAAGTATCGTCAGGATAAAGTAGGGGAAAAACTGCCCCTGTATATTTATTAAAGACAATATAATTAACAAACATCGGTCAATAGCTCCCTTAGCGAATAATCATACCTTGTCGTCATAGTTATAGTCTGTCGACATGGCGACGGTAGTTGGAGCGGCGATCCACCTGGTGTTATGTGTGATTTATAGCTCTGGTTTAATAAGCTCTCTGGGGAGGTAGAAAAGAACGGCGGAAATGGAAAGATATCCTTGGATTCCAGACAGGGAGAACTGTACCAAATGTTTCTAAGAGAGAAAAGGGAAATTTTGTAGGAAGTTGAAAAGAGAGAAAGAAAGAAAGAAAGAGGGGCTCTCGTCGTAAGGAAAAGAGGGGGGAGGAAGAAGGGCAGAGGGGGATTAATTATTTGATGTGAGATGGGGGGGAGAAGAGGCAACTTGAGCATCGTGTCCTCTTCAACCGAATAGAAATCAAAAAAAAAAGAATAGGTTCCCTCCCCTGGCGTATCTGACTAAGCTGCATTCTGGTTGCTGCAGAGCACCTCCCTGCATCTCCGAGCGCAACGAACAGGCACCAGGGAGAGGGGCAGCACCAATGTAAGGTACCGGTAGAGCCACCCCGCCATACAAAATGTTGCTCGCCCATGGACAGTACTGCACAGTGACAACTCTCTAAATTATATCTTCAGCTAGCTAGCAGAACGCTCACGGTCACTAATCGCCCAGAACCAGACAGTCGAGCAGGAAACTCACATCTATCAAGATGAAGCCGCAGAACAGGATGAGTTATTTCCCAGATTTGCAGCGTGGAGGAAGTTCTGGCCGAAGATATCGGTCCTGGATTTGTACCGTACCTGATGTGCTAGACCGGCACCTGTCTTTCTTTCCCTACAAGTATATCACGCGATATTTGCTGAGATGGTCCTTCAGGTTTATTCTCGCTCAGTCGTAACGTCTCCATTCTAGTATTCCGTGCAACAAGTTATCCCGGATGGCTCCATGGTGCCTTGTAATACGGTGCCGGTACTAAGGCGCGCCACCACCACAACCCCTCCGTCGTAAATCAAAAGTAATTTACTTGCCACCTGGAGAGACATTTTCTGTCCTACACCCTCGTCTCCTTATCTCTTCTTACTTTTCCATCTAGCTTCGTGGCCTTGACTAGATGCCACGAACTGGAACATGTTCTACCTGCTTCTTGCCTTATGGATCTTTTGCTCGGAGTCATTCTCGACTTTTTCTTTCATTCCATGGTTTTTTCATACCGATGCTCTTCACCTTGCAACCGGTGTCCCCCGGTAGTCCTTGCCATTCCACATTCTCGCGCGAAGCTATTGGAGGGTCCTCAAAACTCGAGTAGATGTGTCCAAGCTGCAGCGGGCAGCTATTCCCCTTTCTCGTTGCCGATCTACTAAATATAGTCTAGGTCTTTTCGACGCCACGATGTGCGGGTTTTGATCTGCTTATGCGGTCCTCTGTCGTATTCTACCACTTCATAATGCTATTGAGGGACTTGTATTGTATTATAGGTAGCTTCTAGCAGTCTTGAAGTAAAGCCTTGAATTCAATCATTCCCACCCTATCGAGTGACAATGTGTGCTTGATTACCCGTGATCTCCATCCGATTTACCCCAACAGATTTGGCTCTGATCAAACAACTCCCTCCTCATACCCCACTTTAGAAGGACCCCATAAACATGCCCTAGGCACCCCGTCTCCCAGGCTCTTGGTAAAAATACAATATTCACACCCCAGAGAGTATCAAACTAATAAGAGACCTACGCACTGTGAGCAGAAGCCGAGTTTGCCTCATCTAGTGTTGACAGGCCAGAACCCGAAGAGTTTCCACATTGGCCCTTTAGCCCTAACAAATCCATCAAATGGGATGTGGTGCCCGTGGAGTGTGAGAATATACTCGAGGGAACGCTAGCTCCAGTAAGACTTTCCAACTCGAGATCGTCCGATGCGTTTGTGCTGTAATTGTTTTCTGACATAGCTGTGCTTACTTCAGACGCTTTTCCTTTCCCTTTATCTTTTGGAAAGAGTGTTTCGGGTGAATTCCGTCTTGGTGTTCCGCCCAAGGGATATGTCAACGCATTTGCCCTTCTTTGCTTACTGGACAACGGGACTGGAGGCTTGGAGAAAGAAAGGTGCGTGTTTCCCGAATTGTGCTTCCCTCTAGCAGCGCTGTCTGCACTTCCCTCCCCATTCTTTGGGGCTAATTGGATATCGAGTCCCGCCGGAAGCTCCCTCTCTACCTCTAATCCTTCGTTATTTAAAGGCTCTCGGGAGAAAGGTCTTTGCAGTTCACTCTCTAAGACTTCTCTTGGGCTGTCCTCCTCATTCCCCCTCCGACGCCTGTAATGGGATATATCCTTTTCGTCGAATATTGATGACCTTAACAAGGCTCTAAGGACGTCTTCCATGGTAACGATTCCCAAAGGCTGTTCTCTAGATAGTTTATATCTCGATGAACCCGTCCAATATCTCGGGACCCGAGTTATTGGCTGTTGGCCGTCGCGCTCTTTCCGTGTGAACTTTAGCTTCTCACAAATTGTATCTCCCACATTCCTCCAGGTCCACTTCTGAGGAGAGCTATTGACCAGTGCGTTGTCCGGCGTTTTCGGTTCAACACGGAGTACTTTCTCAACAATTGCTATGCTGGATGTAATTAAATCAGGCACTTGGCGCGGGGTGTGAGATAAATGAGAAAACCTACTGCGAGAGCCCCTCCTGATGATGGTTAGTATAGTATGGGCAGTGTATAAGTTGTTACGGAGACTTGTGACCAAATTTATACCTGGAATAAATGCAGAAGGTCCCAAAGTGGATAATCTTCTGCCACTATTGGTAGAGCGTGGATTGGGACACTTCTTAGGGTGGTGACTTCATTTGGGTCAGGCGACATCATATCCTGGACAGCAATTAGCAAATGCCTTCAACAAATGGAACCGCGAACCCAACAAAACAATGTAAATAACCCCATATCTTAATCGGGCGGTCTTGGTATGGTGAATCCGCTCTCGGGTTTTCTTCTATTGCCGAGTAAACCGGGATTCTACTGTATCCCCAATTAATCACCCTCTTCCAACGGTCAATATTCATCCTGTCTTTAACATCAAGCATCTTAACACCCGAGATGGGTTTCATGATGTCTCCCGCGACTTTATTCTCTAGGTCGAGGGCTCCCTGAATGACCCTGCACTCGTAGGTAATCAGCCGAATTATTAGGCTGCCGGAAATGAATCAGTAGTAGATGAGAAATATTGCACACCTCATACTATCCACAGAAAGTTTCACTCCTTTATCCTTCCGTCGAGAATGGAGATCTATCAAGGCACTTAATTGTTTGGTATTGTAAATTATCCTTCGCTCCTCGGGTCCATGGCCAACCGCGCAATTAAGGATAAGAACCAACATCCCAGCTGGGATTGCATAGAGAGCCAATATGATGTAGACAAACCTACGTAACTGAGCTTAAAATCATGAGAGAGCTGGAATCTGCTTACCACATCAAGTTCCCAAGGATAACTACCGGATATCTGGGAAAGATGACCTGGGGCAGGACCTCCCCAACTACTATCAAAAGACCTGTTGATAACAAAAGACCCCAGAGGTAGTTACCAAGCAGGCAAGCAGATATCAGCGGGAGCGAGAGATTGATAGTAACACTGCACATCAATAGGCAACCTGGATCCCAGATCGTGAGCGGGTCATATACTAAAAAGGGAGTTATATTTGATGCATACTGAGAACCCAGGAAGTGTGATAAGTCTTCAACCTCAAAATCTTTTCCGACAGCCTCCTGCTTGAGATGAGAGAAGGATCAGAATTGCGGAAGATCATGGGTTCACCTATTAGTCCTTGTTTCCTCTATCGTATAGATGCTTAACTCTGCACTGCTCCTGCTTAGCCATAACTTCAACCAATTAAATGACCGAAGCTCACCTATCTAGTGCTGCACCAATAGGTTAGTCCCGCAAACAAAAAAAGAGTCGGGGGGTGAGAACAAACAAGTAAACGCTGCTATGCACCCTGTCACCATCCCGGATATCAAGATTAGGAACCCAAGTAAAAGTCCCAACGCCCAATCAGGCATTAACTCCAATCCTGGTAGGCAAGTCCCGGGGAGTATCTCATTGCAAGCCAGCCTCCCATCACACAGCAGGTCCCCCCCACAAGCCAGTGTCCCCCCATCATAAAACCAAGGACCAGTACATACGAGGGTCCCATTACAGCTTGTTGCCCCATTGCACAAAGTTTGGCCTGTGCAAACGTACCCTTTCCCCTTAGCTAAGGGGTCTGCGGTTAGGGTACCGTTGCACCACAAGGGCCCCTTGAACTTGTGAGGCCTCTGCGGTGCTGCCGGGCCCTTAGGCCAAGGTGTTTGGTTGGGCTCAATGAGGTGGAGGCTGCTCAGGCGGCGGCTGAGGCATGGGTATGCTGTTGAGGAAGTAGTTGCCCATAGGAGGAAATAAAAGAGTGGGATGGCCACCGAGAGCCATCTCGCATATATAATTTTTCGAGTATTCATGATGGATATTTGAGGTGAGGAGGAAGAGCCATCCCGACGTAGGGGGAATGTATTCATCCCTTTTGACGGGGGTTAAAGCAAGCACACGCGGCCGTAGCAGGTAAACCTGCCACCACTCGCGTTCACTAGGTTACCGTATGCTTTTACCCCTCCCCAGGCTTTAATAGCCGATTAAGGGAAAGTTGGGTAAATTTAACTGCACAATACCAACCACACAGAGAGCTTGCGAAATGCTTCTCTGGTCTGGATGGAGAAAATCTTATGAAGGGCAGCTTGGGATCATTGACTTAATTTACCATGGATGACTTTCTTTTTTTACATTTTTCCAGGGGGAAAGGAGAGAAACCATTAGGAAGCCTTTCCCCATTGATACAGGCTTTATAAAATCCTCCAGTAGTATGATAATTTCATATCCTTCACTGATCTTCAATCCAAGCTAGGAGCCCTAGCCACTCGAGTGATTAGGAAAAGGACGTCACGGGGAGTCACTCGTCGGCGCCAAAACTTGGCAATAGGATAATTTGAAACACAGATTCCTATGCTGCCTAAAACTCCTACCACACTACACAAGTACCCGGGGATATGTTTTCGCACAGTTAATTTGCGAAATAATCCCTGTCTCGTACAAAAACATATTCCCGGGTACAGTGCTTGTAAATCACCTCATCAATCCTTAATCCCAGCTGCCATCCCATCCCCTAGTATCAGCATCACAATCCATCGATCCGGTCCAAAGCCGCTAGAGCTCAGTGGAAGGGGGGAGCCCCAACTAGAGTACTGTGACACAACAGTAAGCTAGGCTCTAACTTAAAACTAGACTTCATGCAAAAGCAGAAAGGGGATGGTATGGAGAAAAAAAGTATCGCAGGCATGTAATAGACGACTTCTCAGGGGAGAGTATTTGTTTTTATTTTGTATCAAATCGATCTAACATTCAGTTATGATAATTACACTAACTCGCGACTTCGATACAAAAGACCACACCAAAAAAAAACCCCGATTCAATTCCACGATTTCCGCATGACCAAACCGAACAAAAGGGAAGTTAAGAAGTAAGAAGGCAAGAAAAGGGTAGCGAAAGTCGTCAAGACCCCCAAAAGAAAGAAAGATTTTTCCACCACTAGCGAATCCCCACACTGGTGCCTTCCTCTAATATCGAGTACTCATGCCCATGTCGAATTGCCCCACACAAAGGAAAAAAGATGCTAGAAAGACCATAATCTAGGAGTTGGGGGGGAAATAATAAAAAATCCATGCGTCCACCGCGCTCAAAATTGATCTTTGAAGACGGGTTGACAGGTTATTGGGATAAAAAGCCATCAAAAGAATTTTACACCGGGGGATGATAGAGGAAAGGAGGTGTAGAATTTGAATTGAGAAAAAAAGAGAAACGCATGAACGATATGATTTGTTTTCAGATGAAACAGTGGGTGGAGTCTGGGGCATGACATGAGATGGTTGGAAATCGGTATTGTACATTTATGGCATGCCCGGGAGTGTATGCGAAGGTTTCCTTATTTGCGGTTGGGGCTGCCAGAGACACCCTTTGCAGTGCCTGCGACAACTGGGACAACTTGGCCGGAGCCGTCGGTCTTTGATGGGACGCCATCGTCACCGTACTTGTTGACTAAGGTGAATTGTTAGAGTCTGTATTTCCTTATATCATAGGTGTGGGGTGACTTACCCCCTTCGGGTATGATCTGGCGGTCAACAATGACCGGTGCCGCTAGGGCGAGGGCAGCAAAGAGGAGAGTGAAAACAGTGAGGATGCTGAAGTTCTGCATTTTGGCTTGATTTATCTTTTTATTTTATTTTCCGGTATGATTTTCTGGTTCTTGGATCTTTTTCAAGGGCGTGGAGTGACGATCGTACAAGAAGGAAGGAACTTGTATGTAAGACGTAAGGTCGGAAAGAGAGGAAAAAAAGAGTAAGAAGTGAAAGGTCTGGTTGGTCGAACCGGTCGACGAGAAAATGCGAAAGAAGTGGAACAAGGAAAAGGATTAGATTAAAGCGGGAGTGGGCGACACTGTGGTGGTGAGAAGAGGAAGAAGAGGGAAATTCAGGTTGGAGGGGAGTAATGATATAAATACTCTTCCAAGTGACTGGGGGTGCACGAGCTACAGTTAGATGACTGGTTCCTGATACACTGACTGTTACGGGAACAATCCGGGCAAAGGCCCACAATAATTCTTTAGTGATATAGTTATTGACATCCCTCCCCCTCTGTCTATTGTCTATAGCTAATCGCCCCACCAACAGGAGGGTCAATTGGGGGGGGGGGGGTTCGCTAGGCCGTGCAGAACCGGGTCGTCTAACATTGACATGGGGTGTGTGGAAACATGTCAACAGTTAAGGGCTAGCGGCTAACAGTTCTTACAAGTAGCTAAAACAGGATGGTAGGTGGGTGCAGGGGTTACAATGTGCGACCCAACGAAACCCGTCGCGACGTTTGAGATCAGATGGGCTTCCCCTATGGATCCTCCCTCTCCAAATAGCCTCCAGGTTTCTACTCTATTAAGCCTATCGGATCATCTGCCGGCAGTGCTAGGGGAAAATAAATAAATAAATAATCCACGGCGCATAATAATGGTACTTGTACGAGTAGTCTTCCCCCCCCTTACCGGGGAGGGGGTGCTGTCTTGCCCTGGCCTTGGTCATCGGGGGACATTTACCGCAGAGTGAAGTGAGAATGTAACAACTAAATCCTTACCCTGAAGCTGTTGGTATAAGTAAGTTAACTTAAGGTCTTTCGGTTGGCCCCCCTCCCGTTGTTCGAACTGTGCTCTCTTTCTCTCCAGCTTTCCATTTCCTCCTATGACAGTCGAAACAAAACTTGGCATTCCGACTGTCTCGACCTTACAATTACCGGTAGCTCAGCACAATGGTGCTTGTATGATACGAGTAAAAGGGGTGTAGCCACACCCACCGTACAGTACCCTATCCACCGCCACCCCCAGGAATATCCTCCTACCAAGAGAGCATGGAATCATTGGAATGTTACGAGTGCTCGAGTACGGGTAGATTCGCCTTCAAACCTCCCCCTAAGGCAAGGGCTGTTCTCTAACCCACCCAACCCAATCCTCCTCCCCTGTGATGCGTAGGGAATCTGACCTGCCCAGTTTCATCACCAGCAAGGCACCGCATCCCAGCCGGGAACCGGTTGTCAAGGTACCGTACTTGACACGGGCATCAATACTGGTAGGTACGGTATCCACTCTCATAGTAAGTTATCACATGAATCCGGATACCACAGTCCGCAACTTTCAATACTCGAGTACGACACCATACTCTACACAGTCCCCAGACCTTTCAACCACCTCGCTCTCCATTGCCTCACGGCACGGGTACTACTTGTAAATAATCGAGCAATCATCTCGAACCATGTCCATTCGGCAATCCCCCCTATGCATTACCGGTATCCTTAGGGTTTGTCCACTACCGGTACCGTATCAACCAGGGGTTAGTTCTGCATCATGGCATTTTTTATTTTTTTGCGCAATCCTGGTCTGATATAGCCCACCCTTGGCCTTAAGATAAGGCTTGCTATCGACTATGATACTACGCAAGCTAACCCCCTTTATCCTGTGGCAGTGGGACATTGAGCTCATGCCTAGCCGCACAGCGCAAGTACGAGTTCGAAGAAACTAATTTGCATGAATTAGAGTACCGGTAGGGGGCGGTGCTGTGCTCAAGCACGGCAACAATAGAAGCTGGTTCGGTGGATTCGCAATGATCGAACAAGCATCCTTTTCGCCAAAGCGAGTGGAGTGGCTAAAACACCTTGCGACTACTCCGTAAGGATTGCCTTCTAAAGTTACAAAGCAGGGCTGTATGAGCATTATACTCGAGTATGAGTACTAGTAGTGCAGTTTCGCTTGCTGTAAAGGTGATAATCCATGGTTTCTGAGCTGGGAACTTAGTTTTTTTATATCGATAATAGAGCGAGATTATGTGAATATGCTCTCTCCCGCACTGCTCACTGCTATAGTTGGACGAGCACATCGCATCCTCTAGTGTGTTTAATAATACACCTGTTTTCCCAGTGAGTAACTGAGCGAAGATTTTTTTCTTCCACATTCTATTTTACAAAACCAAGTCTGGTTAAAGTTGGAGATGGGGTCACCCATCTCAGACTGCTGAGAAAACTGCTGTATTTCCTCGACCACAAGAGATCCTCTGCTCAAATTCTACCCTCCTCCCTACAATATTGGCTTTTTTCCTGGGAGTGATTTGGAATCTATGAACCTGGTCGTTCCCCGTGAACATGCCGCCTCCGACATCATCGCTCTTCCCACCTATGATGCCATTCTTTCCTTTCGAGTCTCCTTGGGTTGAGGGGCCTATCATGTCGCTGGCCTTGTTCACAATCATATCATCTGGAACAGGATCGAGGGGTGGAATATACACAGGCACGCACGAATTTGCGCGCCTACCTGTCCCGAGTTGATAGTACTCGTTGTTGCCCCACCAAAGAACATCGGCGCCGTAGTTGACATCATGTACTGGCGAGTTCGAAGAAGAGGAGGCATCTACTTTCGTGAGGTTACCCATTATAGCAGAGGTATGGGTTGCGCCAACCGAAAGGTATTTTGGCCTTATAGGTATAACTTTATTGGATCTTTCGTCATCTAGGAATTTGTAGTGGGTTAATTAACAACTGGTTCTTGAGGATCCGGAGAGTGGGGAACTGACATTCGGAAAGTCCGCATAATGATTTGACCTTGACTGGCGACCCCTGGACATGAGTCCATTTCCCGTTTCCTAGGTTTCCGAAAATCCCAGTCCCGCAAGCGAGTAAATCTGAAATGACTTTTCCTTTCTGTGTGTCCTCAACATCCACCACAAAGTAACTGTTTGCCCCACCAGCGGCCAAGGTCTTTACGGTTGCCGTCAGGTTTCTCCCTGGATACTGGGACTTTAGTGACAGAAGCGTAGGAGTCGGGACAATATTGTTTCCGGGGTCATAATCAAACCCAAGCTGACCGTTCGTATTATCCCCAAATGAGAATACCCGACCCTTGTTATTACAAACTAGAGAGTGATAGTCACCAGCCGCGATTTTCGTGATCTTTTGTTCACTGAGATCGGGAATTCTGTGACATGTGTCGTAAGGCTTATCCTTCGGACGGGTGGCAAAGGTCAACCCTCGAATACCTATCTGCCCTCTCGCTGGAAACGAAGTAGAAGCAGCCGCCGAAAACACACGCCCTTGAGAAGTGAGTAGAAGGATATGATCAAGACCAGAGGCTATGTCCGTAACGCTGAGAAACAGTTAATGTTGCGTGTGGAAGAAAGCAGTAGATACTCGAACCTACCTTTCAAAGTATCCTAGCTCTGGTTTTAGTGTCCTGTAGTGGATGTTGGATTCCTTGCTTAAACCGGGAATCCAAGAGGGTTCAGAGGGTTTTGCGCCAGAAAGTTGATATTTCTTAGCCATTGGGAGACTGTAAACTGTGCCGTCTTTTGAAAGTGCAAAGACCCTATCTTGTGAGAGTTGAGCTTTCAGGATATTTTTTCCTGTTAAAGTGACCTCTGGTGTTTTGATGCCATCTGCATAGGCTGTGCCCCACTGGAGCAGGTCTCCCTTTTCCGTAACAGCGACTGAGTATAACATATTAGCCTATTAATTCGTCTGACCTGAAGAAAGAATAGTTACCTTACCCCCGATATTGCGGCCTAACTTGAGATCTCGAAGCAACATATTATCAAAGAAAGGAAGACGACGAGGTGACTTTATAAGAGTCTCGTCCAAGTCAGGAGCTACTGCTCGGCCACTTCCACAAGTTAGCTACTTTTTACGTGTTGTTGGGAGCGAAACATATACACATTGTTTCCCCATGCGTAAACGCCTGGGTTTTGTAGACTATTTTCTACCTAGGTTATAGATACTATTAGAATGTTGGTGCTCGAGGTTTCTTCTAGGAATTCTTCAGCAAACCTGAATGTGTTGTACGCTTAGCTTCCTTTTAAGATCTTCGGTAGAAACTGCAGAAGGAGCTTCGGCATGCACTTCCATCCCAGATCCCCATTGGCAAATAGCAAGGCCGCCTAACAGCCCTAAAGTAGTAGCAACTGTCTTTCGATTTCCGGAGGAGAAATTGGATGAAGTGCGACTGTGAGAGCTTGCAGATGTGCTCCGACTATAAGCAAACCGGCTCCCTATCTTAGTTTGCCTCAAAAGTACGAATCGAATATTCGACACGGCACAAACAGGCTTAAACATTGTTCTGTGTGTTGATATTAGGATGGTTTCTTCTGTTAGAAAAGAGAATGAATGTGTAGTTAATAAGGGTTGGCGCCTGATACAAGCGGACTTTCGAAAAGGCTTCGCTCTTTAAGTGGACGGAGAAAGAATCCTGGGTTGCTAATAAACACTTTCTGCCAAATGACATCAAGGCTTTCTCCTATCACACTTATTGAAACAAAAAACCGCTTACGGCAGTGTTTCGCACAAGGCGCCACAGCAGGGTAACAAACCAGCCACCAGCACCTCTCCCGAGTTCTTTCTGTGGCGGTGCGTTAGACCGTCATGGCCCAATTTGGCCGTAGTCTACAGGCAGCAGATCTTTGGAGGTGCTGGTGGGGTGTCATTTCCACCCCATCCAAAGCTTGCAATTCGTCGACAAGCTGGGGAACCTCATCAGCACAGATTCAAAAATTAGTCCCAGAGTCATCAATTGCCTATTCCATGTTTGAGGATCACTGGTACCATTCCTCGTCGCAGCCGGAGTTTTCGAGTCTGCGCCGACAAGAGTCGGTGAAAAGACAATCTCCCGTAAGGTCCTCTTCGATACCTCTGCTTAAGATACGGTATTCCGGCAGTTTGAATTGGCAGTTATATAATGAGGTATTTGGAAGACTTGAGTACTGACGCGCACAACCATACAGGAACGAAACTCTCAGAAGGTTGCGGAAGAAAGAAAGACACCCCCGGGACCCCCGGAAGCTAGTATTCCGAGACGACCGAAGTCTTGCATTGATTTACGGGCTTTGGAGTGGCAATTAGATACTTCGCTTGTGCCCGGAACTAGCCAGGAAGTTGTGAATGGCATCGCCGGGGAGCTGCCATCAAGACCAAAGTCACGAAACGATTTGGATGACCTGAAAGCCGAACGATATGGACGAGGGAAACGGCTGAAGGCTCGTGGGAGGGGCGGGAGAGCTGCTAAAAAACCGGGGGAACTTAAAGATGAGCTGGACTTTGCAGACTGGTATGGGGAGTTCGAGGATGACCTCTGGGATGCGAACAGCGAGCATAAGTAAGCTACAGTGTTTTTCAAAAACTTTTTGGTATACCTTACTAACGATCTTTATCACAGACTTTTCCAGTATACATTAGACTCGTATCTAACAACCTGCAATTCTCTCATATCTACAACGGACTCCACGCTCGGCCTCCTCGCAGAACTTGAAAAATCGTTCCAGACCGTTCATTCACAAACCTCAAGCTTTCAGGAGACATACTCTTCTCTTCTTACGCATCAAAATCATATTACGAGTCTGCTAGGCTCGATATCTGCAAACCTTCATGTCACCAATGCCTGAGGGGTTGGTGATCGACTTTTTGGAGGTCGGCACATTTGATATTGCTGGGTTTGTCCGAGCGATGAATGTTAAGGATACAGAGCGTCCCCTATAATAACTATTTCCCTGGAGCCACACTTTCTCGACTCAACCCAGCCGTGTTAAAATGTACGATTTCTTATCCTAAGCGAGAATAATTTTGTATGTTCTAGTGGATTCTAGGAGTTTCCTTGGGTATGAGTAGGCACCATGAAACCTCAACTGTGTACTCGAGTATAAAGGGGGTGGATTTCCCCCACCCCGAGAGGGTGAGCAAGCTTGGAATAAACTTCTACGATACAGCCTTAAATTATATTGTGTCTACCTATTGTTACCAATCCTACACGCGGACAAGTGCAACGGCTACAAATATTTTCAAGCCGGAAATCTCATTGAATGCTTGATCGTTTCAAAGGGAAAAACAATTAAGGTAGATGGAGGCTACAGGTTCTTGAGAAATTGGGTTTTCGGCCCTCTCTGGTTTCCTGTAGTGAATGAATATCGAGTGAGATTGAGTGGCGAGAATCGCAACCGCGTTAAACCACCCCAGGTAATTATGCCCGACTGATTGTTTTGGTTCGGCAAGAAGCCCCCCCTCCAATCCCCAAAGTGTGATATCCCATCATAAAATTTCCATAGCTTCTAATCGTGCCATTGCAATCGCTTGCAAGATGCTTGGTGGGGTAGTTAGGGTTAACCCTACTCTAAACTTAGACCCTCAACATCGCAAGCCAAATTGCTCCTTCCCCCCACTTCATTATTTTCCCGCATCCCCGTCTCACCGGATCCCATCCAACCCACCAAAGCTTACGCCAATTGTAGAGATGACCTTCGATACTTCTACCCGACCCGAGCACATACAGGGGATCTTGTCCAGTCTCGATCGTTATAACCCGGAGACCGTCACGATTTTTCAAGACTACGTACAACAGCAATGTGAGAACAGGACCTACGACAGTCTTGCAAACTTGGCTCTTCTGAAGCTGTGAGTATTTTATATTCGAACTTGACGTTTTTTTTGTTTTTTTTTTGGTTACTGTGATGAGTATATCGTCAACGTTTCCTATTACCCGACAAGAGAATGAACTTTCTTCGACTGAGTGAAATCTTCCACTTTCTGATAAACCACAACCTCTCCCAACCGTCGCACCTTCTTCCATCCTTCATTCTGAGCACAGGAAGCTAACCAGGGTACCCTCTATAAAAAAAAAGCTACCAATTCAACCCACACCTCACCCGTGACGAGACAATCACCAACATCTTGGTTAAGGCCCTCACCGTCTTCCCATCTGCCGACTTCGGCCTCTGTCTGCACCTCCTTCCCGCCAACGCCTTGGCCGAACCTCCAATCGACCCCTTTGCAGAAGCCGTGCTGAAGCTGTTCTCTCTCTCTCGCCTCTTGGAAGCCTGCGAATATAGAGAATTCTGGATGACGCTCGAGTCTGACGACTTGTATGCCGACCTGGTCACCGACTGCACTGGCTTTGAGGAGCTGATCAGGCTACGCATTGCCAGCGCTACTGCCCAGTCCAATCGTGAGATTAATCGGGAGCTATTGGAGGGTTGGTTGAATCTTACCGGGGATGGGTTTGAGAGCTTTGTTAAGGGGAGCTGCGGGTGGGCTATTGAGGGGGATGTGGTCAAGGTTCCGTTAAACAAGGAAAATGAAGCGAAGACTACGGTTACCAGGGAGAATGTGAAGTTTGATCGTGAGTTTGCCCTTCCTCCCTCCTCCACCCACTTGATACCTGGTGGGCTGGGAATAGCGGCTAATCTTTGGCGGGGAAATGCAGAATTCCAAAGGGTTATCAAACGCGCATATGAGCAACCGGCTTAGAGCAAGGCTGAGAGTGAGGGCCGACGTGGGTCTTGGGAGTGATTTTCTTTCTGCGAGCACCTTGGAAAATATATATATCGAAGGCTGGGTCTGGCTGGGATATTTGGAGTTTGCGGAGTCAGAAGTCCAAAAAAAGTTCTTATTTTTTTTAATCTTTTTCTCCTAGATTCTCCCTTCTTCTGTTCTAACTTGGTTGTTTCATTCGATCTTGTACATGTTTCCCTTCCCTTCCCCCTACCAGGCTCCAATTTCATGTTTTGTAATTGTGGGAATACCTTGAATTAGCGTGATGCATCAGTTCACGGGGTCGACACTGTCGAGATTCATAATATGTCACTCGACAGCTCCCGCCATCCTAAATGATGATACTGACAGCTATTTCCGGGCCCAGTATGGTATCCGCAAACAAACCAAACCACGCCAACCCACCCTGATCAATCCCACCAACTCTTAACCCCATCAACAATCTCCTCCAACCCTACCACCACTTTCCTCGGCTCTCCCAACCCGTCACACCAATCCGCCCCACCCGAAACCCATACAGTCTCCAGTCCAACCTTCCCGGCACCCACTACGTCAAATGGATTCCCACTAACCAACACAACACTTGCCGGATCCTCCTCCCTTCCTAATTGCTCCAACAGGTATCTATACGTCTCCGGATCAGGCTTAAACCTCTTGACGTCATCGGCACTGACACACTTCGCACCCTTTAGCACCGGCGAATTCGCAACGGTAGCGGAGAGCATGTCGTGACACCCGTTTGAGAAAATAACCCAGGAGAAGGCGGGATCTTGGGTTAGCGTTGATAAGGTCGCTTCAACCCCCGGGAAGGGGGTGAGAGTGTTGTAAGTAGCCAAGAGCGAGGTTATTGTGGCTGCGCTGGGTTTGTAGGCTGGGAGGTGCTGGGTTAAGGGGTTAGGGAGGCCTGGGTTACGGTTGAGAAGGGGGCGTAGTCATCTATATATGATATACCATTTCGTTAGGAATGGCGAGGGAAGGAGAAGGAGGGGGGATAACCCATGCTGTTCAGCCGCCATGTGTATTCCAGTTGGTAGCGTCGCCAGTCTGCTGTGATTTGATGGGAGAGGGTTGCATCTTGGGAGTCGGCTTCTAGGTGTTTGGCGAGGGCGGTGGAGATTGAGGCTGTGTCGAGCAGCGTGCCGTATAGGTCGAACGCGAATATTTTAGAGGGGGGAGTCATGGTGCGATGGTATCACTCGTGTGGGTATCGGTGGGGGACTTTTGTGGTGGGAGGGGGGATGGAGGAATTGGAGGGGATGAGCCATTGTTATGTGATATTATGGATGGCGGATGCGTCCTCGGTAGGAGACGAATGTGGGGATAATAGCGGCACTTTAGTCGGGGTGTGGGGTACAGTACTGGTAGGTGGCCACCGTAATGTACCGTACTCGTATAGTGCGCACCAGAGTGTATCATACTAATATGATCACACTTATATGCCAAGAGTGGGTGAGCACCGGTATGTTACAAGTGATAGTTAAGGCCCATATAAAACCTCAGCCGCAGATACTAGACTGCAGCATGCCTGCACGAGTAGAACCTTGGTATGGTACAATAATCGTAACTAGTGCACTTCAAAAGTCTATAATAACCCCCCCTTGAAGCTTTAACAAACACCCCCCAATTTGCTTCTTTTCAAGCTCCCCTACTCAAACACACACCCCAATGGAAACAAGCAACTACACACTCCTCCGCGAATCCCTTACCCCAGCTATCCTCCAAAAGTCCACCCTCTCCCCAAATTCCGCCACGGACCTCGAAGACCTCAGCGACTTCCTAGACTACCTAACTCAAGAACTCTACACCTTCCTCCCACGACCCCTCCAAACTGCCACCCCACTATCCACCCCTCCACTGCCTACCCCCACCACCCTCCAGCCTCTAATCCCTCCCCTATCCACTCTGCCCCTATCTATCACGGAATCGCTAATAAACTACGACATAGTCTCCGATGCCGACGATGTCGAGAAGTTGATCTCGCACGTGCTGTCGGAGTATATTGACGTGGCGTGCGCACCTCCACCGGAGTGGGCGGGCGCAGGGACTAAGAAGGATGCGTGCGAGATTTGTGAGAGGGTGGGGGTGGGGATCACGTATCATCATCTGATTCCGGTATGTTTTGCTTTGCACCCTAGGGGAGGGGAAAGAGGGGGGGGGGGAAGAAGAGGGGGTGTTGACGTTTGGGCGATTTGGGGATGGATGGATGGTAGAAATCTACGCATGCAAAAGTTCTCAAGAGGAAGTGGCATCCCGAGGCTATGATTAATAGTGTTGCATGGCTTTGTCGGTTAGTTTTGCACACTTCTATGACTATGTGTAGGGGGGTTGGGAGTTGATTGTGGTGGTGGTCGTTTAATAGGCCATGTCATTCAACTGTCCACCGCTGCGCTCCCAACGAAGTTCTCGCTAGGGAGTATTATACTGTTGCGTTGTTGCTTGAGAGGGAGGATATTCAGAGGTGGAGGGCGTACGCGTCCAAACAGAGATCTGGTGGGAGGGGACTTAAGAATCGGTAGATGGCAGTGATGGTGGATGCGGAGGGTGAGCGCTGTGTGATGACTCAGGGGGGGTTCCAGTGGCTTTATGGCTTTCGGTTGTATGGTTCTATGAGGGTGGATTCCGGCTGCATTCATAAAGCCCCGTGTAGTATAAGTAATTGCTAGGGAGTTTTGGATGCACTTGTTGCTCTTAGTCATAGGATATCATTCGCGCCTCGCGGCCTACCGCAATAACTTGAATAAGAGAGAACTGTCTCAGGACGTCTGAGTTACCTCTCTAAGTAACGCGTGGTTTTGTTTTGCTGGCATTTTCTCCCGTCCCCTCCAAAATAGGAAACTCAGACGACCTGAGAAACCTCTCTCTTATTCAAGTTAATGCGGTAGTGGCCCGAGATTGTGGCCAAGACACTAGAAGTAACCTAGGGTAATGACTACTAACAAGCTCTCCGGGTCTCTTCTCAGCAATTGGCATCTCCCTAACGTACAAGACGAAGCAGTGGGTAAGCGACGCATGGCCACAAGCAACGGGAGAGTACGAGTGATGCACTTCATGTAGAGGGCAAAAGCTATTGGGAAATTGCTGGTGAAACGGATATCTCAAGAGATGCTGCTGGGATATTACCAACCAGTGAACTTAATCCTCCACCACGAGCAAGAAAAAAAGCTAGCTTTGAAAGAGTGGTATCCAACGTTTAGTACGATCGCTAGATATACACCCTTGAGCTACATTTACCGATATCCATCTGAGCAGCCAGTCTCAAGCTCAAACCTTGAATTGTTTGTAGATACCCCCAAGCTGCTCGCAGGTATGGTATCTATAAAAGTCCGATCGCCGAGTTTTTTCCTCACCTCGCAAGCCATGGCTAAGAGAGAGAAGAGAGGATATAGAAAAAAAAACGAGGGAGAGGCGATGCACAGAAAGAAGACAATGGAGGGAGCAAGCAAGATTTTTTTTAAAAAAATTCTGATAATTATATATATGAAGAGTTAAAACTCTCAGGTGGGGGCACTAGAGCAAGCAACTGTTCAGCCGAACAAGACAAAAAAAGGCACGACGACAGCGGGGACCTGAGCCCACTCACAATATGGAGAATCCGCAGCCTCTGTTTTTATCAAAGAGCCAATCTCCGCTAGCTTCTAGTATGGACTAAATTACCTATCACACGCACACACACCAATCGATCCCACTTCGCACAACTTGAAGAGCAGAACGTTCAAGATTACGGACTCGACTCTGATTCCAAGTGGTATGTATGCGTTAGGGGCTCTCATGGTGTATCTTCGGCATTTCAATCAAGAGTGTGTGCGGGCCCTATCATAAGGAAGTTATTCAGGGTGTTGAAGAATATTGTGTTTTCTGTCGTGCTGATGAGTCTGCAAACTCTTGACGATATCATCTATCGGGGGGGTGGTGGAACGGTCACTGCGCTCACTCGACTTCACCCTGATATCGCAAGAATTGGAATAATTGAACTTCACGCTAGGGTGTTGAAGTTGCCTCTTCTAGCAAGGTTTTCCGTACGAGTACAGTACTCGAGTATTTCCCCCTCCGATCAGTCTCGACTGGGTGCTGAAAATTGGTTTTTTTTTCTTTATTGCGAGGCGACTCAGCCAACGAGGGAAATTTAGACGTCTTAGCATGAAGTCCAATTATTCCAGTTCTTATGGCAGAGGGTATTTAGGCAATGGTAGGCCAACTTGATGGAAAAATGTCACTCGGCTCTCATTCTCCATATTTCGCTGGAATATGGTAGCTATGGTATGGGAGTGCTGTTTGGTGAGATTAGAAGGGTATTGTTAGCAATCGGTGCTGTTTACCAAATGGTCTCTGCTCGAGTACCGTAAAAACTCAAATAAAAGAACCGGGTGCTATGTAGTCGAGAATTACCCACTTGAGAAAAGGGGCTAAAAACACAGCAAAAACAGAGCTGCTCAGGCCGCCTGAGAGTCATAAAAAAACAAAAAAACACCAGACCTTACCAGAGGAGGCAACTCCAACGACATAGCACACGGTTCTTTTATTTCAGTTTTTACGGTATAGGTACCGAGGTTGCACCAGTACGGCACTAGACTTGGCAGTCGGGATAGCACGTCTCCACGAGATTCACCTTTGCAGGGGTGATTAGTAACCAACGAACGCTGATCAGGAAAGCAAATATCAAAGTACAAAATATAGTCATGTAGAATCAATATAGCCTTCGACAACGGCCTAAGTTACCTTAACTACAAGCAAACAATATCCTAGAAGTAAAGGAGGAGAAAAATCAACTAGCAGCAACCAACAAATGTATCAAACATATCTATGTATGAAATCTCACAAGGGAAAAGAGAAAAGAAAAGTCCCCCAAATCCATCTTACCTCTCCCCCGGACCGGTTACTCCGCAGCGATCATCTTCATATCCCCCATCCCCACATCTGCCAACTTCTCATTGACAAATCCCACCATGGCCTTGAACATCGACCTCCCACCCTGACAGGCGCCAGACTCAACGTGCTGGGCCAAACCGCTAAGCGTGGCAAAGCTCTTCTCTCGCTTTCCGCCCTGCGCACTAGGTGCGATGCCAAGCAGCTCCGGATTCGGACAATGGTAAATCTTCGGCATGTGCGCGATGGGCGAGAGCATGTGTTTCTGCAACGTAGCGAGCGACTTGAACAGTCTTCTAGAGCCGGAAGGGCACAAGGGGCATTCGTACTTCCCATTCGGGAGAAGGTACGATTGAGCGGGGATGGTTGAAGGAGTGGCGATTCCGGATTCAGAGGATGCGACACTGATGGGCGGGTCGTGGGGGTCCGGGAAGAAAGCTTGGGGGCCATGGCTGAGTTGGGGATGGGCAGTTGGGGATTGCATATGTGTTTGCAATTCGGCGAGTGTTGCGAAGGATGGTCTTCTGAAAGTGGCAGTATTGGGGGGGCAAATGGGACATTCGAAGGTCCCGTCAGGGAGGAGCCAAGAGCGGAGTTGATCTATGGTTGGCTCCTCTGCGGGCTGGTTCGATGCGGTGGAGCCGGTAGATGGAGTGTAGAGGCTGCCTGTCGAGGAGAAGCTTGCTGCTGAAAAGGGTGGGAAGTTGATGGGTATTCCGCCGCTGCCGCTAACACCTGCAGTTGGGGTTACGGTCCCGGTGCTGTCGCCCCTCGGGGTGTAGACACCGCTGCCGCTCTCGGAGGAGGAGACTTCGTTTGAAGATGCGTCCGGAGTGAGTGATACCCCACCGGCGGTATGGTGTCTCGGATAACCGTCGAAGGCCTCGGATTGTGCGTAGAAACTCCCAGCGTCGCTCGAGTCATCCGGGGTATCGAACCTTGAGCCATCACAAATGCTTGAGGCCTCGCTGCTTGTCAGGGAGAGGTTCCAGGTCTTTCGGGCGAGAACGGCGTCCACATCGGTGATAATGTTTGCCCTGTCCTGTGCAATGATAGCATTATCAAGCTTGTCCCTTGTGATACCAGACTTGCAGACTCCGGACTCGAGATGGGCCAGCAAGCTGGACGGCGCATCAAACTTCCTTTTGCACCTCCCAACACAACCCACCTTCCCCACCAGAAGCGGATTATGTGCTCGGGCAGTCGCGCGATGAAGTTGCAAGCTTTTTTCCGTCCCGAAGTCTTTATTGCACGGATCACAATAGTATAACCCACGAGTTCGGGCTGGCGGCGCTTCCCTAAAATTAGGGTGTTGCGCGGCAAGGTGAAGATAAAGGCTCCTTGGGTTGCGGAATTCCCGGTCGCAATCGCAGCAGCGGAACTCAGAGACCGCGTTCGGACTGCATCGCGAAACAGGGTCCCTCTTATGTCGGTTGAAGGCATTTTTGCTGTAAAAGGTTATTCCGCAGGTCGGGCAGCCCGTGTGGGTCCCTTCTCGATGCATATCTTGGTAATGGGAGATCCAACAATTCGTGCAAAAAGTCTTCATTTCTGGCATGCGTAGATTAATCAATAGCTGGTGGTGTTCTTTTCTTGCTAGCCTCGTCTGGTTTATATGCGGGACCTGAGAATTAGGCCTCCCACCCTACCCTAGGCTCCAGCACAACCGCACACATGATAGTGGTACCACCACACAAACAAAGCAGAGTATCGATACTCTACGAGTATCATACTCGAGTACTGCGCTGTACCCGCATACAGACGCGCGGCTACTGCGTGAGGCTGAATGTAGTATCTGGTCGAATCCAATGAAGCGATTGACAGCGCTGCTGCCTGTAAAAAGGTAGTGTGGCGCCTTAAGGGAACCACCACTCACTGGCACATTATGGTGTTACTAGCAGGCTCCAGGCAACCGGCATTTGTTTCGCAAATGCCTAGAGCACCGCGGGCGTTGTGTTGGTAGATAATACGGTAAATCGAGGGCGGTGTAATCTGGAGGGTAGGATTTTCATCTCCCATCAGGCTTTTTGACGTGGTAGAAGTACCTGCTCAAGTGCTACTTTAGTGATAGCGGAGTTGATATATCCTCACTAGGGCTCTCGGTGATATACCGGTTGATTTCATTTTTTATGAAATTGAATATACAAGTAGAGTATCCGAGTAACCGCGAGAAAACATTCAGACAACTATCGTGCAGATTTTCCATCCCTTTAATCCCGCCCAAGGAAGCCAGAATTCCATCATTCTGCTCCATCAAGCACTTAGCCCTCCAGACGCTGAAATATTGGCTGAGGAGAAGGATACCGTGTAAGTTTGGGGACGCTTCTAGTACGAATGTCTGAAGGAAGGTTCTTTACCCTCATCCGCCCGGGTTGCGTTAAAAATGCTTTCGTCCCGATTAAGACTATCTTCTTCGCCGCTATAGGCGGCTTCTTCATCCTCAGAATCCACCTTGCTCGCCTTGTTGACCTTTGTGGGTTTAGGATTGGTGAATCCTTTTGACTGTAAAGCCTTTTGCCTCAAATATTCATGGTATTTCCCTCCGTCTTCCTCACCCGAGGACGACATCTCATAAGGTCTTTTTGGAGATTCCACGGGTTCTTGGGTGGCTTCCCGGCTACTCGGAGCAGATACTAGGGGGAAATTCGAATTACCTCCCATCCAAGGATCCCCCCCTTCTTCACGGCTCTCTTTGTATTCCTTTTCAAGTTTGTCTAACCACTCAATCTCAACCCTCTTGATGCCGTCGGCGTCAGCACACGCGGCATACTTCTCCAGGAGCTCCCCGTTGATCTCCAGAAAGCTCCTCCCATATGAGAACGGCTCCAAAATCTGTTCCGCCCAATCGGTATGACCCCCAATGACAAAGCAAGCAGCAAGCGCTTCCGCGCAGTTCAGCCTCCAGGGTTTTCCATAGTTGACGGTATTGGCGGCGATAAGGTATGGTAGTAGTCGTTCGCATTTCCCACCGATTTTGTGGAAGGGAACATCTGCTAGCCGGGCCCATGAGCATTCGACCACGGCGGCACCGTGCTTCTCCATGAGTTCTCTGTCGGTTGGAGATACAACTGTTTTACCTGTAGGCCTGGAGGGATGTATGAGCCTTTTCACTGCCCCCACTGAGGCAATCGCTGGCCGGACAGGGAGAATAGCAGAAACCTACGTGATAACCACACCATTGAACTTTTTGTCAAGCGGTATAGATCGAATCAAGCCCTCTCGCATCAACTTTTGCCCTGAACATCTCTTTCGGTCGCAGTGACCGAGATCCCAACAACGAGCTATGGGGCTCATTAGCAGGGGGGAAAATATATCGGGGAGAAGAAAAAAACCTTTGAAAGGGAGATTTTGGGTCTCCCGCTCTCCCGATCTACGATTCTCGCGGTGCTCACGCCCCTGGTATCGTTGGCCCTTCTTCTTAGCCATGGCTGCTGTAAAGTGTTTGCAGGGATAGAGAATAGAGAGGCTATGTATGTTTTGCGTGATGGAGGGAAGGTGAAAGGTACCGTGCCGTAGCTGAGGGCAAGGGGGAGTCTCCGGCAGAAATCTAAATTGTAGTCTATCAATCGGACTACTCCGACTGCCAATCTTCGGAGGCCACTGTAAAGGGGACTCTATCACAATTGGTAGAGGTAACTCTGATTGCGCAAACATTATGGATAGACTATAAAACCTCAGTGCTAGATCGCAAAACCTTCAAACTCACAGCAGCATATTACTAGTATATGTTAGACTCCTCCACTGAAGCGAACACTGCCGGTACCGTGCGACACTATTCTTATAGTGTCGTCACAGTGCCGAAAACATGGAATGATGCCAGGGTCAGGGTTAATACTGGGGTAAACAACTCTCCGATCCACTCAAACGCGCAATCTTCACCATAATTTTTCCAACCTCTAACACGTCAACTTTAAGGCACAGTTCACAGCTGAAAAGCAACCATGGTCCTTCTAACCCTTACACCGCAGCTCACAGCTGCGATGGAAGCCTACAACAAGGAGAAGCCATCCTCTGCCATCACGGTCCCTGCAACACATCTCGACCACCGCCAAATCCTCCTCATCTCCCAAACCCTCCTTAACGCTTCCGAAGATAAATCCCAATGCCGCCTAAGCGCTCTTCTACAAGGGTGCAACCTCTATTACCCCCCACCTCCGCCAAAGCCCGAACCGGTATTACCTCCGCTATTATCCTTATTCCACCCCTAACAAGCTAACCAAACACTAGACTCAGGAATATAAAGACCTAATGGCACGCCTCCGTCGGCAGGAAGAAGAGCGGGTTTACAACTCTCTAACGAACAAACCTCAAGACATCTGCGAAGAAGAGGACGAATACACGTTCCAAGACCTGAAATCGCAGCTATCTATAATCGCTAATGTATTGCTGTCGACGATAGCTACCTCTGTGGCCGTATGGATGGTTGCCAGTGGCTGGGATGTCCCGCAGAGGTTCGCCTTGGCGTTTGCATCTAGCATTGTCGTCTGCATAGCAGAGGTGGTGGTTTTTAATGGGTACTTGAGAAAGGTGGATGAAAGTAGGAAGTTGGAAAAGGCTAAGGCCAAAAATGAGGTCAAGGAGGTTATCAACGTCTGGGAAATTGGTGGGGTTGCTAGAGCGCTAGATGGGGTTAAGAAAAGGAGATGACCTTGTTCATGAAGCCCCTCTGGCGCGTTTTGTATAGATACGCTAGTTGGGCCTAGACTATGGATAGAGGCCCGAACTCTACTTTGGGTAATATTCATTTGCAATTTTACTCGTACTTAAGACACCCTTGGGTATTCGTTAACCCTGATACTTCTCTCACTATACCTTGGGCGATAGCATTTATCATACTAGGGAGGAGGAGGGTTCAAATTATCATTCAAGAATTAGTTACAGTTTACAGCAGTGTAATCAAGGCTAGCATCACAGCAAATAAGGCTTCTATCCTTGGGATAGAGTGATACCTTTATAACAACAGCTCTGTCGCGTGCCCCCCAGGACTCCAGGAGCTTTCTTAAGAAGATTCTCCAAACTAATCTGTAGCTACCAAGTATTCCGGAAAAGGCATTGGGACATTTCGAAGACATCTTGATTGACCACCGGTATCCCTACCACTAATAGAGTTTCCCCTCATGGCTAAAGTGATTGATAATGGGCCTACTTAGTAAAACTTCTTATTGGCAGGTCTACGATTAAACGCCATAATATTATTATTATGCTTTGTACTTGAATATTCAAGATAGGCGTCGAATATGTAGTAGGCTCACGTGACAGAAAAAGGACCCTAACTAGTAGGACAGAAATCACCTAGCCTACTGATATATCACAGGTAGGCAGGCAGTGGACTCTACATTCAGCGTAGAAAAGCCTAACAAGAAGGGTCTGTTATACTTACCACATATCATACCGGCCACGGCCCTGTACTCGAGCACACGAAGGCTAGGTAAATGATAAACGGTTTGTTTGTGTAGAATTGACGGGTGAGGTGGTGAAATATAATAGAAGTAAAAACTTGTGAAAGTGAAGGGCCCACATCAGATTTTCGGTGGGGAGGATTTGTGGCTTAACTTACTTTGCGGCTGGAGCGACCCTTTGATTCGTTCCTAGGTTGCGTTCCCGCTGATTGGCAGTGGACCTTTCCTAACCAACACCTACGATGGCTCCGTTGCCCTGCAATTAGAGACAGCATACCGTACCCCCTTGTCACTCTCATAACGCGTCGAGCAAAACATTCGCATCCTCCTGTGCGAGTCACCTCTCGCCCTTCCATCCTTCCTCTTCATCCATCCCATCTATTCTGTCCCCTCTCTTCACCTCCGCTCTGTCCTCCATTTCCCTCTCCTCTACCTGCCACCTCCATCCCACTCCTCCATCTCTCCCTCAACTTTCATCCCTTCCCGATAGGTTGAAATTCTCCACCTGTCAATATATAAAAAATGTCTGTTGTTTCACTTCTTAACGTTAATGTTGTCAACAATCCTGCACGCTTTGCCGACAAGTATCAATTTGAGATTACCTTTGAATGTCTCGAGCCTTTGACTAAAGGTGATGTTCATTGTTTCCTTTTGCAATTTCTATCCTTACTCATCCCTTTTTTCTACAGATCTTGAGTGGAAGCTTACCTATGTCGGTTCTGCCAACTCGTAAGCTATACCCCATCAAAATCCATTGCTTTTCATCACCGATTTCATACTAAGATTTTCTACAGTACCGAGCACGATCAAGAGCTTGACTCCCTCCTTGTTGGTCCCATCCCCGTCGGTGTGAACAAGTTCGTTTTTGAGGCCGAACCCCCTACTCTTGCCAAGCTTCCCTCTTCTGAGATCTTGGGAGTTACCGTTGTTCTTCTTACTTGTTCTTATGACGGTCGTGAATTCGTTCGTGTTGGCTATTACGTGAGCAACGAATACGATTCTGAGGAACTCAACAACGAACCTCCTAAACAAGTTCAGACCGATAGGATTGTGAGGAACGTCCTCGCCGAGAAGCCCCGTGTTACCAGATTTGCCATCAAGTGGTATGCACACAATTTCTATCCTTCCAATGTTGCTTTTCTTACGTTTTTCAAGGGACTCCGAGGAATCTGCTCCATCCGAATTCCCCCCCGACCAGCCTGAGGCCGATGAAGCCGAGGATGATGCCGACCACTACGGAGCCGAAGAGGAGGAAGAGCTTGAGGGTGAAGAAGAAGCTGGAGCCGCCCCTGCCGATGAAGACGTCGAGATGGGCGGAGCGGATGACACCGCCGGCCCTGCTGTTGTTGGGAAGGAAACCGATGAAGTCTCTGATGATGGCTCCGAAGACCTGGAAGCCGAGAGTAGTGGGGAAGACGACGAGGAGGAAGAAGAAGGCGAGGGCGAGGCGGAAGAAGACGACGCCATGGTCGATGATTCTGCTGCAGGCAAGTCCGGTGAAGCCAGCTCCTCCGCTCAGCCTGCCACTACCCAGCCAGTTGTCCCTAAATAACGGACCGCCCATTCTACATGAAGCACTCAAAAAAGAGAGTTTTTATCACTAAAGGGTTTGTTTGTGCGACTGGAATGTTATGATGGGTTATGGGTCAATAATCTATTATAAGTAGGGTCTCTCTGTTCAAAATCAGGTGTTGGAATGTTTTTTTTGTACGGGGCTGCCGACGATGGCCATGATACATAGATGTTTTTTCTAATGGCAGGCTTGAATTATAATCTGCACGATTAGCCTTGAGGGTTTCCTCGCTTTAAGTAACATTCCTTTCTTTCCCGGACCTTTTGTGTGGCGACAGACTGTCCACTCAAAGGTGTTCATGACTGTTGATTCGCCTCACCAGAATTTCAAACGAGTGACCAACTGTGATGTATACTGCAGTCCTATGAGGAGTGAGTTATTTAGCTAAGAAGGGGCATAGTGGACTGGGTGATGTTGCCCCATGGCTAACCAGGGAAATCCGGTGGCAAGCTATCCACTTACTATCCGCACAGTCTGAAGATAAATCACGGGTAACCTGCTGGCGGCCCAACTGTCACGCGTGTCCCATTCGACATTACTCGTTGCGTAGAGTAATTTAAGCGCGTGGGCTTAATTTTGTACCGAGCGCCGGCGTACTTCCGCGCAAATTAAGTTTTGGCGCAAATCAACAACAAAAAATCAACAACAAAACACCAAAATCTGAGGCCCTCTGCACCATGACTTACTCGAGTAGTTTGCGTGCAAGTACTGATGGTAATAGTAGGCAATACAGTAGTTAGAGAGGATTTACGAATATTTTGGGAGTGTTGCGACGTCACTGCCAAGAATGTTACAGTATTATGATAAGTTATCTAAAGTTGGTCCCACAATTCCGCAACCTCCTATAATCCCCAAGCATTTGCTTTCTTAAGCTTCTTCCGTCCAAATCATCTCTCCTCTCCGCCACAACTCTTATACAACCCAGCCCTGTGATGGATTTCCTACGGTCAAAGCAGGCTGGGATCCAGCACGACTTTACGGGGGCTCTCGCAGCTCCAGATTTATTCGTTCTAGATGAAGTTTGTATCTCCAGTTCACTCTCCCAACAAACTCCCCAAACTGACATTGTCCTCCGGAAGGTTGAAAAATACGGAATCGAGTCCTCCATATCTATTCTCGCCTACGACCCAGTTCAATCACTTCTTGCTGTCGGAACGAATGAGACAGCAACCACTCCCGGAAAGGTTTACGTATTTGGCCAGAAGCGAGTGCAGGTTACATTCACTTTAACACGGAAGGCCAGCGTCAAGTTCTTGAAGCTCTGCGATAGTAGGATTGTCATCGTGGATACCAAGAGTGAGCTCTCGGTGTTCGATATGACAGATCCCGAAGCCCAACCTGCTAGATACTCTCCTCCGGGAATCGTGAGCGCGGTTTTAACCGATCCGTCATTGGATTGGGTGTTCATGGGCTTGCAGAATGGAGAGGTGGTTGCGTACGACCTTGACCGGCAACTCAAGTCGCCATTCCTGGTGCCGAATTTATGGAGGGAACGGTCGCCGAAGGCCAGGCTGTTGCCGATTGTATCGCTTGCGCTGCATCCCCGGGATCTTGGAACGCTTTTGATTGGTTACCTAGAGGGGTGTGTTGTTTTCTCTTTGAAGCAAAACGTGCCAACGCTTTACCTTCAATTTGAGCTACCGCCCGGTGCGCCTGGGGCCGATCCGGGGCGGGGTATGCTAAATTCTGTGCGGAGGCCGAGGGTCTGTGAGGCTCTGTGGCATCCTACTGGGACGTTCATCTGTACCACGCATGAAGACTCTTGTCTTGTGATCTGGGATTCACGGGATGGCAACATCATACAGGCTAGGACTTTGCAGGATACAAATGTCAACATTCCGTGCGGTCCAAAACCAAGTATCCTTAGCGAAACCGAAGGAACTTTAATTGTCAGACAGCCACTGTTTAAAGTGTCTTGGTGCTCTACAGATAATCCTGATGACACCAGCATCTTAGTCGCAGGTGGAAATCTGTCTGTAATGCCCAATAAGGGCCTCACACTCCTGGATCTCGGACCCACTCCGAATATGCTCACTTCTTCAGCCCAATTCGTATCGGATCATTTTGCGTCACCTAGAAGGCAGCGTATTCTACCAACTCCAGCTGATTTTGATGTTGTCGACTTCTGTTTACTTCCTCGAACCAGTCCACATTACGCTGGGAGCCATGACCCCGTTGCTGTCATTGCTTTGTTAGCTACTGGGGAGCTAGCGACGCTGAGCTTTCCGGATGGCCACCCTATCTCCCCGGCGTTGGTGTTCCATCCTTCCTTGTCACTGGTTCACCCCCGTGTGACAACCACCAGCCTCTCCCCCATAAACCGCCAGCGGTGGCTGGGCATGACCGAGAACCGTGATAGGCCAAAGGAAGTAATCATTGGCGGGGCGGGACATGTCAAACCGCTGAGACGATACGAGAATCGAACTGTACTACAGACCGCTCACTTGGACGGGACAGTAAGGATTTGGGACTTGGGACTCGCAGACGAAATCGAAAACGAGAAAATAATGGAAGTTGATCTGGGACAGGTTCTAGAGCGTGGCGTCGATCTAAAGATTGAGCGCGTTGCCATGGCAGGTTCTACTGGAGAGTTAGTTGTGGGCATGGAGACCGGGGAAGTCGTGCTATTCAGGTGGGGCAAGAATAAAGGCTATGGAAGGACTAGCGAGGATGAGGCTCTACAAGCCATGAGCAGGAGCGAGTTGGGCAGCGCTACTGGAGCAATTAGAGATGCAAAGTTGAAGACAAATCCTACTCTTAAGGAGGGCCTTTTGCCGCTTTGTGTTCTTGAGCAGCATTGTGGGAGTGTTTTGCATCTTGCTTGTAGTGATGTTGGATTTGTTGCTATTGCTTACCAGACTGGTCATGTATCAGTTGTTGATTTGAGGGTATGTTTGAGAGGTTCTTCGAGTTTTGTTCGCGCTAATTGTTTTTTTTTTAGGGGCCTGCCGTTATATTTCACCAAAGTTTGACTTCCTTGACAAAGGAGGCCAAGAGGTCTAGTTTTAGAAAGAGCCATGACAAACCTATGGAGGGAGAGAAGGCTACTTGCTTGGAATTCGGAGTTCTCACACTCGAGGGTGATGGTAAGCAACTAACTACGAATACCCCAGAGCATCTACTAACGGTAAATTACAGAGTTCTCAAGCATCGCATTGTTCGTCGGAACCAGCCACGGGAGAATTGCGACCTTCAATCTCCTTCCTCAAGGCCCTAGCTTTGTCTGTAATTTCGTGAACGTAACCTACATGGAAGGCCCAGTTATAAAAATAATTCCACTAAACTCCGATTCCGGCAAGCGCGCATATGCCACACAGCAAGCCGTGGCAAACCTCCGCGACGGTATCAAAGTGCCCGGAGTTTTACTGGGCGTGACAAAGTCCGGATCGAGGATATTCCGGCCGCCAACTGCAAAGGGCGCGCATAGGGGCTGGGAGGATTTTGACTGTCTGTCCGCAAATGTGGTAGAGTTAGAGACTCATGGCGTCTGTCTTAGCTGTGTTATGAGCAGTGGCGTTGTGAAGAGTTATTCAATCCCTGGGCTGAAGGAGATTGGTGAGGTTAAAATTGGACAGTGGTTTGAGAAGAGTAGACTGGCAGAAATAATTGTTACTGGAGCAGGATATATTTTTGGGTGGACTTCCGAGGCGGAGTGTTTACTGCTGCATATGTGGGGGAAGGGAGATAGTTGGTGAGTTGTGTGGTTCTCAGATTGGTTAATTGTAAGCTGACCGGACAATGACCCCAGCGCGGATGCACCACGGGACACACTTTACAACCCAAACGCACCTGTCCCGGCCCGCCCTACAATATCCAATTTTCAATGGATATCCGGAACACAGTATGTCACAGTCGAAGACGTAGACCTACTAAGCATGCCCCCCCCCCCCCTCCTCAGTTTCCTTTCACTTAGGTATATCCTATCTAACAAAACTCCAGTCGGTGGCCCCGAAAGACCCATGTCCCGCAAAATGATAGAGCAGATGCGCGCGGAAAAACGCCAGGCAGCAATAGATGCACGTGCCGGCGGTGCTACCGCTGGCGAGTCAAACCAAGATGGAGTGTTCGCAAACATGGCGAAGCAGATCCAAGAGCGAACTGAGAAGTTGAATATCATGGGCGACAGCATGGACAGGCTTGGCGAGAGCTCAGCGAATTTCGCGGAGGACGCGAGTAAGTATGTTAATCAGCAGAAGAGGAAGGCGTTGCTTGGTAGTGAGTATTTCCCCTCACAATCTACGATTTGAAAGGCGGGGTGGTTGATGGTGATGATGGTGACACAGGTCTCACTGGGAAATGGTTTTAAATCAGTTTTTATGCTACTAGGCAGGGTCTTCCTTTCTTTCGTTTCCTCGAACGTTTCTTTGGGTATCATATCTCTCGATTTGTGTTGGGAAGGGTATTGTTGTACTCGTAGCGGTCAATATCACAGCCATTAACTACTCCCGTGATGCCCCATCGTGGGTGTACTGTGCTTGGCGTGAATCAAGCTTTTGCACCCAAGAAGGCTTTCCTTGCTCCCTGCACCCATACATTAAATTTAGTCTCCAACGGCTGTATAGTATGACAGGCTTTTTTTATTACCCTCCTTTTTACGGATCCACTTCTTTTTACTCGCCAAATACCCCTGTTCGTCGCCCGCCGGTATTTGTCACCTCCCGTTGGAGACTGCGACAAAAACACATTGGAGGGGCAACCCCTAACCTTCACAAGCAGTCACTCGATGAATAAATCCCCGGCAAATTAACCTCCACGAGTACAGTAATATTAGCACAATAAAGCACCCCAAGGATAGAGTATCACCAGTCGAGCCGAAACAACCCTGCATTCCCCATGGATCTCAGCTGGAAAAAAGAAGAAAAAGGCAAAGGCGATGGCGATGCTCGCTGGGTTGTTGGGGCTGAGTAAAAGCTTTTTACCCGTGCTGTTTTGGTTGGAGATCGACATTGGCGCTCGCATCCGTTCGCGAATGGAAAGGTAGACAGCATGATACCACCGTTACACCGTATCGGCGAGCAATACCCGTAAATGTCTCCGTGCTGTGCATTCGCAAGAAGTGTCCGAAAACAGGGATCCACGAAATATATTGCAAAAAGCTTAGTCCTCGTCTAAGCGTCCATACGCAAAAATCCACTGCCCCCGTTTGTCGGATACTTCTTGCCGTGACGAACATGACATGGGGGCTATGGTGAGATGGCGAAGAGTGAGATCCAATGGTATGGTACGATCAGAGTTAGCAAATTAGAAGTCATAAACGAGGGATTGCAGAAGGTGATACGATACTCGCAATTTTCTAACGTTCGTGGACATACTCGAGTAGCTCCTATTGCCCGCGGACGAAAGATCGGTCCGAGCCTTAATATTTTAGTGGATGCAATAGCCGGTGTGTTCATAGACGCCCGGAAATTACATATATATATAAGATGGGAGAGAGTGCTGGTATAACTCCTTTCCTCGACAACTCCAAAACATTTTCACCCCACCAAACGAACAAACCAATACGGTAACGCAAAAGAGAAAGAAGATGAACCCCCACGAAAACCTCGCCCTATCAGAACTGATACTGGGCTTAATATTCCTCTCCATAACGGTGTACAACATATCCAGAACACCGCGGGAGACGGCGTGGTGGTACATTACCGTTTTCTGCCTCTGTATATTATATCCTTCCCCGCAAAGTGGCTGCACCGGCCGAGCTAACAAGCGAACCAGTCAGAACAACCGGTAGCGCCCTTCTATTAGCGATAGCGCTCAAGGGCGATTATACGCATGACTCCCTACTTGTACCCGCGATCATATTCTCTGGGATCGCGGTATCACCGTTATTAGCTGCTTGTTTGGGGTTTTTGAATTCTTGGTTGGTTACATATTGCCTCCTCCTCCTCCTCCTCCTCCTCCTCCTCCTCCTCCATCTCCTAAGCTACATAGCTATTATACCCGTTAGGCTGAAGGTATCCATGTGCTGATCTCTGGGGGGGGGGTAAAATAGCACCCAGCATTTACCAGCAACCCGCCATCCCATTCTCCGACTACTTTTCTTTGCGCATGCACTCGTGATTGCGGCACTAATACTCAATATCGCCGGTGGGACGACAATACCCTACCACTCCGCCTCTTCCTCCGCATCGGTGATCGATTCGCTGAATAAGGGAATAACATACATCCGTGCGTCATCCATGGTCTCCCTAACGGCCTGGGCGTTGATCCTCGTCTCCCTGATCATTCTATTCCCCCATTGGAAGGCTTTTGGAAGGACCGCTAGAGCGTTCTATATCGGGGTGCTGGGTAGCATGCCGTTTTTGTTTGTCAGGATTTTGTATGGGATTTTGGCGGCGTGGGATTTGAAGAAGGGGGTGGTGGTCACGATTCCTGGGGGTGCGAGTCGGTATGGGCTTTTAAATGGGGATGTGGGCGTGTTGGTCGGTATGAGGGTTCTTATGGAGTTTTTGGTGGTTGGTGGTTGGAATATCATGGGGATTTTTGAGGGGCGGTGGGCGGAGGCGAAGGGAGAGGATGGAGTGAAGGAAGAGGGGGCTTGAGAAGGGAGGAAGAGGGACGGTGTTGGGGGAGGGGAGGCTGGCGTATTTTATTATTTTTTCTCCTGTTGATTTTATCCCGCATAGGATCTGAGCACGCTTGTGATAGTCGAATAGATCTGGGGCTCTACCATATATGCCGGAGCCTTCTTTTTTCCTCTCTTTATTTCTTTCTTTTCTCATAGATATAATAAATATCATCGTACGTACAAGAGTTTATCATATATTATAATACACAATGCAAAGAAGCCAAAACAACCCTAAAATAAAATTGGAGAAAAACCTCCTCAACCAACTAGACTCCACCTACTGTGCTATTACTGGAGTATATATTGTGGGACCTTGAGCGGTTGGGTTTTGGGCTTTGCGTGATAGGCGTTGTATAATAATAGGATACATACGTTCTACTTGTTTAGAGAAGTGGAGGACAGGAAGGGGGGGTGGTGATTTGGATTGATAGTGCGTAGCTTAGTTATTTGGAGTTTTGTATGGTTGGAGAGGGGTATGATATGATAATTATAATAAATCGGGAACGGCGGACCGAGTGATACGAAATGACCACACAACACCACTCCACCCCACCCCCCTTTTACACCCCTACACGAAGGCTCAGCAATTCATCAACCCCCCAGAAAACACACTATGATAAAATATTTCCGGAGGAGGAGGAGGAGGAGGACAGCCGGGGGAGCGGGCTAAAGGAAAGGAGAGAGAGTGTGTGTGGGTAATCTTAGGTAAGCCCGATGAATAGACAGATTCCGGTGATTTGTGAATACGATCGGGGGGGGGGATTTAAAGATGGGATGGACGGGTATACCTACCTATACCGCATAAACTGGTGAGAACCGGCTAGGCGCTAGTATGTTGAAATAAAAGAGTTAGCCTATGTCCTATGTCGTCTTATTGAGACAAAACTAGGATAAAAATCTTATTTGGACGTACTAGCGCCTGGCCGGTTCTCACCAGTTTACCGTATGCGGTAGCAGTACCTACCGCTCCTTTGGGATTGAAGATGGGTATTTTACTAACTGCTGCTCCCCCGCTACTATTATTACTATGATATCCCCCGCTCAGAAACTCAATGCTATCGTAGATTTGCGGAGGGGGCGGGAGCTGACGATGCGGTGTGTGAACCCTGGTTCCGACGGGCACGCCTCTTTCCCTCTGCCCCTCCTCCCCGCTCCCCTTTTCCTGGACCTCGTGCTCCCCACCATCACCACTTTTCAAAGTGACTGGTTCAGGATTGGGATGGTTTCACCTCCTCCCGGGTGAGAGAACATGATTGGCAAAACCTGGCAATCTGGGTCGTGAGCTCGGCTGGTCTAGTATGATAGTGGTATGATTCTTGCTTAGGGTTCACTCTGAGTTTTGTATGCGAGAGGTCCCCCGGTTGCAAACCCGGGGTCGAGCCTTGTTTTTCCTCAGGCCATGTTCGTACCGGGCTGCCGTGAGAGCTCTTTTGTATATATACCGGTACGTATAGTATCACACTCCTCACGTGTATAGATAAGGAAAGTGGATGGGTGGCTAGCTGCTGCTTGTCCCTGTATAGTGTTTATTGATAGGGAACATCGCATGGGAAATTAGGGGAAATTTTCAAAGCTTCCATTAATCAACCCGCCATTTCGTTCGTCATACATAAACCTACTACCAGCGCCACTCGCTATAGCATCATACTCGCGTGCATTACCGCTACCCTGCTACGCGTATCGATCATTATATGGGGCGTGGATAAGGATCAAGGAAGAAGAAAAATGAAAAAGTTGAAACTCCAGGTAAGAGTGGAAGAGGAGAGGGAAACACATCAAACACAAGAAAAATGGTGATAAACAGTGACCCAGACCACAACAGACCGATATTCAATCAGACCCAGAAGAAGTAAAAATACAAAGACAAACCATGCAACCCAAACTAAAAAGAGAAAACACCACCCTTCTAACCATTATGTTCGAGAGTTCACTCACTAGCTTTAAGCACAATCATGGAAGCCTTGACTCCAGAGACAATGACAGCCTCAGCCACGTCACCGAGGCATTTTCTTGTCTCGTTGCCGGCACCAGAGGGGGCGCCTAAAGAGGCTAGGACAGAGACAAGTTCGCGTCTGATGTGAGTCCGGATGTCGAGCTGGGAACGTCCCACAATGACCAAGTCTCCGGCATTCCTCGACAGACCAACTTCTTCCTTCGCCTTGGAAATGACATAGTGGATGGGTTGGGCTGTTTCGGCGGTCTCGAAGAGGACACGCTGGGAAATGGTGGCGGGGACAGAGTCGACCATTGACTGGAAGAAGACGCCATCGGCGTCTGGGACTGTGGAGTCACTAGCGGTGGATTGGAGTTGAACTGTGGGGCTTTTTGCTGTATCCTCGCGGGAAAGTGTTGGCACGTTAGACATAGAGAGGCCTCTTGGGAGATCAGGGCGGTGGATGCTAGCCGGTGCCGGAAGGTCCATGGGTTCTTCCGTGACGCCGGCTTTGTAAACAATACGAACTATTGTGGCCGTAACGTTGGCGTTGGTGGCGAGCTGCAGGACAAATCTCATGGCAATGGTGTCGTCTGGCCCACCAAAGAAAGGGAAGAAGATGTGATGCGAGGGGTCGGCAACCGGGGGAACGGGGGCGGAAGGGTCAGCGTTCTTAGGAGACCGGATGCTGATTTGACTGATAGCACGGGTGAGAGTTCGTTCCATCGAAGGACCTCCGAACCCTCGATTAACCATGATAGCAGTGGTACAAGCAGCAGTATCGAGCGCTTTGCTGATGAACAAATTATGTTGCTGGGTAGTAAAGCGATTCTCGGTATTCGCATACTGCGGGTCCTGGGGGTCGCTGATGGCACCAGTCTCACTCCATGGGATCAAGAGAAGGTCGGAAGCGTGATCAGTAGCCTTGCTAACCAAAGTCTCTGCGAAGGAATCCTCGGGGGTTATAAACAGCATAGTAGAGATAGCCATGTTCAAGAACCTGCCAAAAGAACGGAAGACGTTGATAACCGGATCCCTTTCCTGTAATTCGTCGACTTCAGACACTTGCATGACAGTGGATGTACGCTGAGTGAGTTCAACGAGGCGGACACCATGCACTTCCAAAGGACGTCTGCTAATCAAAGAGCGGGACGGTGGTGGATTTTCCTCTGGAATTGCCGCCTTTGATCTGTGAAGTTTGGGCTCAGGCCGCGCTCGTTCTCCAGTAAACAGATTAACAAGGGTGAGAATGCTCGGCATGCTCTCAAGACGCAGCAGCACTGTGATCTTGGAGAACTTAGTTACCACCATCTTCTGGTCAGAAGTACCCTGGGAGCTAGCATCATCACCAGGCCCAATCGGGTTTCCTTCCGAGTCAACCTCACCCCTTCTCCAGGCGTCCATCTGCTTCTGATACCACGGAGGGTACAAATACGTTACCAATGGGGTAGTAGCAAAGGTGGTAATCAAAGCCATGATCACGAATATTGTGAACACCCTCACACTTAAAATCTTTGCCTGCAGACCAATGTTCTAAATAAAAAAAACACATAATCAACATGATAGCCCTTTCGCATCTGGTTCCAGTTCCTGCTGAACCGCTGAAATAACTTACTAGGACGATCAATTCAACCAAACCCTTACAACTCATAAGGACACCAATTGTGAAACTCTCTCTCCACACCAAGCCGTTGAGCCTTGCTGCCAAGGTTCCACCGCCAATCTTGGCAAAGAAAGCGATAGCAATAACACCAATGACATAGGCCCATGAAATACCCCCGTTGAGTAATCCAATATCTGTCCTCAGTCCAGAAAGAGTGAAATAAAGGGGGAGGAACAAGACAGACACGAGATCCTCAATCTTTTCCGTAAGTCGAACCGCGAAACCACCCTCATGAGGACAAATCAATCCTATCAGGAATCCACCGAAAATAGCGTGTACACCGATGATGTTAGTGAAGAATGCCGACGCAAGGACCATCAACATCGTGAGCGCCACCATAGACTGAGTGGGCCCGTTCTCCAAGGAGCCATCACGGCGCAAGAGCCATATGAACACAGGCCGGACGGCATAAACCAAGAACAAAACCCAGCCGATTGATATTAGCAGAACATAGAGCGCCGTGAGCCCAGTTCCTGCATTGACCAATGCGACCGTCAAGGCAAGCAAGACCCAGCCGACAACGTCATTACCCACACCAGCTGACAAGACAATGGTTCCAACGGTTGTGCCCAGGAGCTTGAGTTCCGTCAAAATTCTAGCGAGCACCGGAAAGGCCTACCAAACACGAACACCAACAGTCAGCATCCCAAAGCAATGCAACGCAGATGAGCTGATGTCGGCTGCAGCACGTACTGTGATTGCCATTGCAACACCAATAAAAAGTAAGTAGACCCCAAAGCCTATGTTGTCATTAATCCCGGGGTCACCCCTAAACTGATGGTAAAGGCCATAAGCAATAGCCGCGCCTAAATTAATACGAAGGAAGCAACAGGTTAGTGGTACATGCATAAAGACCAGGGCCATGAGGAGCTTGGTTTTTTACACACCAAATCCGAACGGTAGCACCATTCCCGCCGCACTGACGCTCGCCGCAACCTTCCAGTTCACAAACAGCAATCGCATATCCACTTCCAGCCCGACAAGGAACAAAAATATTACAAGTCCGAGATTGGCAACCAGGGAAAGCAGCGGCATGGAGGCGGCGGGAAATATGGCATCCTTGAAGCCAGGGATTCTGCCCATAACTGTAGGACCTAAAATAATACCCCCAACGACCTCCGCAATAACACGGGGCTGCCGTAACTTTGAGAGAGGCCAGTGCAAGACGCGGCAAACCACGATGATAAGGGTGACCTATTACCAGTGTCCTATTAGGAAAAAAAAGAGCTCTCCACATTTGCCTTGTCCTCGTTCGCCACATTTTCGTCCGAAGTTTAGCCGTTGGAGCGAGTGAAAACCAACCTGAATGATAAACAGCGTAAGAGGATCATTGGGATTGTAGTGGGAGGGATTCATCCCCTCCAACACCCCCGCCTGATTGGAGGGGCGCGTGGAGTTTCCACCGGCCATTTCGGATGGAGCTTAAATGAAAGAAACTAGAAAGATTAGAACCCCCGAAAATTAGGTATATGGACCCCGGATATGGAAATCAACAGAAAGTTGTGAACTCTGCAACTACACTGTAGATGTAGAGGAAGAGAAGGCGACAAGGAGGGGAGTGTGGAGGAGAAGGAGGGAGAAGGAGGGAAGAAATGGTCAGAAGGCGGGGGGGGGGGGCTTTAAGGAGGTGGGGTCAAAGAAGCAACCTTAGCCTTTTGGGCGAGGGTTACAAGATAGGGTTAAAGACTGTGGATTACTCCCTTGGATAACAACTTAGCGGTATCAGGGGAAAGGAATGTCACTTTCAGAAGCCCAAGAAAAGAAACATCCGTTGTGACGATTAAATAATACAAGTACTAGTACAGTACATGTGGGGTAGTAATGTACCGGTAGTAGCCTAGGATAGCAAAACTGTGCAGTAATAGCTCGGCAAGCTATCAAGCTCGACTTGTATCATAGTCCTGCAAGCGGTTGGGGTAATACAATACCAGTATTATTTTTGTTTACTCAGGCGCAAACCGACACTGATATCTATCTGTGTGTTGCAGCCACGGCTTTTAGTTGTCACTCCGCCCTCATCTTAATTTGAGCTTGAATAGCAACTGTCAATCAAATCTTCAGCTTACCGGATAGATACCTCTATCCTACCAAGGCAAACACCCAAGCGCGACCCTCAACCCGATATCAAAACCCCCTGCTTTGGGGGGGCGTGATGCCTTCAGGCCATTGTATTGGACCCTAGTTCCACCACGACTATAAACCATCGCGCCCCCGCTTCCCAAGTCTCACCCATCCACAGCAAAACAGTTCTCCTCCTGCTTGGAGAGGGGGGGGGGGGAGGCAGCAGGACAGTCAAATTTCAATAAGGTACACACTGTACAGTACTCGTATGTGGCATGCAGTCACCAGTCACTTATAAAATCGTAAAGAGAAGGAGCTCTAAACCCAGAGCCCCCAGACAGAGAGCTACCGGTATAATAGTGGCAAGAATGGCCTCATTCATGACAGACAATACTGGCAAATGTTACCATATCGTACCATAACATCATAACATTACAACGACGAAAAAAATCACGAAACAGACTGCCATGAGCCATGAGGATACTTAGCATTTATAGCTCAAGGAGGGGATATTTGTAGACAGGTGGTAGAATCAATTCATTAACTAACGCATAGGCTGATACCGGAGGTTGTGATTTCGGTGCAGTAGTCTCGTGAAATGATCAGGAAAGGGAGTTGAGAAGAAGGACAAGTTGCACTCTCCTACCCACCCACAGGCGCACCGTGCGGCTTTCCTCTCTCTTCCCCCCCCACACCTAGAAAAAGAAAGAAAAATCTCACTCGGATGGGCAAGGCAAGCGAAAGCACTTTCCCCCTCAGTGCTCGAGTGACCGCACCGGCCGGCTGCACCATCCAACACTCCCCCCCCAACACTGTGCAGCACGGTATGGATGGTACGCCAGAGAGCAAACCTCTAGTCGCACACAGCGCTTCATCCGAATTTCGCTCATGCCTTTCCCTGTGCCTTTCCTTTTCACCTTCCCTCCATTCCTCCTCCTCCTCCTCCCCCTCCTCCCCCTCCTCCTCAGCTTCCCCAACGGCCATCAGCAGGGTCACCACTTGGGGCAGGAGGAGAAGAAATGAAAGATACCGGTACTGCACATGATGGGCCAGTCGCCGTCCCGGGTCACTCGCCGTTATCCTTGGCACTCATGTTCTTGGTTGTCAGTTAGACCAAAAAGAGAAACAATCGTCATAGTGAGAAAAAAAAATCATAATCTTGCTACTATAGTAAACTGTCTACCAATTCCAACTATGCCAAGAAAAACGGCGAGTGACCTGGAGCGGCGAGTGGCCCATCATGCACAGTACTCGTACTGGTAGACTATGGTCTCGCTAACCCCTGTTCCAAAACAACCTCACGTGGATTAACTTTTTCCCCAACCGCCCGGATGCAGCCACATGAATCTGATCCACTACCACGTCCGTCTGGCTTGGATGCTGTCGCCTTCTTTTCTTTGGTGGGGAGTGACAGCCCTGGTTCATCCTTTCTGACCACCACCATTTCTTGGGAGTGTGGAGAAAATTGTAGCATAACCTGCATGCCTATGATATGGTCCCTTTCCTTCCTTTCCTTTTCTTTTCGATATGGTGGAGGATGGCTTGATTGAATCTCCCCCCGGTGACCAGTTGGCCTCGCTTGGCTTTCGCCATCACCACTCCCTGCCTAGAAACACAGAAGGTTCCGGGTCACCCATGTCGGGACCCCGAGGAAAGAAAGGCAATGGCTATCATCACTGGCCAGGAAATGATATATTTCCCATACCGGACATAACAAACCCACCTACGGTACTACTCGTACACCTCAAGTGCACTGCCATCCCGAACCTCAACCAGATCAACTGACCGGGGTAAGCTAAGATGTGATAGCCAGACTACTGTATCCACCGCGAAAAAGAGGGTCCCTCTCTATCCTGGCTTTTGTCGGCCACTCGGACTACTAGTACTCGAGTACCGTACTCGAGCACAACCCCACCAAACCCTCATATTATTTTTTCCGACTTTAGCTGTCCCGTGATACTCAAGGCCCACTAAACAAGGCGTCCAGTCTAGCCATCCTCTTCACGCTTTGAAAGAAAGTACGGTACGGTAATAAGAAGGGGCAAGTATCACATGATGCAGCAGAGTAAGCCTCTGATCATGATAGCTCACTCCACTTTGATGTCCCAAAGCACACTTTATCACGCTCTCACCATCAAAGCGCTGCGCTAACATCCTCAATAATCTACTTGTAGCTTCCACCACCTGTACGAGTACTTGCAACGTCGTGACCGCCAATGCTTACCGCCAAGATTCGGACAGAACTTCCGAACTTTGGCAGTATGCAATAGCAGTCCGTCTTATAAATGTCGCGACACTGGTATGCCAGCCTATCACAACAAAGAAGGAAGAAACCAATACAAACACTCGGGATTCACCAATTTATCCGGATGCTGGGCTGCGCCGCCACACCACTTGTACCTTATCCCAGTGCTTCCTCCGCAAAACGCGGCGAAAGCTATTATAATACCCACACTCCTATATGGCGCGGAATTTCTCGATCCCAGCGCCACCATGAGACACAAGATGGAAGTTCTGCTGAACCGAGTTAAGCGGTGGATTACTAACTGCTTTTATTCCACAAATACCAATGTCCTGTCTGCTGAAGCCTGCA
>Ga0307509_10000866_pt1 | contig 52204 bp, 74 predicted proteins | sample 10_EM_MG_FD_202245 | JGI IMG/M metagenome (GOLD analysis project Ga0307509, IMG submission 202245) | Populus trichocarpa ectomycorrhiza microbial communities from riparian zone in the Pacific Northwest, United States - 10_EM | ecosystem: Host-associated > Plants > Roots > Unclassified | place... | reverse complement strand
CTCTGGGCACTGTCCCTATGGAACGAAGTGAAGAGGTTAATCGAGTTTCTTATCAACGAAACCTCTCAGCCACCGAGCCTCGGTACCAGCAGCCTTGACTGCGCTTGCACCAGACTCGATACACCGCCGAAGGTGTTCGAACTCGTGATGCGACCGTATCCAACAGACCCGATTGGTCTGTTCGGTGTAAATTGATACGAGAGCTGAATGCACTCCTGAGACAAGAAGGGAACCGCGCTGTGGGGACCACCCAGGATCGCAAGTTACGTTGGCACGCATACGATCAGGAGGGTTCCGTTCCGTGCATCGGCAGGGAGTCTGCCCACACCAGCCCCCGCTGGAAACTCAGCAAATGCTGCTGTTGTCGCCCAGTCGAGAACAAAGAAGGTATCTCTTTGGTCATCCAGCATGCCAATTCCCAGTGCTAATGGGTGTTTAGACACTCGACTACCGACGAGACAGGGCTCCGCTCATCAACCTTATCGTAATTGCCCGAGTTTCTTCCCTCTCCCCCATCATCGCCGGTCGGTTCGTGTGGGTTTTTCTTGATACACAGGTGGCCCTTGCACGGGGTGAGTACTCTTGGTCCTTTCCCCCGAACCGACTGACATGTAATGCAACCAGTTGTGTCTGTACTCGAAATCAGGCGGTCAGGCCAGTAGGCACAGTGCGGTGACCGACTCGTCGATTGTCACCACTCTCTCGCATATTGGTGTCCAGGTCCTTGGCCACAGTCATGGCAGGCGGTTCATGCATGTTCCCAGAGAAACTGCACAACTACAGACGAGGCGTTTTGCGAAACTGCTCCCGCAGAATCTCCTCTTGCTCCTACGCTCACCCGTGACACGAACATAACCCAGTTCGTTGAGGTCTCACCTGAAGATACCAAGGAGTTCAAGGAAATGACAGACCGGAACAACTTATAGAGGCAGCCCTTTCGGAGTACAAGCAAGCAAAAGATACCTAAATTACAGTAGTCTCGTCTAGCAGCGTTGAGAATATAGACCCAAAGCCATCTCCCGCCAGGGCCTTATGATATAATGGCCGGATCCCAGTCCGGACGGGGGCATCCACCCGCATCCAGACGCCGGACCTCAGTCCGGACAAAAAAATTTCTCAAAAAAAGTCCGCCCGGACAGATTTCCCCTTTTCCGGATCCGGCCTCTCGATGTCAGGGGTCCTGGTAGAGGACAGAGTTATCATGAGCCAGTGCTTTGTGCGTATAATATCTTACAACCAACTGCGATAACGATATACTCTACTTCAATTATATACCTGATACAGCGGCCTATGCCAGAAATCAGACACCACCTGACGGTATTATGAGGGAACACCCACGTCGAAGAGAATTTGGTTCCTTGCCGAACCACCTTTTCAACGGCATCCAAAAAGTCCCGTTCTGTAGCCACCTTCCGCCTGGCACGTATGGCAAACATCCCAGCCTACGAGATTGCGTCAGAATGAAATCTTCACCCACATATTTCTTCCATACCTCAGTGGCCACAGATCTCAACTCTGCTCCAGTTGTGTTGGGACACAAACGAGCAATCAGATCGAACCGAATGTCACGTTCGACACTCATGCTATGCAAATGGACAGTTAGTATTCGATCCCCCTGTAGACGTATGACGTCCGTTACCTCCGGGCGTGGATCCGTAGGATATGGGCCCTTCCTTCGATATCAGGCAGAGCGAATTCCACTCTGCGATCCAATCGCCCGGGCCGCAGTAGCGCGGGATCCAGTGTATCAGGTCTGTAAATTCGTCGTTTATTACAGGAAGAGCCAGGAAAAGGATAGAACTGACCGGTTGGTAGCCATAAGAACTTTAATGTTTCCTCGTGGGTCGAATCCGTCCAGTTGGTTGATTAGCTCCAGCATCGTCCGCTGCACTTCGTTGTCCCCGCCAGCACCATCGTCAAAACGTGCACCGCCAATAGCGTCGACCTCGTCGAAGAAGATGATACAAGCCTTCTTGCTACGGGCCATCTCGAACAATTCACGGACCATTCTTGCGCCTTCCCCGACGTACTTTTGTACAAGTTCGGATCCAATAACGCGGATAAACGTAGCATCTGTACGATTGGCAACAGCCCTCGCACATAGCGTCTTCCCGGTACCTGGAGGCCCGAAGAGTAACACCCCCTTGGGAGGGTCGATCCCAAGGGTGACGAACCGTTCTGGCTAAACGAAACGGTAATTGAACGCTTCAGTAACATCGATTGGAGACCTACGTGTAACAGTGGGGTCTCCACGACCTCACGTAGCTTCTCAATTTGTTCCTTGCAGCCCCCTACATCCGAATACGTCACATCAGGCTTTTCTTCAACCTGCATCATTGTGACAGATGCGTCGATCTTCGGTGGAAGTGGTATCTGGATCTGGTACTTGTTTCTATCCACCCTGGACGTTGTTTTAGCAGGTTACCACATGCCTCGGACCGGCTCGTCTTACCCAACCCTCATCCCTTCCTCGATATCCGTCGGGGCGACGCGCTCCCCAAGCCCCACAACGAATTTTGCAATTTGCTTGATGTTAATAACATACTTGTCTTGTTCGTCGGCGCCCTTCTGCCCTTGCAAAGCGCCAACGGGGTTAACGGCACGCGCAGCCTCGGCAGCTGTAGGATCGACGGGGATGATTTTTGTACATCTTGCAACTTGCAATGGGTGTTCCTCGGCCATTCGCTGGCGATCTGCTGGAAGGTCCCAAAGGTTTGGGGATGCCAAACCAGTATCCGACTCTTTGACGCCTGTGATTCGTTGATGAGTGGAACTCTGAAGCACGATCGTCGGGATGACGCACCGAGTTTCTCGTTTATGCGTTTCTGAACTTCTTTGATATCGTTCTCGACCTTTTTCAAAGCCGCTGCGTACGGGCCTTGACCCTGATCCAATGCCTTCAGGACGGGAAGCGAAGCGATCATGATGAGGCACGTACATAGGTTTTCAGAATCTGGATATCACCCTCGTCGAGAGCTGTTTGTCTAGGGTGAGTAAAGGGGGTCCAATGGTCTGACGAGGAACTACCTTGAATCTTCTCGTCGTCCTTGTTGGGATCGGAATTCTTGTCCCCTACAATTCCTACCCGTCAGCGACTCTGGCTGCAATCAACCACAGAGTACTTCCAGTACATTTCTCCCAGTCGCTGTGGGATGGTCAGCCGCCTCCTCTGTGCGGAGAACTACGGAATACCCACGACTTTGGTGGCATATTGAGGATGATATGTTGAAGCAACGGAAGGGACGCGTAAGTCTCGCTGAGGTCAACTGCCCACCACGTGATGAGATAAGTGATTACATAACCCACCAGCACTCCGAGCCTGTATCTCCATCTCTCCAATCCATACTCTCATCCACATGGCGGGGGCTCTACCAAACGCAAAGAAAACCCTCCCAAAAGTCAGTGACGAGGACCGCGAGTCCCGTTTTGGCCAGGTTTATGGCGTCTCCGGCCCAGTCGTCGTCGCAGAGAACATGTCTGGTTGTGCAATGTACGAACTCGTTCGCGTCGGTCACGACGAATTGGTTGGAGGTATTCAGCTCGCTCTAGGCCACTACCCTTGATCTGACTTTGCGATGGCAGAGGTTATCCGGATCGATGCGGACAAGGCAACGATCCAAGTTTATGAAGAAACGTCTGGTGTAACGGTCGGGGACCCTGTTTTACGCACCGGAAAGCCCCTCAGTGTTGAGCTTGGCCCGGGTATGGGATCCTTATGCCCCCTCGCAATCGGTCCGTTGACTCCAACCTAGGACTTATGGGCAATATCGTCGACGGAATACAACGCCCTCTCCGAGTGAGGACTCCCTGAAGGGCGCCTCTGTCCTTACTAACAGTTTCCCATCCCAGTCCATCCAAGAGCTATCCAAGTCAATCTATATACCCCGCGGGATCAACACGGATGCGCTGGATAGGTCACTCCAGTGGGATTTCACCCCCCTCAATTTCAAGGTCGGAGACCACGTCTCTGGAGGAGACATTTTCGGTGGCGTTTACGAAAACTCGCTTGTAAACAGCCACAAAATCATGCTCCCTCCTCGTGCGTTGGGTACGATCACCCACGTCGCCGAGAAAGGAAGCTATGCGGTCGACGTGGGTTGGCTTAGTCCCTCCGCCTAACTATCCTATTGACCCTCCCTCCAGGACGTCGTGTTGGAGACCGAGTTTGAAGGGAAAACCTCCAAGCATACCATGATGCAATTATGGCCCGTCCGCGCCCCGAGACCTGTGAAGGAGAAACACACCGCTAACCACCCCCTTTTGACTGGACAACGCATTCTGGATGCCCTTTTCCCGTGCGTCCCAACCAGAAATAATGAATCTCACGTTGACGGAGCGCAGGTGTGTGCAAGGAGGGACGACTGCCATCCCTGGTGCCTTCGGTTGCGGAAAAACCGTGATTTCTCAAGCCCTATCCAAGTTCTCGAACAGTGACATCATCATTTATGTTGGGTGTGGAGAACGCGGCAACGAGGTAAGAATAAGCACATACAGAATGGATCCACGGCTAAAGGTGTTTCCAGATGGCTGAGGTCCTCATGGAGGTTTGTCCTGTTTCCTTCCGTTTGGCCCATTTGCTGATTCTGCGCGCCGATAGTTCCCTGAGTTGACCATGGAAGTTGGCGACAGACAAGAACCAATCATGAAACGCACAACACTCGTTGCAAACACGTCCAACATGCCCGTTGCAGCTCGTGAAGCCTCGATCTACACCGGAATCACACTTGCAGAATACTTCCGCGATCAAGGGACAAATGTTTCCATGATGGCCGATTCTACCTCACGATGGGCAGAAGCCCTGCGTGAAATCTCGGGTCGCTTAGCAGAGATGCCTGCGGATTCAGGATATCCTGCCTATCTAGGCACCAAACTGGCAAGCTTCTACGAGCGCGCTGGAAAGGTCACCGCGTTGGGTAATCCCCTCCGCGAAGGGACAGTTTCTATCGTCGGGGCGTGAGTGTACAGTAGGGATACCCTCCAGTGGATGATCTTATTCATCTGTCTCAATAGTGTATCTCCCCCCGGTGGCGATTTCTCCGATCCGGTAACCTCAGCCACGTTGGGTATCGTCCAAGTCTTCTGGGGTCTCGACAAGAAGCTCGCTCAAAGGAAACATTTCCCGTCGGTCAATTGGAACTTGTCCTATTCGAAGTATCTCAAGGTACTAGGCCCTCACTACGACGCCACGGAACCAGGTTTTGTCGAACTTAGGACACGCACGAAGGAGATCCTCCAGAAAGAGGACGATCTCGCAGAGATTGTCCAACTCGTCGGGAAGAGTGCACTGGGCGAAAACGACAAGATCACCTTGGAGGTGGCCCGTATGTTGAAGGACGATTTCCTGCAACAGAACGGCATGAGCGAGTATGACAGGTACTGCCCATTTTACAAGACCAGTGCGATGCTTCGAAACTTCGTTGTGTTCCATGATTGTGCGGTGAAAGCTGTCTCCCAAGGGGACATCACTTTCAACAAGATCAAAGACAGTGCCGGCGACTTGATGTTCAAACTCTCACAAATGAAGTTCGAGGTGAGAAACGACGCTTTGGCAACTGGAATCCAGCTTACATCGGAGTACAGTCTCCGTCGCAAGGAAAGGAGCCCATCAAACAGAAGTTGGATGCACTCCATGTGGAGATCCAGGAGAAGTTTAGGCAGATAGCAGAATGAATCGTGCCCATATGATGAACCACCTTAGGTCCTCTATACGAACTCCCGGACCGGTCCCTTCCATGTATCCCACTCCTCCAAGAAGTTTGGACTGGAAACAAAATATGCCTCACCCTTATTTGAGTGTTTTCCCCTTCGCGTGGATGATATCATCGTATCAGTTCAGCCCAGGAGCTTGCGTGTGCGATGCGAAATGTCCCGCGAGTAACACTCAAATAGATACCTGGCACATCTAAAATGGTACAGTACAACAGCAGAACAACCAACAATAGGGTGGGTGAGATGAAGAAAGGGTCATCACCCACAACGACGCCGATGGTCCAAGAGGTAATAACAGAAAACTAATGGGCCTACAACTGCGGTCCAGCCAACCTCACCTTCTCCTCCACGTCCTTCTCGTAGAGCGCAAATGCCTTCTGGAACATGCTTGCGAGCTTCCTGACCTCCCTCTCGAATCCTTCCTTGTTCTTCCAGGCCTTCCTGGGATTCAATAACTCCAGGGGGACGCCCTCCAACGATGTCGGGATCGAGAGATTAAAGGTGGCAAAATTCTCGTACTCGGCCTTGGCGAGTTCACCAGAGTGGATGGCGTCGATGATGCGACGGGTATACTTGAGAGGGCAGCGAGAGCCGGTTCCATACTTTCCACCAGCCCAGCCTGTGTTCACAAGCCAGCAGTTGACCTTGTGTTTGGCCATGCGTTCGGCCAACATCTCGGCGTACCTACCGGGCTGGTGAAAGAGACAGGGGGGTCACCGGAGAGGTTTTTGAACGGGTATTGGAGGACAGGATACGTACGTGAAGGACGATGAACGGAGCGCTATAACATGTGGAGAAGGTTGGAATTGGCTCGAGAACGCCGTCCTCGGTTCCCGGAGTTTTCCTACAAAACGCGTCGGTTAAGATGAGATAGAGCCGTGAACCACCACTCACGAGGTGTAGCCAGCCAAGAAGTGATAACTAGCCTGCTCAGGAGATAGTTTGCTGACGGGCGGGAGGACGCCGAAGGCATCACAAGTGAGCATGATGATGTTCGTTGGTTGCCTGTCAACCATGCAGGGGATACGAGCATTTGGAATGAATTCGATGGGATACGCGCAACGGGTGTTTTCAGTGATGCTGACGTCGTCGTAGTCTGGCTTGCGAGATGCAAGGTCGTAGACGACGTTCTCAAGAATGGCACCAAAACGGATGGCGCTGAAAATCTCGGGTTCCTTCTCAGCGGAGAGGTTGACGCACTTGGCATAACAGCCACCTTCGATGTTGAATACACCGTTGTCCGACCAGACGTGTTCGTCATCACCAATCAGTTGGCGGTTAGGGTCGGCCGACAAGGTGGTCTTTCCGGTTCCGGAGAGGCCGAAGAAGAGCGTAACATCTCCGTCCTTGACGCCTACATTTGCGGAGGAATGTAGCGAAAGCTGGCCAAACTTGACAGGTTGTAGATAGTGCATGACGGAGAAGACGCCCTTCTTCATCTCTCCGGCGTATTCAGTGCCGAGGATGACCATCTCCATTCGCTTGAAGTTGATCTCGACAGAGGTCGTAGAACTCATGCCCTTGGTGAATCGGTTGGCAGGGAATTGGCCTGCATTGTATATGATAAAGTCCGGTTCGCCAAAATCACGAAGCTCTTCCTCGGTCGGCCGAATCAACATGTTGTTCTTTGGTCGAGGTGATTTCAGCCTTCGAGCTGACACTTGAGATGGTAGGGGGTGATCAATGACATACCATGAAGAGGGCGTGATACGCTCGCGCACATATAACCCGGACTTTGATCCGGTACTTGGGGTCCCACTGTGCTGCCCCATCAGGGACTTTGGATCTCTAAATGGATCGAGAGAGAGGACGTACACCAGCATAGCCGTCGAATATATACACGTTGTCCCTGGTATTCAGGTAATCTATGGCACGCTCGCGGTTGATCTCGAAAGTGTCTGTTCAAACTGTTAGGATGCTTCAGTCTCCCGTAGATTGAGAGATACATACGTTCGTCCATCTTGATGTTCACCGAGCCCCACCAGATGTCATCCTTGGAGGTTTCCTCGTAGACGATACGCTTGTCCTTGGGGCTTCGGCCGGTCTTCTTGCCAGAGAAGTTGATAAGAGCACCAGAGGAAGAGATTATAGCACCTTCGTTGCGGATGGCATCTTCGTAGAGGAGAGAAACTGGGGCATTGCGCTTCAGATGGATCTTGTCCATATCGAAGCCTGCCTGCGAGTAGAAATCGAGGTCCTGTCCGATAACTGTGGAAGTGAGTAGGAGGAGACCAGGCGGGATGGGTTGGATTACTCACACCCGCCGATTGCCTCAAAATCGAAAGGCTGGGCATAGTTCTTGTGGAGGATGTGTGGGGTAACGTAAGGGGTTTGGTGGAGGACCATTTGTTTATACGAGGGGAGAATGCGTTTTGAGATGGATGGGGAATGGAGAGATGAGGTTGGGATGAATGGATGCTTTATACCATTCGCCAAGCACCGAAACATCCCTTTCAAACCCGTTTAGGGGTCATGCCCGTTTGTCCGTTATCGCCCGGTGTGCTAAGGTGTCTCTGACGGACGGAAGGCTGAGGGTGGACGGTTGCTTGCTCTCACACCCCGAGTTCGTAGACGGCAGGCAACCACACACCTGCGCGCCCGACATGGCCCGAGCGATATCCTCCCCCTCGTATCCAATAGCTTGTCCCCAGCCAATGAAGGTGCAAACTCGGCTTTGACCTGTGTTTCCAATCCACTCGGGTCTCCGTTAGAGACCGGAAATCTGTCTGGGTTTTCCCTATTAGGTTCTCTCTCTCGCTCGAGGACTTCTGATTGTACATATCCCTAACGCGGCTCTAAACCCCCTTGGTAACTAAGTCCTCCCCTGGCGAGCCTCTGGTGTGATTTAGTCCTCTGATGGGATTCCCACTGTTCCCCTTCCTCAATCATAACCGGTCGATCAGGATCCGAAGAACAAACAGGGCAGACAAGTTTACGTCTTCTCGCAAGAACGTCGGATGGTCTGTGTGTTCTCGAGAGTTAGCACGACCCAGCCCCACGATCAGAGGGCCCATACCTGACAGACTTTGCGGGGTCGCGCAGCTGTGTCCTTGCCGCAGAGGACAACTCTACCGGGTTTGGTAGTAATCGTTTATCGAGAAAATCTGCCAGCCTTGTGACCATTTCAACTTGTCAACTGCCCGCCCGCACTCACCGCGAGTAATTTTGCCGGCTAGGCGCAACACGTTATCATCCCAAGCATCACCAAGTTCTACACCTCATCGCGTCAGCCTTTCGGGCCAAGCAAAGGGGGGAGTGCTAACCGGTGGCGTCCAGCAGATAAAATGGTGCTACCTGGTCCATCGGGGATCTTTCGTTCACTCTCAGAATGGCAGGGATCAACTGATTCTTGATCCACGAAACCTGCCGCTTTGCGTACCTGCGTGTCGACCGCTTCATGGATTCCACGGAAGGCTCATACGCACTTTGAGATTCAGGGGTGTCATACAACTCAACGTAACGGTCGAACTCGCGGTAGCCTACAAAGGGTGAGATGAGTTCGAGCCACTGAGCATCCCTCACCTATCGACTGGTATATTCCCAAAGTATAATTGGCCCCGTCCTTGCTGCCCTCAGTCGGTTCAGTGGGTGACGTGAGACGTTTCAGCAGCTTGACTTCCTCCAACAGTCCCTGCTATAGACCGTGGTTGGGTCAACCGTGATTCAGCTTGAGGAAGAGTCCAAACCTGAAGCATTTGGTCTACCCGCTGATCCAGGCGTGGGTTCAGGGCATCAGACTCGGCGTACAACCAGAAGAACAAAGTTCGATATCTACCGTTTTTTAGCTTCGTTGGGGCTCGGATAAATGGCGTACCCACCTTGCACTGAGATCCGTCTCTGACTGTTCAGCAAAAATCTCACTTGGCAGTCTGCCGGTTTCTGCGATGATCCTTAAACTCCGGAGTACCTTCCGTGTGTCTCGCCAGTGCCACCTAGAAGCGACTGCGGGGTCTAGCGCTTGGAGCAATCTGTGCATCGCCAGAGCACCGTCAGGATCAGCCGAAGCGGACGGGGGTGGATCGGGGAGCTTGTCGAATAGGTCTCTCTCTTCAGGAGAGAGTTTTAACAACAAATCCTCCGACGAGTGAGATGGAGGAGGCGGCCGAGAACCCTTCCCAATCAGCCGACCTGGGAATATCAAGTGTTGTATCCAGTAGGAGGTGCCTCCCACTACGATTGGGATCTTGTTCTGGTTGTGGATTTCATCTATCTTGCGTATTGCGGAATCGAGGGGTAAGGTGGCTGGACGAAAGGCAGGGGGTGAGGCTCACCGCCTTTGCAGCTTCCTCCACCCACTGTCCGACGACGTACTGTTCGCCCGGTTTTTTGAAGCCCATGAGGAGATGAGGGACGCCCTTCATATCTTCTCTCGGGAGTTTATTAGTGATGATATCGAGACCGTCGTAGACCTGCATGGCATCGGCATTTATGACCGCTGCGCCTTCTCCAATCCCCAGCGCGAGTTCAACGGCGAGCTTTGATTTTCCGACGCCGGTTGTGCCGCATATGGCGATGATGGGACGGAGTGAAGCCATGATCGACCCGACGCGTCGCACTCCCTCCTCCACCCGTCATCATGGCCACCAGAGCAGCGGCGAAGAAGGTCCACCTCTCCAACATCTCCCCAGCACCGGGCTCGCTCCATCACGTACGTAGGTTCTGCCACTCTTCATCCCCTTTGTTCAACAAGTCCACAGCAAAAACGAGTTGGAAGAGGTCAAGGGTCCGGTTCCGGAGGCACCTCCGGTCGTGGACACAACGGACAAAAGTCAAGATCTGGTCCTGGCCCAAAGCCCGGCTTCGAGGGTGGGCAAACCCCCATAACAAAGTTGATCCCTAAACGAGGTTTCTACAACCAGTATGTCATCCGCTCACCATGTCACATTTGTCTCTTGTCAACCAAGGCAAACCATCCAGAAATACAATGGAATATGCCGCAGTAAACGTCGACAGGTTGCAGCATTGGGTTGACCAGGGTCGACTCGTCTCCACTTCCGAGCAACCCATCACAGCCCGGGAGCTGTTGCTCAGTGGTTGCGTCCACGATGTCAAGGACGGAATCAAAATTTTGGGTGATGTACGCTTGTTCCTTGCATGTGTAAATTCAGCTGCTCAAGTCCCGTAGGGAAAGGAATTTCTCCGCAGCCCAATTCACATAGTCTCTTCCCGTGCATCCAAATCTGCAATTACAGCTATTGAGTGTTTGGGGGGCACTGTCTACTGCAAATATTACAACCCCCTCGCCCTTCGCGATTGCATCGACGCCAGAACAGACAGGATAGCTGCTGCACCCACCAAGAGAAAGGATATTGGTGTGTCTATAATTCACCGTTAGTTGCTCCGCTCACGAAGTCCCTTTCAGAGTGGTATACCCACTGGGGAAACCGGGGTTACCTCTCACCCCAGGCAGTCAAGAAGATGCCATTCGTTGATGATCGATTAAGGGAACTTTCGAGGGAGTTCACAGCATTTAAGTCACAACCATTTGAAACCAAGTAGCATTGGTGATGAGGTCCCATAGTATCTTAATTACCTCAATCATCTGTCTGCATCGTATTGGGTGAACGGGAGCCGGACCTAGACGGCACGGAGGGGCTCCTCGACACAAATCGCGAAGGGCTGCCGGGTGACCCTGACCGGCTCTTTGAGGGGCTCCTTGAGATATACCTCGCGGAGCGCCTACTTTCATTGCTTCCACTCCTAGAGCGGGCGGAGGTAACGCTCCTGCTCCGTGATCTCCCCCTGGTACTCCCATGGTCGCTGTTTCCCTCCATTGCATCGAGAAGCCTACTCTTCCTAGGCCCGATGTCTCCATTCTCCTCAAGAATCTGCCGCTTTTGCAAACGAGGGAGGGTGATGTCACACACACGCTCCTCCACGAGTAGACTATCCACAAACTCGTCCATGAAGGTCAGAGTATAGCCCGCTATCCAAGCCATCACCGACGGGTTCCTTAAAGCAGGATAGAGACGTACCCATGCTACGCATTCGCAGTTTGCGAAAGTCTCTAAGCAATGGCTCAAGTAGGTCGTAGACTTCAGCAGCACGGAACGTCATACGTATATACATTGCTGCCAGTGCTCTGAGATACCTGGGCTTCAGGTGAGCATGTACTTGCACGAATCTCGGAGATGGTGACGGAACTTGAACTCGTCTGCGCGTAGATATTCAACCAATATCTCCTTCTCAGGTTGAATCTGCAACAGCTTGAGCAGAAGGGAGATGAACTCCGTCGGCTTTTGATTGCCATACACCCCCCCTACGCTCTGCAATTCGATGGTTTTGTCGATCAGGGTTTCGGCTGAACGATAGATACTAAGCGCAAATGGGATGGTGATGATACCGAAAGGACTGTACCGGTCAACGCGAAACAATGTTCTTTCCAGTACATGGAATCATAAATCCGGTTCCTGATCACCGCTTCTACCAAGTACTGAATGATCAGCGTGAACCAGATATAGTCCCGAAAAATATACCCGTAACGTACCTGGGGGTTCTGGCCGTGGATAGCGAGCGCGCCTCGAACTGTAGTGTTAGCCATAGTGTCCCGGACGGATTGTGGTGGAGGGGTGATGTGTGACCCGGCCTGTGTCACACTTTACCTCCAAGCCAGCCCACGAACGATGTTGACCTCAACATGCAGAGGAATCTCCAAGCAGCTTGCTGTCACCGTCGCCCGTCGGTCCGCCGTTCGCTCATTTGCAAAGACCTCAGCCAGATCCTCTGACGCCATCTTCGTCGTAAGCTCTTTCGCTCCGGGTGCACCCACACAAATACTCACCTTCCGGTTGGACAGCACCGGGACACCGCATACAACAACCCAAAGGTCCGAAACACAAGTTCGTATACGTTCCGATGTTCCACTGACACGATGTGTGACGTTCAGATCACCTTCGAGTTCACTCCGGAAAACCTCACACGGGCCAACGAGATCATCTCCCACTACCCACCTCAGTACAAGAAGGCAGCCGTCATTCCCCTCCTTGACCTCGCACAGCGACAAAATAAAGGATGGACAAGCATTAGTGTCATGAATTATGTCGCCAAACTTCTCTCTATGCCGCCCATGCGAGTGTACGAAGTTGCAACCTTCTATACCATGTTCAACCGGTATGCCCCACCATTCTCACGGACCGGACCAAGTACTCAACGCGTCGCGTCAGTGAGCCCATCGGGGAGCATTTCGTTCAAGTCTGCACAACAACGCCTTGCATGCTGCGCGGTTCCACAGAGATCTTGAACACCGTTTGTGATACTTTAGGCGGAATCAAGCCTGGTCAAACAACCAGGGACGGGAAGTTCACCGTTGTTGAAGTCGAATGCCAGGGGGCGTGTAGTAATGCTCCGATGCTGGTTGTCGGCGATGACTTCTATGTGTGCAGTTCCCCATGGTTGGCTCTTATTTATTTCTGATCACACCCCCACCACAGGAGGACCTCACTGCTGAGACGACGAAGAAGATACTGGACGCGTTCTCGAAAGGGCAGAAGCCAAAACCTGGTCCGCAGAGCGGCCGCCAGACGAGCGAGAACTTGGCGGGGTTGACCGCACTCACATCCAAGGTTTGTTTCAGCTGCCCTCGACTACAATCTCGTCGCCTTACAATTTGTCCAGCCCTATGGTCCTGGAGAGTTCTGTACCCCAGAGTTCAGCTAGATCGTTAAACGCATGCATATCCGGTAGATGATATTTCCAAGGTATTTGGGTAGAGGTTCCTCCACCACCAAACTCCTGAAGTCTGTGCTTTCAATCGTCCCCCTCGCCATCATCATAGCCGGTCATCCCTTGGCCCCCTTCTGAAAGGCGATAGAACATGTACCTGAGACAAACGCTTATTAGTGTACACCCATAGGAGCACTGCGCAACGTACAATATCTCCTCTTTGAGATCGTGAAGGTAGGTATCCAGGGGGAGATCAGCAGAGTCGTTCCCTACGCCCCAGGATGAGGTTAGGACGAGGGGCAGGGAGGATACACGTACCGAACGGCATTTCGATGATGTCCGCGATTGTTTCGATGCCCATGAATGTGAATGCTACCACCGTCACGACCGGGACAGTTGCCCAGCCCAGTTCCTTGACTAAGACAAATGGGAGGGAAAACAAATACATGGTGACACATTGCTTGAGATGGATGCTGTCTACTCAACGGGACTGGTGAGTTGGAACCCGGAAGCTGAGAATAAGACGTACACGACTTGGGGATGGGCGTGTTCACGATTCTCTCCATGCCGCTGAGGTGGTCGACCATCCCTTGGACCCTAGACAAAACCAATCAGGGAGGTTTTGTCAGTTGACAGTGAAATGCACGAACAATGTTTGCATCGCGTTGGCTCCAGCTGGACCAACGTTTTCCAGAAGACCCTCCCGCTTGAACGCGAACAATGCACGAGAAATTTCGTGTGCGATGCTGTTGACCCCGAATCAACAGAATCCCAAGACAACCGGTAAGAAAATGCGCACATCAGAGGGAGAGGCATGGTTATGTCAGCATGTACATCGATCGCGCTGTATCCTTCGTGCCAATGGCTACCTTCGAGCAGGGTAGACCTGCGGGACAAGCTGGGCTTGCTTCGCTTAACCCTGATGCGCTTGGTGGCGTCCGGTGTTTCCCTTCCGTCGTCGATTCTGCTGGCGCTGGCGGACGAGCTATCTGGGGATGGGGCGACCAAGGAACTGCCCAAGGAACGGTTTTCTGACGTTGTCCTATCGTTGTACCCGTGTTTAAGGAAAGACGTTGGCAAAACGTCGAGGTAGTCATCCCAATCCAGGCCATCTTCTCCTCGCAAATAGTGCTTAACTGCGAACGCATAGCCAAGGCACAACTTGACCACATCTTGTTTTTGCTTACGCAACTGGCCCGCAGTGGTTGCGGGGGTGAATTGAACTTTGCCTTTCAAGTTTTCTGGAACGGAAGGTTCGGTGGGCGGAAGGGCAACGTTGATCCATATAAGTCGACTAAGATTTCGGATCTGAGATAAGGGGTGGGTAAGGTATTTAGGGGCGAGGTTGGTGAGCACGAAGGCATACATTAGACATGACGGATCCAAAGATCTTCCTCCCTTCATAGTATCGATCATATGAAGTCCTAAGAGGCTCGATTATCTGGTGTATCAGGTACGGCAGTAGGAAACATACTGGTTCCTGGATTTGGTGTTAGAAGGGCGGGAGGAATGAATAGCAATCTCAGCGTTAAACTTGCCTGAATACGAGGATCAAACCGACCTCGATGGGGAATGAAGATTTCATCACGCGTGGGATACGACAGGGAAACTCACAACGACCGCGAGGAGAGGAACGACGGAATTTGTCATAGTGATAGACATGCCCTCCGACCATAAGTAACAGACGAAAGCCGCCCAGAGTGTAACGGTTATGATAGGGCCAAAGGAACGCGGGATGACCTGGTTAGAGTGAGTAGAGCGCGTACGTGGGAGAATAGAACACTCACGCTATCTTTGACACGGAACACATCCGGAAGCCAAGAATACTGTGTCCAAGGTTGGGGCTTGAGAGGCTGGTACCGGGGGCGATGGGTGTGACACACCTTGCGCAATCTCTGCCTGGAGATTATTTTCTAAACGGTTTCAGGGACTATGGGGACCCAGTGGTGAGGGGAGAAACTCACAGATCCCATCCTCGATGGGGTCGTCTCGTCGTCGTCGTCGTCAGAGAGAGAGGTGGAGATGCCGGATGTTCTTCGGCCGGCTACGGCTGTTGACTCCATACGCGATCACAATGGTTGACCTCCATGACGCGGTGTGGGTGACAACATCTCATTCGATTGAAACGTTCTGACAACGGTCTTGTTACAGCCAGACACTCGAGACGCTTAGGCCGGTAATTGTGCCAGATGACGACTTTATGGTGGTCGAGGCTCTACAACAACAAATCGCGAAAGTTCAAGCAGTAAAAACGAAGGATCTGGAGAGTATTAACGACAAAGTAAAAGGTAAGGCGCGAGTTTATAGAGGCTATGCGAATTGTCCTGAACGAATATCCGCAGGGCTAGTGCGGGCTTTGGAAGCGGCAAAGATATCGTGCAGCCGACCAACGTCGGTCCCTTCGGCAAGCGGACACGAGAAGATGATCAACGAACTTGACAGCAACAGACGAAGTCATCTTAAGGCGATAGACAACGCGGAGGGAACTCTAACTGCGAAGGAAAGTGAACTTGGGGCGCTGAAGGAGAAACTGAGGGGGCTCGAAACGAAAGACGTGGCGAAGGAGGTGGCAAATGGGTTGGATAGCAGCGCGTAAGTTGGTCGTGTGAGCGTTTGGGTGGTGCGCGCTGATGTGGGAAATTCACGGTAGACTTCGACTGGAGATCTGGAGAGCGATGGGATTCGAGCCGATTGTTGACTCGAGTGGCAGATTGGTGAAGATGGTAGTCCGTATGTGGGCTGATGACTCTTGCTGTCGTCTGGGTACTTACCACCGACCAGGCACCCGGGGCGGGGACGTACACTGCGTCGGGGGAAAGGAGGACGGACCGGAGGTGTGGCAACTGGCCCTCGGCTAGGTCATTGGCTCGGGCCGACACGGAGAGCGGATCAACTGGATCGCACACTCGATGCACTCAGTCTTGCGTAGAATGGTGAGCAGCGCGCAACCGACAATGGCTGTCGTGCTATTGACTTGGATTGAGTCTGTATGAGTGTCGGTTGAGCAATTGGCAGATCCATCTTCCTCATAGCTGTCGTACTTGTTTTGGTCACGCCCGCAACACCACTTATCACCCAAATCTCCGATATTTTTCAAACCCGTAATTAAATAATTAAATAAATATCCCAGCCACTTTTAAGTCTATGACTCTCTCCTCTCGTCCTCCAACCTTACCTCCTCCCCCTCACCATGTCCGTCTGAGCTGTCCCCCTCCTCCCTCCGTGTCCCTCCCCTGCGTCGCCCCTCTCGACGTGCCACTCTTGGAGTAACTATGGTTGACAAACTGGCTCGCACCTCTTCCAACGGTACAATCCTCTTCGAACCCTTCATCGTCTACCGTATACACCGCTTGTGAACAGCAACTCCGACCGCCCATCGTTCACACCCTGCACTACCAGCAGAATAAAACAACCCCCCATTAGGTATTTCACTCTGCAACCCCTCGTGTGCCTGCCCACGCGACTAACCCCCGGTAAAGGACCGTCACACCACATCTTTGTCGCTCAACCGACCATAACCCCAATGGCTTCATTCGCAACCTCTCTCGCGGGCATTGCCCGTTCAAAGCTCCAATTTTCTGTTTCCAACAGCAGTTTACGGGACACGGCCTCCCTCCACCGCTGGGTCCTCCTCAAAAACTCGATTGTTAGGTCCCAGCCGTCAAGCCCTGCTTCCTCCACCATTTCCGAGCACTCTAGCATTGTGTACCCCCCAGAAGATCCTGCCCCCAAACTGGTTGGTCACGATCCTGAAGGGAATCCATGCGACCCATCTGAAGCCTTTCTCTTCCCCGACCCTGATGCTCTCAGTTATGATTTCACACCTTCCTCTCCTCCCCCATCCCCCAAGTCTGATGCTTCGGAGGCTCAGTGGTTGGATTCTCTCCTCGAATCCTTCTCGGACGAGGACGAGGGGGAGGAGCCAATCAGCACCAGGCGCTCCGTCTCGGACGACGACCAGGAATACTTGTTCACCAGTCCATCCCTTGCTTCCTCTGAAGACCTTACACATCACTCGCCTTATTATGAGTCTCCTCCCATTTCCGTACCCTATCCGATTCCGTATCCACCATTGTTTCACCCTCCCCTAATTCGACTCGAGGAGCCATTGAGCCGCATCACCCCACTTCGAGAAGCGGAGCGTCCGTACTACGACGTTGACGAGTTAGATGACCTGTCCGTTCCCGAAGCCATAGAGGACACATCGGATGACGAGTCCGATAGTCTGACAACTCCGTGCCGCTCAGCCACGTCGTTCGTCAACCCATCTGTTGGTATTGATCCCGCCTCTGTCCCCCTTCCCCCCGACATCCGGCCTCGTGTGTACATTAACACGGACGCTGCTTATTTGTATCGTTTTGAACTCGATCCCCTTCCATTCGCCAACGACGGTCACGAGTATACTCATACCGTCTATCATCAAGAGTGTTAGCTAGACGCATCTCTTTCTCCACCCTCCCGTGTTTCCCCTCATCTTGTTCTGTCCGCTTTTTGTAAATCAGCCTCCATCATAGTTTTCTCCCTACTTGCTTTCTGTCGTAATTTCTGCATCGTCTCTTCTCGCTTCTTTTCCTCTCTCTCCATTCCCCCTCCCTTTGGTCCGCCACCTTTCTAGTATGCTTCCCTCAGTTTTTCGGTATCTGGGTAATGTCTATTTTTTGTTCAATGATCACCATCATGGCGTCACTTTGGCTTTGAACGCTCCAAAAGCGGTCACCGTGTTCCGGTAGAACAGTCGAGTCTCGGACCCTTTGTACAGAGATGCTGCTAAACGCCGAGCAAAGTGAATCCGACCTTGGTATCGGCCGGCTCTCTAGATAGGGCGCTGAACCGGCGATCAGTCTCACCACAGGCGGAGATAGCGAAATGAAATTACCCAGCCTCGATACACAAGGATAAACTGCTGACAGCTTGTGGGACGGTAGGCTGTTTCATGTGAATTGGCAGCGTCTGTGGAAGCGAAGAAGACACTCACTTGTCCGCGTAATCGGAGAGGGTGTTGCCCACGAGGACGATATTCGGGATCCTCTCGGGGAACCAGTTATCCCTCAGAAACCTCTCAAAGAGGGACAAGTCGCAGTGTGGCATATACGCCACCGTATCTGGGTTGGTCGTGTAATTCTCCGGCTCAGCCTGGAACGTGAACACGACCGATCAGAAACGACTTCAGGAGGATCATCGACCTCTTGCCCTGTACGTACAGATAGCACAACATATCCAGCATGATCCCTGAGGTAAGACGCATCACCTGGTGTGAATACGGGGTCAAAGATCGTCACGCTCTCCCCCGTCTATTCATTCGAATCAGAGTCCTGCAATCTTTACGGATGGAACAAAGGTCGACTCACAATGTCCAGAGCGTGCTGCAACACGAGCTGCAGGAACACCAATTGAACGCGGGCGTTCTGTAGTTCTGATATGCTCCCCAAACCGAGGCATATCACCCTGTAACGGGTCCCCAGTTCCGAACAGTTGCGAATCAACCCTGGTGGACACAGGGCTGAATCATACATGACCCGTAGAGGTCAGGAGAGACGACCCACCGCGACACTCGGACAACCAGTCCCTTTTGGCCGTCATTTCCTCCGTTGCCCGTAGAACCAGGTCTTGGACAGACAGTGGTTGTCTCTTCTGTTTTTTCGAGCGCCTTCCAGGTCTGAAACCTTCATGGTCGTGGTGGGCAAACGCCATTTGAAATGACTAATTCGTCAATTTACCGAAGTGTGCTGGTGCATACATCTACAACTTCTGAGCGTGCCATAGATCATCTCCCAAATACGTTATCGTTTCTACCCCGACGTTCTTGTTCACCCTCTTGATCTCCTCCGTGGAGAGTTTCAAGATCCCAATACCTACAGCGTGCTCCTTGCCCTCTGCGTGCAAAGCAACGGGCGTCCCAGCGAGCAGCCCAAACTCGGCCGGGGGGAGATACCCACCCTTGGAGGTCATTCCGGGACACATCATGTGCGCACCCTGTAACAAGAATCGAATCGCTCCTCGGTCGATCCCAACAACCGGTAACATGAACGGATCTGTCGTACGAATGGTCAGGAAACCTGACGTATTGGAAGCGACGTGTTTCATGCATACATCTGTGCAAGGTCCGCAGGGTCGGGTAAATCGGACCATCAAAATTCTGGAAGAACAGAGGTTCTCCATGTAGCGTGTATATGGATATGTGATCTCTGCTGCGATTGTTTGGATCCTGGTACCCTCCGCGATCTCCAATTAACAACTCACCACTTGACATGGATAATGGATTCTTTCTTGGGCCACAAAGCCTCCAACGTTTCGCCGTTGATCTTCCACTGATTCAGAATGTTCGAGCGGATCGACCGCTGGACGGAGGACTTGACTGGGGTTTGCCCCGAAATATCTGCTGAGGGTTGGAACCTGGAACGCTAGGTGAGCTCACCAAAATGGGCTTGCTTTCGTCCTACTTTTTAAACATTGTCAGTGGCCACTGATCTGCTTCCAATCGCTACCACCACAAGGGACTGATGTGGGGAAGATCAAGGGAGGAGTTCACGTGATCTTTGATTCCAGCTGGAGGAAACAACTCTTACTACGCACTCACTGGTCCTGATCTATACGGCTTCGTGCGGGGCTCGCGCTAGTACCGTTGCTACTTATTGGGCTTAGGTGGCGCTAGAGCAGCCCGCCCACCCCGCCCGAACCCTCGATCCATTCCCAATCAGCCTTTCTGAAGTCGGCTGGAAACACTCTGGTAACCCCGTGTCCTCCCACGTTCCCCCCCTCAAAAGCTCCGCGATCCCTCGGGCGCACGTCATAATCCTAGCCATACCTCCGGGGTATGTGAGTAACGACCCGTGATTTACATAATCGCCCAACAGCGCGGAGGAAATGTACCATGCCCGTTGTGGCCTGCACATATAAAGCAGCCCGGTTTGCCCTCTAATTCACCCACGTACGGGACAGCTATTGAAGGCAGGTCAGTAGGGGTAGCCGGGTATTGCCTGTTACCACACACTAACAATCTGGGGTCTCCCCCATGATCCCAGTCCAATCGGTTATGAGGCCTTCTCCTAAAGCCTCCTCACCCCACCCTACGAAGTTCTTCCCACAGACGTTTCGTAGGTGCCTAGTGATCGCAGGGTGTGTGATGCTGTCATCTGTGTGCCCTAGCTGATCCTTCAGTGGTGCGTTCCATTCCCCACCACCAACGATCACTGCCCCATCCGATGGTCGCTGGATCAAGTAGTCTGAATCCTCCTGCAGAGGGGTTAGCTCACGTTGAGGTCGCGGATTGTTCACCTGCCATCCTCCACCGTAGCGAATATGCGTGCGTGAGAAGCCTTTCGCCTGAGTATGACTTCGTTGGAACCACCACCGAACATTGACCGCGGATCGGAACAATCTTATCGGCGAACTCTGGCAGGAGGGTCGAGGTGTATGCATTGGTCGCGAATACGACTTTGGTCGCCTTGACTGAACCACGGCCCGTCTCAATGGTCCAGTTCCCATCACCAGACGGCAAGACGGATAACACGGGAGTGTTCGTTTGGAGGTTCAGGGAAAACTTATCGATGCAGAGCCGGAGGAGGGATGTGACAAACTTGTAGGGCCAGAAAGAGCCTGTTGGATGCACTGCCGCCGCATGAGCATATACGCACCGAGTCCGGCGTTTCGCTTCTTGCGAGTCGGAGATCCACTCGATTATGCCATCGACTTCTCCCCCATCTACAGCGAATTCCTGGAGCGCCGCAAGGAAGCCATCAGCGCATGGTTGGTTCAGCGCAACGTCTAGAGGTGGGACTGTGTAAGTGGTGCAAAGTGGATACGGTACCAGCACCCTGCGAACCGAATGAATGTCCTCTCCAGAGGTCACAGTCAATCTTTTCTTCCTCAACGACCCGAGTTAAGAGGTCAAGGGTTTCCTTCAACCACAGGAAGTTCCTTTTGTTAGCAGAACATATGAGCGATAAAAGGCCACACACTTTCTCGTTCTGAATTATCTTCATGGCTTGGTCCTTGCCGAATGTTTTCTTGTACTTGGGATAGCCTTTCCGGCAGTATTCGCTCAGGTAAACCGAGTGCAGCAAGCTCACAAAACGCACCTCTGTAGCAATCTGGTTTACAGTGTCCACCATTCCGGCCAGTCGCACCGTAGCACGCCTCCCGGGCTTCTAGTACCACTACCTTCGGTAAGCCTCCCCGTGCAGGATCATGTCCTTCGAAGAGATGATAAGCGGTCGCGACTCCGGACATTCCAGCACCGACGACGACCACATCGGCATCGGTCGGGATTGTCTCCGTAGTCCTGTGCCCGATCAATGGGTTATTCCGCGTACCCTGGAGCCAAAACGAGAGAGAGGGTTTGGGATGAGGGAATCCCACTCCCGGTCCGTCGGTGATCGGATGCATCCTGATGGCACTGGCAGAGTCCAGGTCGTGATCGAGACGGCTCTGGTGCTGGTGGTCGATTGCGAGTTGACCAGTCCGGTTTTTTTTACTCATGGGGAGTGTACCAAGGTAAGTGGATGTGGGCTATTGTTTACATGCGGAAAACACTAGATCAGTCCTCATCCATTGCCTCCGCATCCTCGTCCTTACTCAGTTCGAGCAACCGTTCAATCCTTTTGACGCTCTTTGGAGATACATCACGAGCGACGGCCAACAGCTGCGCAGACTTGACCTTGTCTCCCAGCAGCCGATATACCCTCGCCAACTGGAAAACCACATTGGATTCATCTGGAGAGAGGTCTCTCAAGAACTCCAAATCTTGGACCGCGAGCTGAAACCAGGTGAGCGCCTGGAAGCACTCAGAAATGGAAACGTCTCCTTACCTTGTATTGTTTCATTCCAATGAGGAGCTTCCCCCTCCGATAGCGGACAAGGGCGTTTTCCGGACAATACTCGATCGCCTTCCCATAGAGTTGGATTGCAGTCTCGTTATCCCCAGCGCGTTCCTTCGTCTTGTCCAGCGTGAAAAAAACAGCGGGCAACGTAGGGTTGCAAACTAGCTTACCAAACCAATGCACCCTATCAGAATAGCATTTGTTGGGTGGATTTCGGCCGCCTTGCGGTAGTGATACTCCGCCATCCGTACTTTGTTCATCCTCAGATAGCATGTACCCAGCCCATACCTGAATGCGTCGCATGAGTCAATCTCCTCTCCGTGTGGTGTGATATCACACACCAAGCGTTGTAGTGCCTCGGATCTGCTCGAATGCCGGACTGAAAATAGTTTATTGCTTGGTCGATCCGGGTATCGACTAGTTCGTGGCCGGCCAAAGTAAACGCGTACGCGCAACCAGGGTCCAATTGGGTCGCCCTCCCGAAACATGTGAGAGCCTGTTTTTTGTCCTTCTGGAGAGAGAAGCAGTTCCCAATTGCTATCCACGTCTGTGGTGACCGAGGTTCGATTGAGAGGAGTTCTTGGGCCAGAAAGGACAGGTCGATGTGTTTCTCCGTATGCCAGAGCAACGTGGAATAGACCTCCATATCAAGTATCCGATATGGGTCCAGATCTCTCAGAGACTCGAACGCTCGTCTCGACTTTCGATGCATCAGAAAGAGATGGGTGGAGGACGTAAATCACCTCACCGCAGCGTAGTCCCCCTTCTCATACTCCGCCCTTCCAACAAGCGCCATCACCCACGGGGTCCTTTGCTGCACCGCATCTAATCCCTCGAGTTCGTCTAAACACTTCTGTAAGTCGTAGCTCGCAAAAGCCCGAAAGGCTCGAGCACACGACCGCATCGTATTGTAGATGATGCACTCTGCTATTTCCATTCCGTGATCCTCTGACTGTTGTCTCGTGGATGTGTCGTCTGGAGATCGGGTCCTGGACGGAGATGCGGGGGCCGGATTACTTTCATCGAGGGCCGGTCCTTCGTCGTCCATCTCTGAGTCCAATGATGGCGATATTGGTCTGACTGCCTGTCGTTTCCTTTCCTTTAACCCAGTCTTGGCATTTAAGATATCAAGCACCTCACGATAGCTGAAATGAACCCACTTTGGAGGTTTTATGGGTGGCACCACCGAGTAGCCTCGTACTTCGTCTGGTAGCAAAGCCGGAATTCTGGGGCTGCTCACGGTGAGCTTTATTGTTCAATCTGGAGGACGTCGCGACAGACTGAGCACGGCGACCGGAAGATGAGAATATATTAGCAATGGTTAAGGCCGGGCGTGTTCGTGCCTTTTTCAATCGCTCATCTATCGGCACCTGAGATAGAGACGGCTTGGGAACATCGGCACTCCGCTGGGGGACGCCAACCGACCGTTGTCTCTTGGTCACTGGCCCCTCATCGGCTGAGGAAAGAGGTCGGGTACCTACAGATTGACCCGTCGTATTAGTGAGACGCTGCACTCTGGTTGGTTTCCTCTGCTGCAATATAGAATCATCTTGCTCCAAGAACGACGCATCCGTTGGAGCACTGCAAGGGTTGAGGCGGTTGATGAGATACTATCAGCGGTGGCACGTACACGGATCCTGTAGGTAGTTCCATCTTCAGTACTCGTTTGTCCCCTTTCCCTCCTAATTGCAGTTTGCGAGACCCTGCACTGGGTTCCGGTGTAAAAAAGCCCGACCCAGTAGCAACTGGCCCCACAGTGTTCAAGGTGGGGTCGAGGTTACTCGAAGCATCCGGGAGTTTACGAGGAGGGAAAAGTTCGTTGATATCGTCGGGGGCCGTGCCTAGAAATAGGTTCAGAAGGCACACCTCTCATATACGAAGTAATGATGTCAACCAAGTGCACATAATCCTTCAAACGCCTCCCACAAGAATGGACATAGAGCAAGTGCCTGGCGGTAGCTAGTGGCGGCCTGCTCGAAGAGATGCCCTCTTCGGGCCAAATTTCCTGAAATGCATTTTCTTGCTGCTTCGTTTGGGAACGTAGATGCGGTACGCTTCGACATCGAGGCTGATGGAATCCGAGCCCTCGTAAGTAAAAACACCTGGGAAAATTGGTGGTAGACTCACAAGTTGGTACGTAGCCCGGATCACTCAAACTCGCTTCCAATGCCTCCCTGGCTTCCCTATGTCTACCCAGCAGACCGCATGCCTGAGCCCTCAGGTGTTGGCAACCGCAACAGCTTGAACACCGATGGTCTTTGAGTAGGGAAAGGGCACTATTTTTCCGTCCGGCACGAAGGAGGGCAGTGACGAAGAGATGCCTGGCGTCGTGGTTGTTGTGATCGAGTGCGTAGCATCGTTCGGCGAAGAAAACCCCAGATTGAACTAAATCAGAGTCAAGACACATCCAGATTATGTTGGTGTAACAGGCGGCCAGATGTCGTGAGACGGTGGGTGGGATGGACGATACGTCCCCTTCCTGCGGCGGGGGCATACAGGATCTTTGCGAGTAATCGGGGAGAACCTTGAGCGTGGGTGGTGCTAGTTGAAGTGACGCGACGATAAACACCCTCGACGCAACACGACGGGTGGGTATGCGAAGACTGGCAGTCGCCGGTTGACGGTGTCGGTGGAAGTTGAGGGTGATGTTGACGTTTGGGCGCTAACGCGTCTGTGGCCCACATGACACGGTGTGGAATGACAAAGCGACTAGCATTTGACAAATTGCACGAAATTCTATACGACCAAAACCTATATCTAAGCCGTTCAATGACCATGCCCATCTGTCTCTGGTTTGGATTCTGCGTGAAAAAAGTTGAGCCGGTGATTTGAAGAATCTGCGGGCAAGATGTACCTGGGAGGCATTGAATGGCATCATCGATCCGGAGCAACGAGACGGCGGCTTCGAACGCAGACTTGAGACTACGAATCTTGCTCATGGTAGGTTCCAAAACACCGGCCGCTACGTTATCCCTTATTTGACCGTTTAACAAGTCGAGGCCGTAACGGAGGTAAGCCTTCTTGGGATCTCCGGCATTCGCTTTTTGGGCAGCGTTGTGGCAAGAACGAAGTTTCGCAACAAGGTCGGTTGAGTCCTTGGCTGCGTTCACGGAAAGTGTCTTGGGAATTACTAGAAGCGCACTGGCAAACTCTGCAATCGCAAGTTGCTCCCGAGAACCCTGGATCTCGGCTTGAGTACTACCGATTCAATGAATACGGTCGCCACTCACCAAGCTAGTTGCGAAGTTCTCGAGATAGATGCTCAGAGCCGTCTCAACTGCTCCTCCTCCCGGAACGACCGATCCACTCTCAAGGGTCCGTTTGATGACAGACAGAGTGTCGTGCAGGGCACGTTCCATCTCATCCAGCATATAGTCGTTAGCTCCCCTCAGCACGATTGAGGCCGAGTTCACAACCTTCGTTCCCTTGATCAGAATGAGCTCGTCGTCGGATATCCTTTCCTGGATGACTTCCTCCGCAGTCCCCAAGAGAGCGGGCTCAAACGACTCCTCCCCCTCTAAGTTGGCCAAACTCGAGACGAGAGTCCCGCCGGTTGCACGCGCGATCCGGCGCAGATCCTCCTTCCTGCACCTCCGAACCGCCATCGCACCCGCTTCGACAAATTCCTTCAGGCAGAGATCGTCGATTCCTTTTGTTGTCAAAACGACGTTGGCCCCAGCTGCCAGAATTTTCCTGACCCTCTCCAGAGTTATCTCAGATTCACTGGGGTAAAATTATCAGCAGCTGGGTACGCGTATTTTGGGGTGTCTACATACCGTCTCCGAATCGCTTCTAACTCTTCTGGGTCATCGACGACAATCTGCACGCCGAGTTGCATTCGAGCCTTCTGGAGATTAATGTCCAAGCAGGCAATTTTGGCATTCGTGATACGAGTTTTCATGGCTGTCACTCACGACGGTGAGGAAGATTGGAAGAGCAGAGGTGAGGTGTGTAGCTCACCCTGGCTGGCTACCGTGCAGTTCAGAGCGTAACCCTTGACGAAGAGAGACTCGCGTGCACTTTTTCCGTGAGCTTTCAAGACATTTACCGCCTTAACAGGGTATTTAGTCTCTCCGCGATTGTTTACGGATTTTACAGCAATCATGGCATCCACAGCCATAGGTGCAAACAAATCGTCGTCGCTGTACGGTACTGCTGATGAGTGGGCACGGATATGATGAAGGGAAGTACCTACTTGCCGATGATCTTACTCGACATAGTGGTCTTCGCGGCATTGACCAACGCCTCCCGTCCGAGAACGTCCACCTTAATGCTCAGCTGTTCTTGCATGAAGCGGCATGCTTCTCTGCAAGCCAGGCGATACCCAGTTATAATCGTCGTGGGGTGTATTTTAGCCTTGACGAGTTCATTGGCACGGCGAAGGAGTTCGGCAGCGACGAGGACAACGGAAGTTGTGCCGTCACCGACCTCCTTGTCCTGTTTCTGGGCAAGGTCTACAAATATCCTTCCAGCGGGGTGTTCAACAGACAGCAGAGACAAGATAGTGGCGCCGTCATTAGATATCGTAACTTCCTACATCGTCGACGAAGATCAGCTTGTTGAAACTCATAATCGGGGGATACGACAGTACGCCGATGTTGTCTACGAGCATCTTGTCGAGACCGAGAGGACCCAGGGAGCTTTTGATAATGTTCGCGATGGATTGCGCGGCGATAACTAAGAAGGAGGTGGGCAATCAAACAGAAAAACGGAGTGAAAAAACGAACCATTTTGGTCTCTGATATCCTGTCCAGACACTCTGTCACCACCCAGGAAAGCCCCCGCTCGTGGGTCGCGTTGGAAGAGACCAGACATTTTTTTAAGCGCAAGAGATGGGGGAGTGAGGGAACGGTCAACGTGATCAACTCCGACCACGATCTGGAGGATGGTGCGCTCGATTACGATTACAACAAAAGCACATGATCCAACTATTGTCCAGCCACATACGCAGGTGAACAACGTGTGCCCACAGCTTGCTCGTCGTCCCCGTCTTGTGATCTTCCGGTCACGATCTTGACCACCAGCTTCGACCAAGGCCAGTTGTCCGCCTCCCTCCACCTCCCACTTCCATGAGCACACAAGAGTCGCCGTTGAACAAGGTCCCTGTGCTCCGTAAACTCTCCGCCTGGCTAGTGTTGATGTGTGATCTCTCCCTCAGGCCCATCAACATGGTGCAAACGCGGACGAATATCTAGCCCAAGGTTTGCTCATCCCAGCTGCGGAAGAATATGAGAAGGCAGCACAGGCTTTCCAGGAATGTGTGCTAGTCTCGATGGACGAAAAGGTCCGGTCAGTCCAATCGACCCAACCGTAACCACTTCCTAACATCCCCTTGACGTGGAGACAAAAGGAACGCTGCGAATGCTGTACAACGAACATACGAAATCGGCAAAGGACGTGCAACGCAAGATCGCAAAGTTACGTGAAGAAAACAAGGACCCATCCCTCCCGCAGAACGTCCCGCACAGACACACTCCCGCCCCACCTCCTGCCCCTGGGCCCTCACTCTCGCCTCCCCCGCAATCAGGCAACAGGATGGTAGACTCCCAGAACACCGGGGACGAATCTTTCATGCTTCTTGGTCAGCGGGTAAGTCCTGTGTCGTCTTACCAGTCTGCGGCTACTAATCCAGTCCAAGTCGGAACCAGGAGATATTCTCTTCAATCAGTTTTGGAAAGTGACCACGGATCTTTTGGAAAATATCTCTCAGCCGGTTGCTTTCGCATCCGCTCCCATTCGATATCCCCCAATTCCCAGAAAGGAAATCGGCTCTGGTGGGGAGCACGAATCCGACAGGGGGATCGCAAGCCGCTTATCCGGTTTCTCCAAACGCCTGGTTGATACATCGTATCAAATTGCCACCGGAACTCAGAGAGCCCAAACTACGCCGAACAACCTGCAGGATGATCTCGACGAAGTTCTCGCTGAAGATGGTCTGTCACCCACATGTGTGGTGTCCATATGATCTGACCCGGAGTTTCCAGATGACGACCTGGCGGAATCATTCTTTGTCATCCCATCTGGGGACGAGAAATCCAGACTCAGAAAGGAGAACGTAGCCCTGAAAGCGGAAGTCTCTACGTTACAGAATCAATTGAGCGAGATGAAGGTCATTCTCAAGATGCGACAAGACAAAGACAACGCCCTCAGGGATAATATCCTCCACGCTCGAAGAGAGGTGAGTCCCGTTGTGTAGGTTCTCGAAGCAAGTCTTCACGAGATCTGTAGGCCCAGCGCGTGATGACGGCCTCCGTCGCGGGACAACAACCACCACGACAATTAGCTCCCCCTGACTTGGGGTCCCTATCGGTCACGACAAACGCGACCAAGGAGCGTGAAGCACAGTTGAACAAGAAGATCAAAGAACTAGAGGAAGATGTCAAGGTTCTCAAGGCAGAGAATGAGTCCCAGGTACGTTCTTTACTTGGTAGATTCGCAGGCGGGTTCTTATCCCACCTAGAAACAAATGATCGTGCGCTTCAGAGAGAGGTGGGCCCAGTTGAAAGAGTCTATGAAACGGAAGAAGGAAGCCAAGGCCGCTGCTGCTGCTGCATCCTCGCCCGTCAGAGAGAAGATTGTTGAGGATCCTCAGGGAGAGGCGGCCGAGGAGCCCCCTTGGTGAAAGCCTGGAATTTTGAGCCTCGACTTCACTACGTTTTCTCGTTTGCTGTGTTCGTACAACCGTGTACGGATGCTTATCACCCCACGTCCCATGAATAAATATTTCCCTCTATCAAACAAACAGATCGAAGTCGAGGATGCGGAGTGATTTTACAGCGACCTCGAAGTCGCTCTGTGCCCCTTGGTATTCAGCATCAACCGCTTCACCCTCCGCAGTTCGTGGAATATTCATAGACAATACCAGATCGACGTTCTTGCTAACGACCCGGAACACGGCCAAAAGAACGTGGATTTTATTCGGCGCCGTGGAATTGAACTTGCGAACGAGCTGGCTCCCCCTGAGGACCACCGGGGTGGGGGTTTTGTCCCCCCCATCGTGCTGCATCGTGGTGACACTTTCCACAGAGCTGGTGGAAGCTGAGTTATCGTCGGCCAAGGACTCGAAATGGAACCTGTGGAACCGCCGTTGGTTATTTCACCAGTGGGATGGAAAACCCGCTGAACTTTGCCGCTTCTAGGTCGCCGTTTGGTGCGACTCGTTGGAGGACCTCGACGATGACGCTTATCTGAGAATTGGGAACCAGGAACACCTCCTGGTGGTCGGGGACTTGGCGGATGCGTCTGCCCAGATCTAAGCTGGGTTCACAAAGTTTATTCCGACTCTCACTCACGACGCATCGACCCATCTGGGAGGGGTGCTGAAGACTATTGCGCCCCCAAAGAGATTTCGTTGTTGGGAGGACATGGGGATGGTGAAGATGTGATGGCGGCTTGCTTGATCAGCTCGAAGGCATCCCCTGTGAGAAGACGCGGGGCCCGACTGGTCCGCGCCCTCTGCTCCTCCTATCTCGGACGTCAGCTGTCTCCATTTACCGAAGCCTCAAGCTTCAAGAGGCGTCCCGGGCACAACGCCATGTTACTGGCACCCCACCCCCAGCCGCTCGATCGTCGACTTCCCCACTTCCGTTGTTTGACAAAATCAATATTCTCCAAACTGTTGACTACAACTTATGGCGGATCTCCCTCCGGGCGATTCTCGTGAATCTTTCTGCGGGAACCCCAGTAACAAACCTTTCAGCTTGCGCGTAGCCCTCCCTGAGTAACACCGAGTCCATGTCATTTTTCTCTTTCAGCCCAAACCGAAGTAGCTGTTTGGTTTTTAGGACCGCTTCGGGCACTAAACCGTCAAGTTCGGCGGCAACTCGTTGCTTGACGCTCTTGTGAAACTCTTCAACGGAGCTCTCGGGGAATACCTCACTGTGTGGGAACGATAAGACCTGAGAAACCGAAAGGGAGGGACAAAGGTCGGTTCCTCACTTGTAAAACCCACACGCGAGGAGTTCTTGTGCTGTCTTCCTCTTGCCAAATATAAGTAGCTCGTTGGCCTTGGCAACTCCGACTGCCCGCATTGTCAGAACGGCCGTGAGTCGTGACATACAGATGCTGACCACGGTTTATGAATGATACGCTCGATCCTGCTTCCGAAATGATACCTATCGCGTGGATCAGCGATCTCGTCAATCAAGCGGGAGGGGTGGGGGGAACCTAGGAATGCGAATGGGACCTGGAACCAGGCACCTGGGAGAGCGTAGATAAAATCAAAATGCCCCAAGAACGCTGTGAATGAGCGTTAGCGAACCATTCCAGGCTCGGATATAGGAAGTTATGGACCAGCAGCGATTCCTGCGTCACCGGCGTGTCAGCGAGGCACACCTCGGAGAGGACCTCACAGGAATACTTACCCATGACGGGCCCATTTAACGCAGCGACGAGGACCTTGGAGTGCTCAACGATCTAAAGAAGAGGTGAGCTCGTGTTTTCGGGGAGAATGACACGACCGACAGCCTTGGAGGTATCCAAGTGGGTCAGGGCAATACCGGGCACGAATGCAGACCGGACAGTATTTTCAGCGGGGACGTCTGGACCGCCGCCTCGCCCCTTTACGTCTGTACCAGCGCAGAACCACCTGCCAGTCGCTGTGGAGGAGGGGATCAAAACGAAAGGCGGGGAGGGGAGGGGGTTGGGCTCACCCTGCCAGATGGTGACTGTTACGGCCGGGTTTTCGTCTATGTTCCTTAAAGCATTCGCAAATGCGTTATAGTCTAGGAAGGGGGATACGGTGAGGATCAGTACGCGAGGTGATACAGGTGTGGAGCGCACCCTCGGCTGTGATGGCATTGAGAGACCGAGGACGGTTGAAGGTTATCGTCGCGATAGGGCCGATTATTTCGACTGAGACCGTGCTAGTCATGGTAGTAGCGCAAGTCCTCTTGTGTTTCCTCGTTGCACCGGACGGGGTTTGTCTGTGACCGGTGATTGATGCATGATGTTGAACGTTCGACCGACGCGTTCCTTGCCCGCCACCGTCGCGATCTAGCTGAGACCACAATGAACTTCAATCGTCGCTCAACCCTCCAACACTCGGCGGACTCTCGCTCGAACCTTCCAATGCCAGCCACTGGCCAGAAACAGCCCCATGCCATGCGAATGTCCATCAACGCCCCAGTCTTCACCGCCTCTGGATCAGCGATGAAACCCAGACAATCCGTCATGCGATCCCTTAACGCGAACCCTCTTTTGCAGAGCGCGTCCAAGCAGAACGTTGGAAAGACCCCCCTCAAGGCGTCAGTGCACCCCACAGGATTCGTTGCATTACTCCCTTGACCCTTCTCATCCAGGAATAACGCGAGAAGAGGCTCTCTATGGGGCGGTGGGGGTTCAGCTGTTCCCCCGAGCAGGACGATAACCGTACAAAGGGACCCCCGTCAGTTGCGGGAGAAGAACGTTCAGCTGGTCATGCGACAAGATATCGTGGGTTGGCTCAAAGCCCACGACTTCGATACATCCTCAAACCCGCTCTCAAACATTCACGCCAAGGGTTACCAGATAATATTCCGGCAACTGGTCTTGATAATCGACGATGGTTACAACTTTCCCGATAACGTCCCATTACAGGACGAAGTATTACACACACTCAGAGCGTTGGAATACCCTTACGTCGCTTCTCTCGACTCCAAGTGGTTCGCTGCCCCTGCAAGCATGCACTCATGGCCGTCGCTTCTTGGAGTTTTGCATTGGCTTGTTGAATTGGGAAAGGCAAGCTAAAATCCATCTGCAGCTTACCTCCGTCTGACGTCGGCTCCCGTAGTGTTACGAAGGTTACTTGAATGGTGATAGTCTCACCTTACTTGAAGCAGAACTTGTCCCCGATGAGTTCGACGATCCTATGCATCACCAAGCCCTCTCGGTCCAATACTTCGAGCACGCCTACGAACTCTACATGAGCGGAGAGGTGGACTTTGCGGTCCCACTGCAGGCCGTAGAGGATCGATATGGTCGGTCTGTGCCCCAAAAAGTTGTGACGGAGACGCTAACCTGTTCGACCCTAGCGGTCAAAAATGAACAGCTGCAATCCCTCTTGGATGAGGAGTCGGAAGCATTGGCTCGTCAAAATGCGGAATATGAACAACTGAGATCATCTGCTGTGAGTCTGACACCTTCCGGGAGGGTCGGCTCTGACGATTCAACAGCCCCCGCTAGAGATGGAACAAAAACAGAATGAGCTAATGAAACGCGACCTCGATAGATTTGCTCAGAACCTCAGTCGCTACGATGCTCGAAAACAAAGCGGTTTACGGAGCCTGGCTACCGAGAAGGCCGAAATTGAACAACTTTGTGAGTTGTGTTCACCAATAAACTCGCGCAATATCTTATACGCCATATCAGTGGTTGATTTGGAGCAACTCAAGGCAGAAAAATCCAGGTTGTCGGACGTCGTCAAGGCACAAAACCTCACCCCAGAAGAGGTCGTACGGATGAATACGGAACATGAAACGCTCGCCCGCAGCGTTGAAGACCTCAAAGCGAAAGTCGCCGAGACCAACAAATTAGTCATGTCTCTCGAGGTTTCGCTAACCAACCGCGTAGCAACCGCGGAGGAGGTCGTCGACCAGTATAACACCCTTCTATCGTCTCCCGGGTTAACACCTCCGAACGAAGAGGACCTCACGATTGAGCTGAACATGGCCAGTTCAGATCTACAACAGCTCGTCAGGGGTCCAGACATGCGCAAGGTTGTTCGACCTACGCTCAGCAAATGGGCTGAGATGTACCGCGTGGAGATCGATGCTGCTAAACGGGAGAAAATCGTAGTGGACGATGAGCACGACCACGTGGTGAACGAATGCGACGACCTCATCCAGGAGATTGAAACGGAGGCCGCCAAGGTGCACGCCCTGACAGAACAGGCCGAAGAAATGCGCGAGGTAACGAGCCCCTAGTTTCTTATTTGTCGGTCGACACAGCTAAACCTGGGATAAACAGGCCGCACAGCAAGAAGCCACCGTAAACAACACTCGAGCCGCAGAGTTGGAACGAACGATGGCTCAAGCGAGGATGGCTGCCATGGCGCATGGGGTCGGTGCCAAGTCACGCCTTCAAGCGGTCGAAATCGCGTTCGTTCCCCCGTGCACATTTTGAGCGACGGTGACTTACCGTTTGAATAGTTATCGTGAACAGCAGGAGAAAGTAGCCCGCGTGAAAGATGAAACCATTCGCGCGATCATCAAGAATAGCACAGAAATTGCAGAAATGAAGGAAGCTGTTGCAAGGCAACTGAAATACGTCCAAGACGTTGTTGAGGCAAATCAATGAGGGTTCATTGCGTAGATTCTACGGCGATGCACCAGAAACAGGTTGAACCTCTGTTTCAGTTACTTCTCCTGCCTTTCCCATCCATTTCCATCGCTTTCGAACGTTGACGGTTGTCGTTGGCAGCAGGGGTCTCCCCCTACGCGCCAGTTCTATCAAGACCCGGCATATGTTTCGGGCGTCCTGCATAAACGCAGAAGGGCGCCCGTCAGGGGGGACCGGGTGGAGAAAGTATCGAACCTACGTCGATCCCGCTATGAGGCCGTCCGATGAACGGTTCTAGTTGTAATGCTCGTAGTTGTTTGTTAATGTTCATTGTACGCTTCACATCACAATAATGAGCCGGGCAGATTAGTGAATAGGTGCGATTGAACTTGCGTGTTTCTTCCTGTCCCGGCCACAAAGTAGAGCACGGACGTCGATGAATGGACTTGAGATCCACGGTGGAACCTCCATCTTCGGAGAACATGATGTAACGTGGGCATAGACGCGAGCTTGGTCAAAATCCAGTTCACCTTGGAGATAAAGCACTGCTTGATGACGAAGTCACATATATCCCAAGGTCCATCTGAGCACCAACAGAAGCGGACGACTGGTCGGCGGTCGGTCTCGTCAAGGATTCCGTGGGACACAAGAAACTCGGCCATGAAGCCCATGGCCTCTGGAAATAATGGCGCATTGTCCGTTCGGTCCTGTGCTAGGTGTGTCAGGCATGTCACGGTTGTGATGTTCGGGGGTGAACCAAGCTCAAACCTGGGTAATCCCCGTCAGGCGCGTGCAGAACTCGGAGAGTTCTGGCCTCCACGTAGGCCGTACGAAAGTCCGGAACTCAGAAGTGACATCGAGAATGCCATTGGCCTTGTCCCTCCATCTAAGCAGACAGACCGGCCATTCCTGGGAGCCGCGGTCAGCCAAGGTCGAAGGCGCAGTTTGGATGTGCTTACAATGATCTCGTTGGGGTAGTCCATTCCAGTTCCTCCCTGACACGTCGCCTCGACATCAAGGACCAAAAAGAAGTCGTACGACTGAAGGGTCGGTTGTTTGAGGGCGGAGGCTGACTGCGGCATTGACTCTGTGAAGGATCAGTGGCTCGCCGATCGCCCGTAGAATTTTGGTTTTCTTCCTTTCGATTTTCACCCTTTCTATCTTGCTCTCTCATGGTCGGCCATGGTGGGGACGACCTTGGCGACGATTATGTCCCAGACGAGCTCGTCGCTTCCTCCGGTGACGAAGAAGACTCTCACCATGGCAGCAGTCACGGCGATCTCAGCCTGGACGACGATGCCTTGAAGCCAAGCGGATCTGCAGCACCCCTGGAAGGTGGGAAGAGCAACAAACGAAAGCGAAGTGGAAAGGACAAGCAGAGGAAACTCAAGGTGAACACCTCCATCAGATATTGGATATACCCGAACTAAACACTCCAGAGCAGAAGCCCAAGTTAAAAGAGATGCAGGACGGACAGTCTTCGCTAATCTCTCTACAGTTGCCTTCGGAACTCGCTGAGTACATTGCCGGGTCTCAAGCGAAATCATTTTCCAGGTTATCCCGCATCGAGCTCGACGACATCCGAATCCCTGGTGGGTGTGGCCCTCGAAGAGCCCTCAGGAAGTTCAAGGATTGACATCAGGATAGAGAGTGCGATTGTTGATACATCTCCGTGGGTTGCCGAAAGGACCATCGATTCCTTGCCTGATTTCATTGCCAAAGGTGGGGGCTCGCAACAGAAATGGGGAAGTGGGATTGACTCTTTCTTTCTCTTAGTCACCCCAAGCCTTCGGCTGCGCCTTTCACAAAAATCCAAGGTCAATGGGGCACCAACTCTCATCTTTATCGCAGGTTCTGCGCTGCGAGTCGCCGATGTGGTAATCCTCCTCCAGGTCGTTCAGCCTAAACGATTATTCACGCCACGCCCAGACAAGGGTTCTCAAGAGCAGAAAACTCCGAGGGGAGAAAGGTGGTGACGTTGGGAAGTTCTTTGCCCGACATATTAAGCTCGAGGTTCGTGCTTCGGGCCCTCATGTACACGCGCACTCTGAGAGGACCCGCAGGATCACGTCACTTACCTACGGAGGACCAAGATCGGGGCTGCAGTTGGTACTCCAGGAAGACTCGGCAAGTTGCTGGAACTAGGTGAGCGGGCGGGCACATTCTCCAATGACTCCAACTAAACGCATTGGATCAGATTCTATGGCGGTGTCCGCTCTGACGCACATCATAATCGACCTCTCGTACCGAGATGCGAAGAGGCGTTCTGTGCTAGACATTCCAGAGACGAGAGATGAGGTGTTCGGCAAGATTCTCTCCTTCAAGGGTGTTCTGCAGGGTATCAAGGCGGGGAAGGTGCAGATTGTGCTGTTTTGACGTGAATTATGACTTGGTGTATGTATATGGCATGGTAAATAACTCTAAAAGCCCTCTGGGTTGGTGCGTAGAGTGAGCTGAAATCTGCGTGAGGCGGGGTAATAATGTGGAGAAATGAAAGCTCACTCTCGTCCATTTTGGTACCTTGTGAATGCCCTTTCTATATCCCCGGGCGTGTGGGCTGAAGACAGTGTACTTGTCCTTGGGAGGCATCTCGTGCTCCTTCGGTAACTCAAGGGCTTTTGTCTGGTCAAAATGTTTGGTCATGTAGGAGGTGGTGGAGCAGGAGGTTCAGGCGTACCAGGGCGGTGCACTGCACGCCACTGGCGCGGACGGTCTCGATGACTGCATCTACCTTCTTCAACCGAGCGCGAACGTTTGCCTTCCTTGTGGTGGACAATTTCCATGGGGTCTTCCTGTTGCGTGTTTGAGTTAAATAGATGGAAAAACAACGCTAGACCCACTTACCAGAGGAGGCCTACATGGGCTACACGGCTCGCACGAAACGCGCCGAACATCGTCCTGTTGAGTATCGACGTCACGCAAGTCACGCCTCCGTCCTCTCACCACGACGGACAGACAGATGGCGGTCGACACACACCAAATTGCCGCACCGACAGAGGATGGCGTGAACGGCCACATGCTCGTCGACCCCCCTCTTAAAGAAAATGTCTCCAAGTTCGCGGCTGGTGGTCTCATCCTGCCGCCTCCGGATATCAAGTGTGCGTCCCGCCATCTCTCCTCACACCAAAATCCCCTCTCTGACGCGTGTACACACAGCCGTCATCGATAGGACGGCCACCTTCGTCGTCAAATCCGCAAATCCGACCCATTTCGAGGACAGGATCCGCGAGAACCAGCGTCAGGACCCGAAGTTCTCGTTCCTCCACCCCACCGACCCTTATCATGCTTATTACAGAGATCGTCTAGAGAAGGTTGCGAAAGGTGACGTGGACGACGAAGATGCTCCGAAGGAGGGGAAGGAGGCTACAGACCAGCCCGTTGAGAAACCGGTTGTCGACATGGGCAAGGAACCTCCAGTCCCTCAATTTATTCTCGACTGGCCGAATATCTCTGCCGTTGATCTGTGCGTGTGCTCACCTTGTGCCTCCATTCTACGCGATTTACCGGTACGTGACTCCAGCGATATCATGAAGCTGACCGCGTTGTTCACCGCGCGTCGTGGACACGCTTTCCTTGCCACTCTGTCCGCGAGGGAGGGCAGGAATTATCAGTTCGAGTTCCTTCGGCCGAACCACTCTTTATTCGGGTACTTCAACCGCCTCGTGGATCAGTACTCGAAAATTATCAACCCATCCAAGGACACCCTTGAATCTCTTTCGGTGCGAACGGACCCCGAGGATCGCTGGAGAACGCTTGATTCCGCCCGTCAGCACGCGAAGTGGGCTAAAGTTAAGGAGGAGCAGGATAAAAAACGAAAAGACGATCAGGAAGCCGAACGCAGTACGTGATTCTCTGCCCTTGGCGGGGTGATGCTAATTGGATCAAAGTCGCGTTCGCTGAAATTGACTGGCACGACTACGCCATCGTCCAAACGATCGAGTTCACTGCAGCCGATGCAAACTCAGAACTCCCCGCTCCGATGAGTGTTCAAGAGGTTGAAAACATGACCCTGGCGCAAAAACGTATGGCGGCAATGGTCATGGAGACCACAGCTGAGGATGTGGAAGCTCATCGGGCTCGACAAGCCGCCGCAGAGGCGGAAGCTGCCGCTGCGGTCGGAAGAGTGGGGGGTGCGGTAGGAGACGAGGATGCAGCAATGGAGCAAAGCGACGACGAGGCCGAGGATGCAAGACAACAGGGACAAGGAGTCGTTCAGAGAACAGAAACAATTCCGGCGAATCCAGAGACGATTGGGAATATCAAGATTCGAAATGATTACGTTCCGAAACGTGCGTCTACCGCATCTCATCTTCAACGAAACTGACCGTTAATACCAACTTAGTTGGCCAGAAGAACCAAAAGCAGGCTATGACTACGTGCCCGATTTGCGGACAGCAAGTACCAGTCAACGAGCTCCAAGAGCACATGCGTATCGAGCTGCTGGACCCTCGTTGGAAATCACAACGAGATGTGTTGGAAACAAGGAAGGCGCAGGCTTCCGAGCTGCAGCGTGGAGCCAATGTCGTATCCTCGCTAAAAAATCTCGCCCGCACTCGTACCGACATCTTCGGCGCAGAGGCTGATGAAGAGAGGAGGAAGATTGAAGAGGAGGAGGAACGCCTGAAGAGGCGGGAGCGCGAGAAGGTCGTGTGGGACGGTCACACTGCAACAAAAGCGAATACGCTGGACAAATACTCCACCAATGTCAACTTTGACGAGCAAATCGCCGCCATTCACCGCGCAAAAGGCTTGGGACCGTAAGTTCCTCCCGGAAAAGTTCTTATCGTGGATTCCCTAAGCGACGCTTTTCAGACAAGAAGCCGGGGCGATTGGACCGGGAATTGGACCTGCTTCGGCACCCCCAATGCCATTGGCCAACTTACCTGCACCGCCTTCGCTACCACAGGTCCCTTCACAAGCAACTGGGGCGTATTCCGCCGCCACAGTCTCATCTGGGCCGCAACCCGCCTCAGTATATCAGCCCCAGCCGGCTCCGATCATGTTGCCACCCTTGCACTACCAAGGGCCGCACGCCGCCCAGCCATTTGGATACCAACCTCCACCAGCTGGCGCACCGACAAACCTAATTCCACAGACAGGTATGGTTCGGACAGCGGACCAAATGGATGGGGAGACACAAGGATCAGATCTCCCGCCAGCTAAACGCCAGAAAGTTGCCAAACTTCCTGGCGGACAGTACTATCCCGAGGCCGACTGGGTAAATCTACACCCTGTGAGTCCCTTTAGTTAACGTTTTTTCCACCACCGCTAAGTTGAGCCGCGATCACACAGCATCCGATATCGCTCAATGTGCAGCTGCCGAACGAACAATCTAAACCAGAATGGAAGTTCGACGGAGGCGTTGTGCTTGTTCCGGACCTACCGCTCACATTGTTGGTTTCGACACTTCGTGACCGAATTCTACAACATACTGGCAGCAGCATTTCTGCGGGGAAGATCCGTATATCGTATGAGGGGAGGATGCTTACAAATGCGAATACGATCGCGAGCTACAACCTGGAGGACGAAGACACGGTGACGGTATCGGTCAGGGACACGAAAAAGAAATGATCGGCCGGGAATTGTCTACTCTGCTATGGTCAAGTTTTCCACAGATTCCGCAAGTAGATTTTGTTGACAACAGAGGGGATTTGAGGAGATCGTGATGTGGAAGTGGGGTGATTCTTGGGTGCCTGCAGGGGCGGCCGCCTGGCCGCCTTCCAGCTGCGATTTGTGAGAGGTGACCAGCACACGCCTAGAATCTGGGCGCTGAACGCTGAACGCGAGCAAAGGCGTTCCTGGTACTGGTGTAACGATGCCGTCACGATTCTGATCGAGGGACCTTCCTCCTGTTGACTGATGCATACACCCCAAATCACCGGCCCACTCGATATGTATACCATACATATATATATACCCTTCACCCCCAGTCGGAGCTGTTCCCCGTCCCCTGCACCCCACCGACCATGTTCCCCCCTCGTTTCGAGCATTTCGGCTACTTCTCTCTTCTCGGTATTCTCAGTTCTGTCGCGATCTATGTTCTCTTCATACGGCCCCGGCCAACATCATCCACGCTCCCATTACCGCCGGGACCTAAGCCCCTTCCACTCATCGGTAATCTTCTCGATGTTCCTTTAACTCGCCAATGGCTGGTTTACTCCCAGTGGGCCAAGCGCTATGGTATTGAGCCAGGACCTTGGTTCCAAGATTAGCTCAATATCTTCTCGATAGGGCAAATAAACTCGTTCACTGTCTTCGGTCAAGTCGTTGTGGTCATCAATTCGCTAGACGTCGCCAATGATATCCTTGACAATCGTTCTGCGATATATTCCGACCGTCCCCATTTGGTTATGGGTGGCGAACTCTGCGGTTGGGATCGCACTACAGCATTGACCCCCTATGGTCCTCGACTCAAGGAACATAGGTCGCTCTTCGCCCGGGGAATCAGCGCCAAGCGTTCTGTGGAAAAATACAGTTCTTTGATAGAGGGCGTAGCACAAAGCTTTGCGAGTGGTCTTGCGTCCGATCCACGAGACCTCATCGGGCAGATACATCTGTGAGTGTCTGTCTGTGTACCACATCAAGAGTTTGGGCGGTTGACGTGCCTGTAGTTCCGTGGCGAGCCTCTTACTTGGTGTAGTCTACGGTTACACCGTCCGGGGGCGACAAGACCCGATTGTGCGTAACACTGAAGAGACGGTAAAATATTTCTGCACCACCATTGAGCCGGGTGCATACCTGGTGGATGCATTCCCTTCTCGTAAGCTATTTGGACTAGTACTAGGGCTTTGGCGCTGACTAGCCCAAGTGAGGCACCTGCCGGCTTGGTTCCCCGGTGCTGGTTTCAAAAGGACTGCAAAAGAATGGTACGCATTGGTCACTAATGCATCTGAGGCACCCTTCAAATACGCTCAGAGCGCAAAGGTTTGTGGTCTGCAATACCTTCACTCGTTCGTTCCTGGACTTCTGGCTTTGGTTAGACCGATGCGGCTACGAGGTGCGTTGTCGCCGAGGCTCTGGAGGAAAAGGGGTCTCTCCCGGGGACGGATGAGGTCGTAAAGTGGGGCTCCTTCACCCTATACTCTGGTCCGTTCCGCCGCGTACTACCTTTACCGGCCTTTGACTGATTGGCCCATGATAGCGGGTATCGACACAGTAAACTCTCGTGCATTTGTTGACGTTGGTAACAGTGGAAGCTCAAACTACTTTAGACGGCCTCTGTCCTTACCTCCTTTTTCCTGGCCATGACCACCTTCCCGGAGGTATGGAGGAAAGCACAGGAAGAGCTCTCGCGAACGTTAGGGGACGGGGTCTTGCCGACTGCAAACGACTGTAGTCACCTTCCCTACTTGGACGCGGTGGTCAAGGAGACGATCCGTTGGGGAGTCACTGGCCCGCTAGGTGAGTGGTACCCGAACGTTTGGTGTCCCTGATTTAGACCCCCTGCGTTTGCAGGGGTGCCCCATGCTGCGTTGGAAGACGGGGTGTATAAGGAATACTTCATCCCAAAGGGCGCTGTAGTGCTCGTCAATGTTTGGTGACATCAAATTTCTCCGGAATGGGTTGGCTTGTGCTAATCGTAATGACGGAGCAGGCAGATCTGCAATGATCCGGCTGTATATGCCAACCCGAGTCGGTTCCACCCTGAGAGATTCATGGGAGACAAGCCGGAACCAGACCCTGATTGTATGTTTGGTTTTGGACGCCGGAAATGTATGCAAGATGATCGCGTGCTGTCCCCGAAGTTGTTTGCCGATAATTTCCCCCAGGTCCAGGGATGAACCTCGCGCTCCAGTACTTGTCCATTGTGTGCGCGACGTCTCTGGTAATGCTGGATATCTCGAAAGCGACCGATGAATTTGGGACTGTACTGGAGCCCACATGTGAAATGACCGATAAGGTGATCAAGTAAGCAGTGACCGCCGGGTACCCTCCATCGACCAAAGCTAAACTCGTCTTCTCCAAGTTCCCCAAAGCCATTCCCATATAAGATACACAGGCGGCGCTGACAAGTATGTATCGTGGCGCGGCCTACAACGTATACCTCTTTTCCTCCGCTCTTTCGTTTGTGTTGTCGGTACCCAAGGTTGTCATATACGAGAGCTTTCCCCAGATAACTGCCCGGGAATAGAGCCTCTGTCCCATGACTATCCCGCATGGCGGGAGTATTATGAGTATGAGTCCACTACACCGATCTGATTGAGACAATTCCCATTCGATCTCAAGGCACATATCGTTATTGGCCAAAGCTTCACTCTCACCTTCAGCGAGAACAGTTGCGCTCATGACACCATCAGTCTCTGCCTCGACGCGACTGGTGCGTCTGCCCGTGATCCCCAACCATGCGCTACAAATCTGTGATGGGATTGGTTGCTGGTCATAAACAGCCGACCTGTCAGGTTATCTCTACCAGCCCCACTTCTGTTGCAACGAAAATTCTCCGCCTCGTTTGACGGTTGCGAGGAGGTTCTTGGCGGTAAATCCATTTTAGCTATGCAGAGTTTCCACAGCGCGTACCTCGGTCCCCCCCCTGACCGTTGTCCAACTAAGCTTGACCTCGGAGGGCCGACGCGACTATGTCCTTCCAGCGACGGGTTATCGCAGTAGCCGTCTTTTCAATAAGTCGGCAGTCGCTCCCTTCCTGCGCACAACCGACACTCGTCTAGATACACGGCTCCATTCCCAACGCGCACGTTGGATCGGAACCGCCACGTCCGAGTATACACTTGCCTGTTGATCCTTTTGAACGGATAGGGTCGTCAGCGCTGTCGGTCACTCGCTTGACATTGGTTGGGCAAAATATAGGAAAACACTCTGGTTTTCCGCGGGGAGTACGTAATGGAGCAGATATACTTCGAAAGTGGTGGGATGTTAGGCTTTCCCATCGCGCCCTCGTTGGTTCGACTCACTGAGGCCAAATATATTGTATTACAGATTCCTTCGTTTGCGGCGAAAGTTGTGGCCGTGCCCCCCGTTCTCCTCATGGACTCAGTGCGTGGTCCTCAGGTGATATGGGTGTCGAAGTGGAAATCACATGTAGACCTGTTTCGTTGCTCACTCGGGAGATTGTACGCGCTACAAAGGGTCCGCGTTGTTATTGACACAGGTTCTGTGGACAGTGTACAAGCTAAAGACCAAGAATAAGATGACAGTTACACAGGTAGTAAACATTGTGGGAAGTGGGAATCGGCGATTGGTCTTAGGTGAACCGCCTGAAAAGCAAGGAAAGTGCCAACACGAGGAGCACGCAGATGGCAGTATCCAGCAGCAATGGAGGTCTAGGGTTGCCAACTGGGGATCTAGTCGTGATCGCGATCTGAGAGACGATCGGAGTGGTTGCTGCTGGGGGTCCTTGTGGGGGGTCCTGGGGGGATGGAGACGGGGGCGGAGCTGAAACCGTGGTGTCTGGAGTTTCGTCTTTGGCCGGCTGTTTCACTTCTGCCTCTGGTATTGTTTGCGGCAGGTCGGGTACAACCGTTTGAGGATTCGAGCCTTCCGGAGCAGGGTCGGGCAAACACTCGAGATTCGATTTTTCGCAGCGAGGACAAACCCAGTTCCTGGATCTGGGAGGTGAAAGGGGAGATGTTGGACAACAACTTAACGGTTGGTTGTGGGACATACAGAGTAGCTAGGCGTTTCCGATCGGATATTGGGGAATCCATTCCACCGACTCCAAGCGCAGCCTTCCCGCGAAGGGGGAAAAAACCCTGTAAACCAAGAATTGCTGTTGCATAGACGACGATTGAGAGTTGTGTGTGACGGATGATCGATGGAGGTGGAATACCAGTTCTAACACCCCAGGCGGGCTGCCATGACTCTTCGTGATCTATTGAAAGAGAAATGTTGAGGGTGAAAGGACTTCATGGCATCTGGAACAGAACGTACAGTTGGTGAAGCTAATACAGATCTGGGAGAAAGGTGAGTGAACGATTGCGGCAATTGGGAGGTGAGGGAGCGTGCCTTAGTGTTGAGTTCGAACCTTCCGTTGGGGGTGAGCATCAAGATAGACGGAGGGCGGAATGGGTATTCGGAGGGGAGTAGGATGCGGAAGTGGTAGAGTCCTCCCTCAAACTCTGTGCCGGTGGGACCACGGATGGTGCAGTGCCATTCCTTGGATTTGCAAATGAAGATCCAGCCAGGGAGGGCACGATGTGGATACGACTCACGAATATGTCGTCCTGGAGTTAAGTGAGTGAATGTTTGTCGAGTAGGGGGTGGGAAGTTACGGCAGACCTCGAGCGGTGCGGCGGTATAATCGGTGGATTCGTCGTTTGCGAGTTCCTTCGCCTCTTGGAGGATTCTTCTGACGGCTGTAGGTAAAGTTAGCTTTACTGGGCGGGAGAGATGAAGGGAAAGAGGGTGTACCCGAGTTGTTCTTGTTGAGGGAGGTGGCTGACATTGTCGAGGAGATGCTGTACCGTCGATCGCCACGTCCCCCACGCGGCGAGCATGCACATCCAAAAACTCAAAGTCCGGCCAAAGAAAAGTGTGGACAGACTGTTGTTGTCGGTCATTCTGCGCATTTTCTGACCATTTTGCAGATGCCGCGGTCAGTCTCTGCGCTCCGGAACTAGCAACTATGCTTGGCTGTTGGGCAGCGAAGAACGATATGACGACGACTGGGACGTGTGCAGAGTCCGCAAAGGCGTTGTACGACTGCATGAGGACTACGGTACGCATTGTCAACCACTCCCGGTTTCGCGTTTGACCATGACCTTTGCATTGTAGCCGATGGGTGGCAGACAGCACCGACCGACAATCAACTACCACCTCGCCCGTCTGAACAAGGTCCTTAAATAATTGGGGAGGACAGGACAAAGCTAGCGATGACTGTGATAGACCGTGGATACTAGTCTGCCGTGCCGTATAATACCAGAATATAAATTCACGACCTGCAGGTTATCGCATGGGCCACCCGCCACAGATGTCGTGCTCTCCCCCTTCATCCACAGAACAGTCCAGCCCGCCTCACTCGTCCACCACGCCTTCGTATGAGCCCGTAGGCATCTTCTGGGACTATGGTCAGCTCGCCCTCACCCCACCACACGTTCCCGAGCTGAATCCCAAACAGAGAACTGCCCACCGCCCACCCACGCCTCTGGATACAACATCATCGATAACATCCGCCTCCTAGTAAACCAGTTCGGGGCGGTCAACATCTTCAAGGCATACCTCAAGCTCCCAGACAAATCCTCTCCAAGGCAATCATCCCTCCGATCCGAACTTCAGTCCTGTGGTCTATCCCTAACGGGTGCGCCACCCCACCCTGCACATCTCCATCTCGCTTACCTCTCGCCCCAGACTGCCCCCACAATGGAAAGAACTCGGTGGACTTGATGATGATAGGCGAGTCGTGTCTACCGCGTAGGAAACCTCGTTACAGTCCTGACATCTTCCTCAGTGGATATCATGGCTTTCATTAAGGACAATCCAGCCCCAGCCACAATCATCCTCATCTCCGGCGATCGTGATTTTGCCTACCTTCTGTCCACGATCCGGTGGAGAAAGTACAACGTCGTACTCATCAGTAACTCTTTCATGACTCACGAGAGTCTCACCGCCCAAGCCTCCGTCGTTTACGATTGGCAATCTGACGTCCTGAAAGCACGACTTCCGTCCAAACTACCGTTGCTCGGATCTCGTCGCGAGACTCCGTCCTCCGTCGCGTTTCTTACCACCCCCCGAGAGTTGGATAACTCACCCGGGTCATACCTTCATCGTGTTGGTTTTCCAAACGAGCATATCACTCCCGTCATCCAACCTCTGGCGCTGTCCCCCCGCCCGGTTAGTATCACCACTATCAGCACAATCCGCCCCACACGTGCAACCCCACCGCCGGATGCTCCGTTCGTGGAGTCGGAGGCCACACCTATGCCACCCAAGGCAGAAATTCTCGCCGAGGCTGCATCTACCAGTGTTCCAATGACCCCTACCTCCGACGACTGGATTGTGGCTGATTTGACGAGCGAATCCGCCATGGTACATCCCCCGACCGTTCGTGGCGCCGTAATTGACCTCGAATCCCGACAGGACCAGTCTTCGCCCAAGACAATTGATCCAGTTGATGAAGATTGTGTACACTCTCCTGGATTCGTAAGCACATGGCCAGAATTCACCCCACCTCATCTGCTAACTCCGGAATTCCTAGAGCTCTCCGGAAATGATTCCATCAGAGGGTGAGGGCGACATCCCCTCCTCTCCGGGATACGTGCTTCTTATTGGTGAAGAAAGCTCAGTAGAGTCCAGTATTCAGGACCTCAGGGACATGGACCCATCAGGTACCATCGAACCTGTTTTACGAGCCTGCGAGTGTAAGATCTGTGCGAGGTCGCCTGTTCTCCTCGCATCCCAGACCCCGGCCCAGGAGGTTGTGGGCGGCCACCAGATTGAACCTACCCCTCGGTAAGACCGTTGTCACTACATGCTTCATGGACTCAATGTGTATTGTTGCCAGTGAACCATCTGTATCATTGCCAAGTGCGCCACTACCAACGGAGGCGGTTCCACCCTCAGCATTACCTCCAACCCACGAGACTTCTTTGAATATCCTTGCCCCAACATTTACCCCAAGAACTCCACCCCTTTCCTGGGCTGAAGTCGCGAAATCTCCCGCTAAAATGGACGCATGGCGTGGTTTCGAAGACTTGGTTGTTGTTTTGAGCGAGTTATCTGCGAACGGGAACCCAAGACCTCGATTTTCGACTGTATCCCCGCTATTGAGGGACAGGAAGCCGGACGTGTTCGAAACAGTTGGTGTAACCCAATTCAAGGCTTATCTTCAACTCGCCGAGTCGGCTGGGATCGTGGCCGTGGAACAACATCAAGATGGAGATGGTTGGATTACCCTCCGTCATCAACGGAATACCAGCTCCGATAGCCCCCCACAACACACCCTATCACAACAAGCCGGGTCGCGATTCCGTGACCTCATTAAGATCCTGAACGATTTGCGACTTGCGGAAGACCCCGAACCTCGGTTCTCCACTGTTGGTCCACGGCTCCTAAGAAAAAATCCTTCCATCTATGAGGATGCAGGCGTGACGAAGTTCAAGGAATACGTCGAGGCAGCGGTGGAAGCGGGTGTTGTTACCGCTCGTGGGGTGAAGAATGGTGATGGCTGGCTCAAGTTATGCCCGGCTTACCGCAACCCCCCTGTGCACTCTTCGACATCCGCGAGCTCCGCCAGCACACCACCGACACGCGCAACTAACACCGATTCTCCCTTCGCCCCACTGGTCGACTTCTTGAAATCCAAACAATTGACGAGCGCTCAGCCGATCCCGTTCTCCGACATCCTTGCCCACCTCATCTCGACCCTAGGCTACCCCGACTTGTTTTCCTTGTACGCTAGTGTCCCTGGTGTGACGACCTTTAGTCAATACATCGACGCAGCAATCACTTCTGGACTTGTTTCGCTGGTTGGTGGAACGACAGCCTCCAGAGACGCGCTTGTCTCTCTCCGCGACTCAAAGCCACCTCTAGGCGTAGGGCTACAACTTCCAGTCCCCATTAACCCCACAACCCCCCAGCATGGTCCATTCGAGCCGTTGATCAGCAATTTAACCAAGTTGTGGCGCGAGGGCAAACAGGAACCGATGCTTTCTGAGATACACCCTCTCATATTGGCGCAGGACATTATGGCCTACGGCCGGGTCGGTGCGATGACCATCAAGGATTACATATTCAAGGCGGCCGCGGCAAATCTCGTCATTTACGACCCCCTCGTGATGCCTGGAGTATCTTTCATGGCTTCTACAGTCAGGTTACGCGAACCCCCTTCGCAATCACCAGACGGCCTATCACCCTCGACACAACCAAATGTATCCTCTGCGCCATTACCCTCCCTTCCTCCCTCCCAAGAAATTGCGGTTTCTACGCCGTCCGTGAATGTTACGCCAAGCTCCTTTCGGGACCTCGCCGCGGTCCTGAAAAAACTTCGGGCAACGACCGGAGAATCGGAATCTAGGTTTTCTAGCGTGGTCCCATTACTTCTAAAGAGGAGGCCCAATGCCTACGCGTCTGTTGGCGTCGCGAAGTTCAAGGACTACGTGATCCTTGCGATGGAGAATGGTGTAGTAAGGATCAGAGGGATGAAACAAGGTGACGGCTGGGTGTCTCTTAGCGACCAAAGACCTGGAGGATTGAAGTCGGGGTCGGCTCTCTCCCTCCAGTCCAGCAAATCGTCGGAGGATGGAATGGTCACCGCTCGATCCTCATTCGTTAGCCTGAGGGGGGGTGGGGTTGACCCAAAGTTCGTGGACCTGGTCGAGACGTTAGGGGAGATGTGGAGAAATGGGGACAAGAAACCACTTTTTTCCCTCGTTGCACCCCAGCTATTAAAGGACGAGAGGAGGAGAACGAGGACGCTAAATGCCTGCGGTGTCGACAAGTTCAAGGCCTACGCAGAGCTCGCGAAGGATGCGGGAATCGTCAAGATCTATTATGAGCGGCTCGGAGAGGAGAGAGTATCGTTGGACCCAACAATTCGAGTGAAGGCCGGCTACATATGAGGACTGACCTATGCTAGTTCCCATGCTGGAACATGGGCTCGGTGTGGGTCACGCAGTTTCATGATTATGATAACCCTTGTATTATATGAACTACCAATCGGCACCAGAATCTAATGTAGTGTATACTCTCAAAGTATCTTCGTGCTCTTCCAGTGTCTCTACGAGGTTTGCAACCTTGTCTTCCATCTGCCCAACGGCTGTCACGGATTCGGCCGGGGTGTAGACCAGTTCGCTTGCTAAGAGCTCGTGAACAAGTTTGGGTTGTAATGTCAGGGCAAACGTCAGTTTCCCCAGATTTTCTGGTTTGCAGGTAAACTGGGATAGGGTACGATGAGAGCCGAGACCGAAAACAGAAAAGTCACGATACCTTGAGTTCTGTCGTCTCTCCTGATTCGCAACTCTGGGAGAAGTCGTCCACAAATGGCAGGGCGACCTCTATTGCGTTCTCTACGCGGGTATCTATGGGTCCATCCTCGGGCATCCCGATAGACACCCTGACGAGACCCTTGCGGGTAAAGAGGTATTTTACGGGGGCGAAACGAGCACTGCGAGGCTCGAACTCAACCGTTTTCACATTTGCCGTTGATCTAAGTGGACTCACTTATGACTGGCCAAAAGTTCCCGTAGTCTGTGGACGGTGCGATTTGAGTTGTCAGTCAAGCATTCGCTGAGGATAATATCTTGTCAGGGAAGGATACCCGGCATGTCAGGATGAAGGAGACGTACATGAGAATTCCAACCTCGCCAAAGGCCATAGCTTCGTAAGTTGCTAGTTGTGAGCCCTTGTCCTTGTCCCCGCTCGCCTGAATTTCGTGTGTTCACCCAACGACGTGCCAACTACGGGTCACACATGGGGCCTCTCACCTTTTTCAGCGCGTTTTCGATATTGACCCTAGGAACTCCAGATGACTTGGCGGCTCTGAGGACGGCTGCAAGCGCAGCATTCGTGTTGGGATCAGCAGAACCGCCGGCTGCGGGAAGAAGTGAGGCTGACTGGAAGGTACCCGAATCGAGAGACGTACATCGGACTGCGACCATAATGTCCTGATGAGATAAGCACCCTGGAAGGATGCGAGGTGCTAGCATCGAGAGGAACGTACCCTAGAGGTTTTACTGTATATCGTGGATTTCTTTATGTCATTGACGCCCTTCTTGGCCGCGATTTTGGACCACTGGGAGGGGGGGAGGTCGGCATTCAGTTGGTAAGTCAGACCACTACCGCTCTCACTTTGTTGTGACCCGCAAGCGCGGGTGTGGTTGTTGAAAATCCGCGCTGGACAAGGCCACGGCGGCATACAGCCCCCAACATGACCGAGAGAGAGAAGCGGATCAAAAGTTCGGAGCAAATCCCGGACAGTTTCTCCCATCAAGCTACCCGGCATCCACCGCAATCGTCAATGCCGACACTCGGCCTAGAATTGGTGGCGAGAAATACAAGTTTTTGTCCAAGCATCCCCTTCAGCCTAGAGTCAATCATCCTTCCCAATCGCACTCCCAGACCGCTTCACCAGATCTCGTTTTGCCTCGATCAACTCCTTTGACCTGTCCTCCAACACGCTCTTGTGTTCATCAACTTTCGCTTGGATATCAGCGTACAACGACATCTTTTGCCTGAAAATGGTGTCAATACCTGGTAATACTCAAGTTACCTGTGGCTCACGTCATATGGTCTTTGATCTTGCCAGTAAATGTATCCTCAGTCCAAGTGAAGCTGGGTGAAGACTCCGACTTACCATGTCGAGGATCCCAGAGAACTTGGTTGCGATTTCTAAACCGATCCCAAGTCAGCTCTCCGCGTCCAAAGAAATTCGGTCGACGCCAGTTACCTTGAGCCCCAATGTTCCATTCTCCCATCGACGAATTTGTCCATTTTTCCCTTAGGTCCCTTATATTCTCGCAGATGTATGCGTCCGAGTCGAATCCCAATAGAGTATCCAGCTCATGTTGTTTCGTCCTGAGTTGTTCCGTGGGTGGAGCATGGACGTGGGGAGGTGGGCGTGATCTGCTGGTCGTGGGTCCTGGGGCATGCTATTGATACCACCGTCACAGGCCTCCACATCAATACTGACAGCCGAGAGCCTACCTGTTCTGATTTAAATCGCTTCGCATTGACATTCTCCATGTTGTCGACATCGTCGCCCGCCCGCTGGGCTCGCTTTCTCGGGCCAGGGCCATCCGTGTATCGCTCTGTGAAGAAAAAGGAAGCCGAGTTCCCCGTCGGGCCATCGACAAGCTCCGCGACCTCATCCGCCTCGTTGATCATTGGGAGAAGGTGCTGAGAGTTCGCCTCCTGGGCGAAAAAAGAACTGGTAACGCTCCCGTTATCCGCAACCGGCGAAGAGGGGATATCTTCGACCTGCGCGGAGGGTATCCCGCTGTTCTGATAGGTGGAAACACTGCCCAGGCTAGATGTTGTCGAAGGAAGAACCGGAGAAGGAGCACGGGAGAGATCAGGTTTCGAAGTATGCGGGCTGGCAGACCAAGAGCTGTTTGAAATATTCTGGGGGGGCGCTTGGTGGTCTTCGCGAGACTTTGATTTTCTAGTGGGAAGAGACTGATCGCGTTTCTTGGGGTTGAAAAGACCAGAGAGATTGAAAGACTTGTTTGCGGGGTTTCCGAGATCAGTTTCTACCCTCTGAGAGTGGAACACTTTCGAAGATTCTGACTGAGAGGACGAGAGCTGAGGGTCTGGACGGGGTGTGGGACGGAAGGGTTGTCTCGCGCTCATGGTCCGTGCTGGGGTGTGTGTGGAAAGAGGACAAGATCTTAGGTAGAGCGCGCCCTGCACGTGATCAGAAACGCAAAGTATGATATCCACTACAGATTCCGATTCCCAGCTTGTTCCAATGTACTACGAGCGCAGCGATAATAAGTAAGGAGTATAAATGCAACTGCTATCTACTAGGCGAAGGAGCGAAAAGGTAGGAATGCAAGAGAAACGACAGGAAAAACAAAAAAAAATTAACCCAATCCGCTATGTCCAGCGCACAACATTCGAGGGCGAATCCGTCGATTGGTCGCGAAGGGGCCGTAGCGAGAGGCGATGTCATCACCTATGCGCGCATGCCGCGGCAGACAACCCCGTCAAACTTCATATGACTGCGAGTTTTGTCCATCAAGCAACGATGTCTGAGTATTGGCCACCCATAGGGGCCTTGGTGTTCGTAGAAACGCTTCAAAACGCTCACGAGGCACTCGTTAGGATCGCGGCCAAGTCCGACTGGCTTGCGGCTGCCAACTGCCTGGACCTCGCCTTCAAACGTACTGGAGATAGACGTAAGCGATATGGGCCATCGACCGATCGTCAGTTCCACTTACAGTTTCGATCCAAACTCAGTAAGACAACTCTTGCAGCGTTCTTGGGATCGGGGGTGGTCCCGCTAGTCTTGAGCAAGCCGGAGCGATCAAACCAATGTTCGTCGTGCCAGACGGCAGCCCGGAGGATTAGATCATCCATGTTCCTCTCCCATGAGTCGCGATCACTAAAGTCAACCTGCTCCGTTCGCACGTTGAGTGATGATAAATAGTTGCCCCTTGATGTCTGGATCTTAAGGGAGTTGGACAAAGTCTTGAGGTTGGATGAGATGAACGATAGAGCAGCCTTTGATGCTTCCGCGAGTTTGGGCGAGTCGGAGGTGGCTAAGCCATCGAGTTCCATGATAACTGGTAGGGGGACGATCACTGTCCAACGGAGACCCTCCACGAGGGAGGCGAACATCGAGAGGGACGACAACAATATGTTCGTGTCGATGACCAGTACCGTGTAGCCCGGAACGACGGCGTTCGTCGGCTTTGGTGTGGGCTTCTTGGGGCGCGGGGCGCGTCGGGAGGGCTGGGGAGTGGTATGGAAATTGTCGTTGGCGGATTGCAAGATACTACGAAGGTAACGGCGTCGTTCCTGGGGGAGGAAAGTAGAATGAATTGTTATTCCAAGGATGATCACTAAAAACGAACGAACCTTGAGCACCTTTACCTCCTCGCTGTCATTCTCATCATCGCCGTCGCTCTCCTCGGAGGCGTCCTCCGCGGGCTCTTGGTCGACATCCATCGAATCGTCCCAACGCCTGCGGATCCTGCGTATATCATCTTCCTCCCGCTCCCTCCTCCGCTGTTCCTTCCAACTCTCCACCCTATCAGCCAGTCGACCTTCGACCGCCCAGAATCGTTTGCCGTTCGGTTGCTGGGTGGACGCAAACCCATCGACGTACTTGGTGACCCTCATACCGGAACGCAGCACCCGAATCCACC
>Ga0307509_10000865_pt1 | contig 52241 bp, 65 predicted proteins | sample 10_EM_MG_FD_202245 | JGI IMG/M metagenome (GOLD analysis project Ga0307509, IMG submission 202245) | Populus trichocarpa ectomycorrhiza microbial communities from riparian zone in the Pacific Northwest, United States - 10_EM | ecosystem: Host-associated > Plants > Roots > Unclassified | place... | reverse complement strand
GTAAATACATGAGAGAAGGCCTTTTATAGGATGTACTATCCTTGCCAAGCCTCCTTAACTGGGCGGCCAAAAACAGAAGCTCAACCCTTTCAAACAACCCTAGTACCAAACTGTGCCCACACCGGTACTACTCGCCTGTCCAAATAGACTACCTGCAAGCCATAGTCAACGCCAACCCACACACCCTATGACTTTTGGCTTGGAATATACTAGTACTCGGACCACAACTTCCCTCTCCTTTTGTTTTTTTTCCTTGCCCAACTTCTTGAATGGGAGAGCGGGAACGGCGTCTCAAACAGATCTGCAAAAAAAAAAAAAAACGTAAGTTAGTCTACTCTCTACAGTACCGTACCGTAACCCCTCACGCTTCTCTCACCGCAAACTTTGAACCTAGACCAGACGTCCCCATCACCAAACTAGCACCCAGCCGGCGGAGAAAAAAAACCGCCAACAGCTGCCCAAGCAAGAAAGAAAAAAGAAAAAGAAGAGAAAAAAAAGTAACTCTGCTCCTCTTCGCCAGACAGGCAGCGTTCAGCATCCCCATCCGTATAATACGTACGATAGGAGCAATAACACCAGTTTCCCTCCCGAGCAGCAGGTACTCACTCGAGTATCATAAGTAAATATTTAGCCAAAACTATCAACTCCCTTCCCAAACTAGCATCCTCCCAAAAATAAAAATAAAATGGTAGGAAACCACGGAGCTCCTCAAAAGGACACAGCGCAGTTTCTGTGGGGGGGGGGGATGGAATGGATACTTATCCTGGGATTTGAAATTATGGTAGATCTATCCTTCAGGTAGGTTAAATTGGTGAATTGTGTGTTGTGTTGTTGAATTTTGAACATGTCAAAGGCAATAATATCAACATTCAACTTTTTTTTTTTTTCAAGGGCTCCCCCCCCAAAAAAAACCAGAATTGGAGAAAAGGTTTATTCCAAAGGCGCATTAAGTTTTGTTTGCCTCCCCCCCCCGCTTCCCCGGAATAATTGACGCTGGTCAATCAATCAATCCGCGAATCAATCCATCAACCAAGAAAGGATAGAGGCGCACACACACACACACACCCCTACCCTACCCACCCGGTAGCCTTACCGACAATTGTATGATAAAAAAGTCCTTGCATGATAGATTACTTTAAACTTCACTCTCTCCATATCCTTACCCTATCCTATCCTCTCGTAGCGGGCCACCCACAAGCCGGTGCATAGACTAGGAGGATGCCTGGGCTGGAGTGTTTAATCCGTTCGTTTATTCATTCATTCATTCATTCATTCATTAAGGAGGCCACCTTACCGGTATTCCATAGTGAAGACAAGCATGCAGGCACTCAGGAAGGAGGGAAGCCTGGTTGGTCCATCGCATAAGAGCAAGGCATAAACTACAATATCAGCAGTTGATCGAGGAATAAGTGCCATCCAGCACAATTCAGCATCATACGGTAAGCCCCTCAGCCGACCACTTTGCTGATCCCGATAATGCCAATCCAGTCGCCGCTCTCTCTTCATCCTCCTTTAATAAACAAACCCCAGATTCCACTCCCCAACGCCTTCCCCGAGCTATCATATCGTACCATACGGTACGGTAGTCTGTCACATTGCGCCGAGCATACACACCTTGAGCCGCCTCAGACTCTCTCTCTCTCTCTCTCCCCACCCCCCGCCGTGACATCATCCCTTTTGGTAGGCAACGCTTTAGGTAGTTCCACCGCCGGCACGGGTGCACTCCCCTAAGAGAAGTTGAATCTAGACCTCTCGAGAGGAAAGAGAGCACAGGGACAAAACTCTTGTTGGCTTATCATATTGTACATCACATAGAACATGGCGAGTAAGATACGGTGGATAAACTTACAGTATAATAATAATATTATTATTATTATCATTTCGTTTCACGGCACCAGGCATACGAAAGCGGGCTCGCCGGCGATGGAGTGTCTGGGAGTGTGCGGGGAGGCGTAACTTTGGCTCAGCTCACCGCACACTTTTTCGAACACCGGTACCACATCACATCACATCGCATCACATCACATCACAACTCAGACACAACAACAAGCCAGAAAACCCAGCCGGTGCAGCAGCAGAGCAGCACCATCTCCAACCGTCCACCCCACCACCACCACACATACACACCCCGTGATGTGGTAAAAACCATAATGTGGTAGCGACAGATAGGTTAGCCGCAAGCCTACCCTTTTTATTTCCCCTCTTTCTATTCGAGAAATTAGCCGCCTAAGCGACCTAATTGCAAATTGCTTTTTTATCTATTTTGTATGGTAGTTCCATGTTTGAGGACTAGTATTTGGATCATTGACTAATTGTGTGCGTCTGTATGATACTAGTTATAGTCGGCGGCCGTCCACCCCGTCCAGGATGGCGCCAAGGCAGTCCGTCCGTCCGTCTCGTCCTTTGTCATCCCGTCTTGGACGGACGGGACGACTAGCGCAGCTGCTGCGCTGGTCGTACGATTTCTCTTTGGGATTTTTCCTCGATTGGCTTATGGATTTTGTCCGCTCGGGCCGCGGTGCAGTGTTTTACTTTGTTGTTCGGTTCTTGCTACTTGCACATGGTGCTTGTTGTGAACTGCGGGGTGTGCTAAGTGGGGCCGGTGATGATGGTAATTTTATGACATATCTCACATGTTTTTTTAATTTTCTTTCCACTCTCGTTGTATGATATTATGATACCGGTATATGGTGCTCTACATACTCTGCTCGTAGAGGGTTCGAGTTTAGGAGGCTAAGGCGGTAGAGAGGGACAGGAAGGATCGATGTGCAGAAAGAGAAGAAGAGGAAGGGGGGGGTGAGAGATCATCTAGATATCATAGATAACCCATGCTGGGGAGATTTGGGAGTAGACAAACTACCGTATGATATCTTCATGTTTACCTTATCATACAACCAAAAACCACCTTCCCACCTGCACTCCCCACCCACATCCGATCCGCAAACCGCTCACACAACCGGGACACATCCCAGCCCCATCTACTCTATCGGCACCTCTATCGGCACCAAAGGAAAGTATCTACGCAGGGTTAATCCCTTATCCGGGTGGCCAGTTGGGCGAACGCGCGTCTGTTTCCCCCCCTCCGCTCCAAGTCCATGGGTCTGGTCAAGCACCGGTACAGTATTGTACCGCCACAGTTTACCATAAACTGCCTTAGCGTAAAGTTATAGCACAGCTAGAAGAACTACACTACCTAGAGTACCGTACCCGTAACAAGGGATTGTGTTGTGATTGTTTCTTTTTCACCCCCCCCCCCTTGAAGAAATTTATATTATTTCGCATCCCCTCCCCCTCCTCGAAAGAGAAGCGCCCTCGGATTTTGTGGAGATGCCTTTACTGTGCAGTAAAGTGCAAGCCAGTAAGCATAAGTGGGAATGGATTCAATGGAAGCATCATCTTCATCAATCAATCATCATCTCTTTGCGGTGGTTGCACGCATCGCCCAGCGTTTTTCGGCAGATATATATATATATACTTGGAACTGCTCTAAAAACGGGTTGGTTGGCTTGTGGCTTTCGTTTTCGCTTTCGCTATGGGTTTTTTTCTTTCTTCCCTACCTACGTTCGTTCGTTCGCTTTTGTTGCTTACTTGCTTGCTGTTCTCCGCGACTAATAGGAGGTATCGAACTTTGTCTTTTTAAGTTTGCGCGGAGTGGAGTGAGTGCGTTCGCTGGAAGGGGAAGGAAATTTTTGGAGAGGTGGGGGAGGGGGGAGGGGGGAAGAGAGAGAGAAGGGAGGGAAAGACTGGAATGTGTGATGATGATGATGAATGATGGTGACCAGGTTTTTTTTTTTTTTTTGAATGAAAGTGTACTATATACTATAACTTCTCGGGATTTTCGTTGAATAAATAATAATAAATAAATAAAACCCTTACAGCAATATATCATAACTGTTTGCTTTCCCGCCTGAAAGCTGTGCGGAGTGCGGTGACCGCGGGGTGATAGCAAATCTCGAAATCAGAAATAACCCAATGGGGTCACGAGATATTATATATAATAAACTGATTAGTAGATGACTACTATACTCGAGTATACTACCACTCGTACAGGAAGGTTTCCAGGGCATGGATAGGTCAATCTCAGAAAAAAATGTGTGGGAATTAATTGGGAATTAAGTTAATTATTTTTTTTCTCGTAATTTAGTTCAGAAGTCAAGTGGCGAGCGCGGGCGTGGACGAGCTATTATATAACGAGCAGGGAGATGGGCAGGAATAAACTCCGATCCATTCCCCCGACGTCACTTCCCCTTTCGCCTTTTTCTATCATACGCTTCTTGCTTTGTGCTGGTATGATAACTTGCAAGCTATCATACAGTTATTGTACTGTACCGTACCTGTAGATGAGGAGATTGCCCGGAAAAAGTTCCATCTGCTACGGTACTGTACTAGGGTATTAGTATATGCTCCACTCTGATCATGAAAGCACTGTACTGTATATATCCATAATATACTAGTAGTGAGGCTGGAGGTATGATATGATACTTTGCATTTTTTTTCCTCCCAATGGCCCAGTAGAGCGCAGCCGACGTGGACAACTAACTCCAAATGGCCATAACCAAGGAAGCTCAGATTGAACATACAAGTGATCATCAGTCGGGTAAAGTAATTATCATTATATATGACCTACCAAAATAAGCGAAATCCACAGCAACTTCAAGAACCTCACTGACTGACTGCCGAATATTATATATAATATTACACAAGAATTCACCCACCGGCAGGCAGGCAGGCAGCCAGCCAGCCAGCTGGGAACTCGGAGATTTGGTATGATACACCATCGCAATCAATCGCGAATCGGCCCTTGTCTTGCAAACAAAAAGGTGCCGGAAAGTTGATGCCAAGTCTCGGGATTTGCACCACGATAATCATAATCATAATAATAATGATGATATTATTATGAAGAGCTCATGGAGAGGGAGAGGTGTGGTAGTAGATCATTTACAAGGGTAAGGAACCTATTGACCGGAACGGGTGGGGATGTTTTGGCTGGTTGAGCCTGGATAACTGTTTCCATGACTTCTTATCATGCCTTGCCCTGCCTGTGTATACATATTTTTGGGAATTTACCGGTAGGCCATGTTTGGCGGGCAAGAGGAGTGAGTGGCCTTTTTCTTCTCTTCTTTTGACTTTTTATGGTTATTTTTGTTGGGAAATGAAACACCGGTATTGCAGTATTGGACCTTTTTGGTTTATATCATGGCTCACACTGCGGGCCTCCTATCGGATTTTTCTTTTTTGATTACTGTACAGTACTCGTACAATGGTCAGAGTGGCAGCTATATATACCAATCCAGATATAGATCTTTTTATACCCATTGATAAGAGAGAGAGAGTTTTGAGTTTTATCGAAAACCGGGTTTTTAAGGAAAGATGGCATTTCTTTAATATGGCGGCTTTGCCAAATGGGGCCCTTATTGTTAGATTTTCATAATAATATCATATGTGGGCTCCCACTACTACGACGTAGGAAAAAGTGAACAATAAGTCCCAATTCAGCTGGAATCTAGATGCTATGAGGTCCAGACCAGCTCCCAATTCCCTGGTGCGATGGACAACCAATTGGGCTTTAACGGAATAAGTGTTGCGTGTGTGCTGCAAGAGTTCGCCAATTTTGGTCTCGGAAGGGCAAGTGACGGTGGTGACCTCTGTCACCATGCCAGCAACTGTACTGTACGAGTACTGTACTCGAGTACAGTGCCGTAAGGTACCGCACAGGTGCCGGCACGGTGCGGAAAGGCAATGCAAGTATATAACATCCCCCCCTCCTACAGAGCAGCGCATGCTTTTCCTATAACCATACCATAACCACTATATCTCCTGCTAGTAATCCGCACAAGCGCAGCCTGCAGAGTCCGCATTCACAGGCTGGACTTACGGTTACCGTATCTATCCATTTGTCTGTCTGTCCTTCTGCTTGTGACGCAATAGGCACTTTTCCAATCGACATCCCGGCCACATGGATCATGTGGTATGCCTGCAATATGAAAAAGTGTTTGTGCAACTGTTCGACTGCGCGCATTGTGGTGGTTGTGGTTATGGTGGTGGTGCGGTTATCTAGTTTTGTTTGTTCGCTTGTTCTGTTCGCTTGTTTGTTGTTATTGTGGTTGTTGCCGTTGTTATTGCCACTGTAATCTTACGGCGGGCGCGCGGACGCAGTGAGTGGGTTTTGGCGTTTGGCGTTTTGTGGGCTGTTTTGGGTCGCCGGTTGCGATTGGGGTGGGGAGAAGTGGGTGTGTGGAAATGCGAGTGATGGTTGTGATTGTGGGGGGAAAGGGGGGGAGGATATTGGTTTTGTAGTGTTGGTGTGTTGCTGTGGTAAATGTTATGGGTTCTGGAGTGGGTGGAATTGGTTCGCCCTAGTATGAGGATCAAAGCTTATGTTGGTATATTTGGGTAACGCTTGGGTTTGATGTTGTTAATCTTACCTCTGGATATGGATCATGGGGTATCACTCGGGTATATGATGCTTTTCTGAGGGATAAATTATTTTATAGGGTAGGCGTATGGTTGATAGGCGTTTTGTGATACTTCTCTGGCAGCTGAACTTGCGAGATATATAACGAGGGCTCGGGATTTCGCTTTGTTTATAAATACGGATTCTACTACTAGTACTAGAACTCAGAAAGGAGGCACCATACCCCCCTTCCGTCCATATTATGGATTTCGAAAAGGTCGTCAGTTTGTTAGTTCCTCGACTCTCAAAAAATTTCCTCCTCTCGACGCCGCGACAGGGGGTCCCATTGGCTCTCCAACTGGAGAGTTGAACTTCGTAGCTGGGGGTGCGATAGGAAAGTCGGTTGTGGGAGGTTGCGTCCGGGGCACGATAGGAGAAAATCTTTGGGAAAGATTTCCGAAACCGATAATAGGTATGATATGATACCATTTTCTCCGCCGGGTTGCCCTCATGCAAACCCCGCGCGCATGTCAATCCTTTTCCGCTCTACCCCCGCCCCGCAAGTTCCTGTATACACCCAGTGGCTCCCGCTCCGCGCACATCAGAAATAAGTAAACCACCCTTTCGTAACACTTAATTGAAAGGTTAAGAAATACTGATCTTGGGCCTAACCCCCGCCACTGTTGATAATAATGGCAAACAAGAGACGAAGCACGTAATTGCAAGTAGACTCCTTTGTTTTGTGCCTACCCGGGTTTCGTTGTACCCAAATTGGCCCCGAAGTGAATGGGGTCCCGGATGGGCACCGATATTAGAATTGGTCCTCTGCCGCGTTCGGTGGAATTCAAAAGAATTAAATCCAAGCCATCACTCAGATGGCTGCTCATGCTCACTGTTCCCCCCTCAGGCCGTTCCTCAGCTTTTTTTTTTTTTTTTTGAACACTCCTTGCTCGGAGGCCGTATGGCACTGAGGGTGACTTTGCAATTTTTCTTCGGAATATATAGATAGAGAATATCATAGTAAAAGGTGCTGTTTTTAGGGCCCATACCAACACCCTTAGAAAAGGATAAAGTTTTCTGGACACTTACAATTCCCTTGATAGCCCACTTCTACACCATTCGTACCTGTAAAAGGAGAACAGAGCAAAAAAAAAAGCACTCTTTTGACTTAACAAAAAAGCTCGCTATACATCACCCGCAGGGTACCTAACAACTTGGCTGAAGGTTCAAGCTCACTGGCACAAAAGCCCAGATAGCCTTCTTACGCAATCAAGCTGGCTGAAAAACCCTCGAGTGAGGTTAGACTCCAGGGAATTCCTCTCTGACGCCCGTCGCTGGGATGTGCAACAAGTATGATACCTATAGGTATGATACATTAAGGCAGATTGGGTCAACAGCTTTCGTAGAGCAGCTAATAGGCCTCTGTCCGTATTTATAGACCTCTCTGTACCAGAGCGATATGGTTAAGTAAAGTTCTTACTTTTTCCGCCACAACTGTTTACTAAGCTATGAGTGACTCTTCCCCGAACTACTGAGAAGAACTTTGCCCTCAAGGCAGACGTTTCTCAGTTAAAGTATCATATTTTGGTACTCTCTCTAGCTGGTTATACTTTGTGGGAAAGTATTGAGATACTTTTTCATGAACCCACTACTGACGAGAGATTCACCAGGTCTAATAATTGTGAGCTCTGTCATATATGGAGAGGTTCCTACTTCTACGGATGAAAATATGCGCGCCCCCTCTTATGAGAGTAGTAAGCTTCGTTATAGGCTTGAGTTTCTGAGGAGTTGTTGGGAGAGATAACTATACTGCTATATGGTGGCACTTTCTACTATGATCATGAGAAAGAGCGAGGCATGTGAGGGGACCAGGTTTTCACTAAAAAAGTAAAGTATTTTTTTCTTCAAGCACAATATGGTTCCCGCTTAATTGAAACAATTTTGATGAGACGTGTTGTGCGATAGTAACTGGTGATATACGAGTAGACCAACAAGGTTAGGATCGACTTGTCTTGTCTTGTGGGCTTGCGATTAACAACATACTATAATGGTCATAGGGGTGTTCGTATGATAGGGGTAAATGATTGCATTTCACTACAATCCCCTGAAAACCTCATTCGCTCACTCTTGATCCAAAAACAAAACAAAAAAAAATGCATGAAAAAACCTTCTTAGAACTTCTCTATATCGAACATTATAAGGACATAGCTTCATCACCAATCATTATCACAGTAATATCATGCTACACAAACAGGATAAGTGTTATTCTATTCATTAGGACAAAGAACACGCTAGTCGAACATGGTGTAGAACGTCGGGGATAAAGCATCAAGTTAGCTGAAGAGAATTTGACGGCAGGGCTAAACTAGTAAAAGACAAGCGTCCTCTCCAACCTAATTTCGCTCCTTGTAAATTGCTTGATCCAGAAAGCTCTCCTCTATCGTATGGTTCACTCATTTCAAAATGTGCACAAGGCTGAAAAGAGTGTTGTGACTGAGTGGAGGGCGGAGTTAATTAACTGAGATAAACCGGTTTGGATAACAGTATAACACATCAGTTAATGACATTTATCATGCTCGACCATATTATTTATCACAAAGAAATCTTGCCATAAACCTTCAATTACTAACACAAAAATCCCTGGCTTGGCAAGAAACATGTGGCTTCATGTAATATATTTTTCCCTTCTCCACCAAACATCCAAGATTTAAAACCATTATACCACTTCATTGAAATCAGCAATTATCATTAGAAAACCACTATAAAATTCGACCTTAACAAGATCTATTACCTAATGGTTTTTTCAGGTCAATACGAGGAATTGGTTGTAAGGTATAAAATGAATTGAAAACTACAGAAAGTCTTGTGCACATTTTGAACTGCACGAACCATATCATACATGAGCAAATTTGTCTGATTTATGGGTCGATATCCATTCCATCGTTTCCGGGACCACGCTGGGTAGTTTCTTCAGTAGGGGCATACTCGTCGTCCTCGTCGTCGTCCTCGTCGGCAGGCTGCTCTGCAGCAGCCTTGGCGAAGTCGATCTGTTTGCCACGAGTACGACTGCCTGTGATGATGTTGCTGGTATCAAGAGCTAGGAGGTCGTCATCCTCGACATCGGGGTCTATATTAAGCAATTATTTTTAGCTATCTGAGGGATGGAAGAAATTGGGGTGCGAATGAATGAGATTGTATCGTACCTTCTTCCTCGGCCTCCTGATTATAGTTGAGAAAGGTTAGTTTCGTCACAGGTAATTGATAACACAATTAATAGCGGGGTAAGGAGGCGAACAGTTTGACCCATTTCCTCATCAGATGAATCAGATTCCTCTTCCTCGGGGGCAATAGCCTTTCCCTTTCCCTTATCGGTTGGGTTCTCGGTAGCTGGACCGGAGGTGGATGTAATATCAGACATTTCCGAGTTTTTAGTTTAACTGGTTGTTGCGGAAGAAATTGGGGGATGTAATTGAGTTGTGGGTAGGGGCAATGAGTTGCGGTGTGAAGAAGGGAAGAAAGGGAGGGAAGGGAGAAAAGAGGCCACAACTTTAAACGCGCCAAGTGTTCCTGGTGTTGTCGAGCCCGCGCCAAGCCATCACCCTTGCTTTGGAGGTGAAGCTCTTTGGGAGCAACCAAAGAATCTCACGATGTATCATTGTATATTCCTTTCGTGGCATGGCGGGAGCAAGCATGATAAGTAGCTTATTAGGACGGGATATGCTCCTGCATATTGGGCTCTTAGCCAACGCGGCCATTGCCAAACGGAGATCATCCTTAGTAATTATCACACATTTGCTCTCGAGACTTGGGCTGAGGGAGGTTATGTTTTGGTCAGGGTTTAGGTTATAATTGTCTACGATTCGCTAACTTTCTATCTAAACCTCCAAAATTTAGCAGGAGAATTGTTTTTATTATTTTCTTTTGACTTTCATAGATAATACCGACAGTGTGGTTATTGTACTCGTAGTGGCTTTCAACGACTCTGGATTATGTCGAGGTTACACAGAGGTCAGAAGGGTTGTGTGTCGCCAAGATCAACAGCATGCTTGGGCGGAAAGACGGGGGCAGGCCAACTAGCGCTGCTATCATGGATTTGAAATCAAAAGCGCGTCCTGTCCCTGCGATGTCGGGGGGGGGATTTTCGTAGAACGGACAGTACTCGAGTAGAGGCAAATAGTTGAGTAGGTTGTTGAGGGCTGCGTGTTTCAGTTCTAGTGTCTTGTGTGCGATGATTCTGGCAATCTACAATACCGGTGCTGGTATGATACCGTACTTGGGCAGCGGATTTATTAGTCAAAATTCTGGAAGCAATGCCGGTATGGTGCCTTATTGCTTCTTCTAAATAATAAGATGGCGTAAAAACGATCTGCTTTGTGGAGGATACTCGAGTAACGAAGACAAAAGCTCCTCTACAACACACTGCTAATCAAGAATCATGTACTCGAGTACTGTACCGGTAGGGCAGCCAAGGGGAAGTCTCCTTCCCCAGAATCCTGTGTCTCATTGCTGCGAGAATTACTGGCAGGTGGGTCTTGTCAGAACGCCTGCCGTGTAACACGACAGGTGCTCTGATCTCCACCCATTTTTATTGTCTATCTTAATAAAAGCTCCTGTGCGCTCGCAAGAGACTGCGACAGTGCGACTTGGTGAGATACACCTTGGTTATTCTTGGGCACCTTATTCGGTCTGGAACACCATACCGTATGATGGCAATTGCATCAAAAAGAGGGGCAGAGCTAGGCAGCATAGCATATTTCACCCAAGACCAGTATGAAGGCTTAGCTGGGGGGTAAGTTTATGGAATTTAGACTCTCGAGCACGCTTGTTTAACGTGGTGAATGGATACAGTAGACTACAGCCTTGCCGCCTTTTTTCCAAGTTTCTGTCACGACCGCAGGCAGTAAATCCAGGAGCTCTAGCCGATCCGTTAGGAACCAGGAGCTCATTCACTTGCGACCAACAATCGCTTTTACTCGAGTACTCGTACATGGGGTGCACATAACCGCAAGTGGCAAGGACATGGCAGTGGTGAGCATAGCTCTCAGCACGACGTTCAGAGCTCCAATAGCAAGGGCAGTTGGCAGCACGGCCAGGGAAGTTTCTCAGGCTTAGCAACATCCTTGGCAAGACCACCGCTGGCTGGTTATGAGCCCAGAATATTGGTCGAGAATGTGATTTCTTGTAGGGTGTGGGCTATCGGTATCACACTGATGTAGAGAATACTGAGTACTATTCAAGTACTCGAGTACGACTTTTCATTTGTCGGGACTTGGCTATCTTGCCTCATCTGCGCTGCTAGGGCTCGTATGGATCGGCGGACCATGACGAGCTGAGAAAGCTCAGGAATTCGAACCCCGCAACATGTAGCTTGCTTGGCCCTGGTTTGAGTTTTTGTGCTGGTATTTAACCGCTGTGCGGCATGTGCCGGTACTGGACTGGAGTCCTTGTGATAGAAATATTGGATACTTGAGTTAAGGGGTGCGGCAAGGCTGTTCCGAATGAGCTCGAGAAGTGTGATGCGTTAGGACGTTTACTGGTTTTGCTGGTCTACATCCCAAAGGGAGGTTGCTTGCCACTTAGACTATCGCCCTGGCGATGTTGGTTTGCTGCCGATTGGCTTGGCCTCTGATCCCCATGGAGCAGGAGGTTCAAGATTGACTCAAGATTGACTGCATATATCTAGGTATGATTTCAAGAACTGGGGGAGCTCCATAGTCGAAGATAGTGCTCGTACTCATATGGGGGTGCGGTAGGTTGGTACAGGTCGAGGGGAATCTGCTCGAATACCTAGGGCGGTTTGGGACGGATGGTGTTGTGTGTATGACTATCCAAAATATCACAAAAGCCGGGCAAGAAGGACCAAGGGGGCCTTTTCCCACGTTTACCCGCGCACGAGTAGTATGAAGTGTTTAGAAGAAGGAGCCAATTTGCTCGAGTACTGTTTGAGGGCGCAGGCCCTGTAGAGTTGTATTGCCAGTATTGAAATTGCAGGTCCGCAATGACGACCGGGCCTTGTCTGTGACGACTCAGTTTCTAGCCCTGGCCCTAACCCAGGAAACATGGTCTGGAGTATCATACCGATCATAAGCATGATAGAAGATATGATACCGTACGAGTACATAGCTGGGAGATGTGGGCTCGGCTAGACCCTAACTAGCGATGAAGCAGTCCTTCCTTCTATTTAGCCCGGAGAAGTACTCGTACAGTATGATAGAAGAAAAGAAATAGAGAGACACCAAGAAGTGATACATAATCCCGTTTGTGTGGTTTCCTTTCCTTCTTACAACCCTTACTACCCCCCCCACCAGCGAGCGTGCTGTATCATAAACCCCTCCCCCAACAGCACACGCGCACGTAAGAAAAAAACGGATGGCTGCTCTCGCCTCTCCCCTCCGCTCCTATTTTACCCCTCTTCTCCGCCCCACTCTCTCTCATCCCTCTCCTTCATCAACCTCATTTCCTTTCAGATCTCCCACAACAAAGCCATATTTTTTCATCAACACTCATAACAGCGTTCGCTTCTTTCGTCCGACTGCACCAACCATGTCTCAATCTACTGCCTGGTTCGATATCGCCTACACTACCCCTGCCGGCTCCAGTAAGTTTAGCATTTCATTCTCTCAAAACTATTCTCATCACCCGTCTCATTGCACCCTCCATCTCCTATAACATTTTTCTATATGAGATTGTAGTCACGTTATCTTATCTAGTGGATTGATTTTTCACTGACTTAATGCCACTATTACAGCTGAAAACTGGGGTCGTATTAACTTCCTTCTCTACGATGATGTCGTCCCGAATACCGCAAAGAACTTCAGAACTCTTTGCACCGGCGAAATGGGATTCGGCTATAAGGGTTGCAAGTTCCATAGGATCATTAAAAACTTTATGGCTCAGGGTGGTGACTTCACCCGTCAGAACGTAAATTACCTCGATGTCCTTAACCGACAAGTATGAAATAGGAAACTAAAGGAATTTTTGAAAATAGGGAACTGGTGGAAAGTCTATCTGGGGTGAAAAGTTCAATGACGAGAACTTCGTTAAGAAGCATGATAAGCCGTATCTTCTTTCTATGGCAAACGCCGGACCGAACACCAATGGTTTGTTTCAGCTCATACTCTCTTGCTGATGAATGACGATGCTGACTTGGGTTCCAGGATCCCAATTCTTCATCACCGTTAGTATTGCCAATTCCCATTTCTTGCTGATTGTTTAAGAATAACCCATGGATAGTTCGTTGTCACCGAACACCTTGACAACAAGCACGTTGTCTTCGGCGAAGTGGCCGACGAAACTAGCAAGGAGATCGTGAGAAAGATGGAATCCAAGTCTCTGGACAGCAGTGGCCGTACCTCCGGCACCATTGCTATCTCTGATTGTGGTGGTGCTGCTTAAGTGAAACGGATTCTGTATTCACCACATCCCCCCCCCCTGTTTTTTTTACAGACCTTTAGGGGATCTGGTGGATGAAGTAGAATTGCTAGGTGCCTGGTCTAGTTTCCTAGTCTAGTTATTCTAAAAAAATAAAATAAAAACCATCATTGTCTTGTTTGACTCGTTGAAGGGGGCGAGGAGCGTGGGAGGCGAAATCGAATAAATACATTTCTTGAGCGTCCCAGTCTCTTGCGCCCCGCCTTTCTTCTTTTTTAATTCCAGATACTTAAAATATTCCTCTAGATGAGGTAAACATGCTGCCGGGTGGAAGAGTGATTTTGTCTGTCTAGCCATGAAGGTTTGAGACCCTCCACCGGTCTTTGTTCTGGTATAGCCTTACAGTCAGGGGAGACGCCCAGGGACTGCCATTGATCTCGGTATATACAGTAGATTGCGCCGCAATTTTCGTGATGTGGCAAGCGTTATCATACTGTGCTCTGCTGGCACTCGAGGCATCTGTAGGGTAAGCGTACGGATCTGGTAGACTGTGTACTGACACTATTTCTCGGAGCGCTGTATCCATATTCCAAAGCACCCCAGTGGAGAAGTTTCGGTCCAACACCGGTTCTTACATTGGTGAGAAATGGTCATCTTCAGAGCGCCACCTCCCCAATGCTGCCCCGCCGAAAACAATTGGGACCTTGATATCAGCTAGAAAACCACTTTGTGCTCGACAATGTTGAAAGGAGACAAAAAAGACGCTGAATGGAGGGGGGGGGGCATGATCATCTACAATCGTATCAACCGGTGTGTGTGTGCGTGTGTGAAAGTGGCTTAAGATACTGTACGGGGGCTCCGTATAAAAAAGGTATATATATAAAAGGACTTTATGGGACTCTTGAAAAATTGTAGTGCCTTGGGGGGGGGGAGGGGATATTGGTTCAGCGGGAAGACCATGTACCATACCATATACTATATGTTTCTCTATTGTATGTGTTTTTGGTGGGTTCCGGTAGAGACTGGGGGTTCTCGGAGTAGGCGGGGGGATGGATGGGTGGGTGCTGATGATGATGGTGGGCATGGGACCAAGGGTTTTTTCGATCTAGTGTTCAGACAGAGTAACTGGTAGTGCAGTATGGGTGTGGCGGGGTGGTGGTAGATAATGCTCGAGTGGGCAATTGGGGCTGCACCTTGGGAGGATGTGTATTTGTTGTCGGAGGATTGCATTTGGGTAGCTGGGAGCCGGGAACTTGTCATGGTTGGAGCTGTGCTTGAGCATGATGGAGTAGGCCTCTGCGGGTTCAATTGTGATTGTAGAGCTAGGGGCTATTTGTAGGAAATGAGACAGAAGTGACTCGAGTGCGGTATGTTATTTTTATAGTTCGAGGTTCCCCCCAAAGTGATCTCTAGTAGAGCTTCACTGGTTTACTGTAGAATTAAGTAATAGTAATGATAGCAGTAAGAAGGTACTTTTGCTTGCCCTTTGGTACTGCGCGTTTCTAGGATTGCCTTTCTCCTCCCGGCCATTAACTTGAATAATACAACATGCGATTCGAGTGCCGGTATCAGTCCCCTTCGCCGACGCCATTCAAGCTGCTAAATACCTCTTCCGCGACTTCGCAACTCTCCTTAATGACCCGTTTGACGGCTTCCCTCTTAACACCTCCACTCCCCCCTTCCAGAGTCCTCACGCCGACGACCTTCTTTCCGCAAATCGAGACGGCGAGAACCACGTCCCCGACCGCCAATTCTTCCCTCGTGGGGTCGAAGAATATATTCTCGCCGACGTTGACCACTAGCAGGGTTATCGGCGGGGGGATTTTGTCGGCGGGGTACAGAGGCAAAGCGTTACCCCAATCATCATCAAAGACCGGGTCCTCCGCGGCCTCAGAGACCAATTTCGGCAAGAAGGTGTTGCGAAGGGCAAGATATGTCGTGAGTGTGAGAAGTGTAGCGGGATGTGATAACGGGGGTGTTAATAGTAATATCTATCCCTCCCAATCTTCGTATCAGCATATCGCATAGCAAGAGCAAAATAAAGCCAAAGCAGGCAGAAGGGAGAGCAAAACAAACGTCAACAAAAATCTTCCAATGGAACCTCTCGCCCAGAACCAACCTCTCCAGAACCCCGGTCCCAGGGACGAGCAGGCTCTCCGCAACTGTCATACCCAAGAAGGCGTCGTCGTCGCGCTGGCCGGATACTTCCACGTTGGTCTCGATCCAGCCTCTTGGCCCCCCACTTGAAATCGAGTTCTTTTCCACCTCAGCTTTCACGCCAACTACGCACTCACCACCATCGCCCCAGATCATGCGCGCCGAGCCATTGGTCGACGGGAGGATGTCAGATTCGGCGATTAACGGTCGGAATTGTGTCGGTGTGCGGGAGTCCGGGCGTATGGGTGGAGTTAGTATTAGAGAGGTGTGTAGGTATGAGAGCTCTGCAGGGGATAGTGGGGTTCCTATCTGTTGGCTTGTTTGTAGGGGTGCCATGGCGCTTGCGAATTGGGCACTAATACTGGTGGTAGTTGTTGTGGGGAGGTTTTGTTTGGTCGCGATAAAGCTCGTGGGAATTTGGATAAATAATTTTGAGCCGCAATGGGAGCGAAAATGGGCCTCGACACTCCATGGTCGCCTGGGAAACGAGCAAAAAGAGTGGGATTTTGCGGGGGCCAAGGGTTACCCGGCAGGAGGGGTAAATGGGTCCGCTTCGGCCTCGGTGCAGGGATCGCACGTCATCAGAGGTAGGCTGTTACAGCCATACTATATAAGTGTTAGCGATAAAGTTTTCGCAAGGTTAACTTAGGTTAACCGGAAAAATACTCCCTGTCGTGTTCTTTACAAGTACTCGTAGACTTACTGTATGCACGGGCCGCAATACCGCATAAACTGGTGAGGACGTTGAAATAAAAAGCGGCTGAGGTGAAACTTACGATTGCGTCAAAATAAGAGAGCCCTGAAAGGATTGGTCCTGGCTGCAAAGAGTTAGCCTATGTCGTCTTATTGCGATTTCGAGACAAAACTAGGATAAAAATCTTATTTGAACGTACTAGCGCCTGGACGGTTCTCACTAGTTTTTGCGGTACTTTATCAAATGCACGGTCTAGTAAGGAGTTATGGAAATAGTTATTCAAGGTTAACTAGCTAAATATATCCCTTCCTTGTATCTGTTAACAGTTTCGGCAAAAGGAAAAGATATTAACAGTAATTAGCATGCCTCAGTCACAAGTGACACAAGTGTAAGACTTTTAGCCAGAATAGGTATGAGCATAATATTATTTGGCTAGTTTGCTTTGAATAGCTGTTCCAATAACCTCCTACCGGACTTTGTACCCTTCCCTTGCTGAAGCTTTGACCTACTTCTAAACCCAATAGACTATCTCTGTGAAAACCTGAGATATTCCTACCCCTCCCTTGTTAGCGTGTAGGTCAGGTCACCCACTCTATTGTTTAACAGAGCCATAACCCTCATTGGAGTGGTTGAAAATCCTTTGGTCGTTGGAGTTGGACAAGACTTTCTTGGCAAAAAGCACTCCGACTACAGACCTTCACTATGATGAGGGTTGCAAAGAGTGATTCGTCATGAATTATCAACAAACTTTCCCTCCCACACACCCTTTTTTTAGATAAAGGACCGCAAGAAACGAGCTTAGGAATGTAGAAAACAACTGAAGAGTCACTGAAAAATCTCCCCCCTTCAACGGTTGCGGTATCTTCCCACCTGTTATAGCTCAGCTAGGGAACACGCACAACAAGAGTGAACAAACGAATTACCTGCTATGGCGCATGCTCAAATAGCGCACCCTAGATATTATACCATTTTCCATCAGCGATGGTTTTCTTGCGAATGGCTAATGCTTCCGCGCCGCTGATCCATCTTCCTGTGATAGGATCATCGTAAGAGTTCCCGCAGGAACAGGAATCCCTATTTTTGCAAATCGCTGAGCTTGAGCAGTTGAGCTCAGGCTTGACTTGAGTGGCGGTCTTCGAGGTAGGCATGGAGTAGCGAATTGTAGGGCGGGGTCCTTTCTTTCGTGTTCGGTGCCTTCGTGAGATTGAAGGGGAAATGGCTTAGTGGAGGGGAAACGGTGTGGGGTGGCGATCAGTCTCTTTTATAAATTTCCGATTTCATGGAAATCCAAAACGGTGGGTTGTTTCCCGCCACATGCGCCTTCCATCGGATAGTCCCAGTCGGCACCTTTCCTCTTTCTCCCTCTCCATCCTTCCCTCTTCCGCCCTAAGGGACGCTAAACTCGGAGCGCAATGTGAATCGCTTCTTGTCCACGATCTCGTATTGCTGCCGAATCCCCGGACCCTCCCAAGGGATCGCGTTCAGCCCCTACCCTCTATGCCCAGGGAGAGAAGTTTCAAATCTCATGTACTTGTAATACGGTTTCCTTGTGCTTCTGGGGTAATGATGACCTGGGGCAAGCATTGTCCCACTGTGTGTGCTGGGCTCACACCTCGCGCGCCGTGGACTTCATCCGGAGGCAGGAAAAAGGGCCCTATTGGGTATTCAGCAGAGGATAGGAGACTCCCAACGCATAAAGATTAATGCGGGAGTCGCCTGTCTGACTATCAGCCCTATTTCTGGGCGCCGTAATGTAATGGATAAGCAAGGGTGAGCTCTTCCCTTCTCCTCTTCTAATAGGATGGAGTGGTCGCATCAAGCAGTCTAGCTTCCGCGGAAAGTTCGTACCTCTCAAGCCCCCATAGCTATATCAAACCGCAGCCCCAACCTAGCAATCCAACCTACGCCCTCTCATGGAATGATCCGTATGATAGCTGCTTTCCTTTTCTCCCCGTTCTTCTTATCTTCGGAGCGGGGTTTTGGGAGCTTGGTTAAGAGGATATAGGTTGGAGCTGGTGACCCCGATTCCCGGGGGCGGCTTCAGAAGCTCACTACTCGAGTAGTTGGGGATTTCGCAAAGAAAAATTTGGGATCTTTCTGGTTGTCGTCAGGGCACCAGGTCACAGGCTATGGCTCTTGCCCCATTTAAGAGGTATGGTATCATGGCCAGAGACGGCGAACGCCGGACACCCTGTTAGCTGAGCTAATACTGTCAAATCTCGTATAATCCGCTATCTCCGCCAGACCTCTAATCTTCGTGTTCAGAGACAAAAACGTTTAAGAAGTACCGGTACTGGTGTTTTCCGCACATGGCGGAGCATATTGTAATTTACTGAGTGTGTTGGATCTCGTTAACTGGTATTTTCAATTCTGTTTAACGTGTTTTTAACTAAACCTATCGTGGGCTGGGGTAGGGACTGGCATAGGTTACGTAGAGGTCGGGCGGAGACAGTGGGCTATGGTGCTCCATTGGAGGACCCCGCATTTCTCGGACTTCCTGTTTTGTGTGTGCCAAGCATGCAGATCTTGACCAAATTTGGAATTATTGATCGAGTGATATGCTGAGATGCAAACCATGAGTGGAAGAGTTCAAAACAGGTATGATTTCTACAAGGTATCATAAATAAATACAGTGTTCACTCGTGAGAGGTGAAACCCATGAAAGTAGCCACGCTTTTCGCATCAAAATAAATTATACTTGATCATGGATGGCCCTCTTGAATACTACCGGCACTCCTACAATAATTCTGGAGCAGGTCAGGATCTGCACATTTGGCCATACAAAACAGAGGAGTCCAGAAAATGCAGGCCTCACAAGCCCCATGGGATACGAGATTTTACGTTATCCAAGGGGTAATCAATGCCGCCCAAGTTGCGAGCGCTCGTGTCTCCGCGCCAAGAATTGGCACCCTTTTCGGGACAGCTGCTACTACTCGTACAAGTATTGGCAGATAGCAAAGAAAAGGTAAATGGGTGATAATTCTTGGCTCGGTGACACAAGTAAAGCTATACTTGCAACCAGCTTCCAATCCAAATCCCTAGAGAGGTAATTGGTTGATAACCCCCTCAACCCCTCAACTCTCCGACCCCTCATCTTTATCGGTTGCTTACCTACCAGGCAGGATCACCCACTACTACGTACGAGGCTATTGAATCGTCGGCTGACTATGGATCAACTTCTTCCGGCCTTTGGGATTCCATGTCCATTTCTGAAAGTTGGACAATGTCCAAAAGGTGATGGATGTGCGCATGCCCACGATTTCATAGCTCAGCCTTGTCTCTCCGCTTCACAAATCGACTATCGGATGCGAAGCCTCGAGAATGCTAGACCTGCTGATTATAGAGAGCGATTTAAGATCAGACGGAGAAAAGATCAGCTTCAACGCCTAGGGGCTCGGAAGCTCGCAGCCCCCAGTCTAATCGAGAGGGGAATTGTGCCATCCAAGAAGGCTATTAAACATGTGCTCGGAAAGTACATAGTAGGGCCACCTAACAAAATTGCCCCCCCGGTTGCGAGGGAGAGGGCTTTTGTGGAAGATGGAGAAGGTGGTGGTGGAGAATGGCGAACAGTAAAGCCAAGGGGCATCCGAAGAAAACGAAAACTCGTCTCCCGCATGAGGCAGAAAAAGGCACAGGATCGTGCGATGGCAAGGAGTTCATGCGCAAATGTGTGTTATCTCTTTGTACTTGGATGGATTGGCTTTCCCCGCCATGCTTTATCTAACCTTGGCTTATGGTATTAACGAGTAGATAGGGTAAACCACCACCAGTGGAGGAGGATATTGGAGTTAATGAAGACACTCCAGGCATCGGTTTGCCTTCCGCTGGGGGTGCTTCCTCCGGTTATACCACTACACGAGGAAACATGGATGTTGACGAGGAGATGGAAATTTCACGACGAGTCGAGATCATTGGGGACTTTACAGTCAAATACCCCACTTCTGTGCCCTTACACCTGCAGCATAGATACTCGAATACGTCGCCGGCTACTACGAATTCGCCGCCGCCCCAAAATCAGCCACCTTACACTGATGAGGGGATAATCTATGCTCCACTGAGGGAGGTTGTGGAAGGAATTACGAAAGAGTATGTGATAAGAAGAGGCCGGGCGTCGTCCTTTTGATGATCCTGCATTATGTGTTCACTGGACTGTATTCCGTTTTTTTGGATGACAAAGTACTGGGAGGTGTTTTTGTAAGCAAAAGTTGAATGATAATAGGACGACTTCTGATTAACACATTTCGCTGTCGATCGTTTGGTATCTGCATTTTAGCCTACCGGTAGCTATAATACCCCCCCCCCCCCCGGACATCACCCAGTAAGACCAATTGAACTGCGTAGAACACAAAGGAGTAACTTGACAATATTCGAAAATCCTACCAACCCTCCGAGGAGCTCGACCCAAACTATGAAATATATTAAGGTCCTCTAGTAAAACAGTGGTGCGACCCTCCCTCTTATTTTCAAATAGATCTATCTCTACGAGTACATATAGTTCCGCTGACACTCAGAGACAGTATGCTCTCTCTTAAATCAAGAGAAGGGTAGGAAATTGAAAAAAGAAGGTTATCGTCTAACCCATTCCAACTCTACGTCATGCCTAATCATAACCGTCAAATAACTTTTACTATTACTAATGGCATACTTCCCTCTATTATCTGCCATACCCTGCGTCTCACCTTCCTGCCTCTTGATCCTAACCGAACAGTCACGAAACAATACTGCCAAAACCGCTGCAATTTCTACCAATGCAAAGTTCTTCCCAACACAGGCTCTCCAGCCGTCCGAGAAGGGGACAAAAGCTCCCTTCACTAGTGTTCTCAAGTAGCAATATGGGGCGCTTTGGGTTCCTACCCGCGGCGTTTCCGGCGGTGTTATCGGAGTTTTAACTCTGGTTTTCGGATCGGTACGCACCCACCCTTCTGAGGAGGAGGAGGAGCGGAGATCCCATTTTTGTGGGTCGAACCCTTCGACTATGTCTCCCCATAGAGAAGGATTGTAATGCAGTGCTGTTGTGGTTATATAGGCTGATTCTCCTGGAGGTATGATGCATTGCTTGCCCTTCCAGTTTACTGGCTGGTACTTTCCAGCTGTCCACTTGGGGATGAGCATGTGGGGTGCATTCAAGCGGAGGGTTTCATGCTTTCGATGGTCAGTATTCTTTTTTCAAATCTGTCAACATACGGCAGTCTCAGCAAACTCACTATGACACAGAGCACACCAGCCATTTTCGGGTAAACCTTTCCATACTCCCATTTCGAGGGATCTTCATCTTCATCTTTCAGTGCTTCCTGTAAATCTGTGTAGAGCCAATCCTGCACATCCGGATTTAGCGCCAGGTGCATAATGGCATAATGTAATGTTCCCGTGGTAGTTTCCAATCCCGCCACGGCGAATATAAAGGCGTTCCCGACAACCTCTGCGTCAGCCAATCCCGTCCCTTTTCCTGGCCCACCCCCGGCGGGTGCTTCGGCCAGTGCCCTCAGCAGGTTCCCCCCGTCGGATGCCCCAGATTTCCCGCCATTCTGGGTCAATTCCTTCAAGTATATGCGTAGCTCATCATGCGACCGGCCAATCTTTTTCAGCGGCTCTGGGCCATTTCCCAAGAGCCACTTTGGTGTGATAGCCAAAGGGATGATGTTATCCAACACATGGTTCACCGTGCTTCTATACGACATCTTATGTCCTGGTGGGATGTTCCTCTAGCTGAAATGCTCTGCCGTACCCTCATAATCGAAGGGCAAGGCTATTCCGAAATTGCTAAGGGATAGCACGTTCATTGAAATTGTGCGGAGATCTCGACTAATCTTCACGTAAGCACCCTGGCGGCCCCAGACGTTGACGGCGGCCTATGCCTGTTTGACTCCCTCATCCCACACAACCTTGTTCACGGCTTCGTTGAACGGGGGACGAGTGTACTGATTATGCCGGCGCCATCCCGCCCCCTCCAGCTAAGTTATGCGTGTTAGCCAGTGAACCCTATCAGAAACAGAAAAAGCCACCCATACTGTCAACACGTTATCCCCATAAAATCTAACATATTCTAATCCCAAAATCAGTTACCTTATTTCCCCACTCATTTAGAAGAGGGATCAATAACTCACCATAAACCTTGGCAGCCTTTGGAAAGTCGCTCCTCCGTTCATACATCTGTCTCGCAACCTCCACACTCCCCACGTAAATCGTCACCCCCCCGGGGCTCACGGCGCATATGACGTCCCCATATTTCTCAAAGAGCTCAAACTTCGTATGATGGCACCAGCCCCGCCAGAAAATCTTGAGGTACGTCCACTTAGGCAAGTACTGCCAAAGCCCACGGTTGAAGCTGCAGGTTAAAACATGGAAGAGGTTCATTTCGTGCCATGGAAGGATGATATAAGGTAGGCCGGACCTTCGGACCTCCCAGATGTTATATAGAAGGTGAATGATAGAGTTGATAGTGTAGGCAGTAATGGCGACCCCAAAGCAGACGACCGATATCAGTAGAATGCCCATTGCGGTCTTTCCTTGATATTATTTTCTCGACTCATTTTTCTACACGGGGGGAGCTGAGTTCTATGCTATATAACCCTGCTGACAAGACAGATAGAAGGAGAAAGGAGGGCTTGAAGACAGCTTCATTACGGTATATAATAGGTAGTTGACGATAGTGGGACTACCGGTACCGTAAATCTAAGGTATCACTGCAGTTGGCTTCCGGAAGTACCGACACCTGTTGGTATCCATAGGGTCCCGGAATATCGATTGGTTACACCTATACCTCCGCTCCCCAATACCGGGACATCGAACCCCCCCCCCCCTCTCCCTCCATCTATGTGGGGGCTATGCAATTCCATTGCTACGGTATGGGTTCTCTGGAATGATGGCTAATAGGTCACACAGGATAATTCATAAGGATATTACCGGTACGTTCCTATAGCGTACCGCCCAATCACCAATGAAGAATCACCAGACCAAACCATACCTTCTCAATACACAAGTCCCCGGCACGAAGAACCTGAACACTTTTGTCTGTATTTAGTACGGACGTTCAGATACTGGCAGATAATTTGCCACACAGACCCCCGATTCCCGAACTCAGGTTCCCCACGCCGAGAACCTGCACCCATACCCGTGCAGGGAAAGCCACCCGGAGCGCAATCCGTTCCTTCCCCCCCCATTGCCTAACCCATTCCACAATCTGTTAGAAAGCAAGCCACTTTGAGCGTAGCAGAGGGGTGCTAGCATACGACTGATATTCCTCCTACAGTATAGTACCCGTAGAACGCTACCCCCACACCGTATAATCCGGGAGGAACAGAATACGCAAGCAAGCAAGCTCTGAAGAAGGGTTGCAAGCCCCCGGGAGAAACCGAGCTGCCTAAAGTGGTGAAATTCCGTGCCTTCGTATCGATTGTGCCAAATTTTTATTACCCCTTAGAGCAGACTCTCTCCTCAAGCCACGCCCCCTAGCCCTTAAGTTACTAGCGCATCTCGGCTCTCCCTAGATTAGGCGAATGGGCTACTTTTGGTGCTTACAGGACTAGTACCCATATGTGCCTAGATTCACTTGCTGATCCGTTTTCCACATTACTTGAGTACTTGAGTGCGATCCCATGACTTGTGTTGAAGACCGGCGCTCGGAATTTTTGATCGTGTCGTACCGTATTTACATAGGCACATGCAGTATAAATCCCCACTCTCTCATCCACCCTTATCCATGTATTATTTTTTCTTTCCTTTCCCGGTTTCCATCGTAGGCCCGTCGCGGGTCCACCGGTTGGAGGTATAATATGTAGAAGGGTTAGGCATAAAAAAGTACGGGGTGGGGGGTGTTGATGTTGATTTTGGCCAAAATTGGTGTTATGCTGCGATTAGCTTGTCTGGAAAGTGAAATCTTCTGCTTAACGGGAGCCCAGAACGTTTGGTGTTTTTTTTTTTGGTTTCTTTTTTTTTTTTTTTGATTTGGCATATTGAACTAGAAGCCAGTACCTCATCCATCGATTGTGTCCCTTCAGAGCTAACCAAGGCAAGAGGAATCAGAGTCAGAGATCCCATCAAAATCGTGTTTTTCAGGTGCGCCATCACTACTACTGACATTTCAACGACGCACTACCGGTATTGACCCTTGAGACATTCTTCTACCAGCAGAGTCACTACACCGGGCTTAGTAACCATTCCTCAGATACCAAGGCGTTTTGTTGGCCCAACTTAACGCCGGCGTCTAAAATCTACCCTCATAACGCCGGATGGGTACCGCCGTACCTAAAGTATGATACCGATAATAGCTGAGTAGCGAATATATTGAATTCATACAACAACCAAAATCCAAGAATAAGCCAACCAGTCGCAACAACAACAACAGCAACAAAAGTTTCTTTGGGGGGAACTCCGCCATCGAGCTGGCGAGAGTCGATCCCTTTCTTTTCCTTTCTTTTCTTCCCCCCCCTCTCTCCTTGATAAAGCGAGCGTTAGTTCTAAACTATAAGAGGGGCATTTTGAAAAGAAAAGTGCTGTACATAAATTTATTATGACGCCAGGCGAGGGGAAATGAACAGGGGGATCGGCCCCCGGTGTCCGGTGCTCACCGGAAATTTTTCAAGCAACAGGCAGCACAGAAACTCTCCTCGCCTTGTCACTGATGGCTAGCGTGGGGTTCTCTTTTGTTGGTGATTACTGAACTATTATAGAGAATATGTTGGTCTAACTATGTCACGAGTGCGATACCGGTAGTGCAAGGGCATTCTTAGGAATGGCAGCTGGGAGCATTTGTGCTTGTACTTGTACTAGTAGAGGAGCTCTATCATGCAAGGCACAGAGGTGATGTATTCATAAAAGACAGTAACTACTTCGTGGGTTAATCTGGATTAAATCTTTATTAACTTTCCAGAGCGTACTTCTACTAACACTGGTAGTGTAACAATTGTTGAAATCTACTAACATGTCCAGTGGGCCGATCTCATACTGTGTTGGGAAAATGCGAATTCTTCCCAGGAGCCCCTGACTTACCTCTTGAGATCTACTACTGGTATCTCTAACAGCCTTACGATCCAAATAACGCTGGAGCGGTCCAATAAACGCAGCCAAGGTATCGTGACCTAAGCCCCTCGGAACCACTGGGAACCCTCATTTACAATAAAGTTAACCAAGCGAACGCCCCGGCTATACCATCCTATAGCAAATTATCATCAAAATATGGCTCTCGGGAGCAACTCTCTCGCTCCGTCCATCGACCCATACTTCACTTCACTGTTTTAACACCATTTCGAGTTTACTGTATTGTCCCGATACCCTCTCCTACTACTAATATTGTGCGCCTAAGATGGCAGGCTGTTGCTATTCTGAACTACGGTACTGGTCAATTACCCTCTTGGCAGGACAGGTTTGACAGCTTTGGTACGGCGGCATCGCTCTAGAATGAGGTACTGCACAGTAACCTGCGATAATCCAAGAATTATAATTGCCTCCCGTAGAGTATTTTCAAGGAAAACAGTTTGTTAGTTCTGTCGTACCGGTATTGTACTAGGGGACTCAATTTACTTTGTATTACTATGCTACCCAAAAAAAGGTGACTACTGTCGAAGCCCGAACAATTGGGCCACGTGTCAATTTATTGTGTCGGGAATTCCCTCTGGAATACCGAAAAACACAGCACGGAGGGGCTGCTCGGCCTCTTTTGGAAAGGAATAAAAGAATTACTATAAAAGCACCAAACCTTACCTGAGGAGGCAACTCCAAGGCCATAGCAAGTTTGTACGGTAGCAGTTCCTCCCAATCCCCATCGATATTGCTTCCGAGAATCCCTATCACCCAGCGAATAGGCCGAGTCAAAATACTAGTATATATAGAGGGCAGAAGGGACACTACTCAAACACTAGTAAATTAGAATCACAGGTAACTTAAATCTTCTATCCGCGTGGCTGGCCACTCGGGGTTGAGCCTTCTATCCACAGCGTGCTGCTCGTCCCGGGCAAGAAGTGCTCGAGTACTCGAGTACATACAGTGCCCGAACACAGAAGGGGGAGGTGAATACCATGTTGAGGGAAAGCGAAATATTACCGAAATATCCCTATCAGTAGTGGTAGTGGCCAGGGGTAGGCCCGTGGCCGAATGTAGAATATTACCCTACTGTACTCTATCGTATCATAAGAAATTTATTGTGTCGACTTCAATTTGTGGCGGGCCTAGTCGGGTCCCAGCCCTACGACCCATGCAGAAGCATGCAGGCAAAGTTACAACCACCTTAAGCTTGGGCTTCGGCTGTTAACAACACCATTGTTCCTGCCCACTTTAACCAAACTTCCCCTCCAAAACACCAAACTCAATCACAATGAGCAGGTTCGGTGTCCTGGTAGTCGGGCCAGCAGGTTGTGGCAAGGTACAGTGCCAAATCTCTCAACCACTATAGATATCCTAACGAGGGATATAGTCAACTTTCTGCGCCGCTTTGATCTCCCATATTGCAAACACCAAGCGATCATGTACGTATCCTTCTGCGCCGCTCTGCTCTCGGGTTCTTAAGGAACTAATGTGAGAAGGTTTGTATGTGAACCTTGACCCTGCCGCTAGCGACTTTGAATACGAGCCTGCCGTCGACATCAAGGACCTAATCACGCTCGAGGATGCAATGGAAGAAATGGGACTCGGTCCCAATGGTGGATTGATAGCTTGCTTCGAGTTTGTTCAAGCCACATCCCCCTGGCTTACTCGTTTTCATCCGCTGACTTCCTTCCGCCTTTCAGATTCCTGATGGAGAATCTCGACTGGCTAGACCACTCGCTCGATGACGTTGGTGAAGATACACTGGTGATTTTCGACTGTCCCGGTCAGATAGAACTCTACACTCATGTGCCAATCCTCCCGAACTTGGCAAAACACCTCACGGGCCACCTGCAATTTTCTCTCGCTGCTTCGTATCTTCTTGAATCTACTTTTGTCATTGACAAGTCCAAGTTCTTTGCCGGCACGCTGAGTGCTATGAGTGCTATGATCATGCTAGAGATTCCGCATATCAATATAATGAGTAAGATAGATCTAGTCAAAGGACAGCTCAGCAAGAGGGAGCTCAAGAGGTTTCTGGACCCGGACCCAGGGATCATCCTTAGTGATGTGCATAAGGAGACAAATCCGAAGTTTCACAGGCTCAATGAATGTTAGTAGATCCTCCTAAATCCTCCCATTTCAATTCAATCCTTCAAAATTTGTTCTGACTAAGAATGGCACAATAGGTGTTGTTGGCCTGATCGACGACTTCTCAATGGTTCAATTCCTTCAACTCGAGAGTCAGAACGAGGACAGCGTCCAGGGAATATTGAGCTACATCGATGACTGTGTTGGCTGGTCTGAGGTGCAGGAACCACAGATCAGGGACGAACCCGATCTGGATTACGAAGAGCCAATTGAAGATTAATCCCTCCCCCCCCCCTTGCTCTATAATGATCTGGGGAGGGGGCTTCTGTTAAAATTTTCTGATGGGAGGTTCATAAAGTGTTAATCGCATGGCGCTTTGATTTAACCTGGTTCATGTTGTGGGGTTAATGGCGGCGTTTTGATGGACGGATGGGTGGAGGATATCCCACTGCAGGAGCTATTATAGATGCCAGTAATTAATGAGACTACTAAGGCGCCTTGAAGGCGATTCGGATGAAGAGATACGTCTTCTTCTATGTTCCCATGGCATCCCGGCTCCTCCCGCCATCCTGCCCATGATCTTGGCAATTTTACCGATAGTCTACCGTAACCTCCACTGCTGAGCCACTGCACTTCAGCAAAAGGGTTCATACTGTACGAGTAGATTACCGTAGATCACCCATTGTGTTACCCGGCCTCGGGCAACCAATAACAAAGATTATTCACCAATCCCCCCACCAACCCCATTGCCTCATCTGATTTGATCTTCCCCATCCTTTCCACCCCATAGCCATCAAGTAAAACAACAATCTCCACTCACTCACTCACTCACTCACTCACTCACCGACCCCAAACAAGCTCATCCAAGATGGTTATGCCAGTACGTCACACACACACATACCTTCCCCCCCTCCGCTTCCCCCCCTCCTGCCCAACAGTACCCTTTGGTCCCGTTTCGAGAGAGAGATCAATTGCTAACCAAATCCCCCCCCCTTAAAAAAACAGAAGCAGGAACAAAGCGGTATATATCTCATGACCATTCTTCACGCGTATCCCCTCGAAACGGTTATATATAAACAGTGACTGAGAAGAAATTGGGGGGGGGGGGATCCGCAGCGCACACTATTTCCCAGAGGATCAGAATGTTGAAAAAGATTCCTCCGGAATTGATCCCTTTGGGAATCGTTATTGGGTGAGCCCTTCCTTCCTTCCACCGCCGCCACCTTGATGGTGATGGGTCTGTACTATATATATAAAACTAACTTTCGGGGTATGTTAGTGCTGGTGTCGGAAGTATGCAATTATCCCAACTCTATGGAAGGAAGGAAGGGGAAACGGGAAGCTGACATTGGGGGGATTGAATGAATGAATCTGTTGCTAACGCTTTTATATCGCAAAGTGGCGGTACTCTCCATGGGAAGGAAATTATACACCGACAAGCAACTAAGGCTTTCTCGCTCTCCCAGACCTGAGCATCATTAGAGTTTGTCGTTTTTACGGGGGGTGGTGGTGGTTGTGAATAAGTTATATATCATATATAAAAAATTGGGGGGAGAGTTGAGGGGAAAAAACGTGATATCGTGTTGGGGGGAAGAGGGGGGGGGCGCAGTTTTGGTCGTTTTCACTTTTTTTCGATTTTGATAATTACGGCCATCACAACTACGGTAGTTAGGGATATATCCTCTTTTCTTTTTCTTTTAATAATGCGATGAAAACAAGAAAAGAAGAAAACCAGAAGAAAAAAAACTCCCAATGTAAAAGAAAAGAGGAAAAGGCCCATGTCAATCATCCAAGGCAGCCTACCTACCTACCCATCATACCTAGTTGCTGCCAGAGGTTTTTTGCCCACCGTGGATAACATATTATAATAAGTGAAAGGGTCAACGATTATAATATCATACTATCACCATTCATCACTCTGGCTTAGGCCCCGCAACATCCAACCCCTCAAGACCCTGCATAGGATCGACCCCTTCCTTCGCCATAGCCTCCGCCTTTGCCTTCTCAGCAGCAGCCCTATCCTCTTCACTAACTTCATGTTTTGCCAACCACGATTCCTATATTTCCCCCCCAACCAACCACCCACCACCGCACGGTTGCCGTTAGCCCCCCCATATCCCCCCACCCCCATCCACTAGTCCCACGAGAAAGTAGGGAAGAAAGAAAGAAAAGGAAAAAAACCCACCTGAGCCCAAACAGCAACCTTACTCCCAAGCACTGTCCCCTCCTTCTGCGGCTTGGCCTGCATAACATTGAGCACTCGACCCGCTAACACGGCCTGGTCCATGTTATCGATGGCGGCGAGCGCGTCGATCGCCTCCTCGAACTCGACGTAGCCGAAGCCCCGGTGCGCCGTGTTGGGCTGGCGGTCGTCGCGCGGGAGCTGCACCTCCAGGATGTCGCCGAAGGGGAGGAAGGCGCTGTGGAGGACGTCCTTTGTCACGGCTTGGTCTAGGCCGCCTGTTGGGGGAGGTTGTTGGTTAGTTGGTTTGTTGTGTTGGTTTGGCTAGTGGGGGGAGGGAGGGAGGGAGGGTTTCGGCTTTTTACCGACAAAGATTGTGGCCTTTAGGCGGGTTGTTTCGGACATTTGGGTTCGTGGTGTGGTAGGTAGGTATGTAGGTATTGGGAGAGGTATGATGTATCCTGGTGGAAAGGATTTGGGGATATGGGTGAATGGGTGGTTGGGTGGTTGGAAGCTCTGTTGTTGTGCTTTACGGATAATGAGGAAGCAGGAATGTAGGACGGAAGCTCAATATCTTATCTGTCTTTCTGTCTATCTCTCGATCTATCTATGAAACCCCATGCCCTAAACCCCCCTCACTCAATTAAAATACCGGTAGGATAGCGAAAGTGAATGATCGAACTTTACCATGATAATGAAGCCCAATTCCTCTATCGATCAAGTCCGGAGGGTCATCAAAATACTGGTATCATAGCTCCACATCACCCAACACCCAACCTACCGGTACAGTACTCGAGTCCACCAATCCCATATAACCACCATGCTGAGCCTCATCCTTGGCACTTTCTCCGACCCAAACAACCTCTCATCACACCCCAACTCCCGGGTCAACTTACTCCACAAATCTTCTTTCTCACAGCTGAGCTCCCTCTCCCTCTCCCCCCCCCTTCCCCCTTCTCTTTAAGCTATGCCCAGGGCAGTCAAAGGTACCTTACTACAAATACCCACCCACCCCACTCTACGGTTCACGGCTAACTAAGAACCCACCCACCAGGCGTCCTGATCGAATGCGATCCCTCCATCAAAGCCATAATTCTCAAGATCGACAAGGATTCCGGTCACGGGTACATTGTCGAGGACCTCGATGACGAGACGCTGGTGGTGAAGGAGCCGAAGCTGGTAGAGCTGAAGTTGCGGCTAGAGAAGATTCTAGAGAAGACGCAGATGCTGGAGAAGGATGAGGAGAGCGATCCTGAGAATCCAGGCTAGGAGCTTGAGAGGATGTTAGGATTGCTGAGGGAGTTGGCAAGTGAGGAGGAAGGGGAGAAGAGTTCAAAAACTGCTTCTGGAGAGCAGCGGTCTGGTCTGGTCTAGATTGAGGTGGACAACAACATAATATAATTCCGGTCCTTTCCTTTTTTTCTCAATAGAAAAAAAAAATAGAACTAAATGGCCGTGAAGTCCTTCCCGACTCCATTTTGTCCCAACTAACTAACGCTGTCGTTGCCGAAGGGACTGGCGATTTACATGTTTCTTTCTTCTTTCCCCCTTTAAAAACTCCGGTTTAAACATCCAATGAAAGAAGCCGTCGAATATATATAGGAAAAAAGTCTTCTGATGCGCAAGCAGAAATGACAAGACATGAGATATCTTACGAGAAAGAAAAGTGAAGCGGGTAAATAATACTTTGTTGAGTTGTTGAGAGAAAAAAATAAAGGGATGAAGAAATGGGGCATCAGGATCTGAGAATGTATAAACTAGGACGAGGAATGCAATGGAAATGTGAACCAAAAAGAAGAGGGGAGTAATAGATTCGGGGTAAAACAGAGAAAGTGAAAATGAAAAACACCAGCCAATTGCATTACCGTAACTCGTTATACGTGACTCATTACCTATCAACCATGAATCCCTTTAAATTCCCAACAATTTCACCAACCTCGAATACCAACCTCCTAATAACTTTTGCTTCCCAGGCTTTTCTCCCAAGTTCTCCCACTTCTTTCTTCACAAAAACCACTTTCCCCCGTTCTTTCGCCTCAACCGCTTCTTCACCAATGCTCCCATTAGGCACATTCACGACATATATAGTCATGTCCGGTCCGATGCACCCCCGCCACACAGTTGCACACCACTGCCAATGTTGGAGCGCCGAAAGGCCGCCGGGTGAGAGCCTCGCAGAAGCAGAATCGCTTCTAGAAACCATATACCGATTCACCAAAACCATCCGTTGAGCCGCGCTGTTGCTATTCATCACTGCATTCTTGATCTGGACACACCTCCTTGTCCACGAAGCAACATGTTCCAGGTATTCCGCAACCCCGAGGTCACCTTCGGTGTCTTTAAGGGCACTTGCTGAATCGAGATCGTTACCGTCACCCGCGGGCATCAATAGCCCATCGCTTATTTCGGTACTCTCCTCCAACCTGTGGGGCCGCTCTGAGAAGGAAAAATCCGGTTCATCAACGACTTCAACAGGGTCAGAGTTGGATAGCAGCTTTACGACTGCGTGGAAAAGCTCCGATACTGCTTCAATGTCGTCGCCTTCGATTGCAATGACCGGCAGTCGAGGGAAGTGCGGACCGGTTGGAAGGGGTTTGCATATGCAATTGAAAGCACTGATTTTCTGCATTGGAGATATCGGTTTGGGGATATGGGGCTCTGATAATTCTGGTGAAAAGCTGGAAATCTGGTGTGGGCCGCTGGCTAGGTTTCCATCAGCATCTAGACCGGGCATACTTTGCTCAAAGCCATTCTGCTCAAGGAAGGGGTCGATGTTGGGATTGTGTGGCTGCGAGGAGAAATGGCCTGGGTATAGGTTGTGCTGTAGCGGGGATGTCGCTAGCACATCTGTTGTAGGGGATCCTCCATTCATCTTCTGACGCTTGGTAGATGCTTGGAGTTCTGTAACCACGGCACTTTCGTCACCTTGATGTCCTAGCCGAAGCAGCGCTTCAATCCCCGCTTGTTCGCCTACTGGGCCGGCCGGGCTTCCTGTACTACCTCTGGGGGCATCGTCCTCTGTGCCAGCTCGCCGTCTTTTCGGTGGAGGAGCTGAAGTTAGGGTTCGTGCACTATGGGGTAGCTGGGCTGGCCCAGGTGTCTTAGGCACAGCTGACCCTGGGGTTGCAGGTGTTTGGGGTGTCGAAAGGCTTCCAGTACGACCACCGCATGTTGAGCATATGGCAGTCTCTAGAGGTGGTGAGATAGCGCCCCCGGAGGCACCAGAAGCACCAACACTCGATCCCGCAGCCGCGGCCGCGGCCGCAGCGGCATTTTTCTTGCCATTCCTGCGAGGCTGGTATCGGTATTCTGGATATCTCGCGAGGTGCTTCTTTTTCTCTTCCTATGGTATTATTAGTTGAGAGTAAACAAGGAAATGGAGACCAATGGTTGACATACATCAGCGTGCCTTTGCCAAAGATTCTTTGCCTCCTGCGAACTTTCTCTCCACATCTCACCAATTATCTTGGATATTTCCGGATTAGGCTTACCAGGATGCTTTGCAACAACGGCAGCCTGGTTATGTTGACGAAAAAGAATGAAGGCTGGAATTTCAGTTAGCTCGATATCTAACGACACATAGGGAATTGGAGATTTCTTTATAAAAAAAGCGGTTTTTACCATTTCTCGGTCGCGGAATTCTTGCAGGTTGCTGGCAAAGGCATATATTAGACGGTGAGACGACTGAGAGAGCTAGGTCGGAAGTGCCAGGGGTACTAGGCATTCCGTTTTCTTCCTCCACAGTACTTCCTGATGGTATCTTGATAGGTGCAGCATGTGGCACAATTTGTTGTGGTAGATCCTGTGTGACAGTGGAGGGAGGTGGGGGAGTTGACGATACCGGTACTTTCTCTGGCACCTGTGGCTGCAGTGAATGAGTATCATTAACAGCATGCTGTATTTGTGGGTGTCCCTGATGGTGATTCTGCTCTTCCGCAGCATCTGCCTGTTCCAGAGCGGCAGCGGCCCGGGCTTGGTGGGCGTCGGCGTGCTGTTGAGCGACCACCATGGCATTAACATCCACCTGTGAAGTTGAACCGGCAGCCATAAGTGAAGAATCAGTATTATCGATAAAACCTCGTGGATCCGGAAGGTCCCCTTCGAGCAAACCCCTCAAACCACCCGCTTCTTCGTCGACATTTGGAGCTTCAACTACTGTCTCTGCCATGATTCCTCCCTTCCGCCTTCCAAGCTCCCCCCGAAGGAAGTGACAGCAAATTAAGCTCCGGAGCTCCAACCAGCTATCTACGACAGAGCTATACTGCCCCAGGCAAAAACTTACAGCTAAGGAGGACAAGATTGGTCTCGAGGTCTGTTCTTTTATCGTCGTTCTTTGTCAATCGCGGCAAGCTTCGTTTCGCGTTTAAAGCGTAAGCTAATCCAGTAGTACTTGTACCGTACCGTATTTCGCAAAAACAGCCTCCTCGGTAGCCTCTTCCGCGAATGCTGCCGGCCGTCGATAGGCTTTTCTCAGGGGGGGGGGGGGTTATTTTCCCTTTTCTAGAAATAAAATAAAATGAAGAATAATAAAAATAATAAAAAAATAATTAAAAGCTGTTCCCGTTAGTTGGTTGTACTCGCAGACAGGGCAGTGAAATTCGTTCGTTTCCCACAAAATCTGTACAGCAAGATAGAAACGGGAGGCTCCGCGGGAAAAATCCCCCAAAGAGAAAAAAGAAGGTTAAGAGAAAACGGGGAAGGTATTAAAAAAAAAAAAAAAAAAAGGAGCTGCGCGCACAGCGGCCCGCAAATCTCGTTTGAAGAGGAGCAAAAAAAAAAAAAAGAAAAAGAAAAAGAAAAAGAAAAAGAAAAGAGGCTACACACACGCCTCGCTCTTCCTTTGGCTTATTTTAACCTTCTGGTCACCAATGAATTGGTTTGTTATGTTTTCTGCAGGGAATCCTTTTGTTTGCTTCGAAGGTTGAAGAGAAGAATGGATTGTATGAGGGACAAGAGGAAGGCACACAGCGATTGTTCGGGCCCGCTGAGGGGGGGAAAAGACGAAGGGGGTGAGGAACAGCCCGCGGCTGAGCGTGCAGCGAGAAACTTTCGCGAGTCGCCTTTTTCGGCTTACTTAAGACCCACCACAAACTAAGAGCCTTGGCGTGCTATCACAGCACGATCAAGCACTCGTGCCGTAGTCTTGAAGCGTTCTTAAAAAACTGCTGCTCCTGTATGATACGGTGCTGTATTTGAGCACATACCACCTAGATCCAAGCAAAAGGGTTAAATTTTTGCGATATGCAATAGCAGTCCTTTTCAAAACCGTTTGAGCATTGCGAGTGGCGGATCCCTCCACGCCAACCCCGGCGTCTCTTTGCATGCCATGCCCCTCGAGCAAAACAGCGAGTAGAAACAAGAAGAGTAGCGACAGACGAAAGCCTAGACAAATGTGAACCAGAGCTCTCCCGGCGAGTGCTCTAGCCAGGCAGTTGATCGGAGATTTGGCTAACAATTGGAGAAGTCACCATAGCTCACAGCCGAACATCGCCGCTGTCGGGAACCCGTCCCCGAGGCAGGGCGAGATGGAATTGATTCCAAACACACCCGCAGGGGGCGGTGTCGGTGCTCTTTGCTCGAGTAGAGGTGATTCGACGCTTTCTAGGAACGAGCAGCTAGGGCCACTACCACTCGGTCCGCATACTGACAGACAGACGCGCGGCACAAACTGAGTATCTCTTCGAAGATTGAATCTCCGTCTCAGTTTGACTGGTACGGTAGTAGGGATAACGATCCAACCAGATATCCTGCTGCCAATGAGGCCCCGCCAGTGAAATAGCACCGCTTCACTATCCAGTTGGAGTTTCCCATGATCAATTACCAGGGACCCGTCCGTCGCGATCTCATGTCGCTCACTGGCAAGCAGCAAGCAGCATCTGGTGAACCTGAAAGCCGCTATGATCCCCAGGCAGGCGGGCGGCCAACTCAAGCCACTTCGGCAGAGTTCGGTTCTTCTCATCTTATCTGACCGTGCTGATGCCGATTAACGCAGGATGTACTACCGTAGTACAGTAGATAGAAAAACTACCTAGGAATTCCGCTCTACAACTGAAAATGGGGGGGATTCTGCCTGGCTCACCACCCTTCGACGCGAGGTATCATAATTCTTGTTGATTCATTCATTTTTTTCTCTCTTTGTATTCAGATGTTTAATGATGGTTACGGAGGGCGGGGCGGGGCGGGGGTGGTGGTGAATTTTTCTCACCCTTGTTCACACCATGAGCAAGCAAGCAACTCACCAATCATAAAAAAAACCAAAACCTCGAATTACCGGCATTTGTCTTGGAAATTTAAAATTCTAGTTGTGGATTTTTCTGCTGTGGCTTGGGTTGTGGGAAGGAATTTCAACGGTGTGAACAGGGGTGATGATGAACTCACGTTTCTCGTCCTCTCACACTGCAGTTTATCGCAGAAAGTTCGTTCTATCATATCATAGTATGATATCCATTTTCAAGTAGGTGGCAGGATAGCTAGAGGGGGCATGGGGCGAGTGCCATATATAGTCTAGTCAGGGTTCAGCCACAGTGTTCTGGAAGCAGAGCATGCCCTGGCCACTAGAGAGGGAGAGGAAGGAAGAGGATCGTGAACTTGGCGTAAAGCTCATAAAGCTAAATATTTTGAGAACTAAACCGTCTGGTTACGAGAGCACCCTCAAGGTTTCCTGCTGACAGCTGAATTGCAGTGGACAGTGGCTGGTGGTGACATGCTGTCGTGGTTTACCAATCCCACCATAACTCGTCGGTTACCCCAAGCGAACTTGCAGATTAGGAAGGACTTTTCATATCATACTAAATTATACCCCACATTGGAAGACTACTGGTGGAAGCATAGCCAAATTAGTTATCAATTGCTCGAGTACTCGAGTACAAGTCAAGACAAACACATTGCATCGGGTGCAAGCTTTAGTCCCATTTTCCAATTGCTGAAGAGGTCCCCGACACCTGCTTGTACGAATGTTGGCAATTGCTTGTCCCCTGTTTGACCCCGTAAATATCGTGTCAGTATTTGCACAATAATGTCTGTGCCTTGGAAACTACTCTCTTCACAAACTTAATGCCTCAGCACCACCGCTATGGATAAGATGTTTCCCCAGAACAGTTACCTCTATGCACCTGGCGCCTATTATATTGCTCTCTACTTGAGTAAATTACCGGTGCCACTCACGCCGTCTTCAAGGCAAGATACGAGGAACTGCAGAGGGTCTAGTCGGTACCCCTCCACCTCTCCGAATTGCTCAACCAGTCAATCCAAACTCCCCTCCTACTGCAGCAATGCCATATCACTGAAACCCTATAGTACTTTCCTCCCATTTTGGCCCCAGGGTATGCATGACGAGTAGCAAGGTAGGTATGATATGATACCGGTAATGGCGAGAAGGTGTAGGTGCCAAGGTTGGGCAGGGCATCAGCGAACAGGAAATGATCGACGAGGCGTCCTTGTGGAGCGACACCCTTGCTGCTAGGGAGGATCCGAACATACCCAAGATGATGGTGCACCCAGGGGCTCCGTGTGTGGGGGGGTGATAGAGCAGCTGAAAGCTTTTTATGGCCGATTACTCAAGTTGTCGCAACGATTCCGGTGTATCGTGGTACATACTAGTAACTGCAGCCAGCACGGTACTCCTCGGCATTGCTGGATAGGTGAGAGAATATTCCATGGCTCATGGCAATGAGATCTTCAAACTGTGCCACGCCGGTCTCTTGCTGGCGGCCCTAGTCTGCAAGCTTACTCGAGGTCCTCCCAGTAGCCGAGAAATCTAGTCGGGGGCAAAGAATATGCTACCAAGGAGTTACATGTAAGACTAACAAAGCTCAAAGCCGTCGAAAATCAGTATATATCTTTTAGAGGGAAATTTAAGATTTTGAGAAAGCTTACTCCATTTCTCATTAAATCTCCTCCCTAAGGAAATCGAGCAATCAGATCACATTACACATGTCGCAATGGTTAATGCTCTTACTGACGACGGTCACTGCGGGTGACGCCTGGCTATATATACACCTTCGAATAAAGAAACACTCACTCTTTCCGAACAAGTAGAAGCTCCGTTCTTTTTCGGTGTACCGTAAGGCTACTTTGGATGGCTGGGATTCTTCGACAAAGGACTGTAAACCCGATTGAGCCGGTTATATTGTCATATCACGTTTGTGGTGAGAAGTAAAAGACAACTCTCTTGTTTCTGAGGAAGGGGCACCACACTCATAGCGAGCGCTAGCCCTTGTATGATATGGCTTTCCAAAACCTCCCTCTATACGGTTTCCTTTGGCCAATTCATCACCGCCATTTCCTTTAACCACCTCATTCTCTACGAGCAAGGAGCACCTCCTTGTTCAAATTTCTTCTTTCAAACCCTTCAGAAGTGGTCATCTCTCATGACTCTTTGCCTCCCTCTCGGCATCTCGGAGCTACACATTATATAGTGCATGGGGATGGAAAACTGAAGGATGGAGCCAGAAGTCTGTCCAAGACATTTTCGGCTCGGGGGAAAGATCAAGTTGGCAGGAGTTACCCACTCTGCTACCTTAGTGCACACCGGACACAGGAAACGGATTGATTCTTCCTTCAAAGGTTATTCTGATGTATGTGTTTAACTGAAGACCACCAGCTCGCACACCTTTACGGTGAACTAATCTCATCTGAAGTGACCCACCCCCCAGCCCACTACTCCCCCCCCCTCCACCAACTTTCCCACGGCAAGCACTATCCGCACTTTTAACTACTCAGAAAAGTTCGTCAAGATTGTTGACATTTTTTCACTGCACACATTGTTCACCCAGAGAGAGAGAGAGGTGTGTATTCATGAACGGTCACTCGGATATTCGGTTTTTGAGCTATCCTGGCCAGCGCTCAGAGGAGCTCCGGATGCGGCTTATTTCCGGTCAGAAATACCCCCCCAGCCCCGGCTCGATGCCTTTGCTCGGAAATTTGGGCTCTCTAGAAGTATTCACTCACCGGTGCTCGTCGTGGACAGGGATGAGTGACCTATCGTGTTTTGGATAATCCGGCGCATTTATGATTGGGCTTATAGCTTTGGCTCGTATGTATCACATTGGTAGGGACGGGGGGGACTGGAACGAAGTCCACCGGAAGGGATCAGTGTATCGTACCGCTTTCCCGTTGACCAGGTTAGTTCGCTGATGTAGAAGCGTTCTCAGGTGATGTGTGTACTCTCATGATTTATCATTCGATGGTTAGCACATACTCCCTGAGAGCAGCACTCGATGCGGTCTGTATCAGCAGATACCTGAAAAAATATCGGTAGTCACCTTAAACCTTCCGAGTAAAATTTTGACTCGGTTCACTGCCTTCAACATGCATCCATGAAGTAAACACCGGATTACCGGGTGCTGGCTGTTCTAGGGTATTGTTGTATGTAGTTGGACGGGAGGAAGGGTGGGGTTATATGCTCAAGGTTGCACCCGTATTCTCAGAGGTATCATAACTATCTCCACTTTGCTGGTGTCGGGTGTCGTTATTTTCGCTGGAGAGAATGGCAATTTTATTTGCTGCAATTTTTTGTTGGGGTTTGTCTGGAGCTCAGAAGCCAAATAGTTACCAGCCACAGGGTGGCGTCACGGAGTATTTGGGTGTAAAGCTTAAACCCTATGGGATTATCCGGTCTACATCGAAGAGGACTTCAGAGGGCCCTTTGGACGGGATTGTTTCATTATGATACCTGCACTGCGTTGGGTTTCTGAAGGCATTTCGCTCGAAACGGTTAGCGGGTACAGTACCGGTATGTTGTGTTCACTATTCCGGGGCATGGCCGGTCACGGTACCCCTGGATGACGCAAAATCCTCCCTCTTTGCCCTTGAGGTCTTCCGCCCCTTTTCTGCTTCATGAGTTCAATCTGTCTTCCTACCCCACTCCCGAAGCCAACCCCTTTTCTGCACTCCGACTTTTTATTTCTTGAGCAAGGCCTCGAAATCCTATTTGAATTATTCTTCGGAATGCCTTCAAGAAAGGCCTTTTTTTCCTCCTGCTAACCTTTTTCCTAACATAGCATGTTGTCTAGAGAACATGGCACCAAAAGCATCGAAATGATAACACTTACAGCGCGTCGGTCGGAATTCCTTGATGTGGCCTGAAAGCAACATCCGCCCTGTCATACGTCGCATCAGATTTTTTTTTCCACCATTCGGTTGGTTCAAGCCGTCTGGCCATTCTGGAGGAACGGCGAATCAAGTTGTTGTCGCAACTAGCGAGCTGGTGGGGGCGCAAACATTATGGCAAACAAATCGCGACAAGCTCCATTCAAAATGCATGGGGAATGCGGATAGAATCTTAGAAATGCATTTCTTTGAGATGCAATACATTTATTCTTTTTCCGACCGTGGGTATTTTCATATTGTGTGTTGGTTCAGCGTGGCGGTGGCGGCATGTTTGCTGGTGGCAAGTCTGGCACAATCCGTATCATTCTCGCTACATAAGTTACCTCATCAATTCATCACAAGTGGCCTTTTCGTCGGTTGAGATATGGATAAATCTAGGAGGAATGAGAGGGGAAGGAGGGAAGGAAAGGAATATACGGTAAGTGGGGATTGGGGGGGGGTTCATGTTTTGTTCTTCTCTTTTTGTTTTTTCGTATGATACCATATTTCTTTCTTGGCTCGATTTCTCTTGCAACTTTCGCATGAGAGGTTTGTTGGAGACATGGTGTCAAAAAGGGGTTTATGGTACAAGTACTCGTACCGTCGTTATCTGCAGGAGTGAGATTCCGCGAAAAGTTTGGCCAATGGGTAATCCTGGCAGAAGGTGCTTCCCGAGAGGGCTAGGGTTGAAAATGCAAGATAACTCCTTGGCGCACTTAATTGCCTTGCTTGTCTCATCCAGTGGGGGGGGCCGAATACAAAAGGAAGCGCTTTCCCACGCACCTTCTTTCTCTTTGCTGTCCATTTTGCGGTCTCCTGTTCAAGATTTGCATCTTATCGTTTTTCTTTTCCTTTTTTTCTTTTCATTATCTACATATGATATTTATCATTCGATACCCAACGCGAGCAATAGGAGTTTTTCACCGTGTTAAGCGGCTGATAAACTAGAGAAAAAGCTACACGAGAGAAATTAATTAATTTATATACATTCCGATATATTTTGCACTGCCTTGGTCACTAAACTTTTGTCTTTTGTCTTTTTTATTTTTATTGCTCTTCATTTCTTTCCATTTTTCCATTTTAACCATTTTCCTTCGTCTCGAGCCAACCCTTTTTGACCCAGGCTATTCCGAATTGGAACACGCGTGGCGCGTCCGGCAGGGATATTCAGGGAACAGCTGAGTCATTTCGGACTCCATCAGCTTTAAAGCACTTACCCTGCCAGCTTTTCCCTCCCTTTCTTCCTTCTCGCCCTCTTCACCGTCTCGCAACCTCACAACCCTCTCATCATCACTCAGCCGCCTCCGTTGTCGTGCACAACCAACTTTCTACCCATCACCACCACAACCCACAAACATCACCTAGCAACGACACTACCCCTCATTTTTTTATTTTATATCTTCCTGTCGCCTTGGACGCAAGGCAGCAACAACAACAACAACAACACAGCACATATTATACATTTTACCCAACGCGCGCACTTAGACGCTGGTTCCATCCATTCTATCCCCACGTCCTTGCTGACTACTCACCCCGCTCATCTTCCGCCCTGCCTCTACTACACCTGAAACCTATTCTCCCCCCCCCCATCCATCCATCACAGTCTACGGTAACACAGGATCCTGCGGCTCAACCCCAGAGCAGTGGGCGCTCTTTAATAACCTTACCGTAGTTTCACCCCTCTCTCTCTCTCTCTCTCTCTCCCTCCCCTCCCCTCTTCCCACTTCGCCCACCTCCGTCACTTCCACCCCCACCTTTTTCTTTTTTCTTCTTAATTCAACCCCACCATCACCTTTCCCGCATTTGCATTTGTTTGCAATCTTGGTATCTACAGTACAGCTCTTTCATCTTCTCTGTTTCGCCCGCAAATTCTCATCGCGTCCATCCCACAGTTGTCGCTGTCGCTGGTGGACGTGAAGGAGGATCGTCTACCTCAAACGCTCTGTCCGGCTCATCTTCCTCTTCCATGGCAGTTATGAGCCCGCAACTATCAGTAAACACCCAATCGAGCGAGCTGAAGACCGAAGCGACTGCTCCTGCTCTCGCTTCGGCGGTGGACGGGAGCGCTGTCTCGGAAGGGGCGATGGCGATGGACTTGGATTTTAACGGGTGAGTTTGCCCTGTCCCTGTCTGCTGTTTATCGCTGCTTTCTCTCTCCCACAATTTTGTACCGTCCTTCTATCTCGCCATCTATCTCCTCGACCAGTGTCTTGAGTGAGGATTATGTAGCCGAGACGATGTATGGATCCAATCATGTCGCACCATTTTGTTTTTTCTCCATCGTTCTCTTGTGCGAAAAGGGTTTTTCTTTTATTTTTATTTTTATTTTTATTTCTTTCCATTTAATTTTGTATATTTTTTCTTCATATTTTTTAACCTTGTATTTACCATTATTTATGTCTCTCTAGTTCCATCAAACAAGATGATAGTACCTCGCCTCAATTTGCTCCATCATCTCCGAAGGATGACCACGTCAGCAACGGATTACGCACGCCGTTTGTGAATGGAAGCGCTCCGGACGCGAAGATAAATGCGCCTCCTTCACCCCCCATCCCCACCCCACCACTCCACTCCGATAACACAAACGACCTTTCTGATCTGCATATCACCTCACCCGCCGGTTTGCCTGGATCTACAGTTATGTCGTTCCAGGAGGGCGTTGGATCAGAGGATAAAGAAAAGCCGACTGGAGAATTGATGGATCAAGATGTGTCTGGAGATAACGCCAAGACTGATGAAAAGTCTAACGAAGGGAAGGGCATCGGCTCCAACCGGTCGGAACCACCCCAGAAATCGGAACCATCAGGCTCCATCGCTGATTCCTCCCATGATACCACTGCCGACAGAACTATGACGGATGCGCCTACCCTCAAGACTTCACGCAGCCGAGATGACGACGGCGAAGGTCCTCCATTGAAGCGAGCCAAAACTGATGAGGAACTGGATGTTGTCTCCCCGACAACTGCCGCGTCTTATAATTCTGCCGCTCCATTGACGGTAACACAGAGTAAATTTCTTCTTGGCTTGCTTCGAAGTTTGCGACGGACCAAGGATGCCCGTCCTTTTACGATGCCTGTTGATCCTATAAAGCTCAATGTTCCCAATTACTTTGAAGTTATTACCGACCCAATGGATCTTCATACTATGGAAAAGAAATTGAGCAATAAGGAATACTCGTCGTCTCGTGACTTTTTAGCCGACTTCAACCTAATTCTTACGAATTGTGTCACTTTCAATGGCCGCGAGCACCCGGTGTCCGAAAGTGGACGAGTTATGAAGGCTGCGTTTGAGAATCAGATGGCAGGATTTCCGTCTGCTGACTTTGTCGAACCACAAAAGTCGAAATCTAAAAAGAAAGGCGGGGGAAACACTGCTGCCAAAGCCGCTGCGCCTAAGCCACAGAAGCCGGTAGTAGCGCCCGTTCCACAACCGATTAAAGCGACACAGACTAGAAAGGAATCGAAACGTCCCGCACCGGCCGCAGCTATTACAGCTGCCTCTCCTACATTTGGTCTCCAGCCATCTGGTATCCCCCAGATCCGCCGAGATTCTACCGCAAACGACCGACCCAAGCGGGAGATACATCCACCAGCGCCTAAAGATTTGCCGTATTCTGATGTCAAGCCTCGACGCAAGAAGACCGCATCGGAACTCAGATTCTGTGATATCGTTCTCAAGGAGCTCCACAAGAAGCAATATCATGATATTGCATTTCCATTCTATGTGCCAGTCGATCCTGTAGCATTGAACATACCTGACTACTTTAAGATCATCAAGAAGCCTACGGATCTGGGTACAATTTCGAACAAGTTGAAAACGAATCAGTACGACAGCGCTAGTGATTTCGAGGCTGATATTCGCTTAATGTTTTCTAATTGCTACAAATTCAATCCTGCGGACCAGCACGTTCATAAGTGTGGCAAGGCTTTGGAACATGTCTTTGATCAGAAGTGGGTCGAAAAGGCTTCCTACACTCGGGATAATCCTGGCAGCCATTCTCCGGTTTCTGCTTCGCCCCCCGCGGAGGATGAAGACGAGGATATGAGTGGGGAGGAGAGTGAGGATCAGGAGCAGAATATCCGTATGCTCGAACAACAGCTCGAGGCGATGAAGGATCAGATATCCGCGATGAAGAATGGGCAAAAGAAGAAAAAGACGCCGCCTGCTACCTCTGCCAAAAAGTCGAAAGGGAGTTCTTCCCGAAAAGGCTCGTTAGCATCTGCACCCCCCCCAGTCAATCCCTCTCGACCAAAGAAGGGAAAGAAGGAGAAGAAAGTTCCTTACATTACCATGGAGCAAAAGACGGAACTTTCCGAGAGGATAAATTTTCTGCCAACCGGAAAGATGGCTTATGCTCTTAAGATGATAAGAGAAAATATGCCCGATCTGGGTAATGTATGTGTCTATATCTATCCTTACTATTTATCTTGTTACTAACTGTGTATTAGACAGCTGATGATGAGATTGAGCTCGATATCGATGAACTAGATCCCCAAACACTGTATAAACTTCATACATATGTTACCAGACATGCGGAGAAGAAGCCCAGCGGATATGTCCCACCGCCACCCCCCCCTGCACCAGTCACAGAACCAAAGTCGAAGTCCAAGGGCCTCCCGAAATCGAAGAAGAACAAGCCTATGTCTGCTGTAGAGCAGGAAGCCAAGATCAAGGATCTTCAAGCTAAGCTCCAGAACTTTGACAATCCAACCCCACAGCCATCTAATTCTGGTATTTTAACGCCCCTTCTCTCAGAGTTTGCACGTTGAAGGGTCTGTATGGCTAACACTGGATAAGCTGTCAATGGCGATGATAGTGACTCGAGCGATGACGATGACGAGAGCTCGGGTTCGGAGAGCGAAGAAGAGTAGACCTCTGGTCTGGTTAGAGAGAACGCCCTTTGCAACCAAAGCTATTACTTTAAAAGAACTTAATTGCTTGAGTCGTTTCAAGTGGTATAAGAGGGGTAGGTGGCATAAAAAAGTGCAAGCTCTATTGTTAATCTATTATTCATGTACCCGTCTGACGAAAAGAACATGGCTCATTGTTCATTTGTGTTCGGGAGAGAGTAACTTGCTTGTACTGTGAACCAGCATCTGGGGATGTGAACATAGGGGGATAAGTGCGGGGGTTTGTTTTAGGAAGAGAGGGGCGGAATGTTGTCCTATGAGAGACGTGGCATGGACGGAAGGCTGCATTTTTTTTATTTTTTACAATGGCGGGGTTGTCGGCGGTATCTTGGCTTTTTTTCTACATTTTTCATTGATTGATTGATTGCATGCTGGCTGACTGACAATTCTTCCATTATAACTTGACTAACGTAATGACCTTTCGTTTTTCCTTCTTTCATCCTCTTGTCGTTTAAAAAAAATCCTTGGGTTTCTTTCTTTGTTCCTCTCCTCCTCAATTTTTACTTTAACTTCTTGTATCTTTACATATTTTTTTCTCATTAGCACAAGGGTGTTTTTTTTTCTCCTACCTCATATTCTCTTCTTCCATCTTCACTTTCTCTCTCTCTCCCCTTCTCTCCTGAACATATTCATTCGGGTCCTTTGTGAGCATTGTGATATCCCATATCCATATTCATATATATCCATCCATCTACCCACCGATCCATCAAAATCTCAGATATATACATATATACAATATGCTACTCCGAATGCCAAAAAGAAAAAAAGAAAAAAAAAAGAAAGTCCCCCCTCTAGAGAAAGACGTCAACCGGGTGAAAATCATTATATCATGATTCTAACAAACTCGGATGCTAAACATTGAACTGTTTTATCCCTCCTACTCTTTCATTTCTTGTATGATATGATAATATTACCATGATTCATTTATCCGTTTCATCTTTCCCGAGCGATTCGCGGTTTTGTGGCTTGGAAACAATTATATTGTATGATATTATTTGGTTGAGCTTTTTATTATTATTATTATCATTACAAGTATTATTATTATTTTTTACTATTATTTATGTTATTTATATATTATTCGTTACTTTCTTTCTTTTCTGCTAGTTTGTTGCTCGTTGCGTTATGGTAGTCTTAAATATGATGACTCTTCCTTTTCGCCTTGACTTGACTTGAGCTTATCCTTTTATTTTTTATAACCTCCGGTGGAGTAATACTGGTTTGACGTGATCGCGGAAGTTTTTTTTTTGAGTGAGCGCGTGAGTTTTTTTTACGGGAAGTGGGTGATTGTTAAGGGAGACTTTTTTCTTCCTATTTTCTCAAGTTAGGCTATATTGATTGGTGGTGGTGGAACGGATGCTGTTGCTGTGCATTGCTTTGTGATCATCTGAGTGGGTTGCGTTTGGAGGGAGTTAACTTAGGTGCATTGGTAGGATTGAATACAGCTAGTTTAATACAGATATTACAGGAGGATAATCAATTGAGACGTTTACATTAAGCAGGATTCGGATATGAGCAGAAGTCAAGAAAAGGGAGGATAAAAGAAAAAGATATTGGGTACAATGAAGGGTGAAAGAGAAGCTAGTTAGTCGGAATGAAAAAGAAAAAGAAAAGAAAGTAAGGGAAGGAATAGGAATCATGGCACTTGAGCTCCAAGTGATTTATGCACCAAGGACCCCGTTGTTTTTGGTGTTCGATGGTGCGCGAGATAGTTCCAGCTCAAGCACAGTAGAGGGTAGAGCGTATGATGGACCTATCCTTTCCACTTATTGCATCCCTTCATACCTCTCCTTCGCCTTCTCCTTGGTCCGTTTGACAAAGTCGTTATATCCACCCCCACCGCCCTTTGCAACCTCTTCAACATCTCCAACCTTTGCCCCCTTCATTCCCAACCCAACGCCTTGGGTGTACATTTCGGCAACAACATGCTCCGTCCTTCCATCCCCACTCGCTCCCAATCCTTGCCCAGAAGTCCAACCCATCTTGCCTAGAAGTGCAGCCCCCTTGCTGGGCACCACAGGCTCGGGCTCAGGCTCGGCCCCCTCCTTCTTTTTCTTCTTGGATGAGGACTGCGGGGCGGTAGACTTTCCGAATACCTGCCTGCGTTCCTTCGCACGATCTCTGTACTCCGCCGTGTCGTTGTTAGGGGTTGGTGCGATTCCGGCTTTTGTCAATTTCCTCATGGCAGCTTCCCGTAGTTTAGGATCCTTGAGGTTTTGGAGGTGAAGGTTGCTGACCCTTTCATGCTCATATATCTTCTCTGCGGTTTTAAACTGCCGGCTACAGAGGAGACAAGCGAGCTTCTTCAGGTCCGCGAAGGACTGGGGGGTCTGCGCTTCATCGGCTTGCTCCTCAGCCTTACGCTTCTTTGCGGATAAACCAGATCCGTTGTTGTCGCTTCCGGACGTGGACTCGTTGTCGCCTTTGTTTTCTTGTGGTTGTGTGGGGATCCCATGAAGTTCCGAGTGTCGATTCTGCCAGAATTGAAGATGCGCCGGAACGGACTTCTTAGTTACAGGCACAGCCGCTCCGATTACCTCCTTGTCCGCCTTTTTCTTTTTCCCCTTTCCCTTTTCCTCACTGCCTTCTTTTATACCTTTCTGCTTCTCTTTAATTGCATCATCCGATCCAACACTGGTTTCCTCCGGTTTTGACACGGCGTACTCGGAGACAAATCCATCGTCGTCCCAATACGCTAATCTCAGCCCATTACCGACGTGTGCACTCATTGCAGTAAACGTGAATTTGTCTGCACCTTTGGGTGCGTTGTAGACCGGTACAAAGACCCCAGGATGTATGTAGGATACAGTGACAGGTTTACTGCTAATGGTAAATTTCTCCAGCTTGGCGTAGGCCGTCAACGCAGCCTGGGCGTCAGATGGTGTCGAGAATTCAGCGAACCCATATCGCCAGGACTCATTTGTCTTTCTGTCACGTACTAGTAAGACACGCCTTAGGGAAGATTCCTTCGCACCACTGGGCCCAGCTTTTGACATTTCGGGGGTTTCGGAATTCGGGATCGTGAGTTTGAGGGCTCCTTTGGCGAGGAGCTCTTCATTCACCGAAGGCTCAAGATTGCGGAATAAGAGAAATTGGGAGGGTGGCGATGTTGCCATATCGCGCTCTCCATCATTGGTGAAGTGTGTGGGAGTAGGGTGAGTCAAAGTCCCGGTGACACTCAACTCTAAAGCTTTGCTTAGAAACCAGTAGGGGTGTTTGGATATTTAGGGCGGATCGTACCTGATTTTGGAGTTTGACAGCGGAAACACTCCTGGCGGCGCGGGTAATTTACTAGAAGGCACTGTATTTGTCACGGTTAGTATTTAGAAGTCTTGGAAATAATGCCCCGGGGACAGTATCCTCCGGGACAAGGGCATGAAGTGCGGAATCACGTACAACTCTGCATTTCCACTCTTCTTCATCATCTCGTCTGCGGCTTCTCCGATCATTTTCATCACGTTCCCTCGAAAAGGCAATACGACATCTATCAGCTGCGGGACCTAAACTAACAGTAGGATAATACTGCTCCAAAAAGGCTCTGGACTGTTGAACTGTGGTGAAGTGTATAAAAGCGAACTGCCGTGATATGCCTGGATTATCGCCCCCCTGTTAGCTCTGATAAGATATACGCGAGCCTACGGGGTGTTTAGATACCGGTTTTTCGCTCCCTAATGACAGCTACTTTTTCAATACCCTCAACATGCAGTTCATGTCTGAGTTCTTTTATAATCTGCAATCCCCTCGACGGCCGTAAGAGACCCCCCAGGCCAAACTTTCAGCAGAGGTCCATCTAAAAAGTGTGCAGAAAAAAAGGAGAAAACAGTCAAGCTGTGAAAATCAGGGTGACGGTAGTGATTGTGGTGTATGGGCGATTATGCCCGAGAGTACTGGCACATCAGTCCAAAGGGGAGGGTTAACAACGTATTCGTCATCCATCTCCGGCCCAAGTCCTTCTATTATGACATCTCTACTTGCTGCCCCCCCATACCACTCCCGATCTCTGCTCCCGCTTCTGGAGCGAGGCGCATCGCGGTCATAATAACCTCCCCCTCTTGGCTCTTGCCCACGATTACGTGCTCTGTCTGGGGATCGAGAGCGCGATCGGTAGCCTGACTGCTGGTGATAGCCTCGTGGTCCTCTGGGGGCATCCCGAGGTGGCGAACGACGGCGAGGGGAGCGGGATCTAGAACGGGAGTCCCCCCTGTAGGCTGGAGAGTAGGATGAGCGGTGAGAGCGATGGCGGTGGTCTCTCAAGTCTCTGTCCCTGTCCCTGTCCCGCCCATGGTCTCGAACGCTGAGGGTTTGGCGGTGCGGGCGGTCAGCATAGTAAGGATCTTCGTGCTGGTCCTCTTTGTATCTTCCCTGGGGCGAAAGCGGTTGTTGATAGTAAGCCATCAGTAGCCGGTAGTGCACAACGAGTGTACGCGAAATATTGTGTTCTGTCCAGATGTTGGAGGAGTAGCAGTTGTGTGTTGTGTGTGGTGGGGAAACAGAAATTAGGAGATGAGCTTGGCCGCGACCCGAAAAGAATCGTTTTGTCTTTCGTTGCGGGCTTGGCAAACTCAGATGAGGCAACAAGGAATTTCGAATGCGACAGACTTCTCGAGTTAGGGGCTATCATGCAAACAGAGGAATACAACAGCGGTTTTAGAGTAGGGGGTTCCATGACCGTTCTATCAGGATAATTCATTTGTGCCAGCGGGGGTAGGCCAAAGTAGCACTAGTTTGTCCTAGGATCTCACTCGAGCGACTGCTATTAGTTTTTATAAATAAATCTGTAACAAAGTTGGTGGGTCACAGACAAGACCATATTTATACTATTTGATACCAGCTGTTATGCCTTGTTACTCTACCTACAAGTTTTAAAGCTATGGCAAGCCAAAAATTGTTGAGGAAATTTGAATGCCATTCTGTTTCTCCCACACTCCTATCATACTAGTCCGACGGGATAGTGATTTTACTCTAATAACGCTACTATTAGTAATTACTAAGATATTATTCTGTGCTTTAGCACCTTCCCCGCCCTAATCGATGACCCTTAAGTTGTATCAATGCTTTAATTACCGTATTTACTGGAATAATTGAACCTCACGCCAAGACGTTGGAGTTGCCTTTGCTGGTATAGTCGGGCTCTTTTTTTTCTTCTTGTTTTTTCTGTCTTAAGCTGGGGGGCTTCGGCGGTGGGTATTGGTGGTGCTTTCGCCCCCTATCCGAGAACGGGAATTTTGGACATCTTGGCTTGAGGTTCAATTATTCCAGTAAATATGTTATGGGTAGAGGGAAACAAATAATGAGTGGTGGGATATATGTATCGCCCCAAATAACCCTTCAGAACACTTCTTTGGTTTCTATCCCCCCAAGAGACATCGCGTGACTGTAATAAAAGGAAAGCACCAACCATACAAGTTTGTTCTCGGTACTCCCAGATCTCCTGATATATACCCCGGACCAGACTCTTCTTTCCACCGCAAACGCTTCCGACATGCTCCAACCTCCCAAGAACCTCCATTACCCCCCTTCCTCTATTGCCCCGGATGCCCTCTCAAGTTGTACAAAATATCCAAGCCCTATCTAATGTAGTAGAGAAGTGGAGAGCTATAGTTGAGCAATATGCTAAATCACGATCCCGGGGCACCTACTGCAAGAGCTCGAAGTATAGGACCTTGTACAGGACCATTGGGGCCGCCTGTCCTTGTGAGGTTTGGAGCTTTTCTTTTTTTTCTTTTTTTCTGGCAAGGTTGGTTTCTGTGGCATGCTTTCCGCCCCTTTTCCGGGGGGGAGGGATTTTGGGCTACCTAGCAAATGGCCCGTTCATCCGAACTCTTGCTGTAGTAGGGTTGTATGAGGGCGGCGTTGGCAGTGGCTTTCTGTAGGTAGTATATAGCAATTAGCTATGAGCAACAAGACAGCATATTACCCCCGTGGCCCTTTTTTGACTGGGAAAATACACTATTGTAAGCGATTCTAGCATACTTGGAGCAAAGTGAGAGGGCCCAGTCGTCGTTAGCCTACTGTCGGTATGGCCCCTATCCATACGCACAGGAATTGAGGAAACTATGAAAGAGGGCTTCCATCTTTAGATATTTTGTTGGTTGTGAGGCTTTGGCAGAACAGTTTCTTAAAAGGCCTTGAGGTGCTCCTTCCGTGGGAACCATATCACTCTCTTGGCATTAAACACTCTTCGAAACAAGTTATGATACTTAGAACATCATAGGCAATTCGAAGTGTTCATGGGGTCAACTAGGGTTCTCTTTTGGGTTGCTACGCAAATCTCTTTCACGGGCCTTGAGTTTTTAGGTTATCATATGATGGTCAGGCCAAGATTTAGGCTCATGCTGGAGCCTTGCCCAAGCTAGCTCCTGCAATTCTAGCTTTGCCGTTACCGATGTGGTCCTATTAACTTGTGTTTTTTTTCTTCTAGGATTTCGTTTTATTCTCTCTCGTATGACATTGTCTAGGTGTGTGCCCTAAATTACACTTTACAGCCTAGTGCTTAGCGTGTCTGAGCGATCCACTAAGACCAGTTCCCGGCAGTCCACTAATAGGTCCAGGCCTTGACCTATAGTACCGTATTCTACCATACTGTAATTTTGGTTCAATGATACCTACAGACCCTGGTTTATGATAGCTCACTAATCTGAGCCTTTCGGCAGAGGGCAGAGAGTGAAGGCTCTGAGACTAGCATCGCCTGTTCTGAGCTGAGCTGGCCACCTACTTTCTTACTTGATGTAGGGACTGTTATGAGGACAATATCTAGAATTAGGACAGAAGGGTACTATGGTGAAGTGGGGGTTATTTTTAAGGAGCTAGGCATGCGGTGGTGTTGTAAGTTATGACGAGACAGGATTATTATATCACGATACCTCGAGTATCTCGTATAATCAATCACCTTGGGAATTGGGAGGGTAACTTCCTGATCACAATAGAGTACAGAATACTGGCAATGAACCTCCTCCAGACCTGAGGGGCGCTTAATATGAATGAAAGAAGAATCATTGCTTATTAAATATTTTGTATAATACTTGATAAAAATAAAACCAATTTCAAATTGAGGTGTAAACATTTAATCCATAAGTGTTTTTGTGTGTCTATATCCAGATTGCATAGGAGAATGCTTTGAGAAAAGTAAAGATACTAAGAGTATACTTTTAGCATGCACATACTTGAAATATCAACTAAAGTATAATAGGAATAATGGCTTGATTAAGTAATTCATCAGCAAAAAATTACCCTGCGTCAGATACGGCGCCGTTGCGTCCTGACGCACGCGACGTTGAATCTGCGTCCCCTGCGTCCTGTGCGCCCTGAATTGCGTCCTCTGCGTCCCCTGCGCCCTGT
>Ga0307509_10000864_pt1 | contig 52266 bp, 55 predicted proteins | sample 10_EM_MG_FD_202245 | JGI IMG/M metagenome (GOLD analysis project Ga0307509, IMG submission 202245) | Populus trichocarpa ectomycorrhiza microbial communities from riparian zone in the Pacific Northwest, United States - 10_EM | ecosystem: Host-associated > Plants > Roots > Unclassified | place... | reverse complement strand
TAACCAACTTTCCTCGAGAGAACTTATTGAGTGAAGCTTTCAGCTTAACGATATTAAGTTTAACCGTTTTGATTCTTCGTGAATTATTACTCTATCTTTATCTTCTACTTTGAGTTTTGGTGCGGTCACAACCTTAGAGTTCACCTCTCTATAGGGTGCCCCCGTTACAGGTTTATGTTGGCCGAAAGCGGTAAGTATTTTAAGCGAGAGGTAAATAGAGGGCGCGGAGCGTGCTGTCTTTGTACCTTAAACAAATCAATATGATTTAAAAAAAAAAAAAAGAAAGAAAAATGTCACAGTAGTTAGACATCCTTTGTCTCCTCTACACCTCTGGCGATTGAAATCTCAACAGCACAGAAATCATCGTCACTTCCATCCAACCCGGTATCATCGCACACGCCACATTGCCTCTGTCTGGTTGAAGCCGTCTCCCTCCCCTCTTCCTTTCCCTTCTGGTGGTCAGGCCTGGCAAGCTTGTTCCTAGGGGTTTGGTTGAGTCTGCCTTCACCCCCTCTGCTCCGGGCTCGCTTAGGCACCCCCACGGTCGGCAACCCCTCACTCATCCACGGTCGGTCTTTAGTCTCGGTTGATCGGTAAAGTAGATGTACCCGGTGGCACTGCTTGCTGTTACTGCACTATGTCATTTGTGCTCTGCTGGTACGGTCGGACTTTGCGAAACATCTTGACCCCGCTTCTGTCGGCCTTCCTCGTAGTTCTCGTGTCGGTTAGCCCTGCGCCCTCCCCCTCCCTGACGTTTGGATCAGCTAGCACGCTACTGCTCGTGGGTCTACCCCTGCACCCAGCCTCTGTCTCCCTTCTGATGACCTCGGACTAGAGGAGTTATCTTATCCTCGCTTTCCCGGCTGCGTTTCCTCGAATAGCCAACCAGGTCTTCCTCCAACTACCACGAGCTTTGCTCCGTTTGGCACCATTCTCTCGAGCTCGGCTTCTCTTCCTGAGCCTCGGCTGGCAGGGCTATATGACTTCGGGAGCTTTTCCCCGCTCATTGTGTCCCCGAGACCCATCATTCAGGAGTCCCTATTCCCTCGGGAGCTGGGCCCGGTGGGGCTGTACTACGGTTTAGCTTCTAGGTTGTTTAGCTAGGGGGAGGGGGTTTGTTTTCCTTTGTTCGTTATATTTGCTATTAGTTAGGGATGTTTTTCTTTTAGGCTTGGCTTCCAAGGGGGTTTTTGGTTCGTGGCTTTCAGGCCTGGTTTCTCATCTCCTTGTAGTTTCTACCCATACTACGGGGCGGGGCTTTCTCTGTCGGGCAGGTGCCGAGGGTTTTAGCCTGAGGATGGCGGGATGGACTGTAGTTGGAGGTTTTGGACAATGTGGCCAGTACTTGGTTAAAAGTCCGTTGTACCTAGGACCGTGGGATGAGCACAGGTGTGTGTGTGTTTGCCCCGATAGAAACAATTAATAATCGCGATTCAAAAAAGAAAAAAAAGAAAAAAAAGAAAAGAAAAAAAGAGAAAAAAACAAAGGTCACACTAGTTACAGCTCTTCACGCAATCTTCTAAGTACTTTCTTACAATATATCTTTACCTTTACCTCTCGCTTGTATGCAAGCAATCTAGCTCTTAGCGTCAGAGCAACTGTCACAAATCGTGACTAAGCAAGGCAGATTTCATATCACTAATAGTTATTAGTCATAAGGTAGGTTGATGTTTGGCGCTATGTAGTCAGTTGACTCATAGTGCTCACATGACTTGCACTTGCATGTCATTGTTATATTATGATTGGTTGATGTTTCTTTGACTGATGATTGGAAGTCATAATGATGTAATGACTTTCGCGCGTGACTCACATTATGAGCCACGACTTTCACGCAGGTGACGAGCTTTGAGCACCTGACAAGTTTTATGTTGTGTGATTGGTTTAACGCCTGTTGCGCAGTGACTCATAGGAGTCATCTGATCGATTTCGGGCAGGACTCGTTATGAGTCATAGGACCGTGTGACTCAAGTTATTAGTCACCAGGGTTAGGGTTGTTAGCGTGAAGAGCCAATATAAGGAGCAGGCTGGGTCACAGCAGTTAGCATCCTCCGTCTCCGCTACACCTCCGGCGATTGAAATCTCAACACCACGAGAAATCCTCGTCACTTTCATCCACCCCCCTCTCCTCAGACACGCCACACTGCCTCTGTCTGGGTGAAGCCATCTCCCCTCCCTCTTCCCTTCCCTTCCCATGGTCAGGCCGAGCAAGCTTGTTCCTAGGGGTTGGTTGAGTTCGCCTTCACCCCCTCCTCTCCGGGCTCGCTTAGGCAGCCCTTCACGGTCGGCAACCCCTCACCCGTCAACGGTCGGTTTTTAGTCTCGGTCGATCGACAAAGTAGCTGTCCCCGGTGGCACTGCGCTCTGGCATTGCACTGTCTCCTTTGTGCTCTGCTGGTATAGTCGGACTTTTCGAAACATCGTGACACCGTTTCCGTCAGCCTTCCTCGCACTTCTCGTGTCGGCTAGCCCTTCGCCCTCCACCTCCCCGACGTTTGGATCGGCTGGCACGCTACTGCTTGTGGCTCTACGCCCGCACTCAGACCTCTGCTCCCTTCTGATGTCCTCGGACTAGGGGCGCATGTTTAAACCTTCTTTCCGGGTCCTGTTTCCCAGGAGAGCCGACCGGATCTTCTTCCGACTGCCACGAGCCTTCCTTCCTTAGGCGGCATCCTCTCGAACTCGATCGCTCTTCCTGAGCCTCGGCTGGCGGGGTTCTTTAGCCCCCGGGAGTTACCTCCCCTTTGTGTGTCCCCGAGACCCATCATTCAGGAGTCCCTATTCCCTCGGGAGGTGGGCCCGGTGGGGTTTTACTACGGTTTAGCTTATAGGTTGTTTGATTTGGGGGAGTGGGTTTGCTTTTCTTTGTTGGTTGTGTCAACTGTCGGTTGGGGTTGTTTTCCTTTTAGGCTAGTCTTGCGGGGGTTTTTGGTTCGTGGATTTCAGGCCCGCTTTCTCATCCCCTTGTGGTTTCTACCCATAGTGCCGGGCGAGGGTTTCTTTGTCGGGCAGGGTCAGAAGGTTTGAGCTTGGGGATGGCGGGATGGACTGTAGTTGGAGGTTTTGAACTACATGGTCCGCGCTTGGCAGAAAGTCCGTTGTACCTAGGACCGTGGGATGAGCACATGTGTGCGTTTGCCCCGATAGAAACAATTAATAAGCGAGATTTAAAAAAACAGAAAAAAAAGAAAAACGGTCACAGCAGTTAGACACGAACCATCTCCGCTACACCTCCAGCCATTGAAATCTCAACACCAGGGAAATCATCGTGGGATCCACCAGCCCCCCTCTCCTCCCCCTTGATGGCTTCTGCCTTGGGGAGTGACGCTACCTCCCCCCGCCTCCTCCTGGCCTGCCTCCTGGCCCCCCGCCTTGGGGTTCTTGCCTTCGTTCATCGTTGACACCCGCTCATGAAGTTCGTTGCTCCCCCTCTTTCCCCGCATCACCTTTGCACCTCGCTTAGGTTTTGCACTGTCGGCAACCCCTCTCGCTTCGTTTACGGTCGGCGCTGCTGTCTGCCAAGCCCGTTGCGAAGTACTCCACCCTCTCGGTTCAATGTGCCCGGTCGGGGAACACTTCGGTTAGTAACGTCACGGCCTCATCTTTCGCCTCGCGGTCGGACAAGCATCGGCGGCGGTTGCTCTATTCGGTCGTTTCTAGCGTTTGGGTCTACCCCTCCTTCCTCCTCCCAGGCTTTCGTGCGGTTACTCGGCGACAGCTACACTGCGCTCCCTCAGCTTGTACCGTACTACTAGGTGGCTCCTCTCGCCCTGCGGCTACCACGGTCGCATCCTCAGTTACGCTCTTCCATGGGATAGCACTACCTCCGTTGTCTATGGCAAGCCCTTGGGCTCGGAGTAGTTGATTCGGTCGCAAGCGCTCATGTGTGCTTGTAACGGGGGCACCCTATAGAGAGGTGAACTCTAAGGTTGTGACCGCACCAAAACTCAAAGTGGAAGATAGAGATAGAGTAAATAATTCACGAAGAATCAAAGCGGTTAAACTTAATATCGTTAAGCTGCAAGCTTTACTCAATAAGTTCTCTTGGGGAAAGTTGGTTATCCAAGTAGAATGCCAAAAGCTTAAACTTAAGTAGATATCAGATTAAAGCCTTTGACATTCACCACTACTCCGACCTTGTGCAAGCACCCAGTCCTGCTCAGGGTTTGTCCGAGGTCTACCCTCCATCAGGAATTATCCAGCTGGAAGTGTCGGACCAACTCGGGTACACTTAATTCCGTCAATAGGATATGAGTTTCTGCATTGCATCTCCAATACAACCGCAGGTTGAAAAACTCTTCCTATCGAAGACATACCAGTGGCTAACTGTCATGACAACAACCGGAATCAATACCTAGGTGGTGGACTAACTGGCCCAGTGGTGGTTTCATCTATCCAAGCAATGCAGTCCATCATTGAATCTACGCCACTATCCAATGTGATAAATTGACATGCAAGCTCCCCCGGTGAGATGAAGCCGATGGTAGGCTAGGTGGGCGCTACCCATAGCCAGCCCTTCGGGACATACTCTACCGTGATAAGACTCATACCTCTAGAGTCCAATAACAACCCATAGTAATGCTTCAAATCAAGGGGAGAAGGTCCGGGCTGGTTACTGAGGTATTTGTCCCAAAATCACCCTGGCCTTCTGAGACTACCTAAGTACCACTAGGAAGACTACCCTACAACCCGTAGGCTGGAATAGACTCCTAGATGCGTGGGAGACCATCTATGGGCGCCCTCCATTTTGGCTGTTACCCATACTCCCCTTTTATATCCTGCGAACGACATTCAGTCGGACGGATGGCGACGACTGATCCGGTGTTACGGCAGGTTCTCCAATGACCTCTTTTAACTAGCAAACGGGCAACTACACAGCCGTGTGCCTATGACGCACCGTCCCAACGCTGGGGCCAGAGGTGTGTGATAGCAAAACCTGCCCAAGTTCAATAGTATTTTCGCGCCACCTTTGCAGAGGCGTGGGGCCTCCCCGCACTGATGCGGGTGCGCCCAAGCACATCTAAGAGCCCATAGAATGTGAGCCAATCGACCTCTAAGTTCTAGGATGACTTTGCTGGTGAAGGTAGGGTAACTTGGACTCCACAGTAGGGTAACTGGGGTCCATTGGCATAAAGGTCAAATTCCCAAGGTAGGGTAACTTTGCCTTCTTATGCCTTTAACTGCTCCGGCAGTCCGCCCGTCAACACTAAATGTTGTCTTGTAGGTCTGTGTAACGTTCCCATAAATTCTTTGACTTTATGCGAACTTACTCCCGAAAGGTTACCCTGCCTTGTAGAGTACCCTAGGCTGCTCTACTATGTCCTCGGCCTCGTCCTAGCTTAACCAGTTATTTGTATACTAAGTATACCAGACCATATCACCTCTGGTTACGACTTGGTATACCATTTGGGCTAAGGTGATAGTCAGTTTAGCTACCTATTGTAGGGTCGTTACACTACTCCCCTCTTCTCTTGGTCTGTCCTCAGACCGTCAACGTCGTCTTTTAGTCCCACGGTTTGCATTGTCTATAACTCTATGGTCTCCAGGTTTAGACGGATACCTCTCATGGACCTGCTGCCATGCTTTCTTTGCGGTATCTTCTAACATCTCATACAGTTCCCAAGAATTCTCTTCTGGACTATATCCTTCCCAAGCAACCATGTACTGCACAAACAGGTGGGGAAATGTCTTGTTAGGATTCCCATACCACCGACTGTCGACAATCTCTGAGACGACATAACTAGGCTCGTTGTCTACAATATCCGGCGTTGGTATTTCCTTTTGAGGTCTCCCGTTGGGATCTTCTCTATAAGGCTCCAACAACCTGACATAAAATACAGGATAGATTTCCCATCTGTCTGGCAGTTCGATCTCATAGGCCCTAGGACCCATTTTGCGTAGGACAACAAATGGTCCCAGCATTTTGTGGTCTAGCTTTTCCATAGGCCTCTTTGTGCGGAGACTTTTGCGGTTAAGAATTACTCTGTCTGCTTTCTTAGCCCTGCCATGGAGGACATCCTCCAGCGTGACATATTGCGGAGCCGGCTGTCTTTTCTGATCATGCCATTTCCATTGTCTTTCCTGTGCCCTTTGTATTGTCTCTCGGATTTCTTGCCATGTGCCTTCCCAATCCTTTACCATAAGCTCACCGTCTGGGTGTATTCCCTTATTATCTGACACCATCCCCGACCATTGCGTTTGCGGGGCGAATCTATGATTAATTTTAAAGGGACTAGCCTTTGTGGATTCACACGTTGAGGTAGTATACGCATGTTCCGCAAACGGCAACAGGGATACCCAATCGTCTTGCTGATAGGTGCATTAACTCCTTCAGTATTGCTCCAGTGTCTGATTAACCCTTTCAGTTTGCCCATCGCTTTCTGGATGGAATGCCGTTGACTTATTCAACTTCACTTGCAGTAGTTGCATTAGGCTTGTCCAAAACTTAGACGTGAATCGGGTATCTCCGTCAGAAACTATTGATTCAGGAAGCCCATGGAGGCGCCAGATTTCTTTCACAAACGTCAAGGCCAGTTCCTTAATATGTTCCTCAGTCTTCACCGGAATGAAGTGTGCCATCTTGAAGAACCTGTCTACGATGACCCATATCTTCGTATAGCCTTCTGACTTTGGTAACCCAACAATGAAGTCCATGGTTATTGCTGTCCATGGTCTCATGGGAACTTCTAAGGGTTCTAGGAGTTGATCTTTCTTATGCCTGATAACCTTATTACGTTGACATACATCGCAAGAGCGCCCGTACTCAGTAATGTGTTCATCCATCTTTGGCCAAAAGAAGTTAGCCCTAACCCTACCAATGGTCTTGTATGTTCCGCAATGTCCAGCAATCTTTGAATCATGTTCTGCCTCCATGATAGTTCGTCTTAGACCTTCATCCTTTGGAATATACCACCGTTTCTTATACAGGAGCAAGTCCTTTTTGATACTAAAGTTTGTATCAACCTTACTATCGCCTTTGAGGAGTGCCTTTAGCGTTGGAAATAGGTTTGATCATTATCGGCTGCTTTTATAAGAGCCTCATGAAAGGTTGTCTGCAACTCAAAACCTTGGCACGTCTGCAACACCTGTGGTCGCAAGATGACGGGCTCCTCATGAACATACTGTCCAGAGCGAAAAGAAGTAAAAGGTTCGGAATTACTCCCCCCTTCAGGGCGGTGGTCCCTACGCCTCGACAAAGCATCAGCCTTTTCATTTAACCGTCACTCTCAATAAATAACCTTAAAATTGAACAGTTGTAGAAATTCTGCCCAGCGATGTTGTCTACGGTTTAGAGTCTTTGTAGTATTAAAGTACTGTAAATTCTTGTGATCAGTGTACACCAATATCTGATCATCAACTGACATCAACATATATGCCCATTCCTTAAAGGCTGCCACTATCGGGGCCATTTCCTTATCATAGAGGTCATAATTTATCTCTGCTGGCGAGAACTTCCTACTATGAAAAGCTACAGGATGCCATTTCTCATCCTCACAGAGTTGGGATAATACGGCTCCTAACACAAAGTCACTAGCGTCGGTTTCCAACTTAGTTGGACGAGTGTCATCAAAATGTGTCAGAATTGGGCCCGTGGTAAACATTTCCTTCAATGTGTCACAAGCATCCTGACACAAAGGAGTCCACGCCCATTTGATACCTTTCTTTGTCAAGTCCGTCAATGGTTTAGCTATCTTACTAAAACCTTTTATGAACCGACAGTAGAAGTTAGCAAAGCCCATAAAGCTTTGCACATTAACGACCTTCTTGGGCGTTGACCATGCCCCGATCTCTTCAACTTTTGTACTTATCATAGAGATTCCTCTATCGGATATTTTAAACCCAAGGAACTCTACCTCCCGTTGATGGAAGCTTGACTTCTTAATGCTAACGCAAAGGCGTGCCTTTCTCAGCCTTTCCATGACTTGCCTAACTAGGGCGACATGCTCTTCAACTGTTTCCGTATAGATCAGAAAGTCATCCATATAAGCGATGACCCCGATATCTAACATGTCACAGAATACATCATTGATCATACCTTGAAATGTTGAAGGCGCGTTGCATAACCCAAAGGGCATCACGGTGTACTCATAAAGACCGTATCTGCTTTTGAAAGCGGTCTTCCATTCTTCTCCTTTCGCCATGCGGATTAGATAATAGCCATTCTTCAAATCGAATTTGGTGAAGATAGTGGCTTTACTGAGCCTACTCCTAAGCTCGCTCATCAAGGGCAATGGATACTTATTCTTCAGAGTGATCTTGTTCAAGCCTCGGTAATCAACACATAACCGAAGCGTACAATCAGGGTTCCGCACAAATAGAATAGGAGCGCCTATTGGCGAAGAAGATCTTCTGATCTTTCCATGATCCTCCATTTCCTTAATATAATCCCATAATGCGTCTAATTCCTTCTTAGACAAGGGATATATAAGCCCATTGGGCAACTTGGCATCAGGGACCAGGTCAACACGGTGATCGTATTTAGTATGCTCAGGCAGAGCATTTATCCTTTCCTGACTGAACATATCTGCATAATCTTGATATTCTGGCAGGATTTTGACCTTGATATCATCCCCGTCTTCATCAGTATAAAGGGCCATTCCCATGACAAAGATCTTGTCTGGGTCTTCGGCTAAGAGTTCTTCCTCTGTAATGAACTCTAAAAGCCTTTCATTTCTAAGGCAGTGGGCTTTACAATATTCAGAGCGCCACTTCAAACTGCTTTTTCCCAGTTAATATCTGGGTTGTGGTCCTTCAACCACGACATTGGCAGGTAACCATTCACTTTGCCTGCCGGCATCTCTGCGACTTCAAAACGCATTTTATTCATGTGGTCTCCTATGTACATATCTACTGTAGTAGTATAATGGAGACCCTAACCTGGGATATGATTCCCACTGGTATCTGTAATAGGTGTTGGATCTTTCCGACGAACGCAAGGTACTTGGGCATCCTTAACCCAATCGCTACTCAGAACAGCACCAGTAGCGCCACTATCCAATAATACGAGGGCTTCACTACTCAGCCTCTCTTGGTTGTTGGTCCATTCCAATCTCCCTTTCACGTGAAGGGATCTTGTATGTGGCGGTGGGCCAGCAAGCCTCAACCGCTTCTCGCGTCTCTTGTCCCTAAATATTTCAGTTAGTACTTCTCAGAACGATTTGGTATGTTTTACAATAACTAGTCAATATCTCTTGCCTTTCGACACAAGAGCGGCCACAACGGGTCGTGAATAGTTTTATCCCTTGATAAATTTACGGGGTTTCAATAGCTAGGGTGTTTACTATCAGGCCAGCATGATTTCGGGTATTCAACCCTCCCCAGGTAAACTTGCAAAATACCTTCAATTGCTAAGTCAAGTCCAGCCTGACGAAATCAAAATAAAACCCAACCAAATTCCTTCCAGAAAATGGAAAACAGTATGAGATAAGCAAACAATACAGTGCACAGCATCACATAAGAAATAAACAAAACTAAATTGAAAGAGCTGTAACCATCCCAACACGTCCCAAAAGAAACCTTCCTCCATCATGCATTTTCTAGCACGATATATTAGTTTCAGTTTGCAGCGCTTAAGGCTGGGGAACATACAACCGACATCTTTCATCTTCACCTAGCATGCCCATCATCCGGCCTAGCGTAAAGTTTAGCATCTGTCCATCCATGATCTTATCATAGGATAAAGCTTACCTAGTCATCCATGTCAGTATCAACCTCCAAGATATCAAAGTCTGGGGGGTGTGATCCACGGAGCTCGGCAACGACTTGTTTCACAGCAGGTTTAGGAGCCGCTTCAATGCGTCTCGACTTTGGGACTTGGATGGCTTCGTGTCCAGCCTCACCAGAACTTCGCTTTCGCCTAATGTGTGAGGACGCGACAACTGGGGCTGCGGATGGACACTTCACCCAGTAGTGACCGTCTTGTCCACAACGGGAACATTGATTCAGCCGTTTGCGCTTGTCAATCAGAGTCTGAGGCACATTCCGGTGCATCTTTGTATGCTCTGTTTCTGCGGGTTTTGTAAACCCTTGCGCTCGGTTGCGGGCTTCTGCTGCCGTGGGCCTGTGGCCTTTTTCTACTTCCTCTGTCCCTTTCTGTCAGAAGTATGCCTGTCATCGCTCTTTACTCGTTTCGAAGAATTAGGCTCCTTTTGTAGCTGTGTACGAAAATTGGAGGCCTCTTCGAGTTGGTGTTCTGTTTGACGCAGTAGGTCTAGGTAATCCATATATGCTACTGGATGGGGGGTTTTTCATGGACCAGGCAGCGTTGAGAACGTCAGTCATGCCCATGTGTGCCCTGTCTTTCACAAACTCCCCGCTATACCCTAACACTGCTGCAAGTCGGATAAGTTCATCGATAAAGCGATCGACCTTTCTGTCCTCCATATTCAACTGGCTCTATTCCCTCAGAGCGTGATTCCTATCTGAGTAACCGCCAAGGCTGCCTCCCAAACGCTTGCGAAATCCTTCCCAGGTTCGCAACTGATTCTTGGGATCAAACTTGATCCCTCGTCGTTTGGCCGCATCTTTGTTAATGTGTGGGTGTATGGCGTTATACCATTCTTTGGCAGTATCTCTCAAGAGAGGGATGACGAGGCTGACTTTGTCGATTTCCTTTACCAAGGAATCGTGGAAGTAGTCCAGCTTAATCTCGATATCATGTACGAAGCGTTGTGTGTCCTTGGGATCCCCGGTGAAGGGGTCAACTCCAAGTTTCTCTGGCTTCTTGGGTCGATCAGATGGCTTCTTAGCCTTATGACACTCCTGAATAAACTTATTCAGAGCGGCCTATCATCTATCGTACTTGTCCTTCTTTTCTCGACTCCAGTGGCGCTTGCGACTGCCAAGGAAGTCACTCGGATCAGGGGGCGAGGCATCGGATCCATCACTATCGGACGAAGAAGAACTGGAATCACGAGGATTATCTCCTCCAGCAACCTTTCCGCCCCTGGGAGGTTGTCCGCCTCACGCGCCTCCGGTGTTTCCACCTTGGGCTCCCCCAGGCATATCATAACCGTCAAACCGTTCTTCCTCCGGCTTGTCCTTATCCATCCGATCAGGCGGTAGGTGTGCGGGCGAATGTGGTGGGAGCGGTTGACCGACGGATTGTTGAGGTTGGGGTCTCAGGTAATCACGCTGAAAATCCCCACAGTCGACTACCCTATGTCGGGTCGACTCATAATAGGTACAACGGCTCTTCATGGGGACGGTGGTTTTTTCTTTGGGTGCCATCATAATGGCTTGGTTCGTCCCTTTAACACAGGGTGCCCGATGCGAAAAATAAAACTCACTACCGTCTCCCCTAACCATGCGACATCCTTTGTTACAATACTTTGAAGCGAATTGTCCTGGTTGATTTGAAAAACCTGACGATCCAGCTCAGCCAGAAGGCTTTGCCGGAGCTGGTAGTACCTGTGCCGAAGTAGAGGCTGCCGGATTGTGAGGCGTGGCGGGTATTTGGGTTGAGGCCGCAACCGCATAGGGCCGATCTGATTCTACCCGTATCGCCGGTGCTGGTGTGGCAGGTTCAACTACCGGCGGGATAGGTACGTTCGATGGGGCTCGAGGTGGTGGCTCTGGCGAGGGATTCCTCGATCTTTTTCTCGAAGCTTGGCTTCTAGACTTGGTAACACCACTCGGCTGAGCTGCGACTTGAAGATTCTTGAGGTTTGCCACAGGGCTAACAGCTCTAGATCTCATGGCTTCTTCGAATGCCACTGTCAACGGGGCTGGTTGAGGAACGACCAACACTTGCAATTCCTGTTCCAACTGTCTGACTCGCTCTTGCGATTACAAGGCCGTCTGAGCGACTTGAGTCAAAGTTGGTGCCATTTCTTTATACAAGATGACAGCTGCCATCTCAGCTGCGTATTGTGGAGGAAGCTCAATTGCGAGAGGTAGCGGAGGTGCTGTACCCATGTTGACGTCGTTGGCGGAGTCTATCGAGTACCCTCCCTGAACAGCCAACTCCAAAGCTGTCAGGCGTGCCCTGATCATTCAATCAGAAAGGGCTAATTTATGGTACTCTACCTGCTGAATTTTCATCCAGCGGTTGGCATTGGTTACCATCTCGTTTTGCCATTCGAGCTGGGTAGCTGTAATGAAATCTCCCATAGAAGCCATGGCTTCTTGAAACCTCTTGGTTACTTCTCTGACCATGGAGGGCTCAAACAGGTCCCTAGTGAAGTTGGCAAAGGTCATGGGAGTTCACCTGTGTGGGGGGATTCTGTGTCCCACTGAAGGGTCATGCGTGAAGCTTTGAAGAAAGGCAACAGGGTTCAATATTTCTAACTTCTGTACTTCTTCAGGGATGTCTGGGGGTTCTAGGTCGGCCATCTGCTCCCCGATGGACTTCTATTCTATTCAATGCAGGTCTGCAATAGCATTATAGCGGGAAAGGTCATAGTCATACTCCACTAGATCCATATCTGAAGACATTGTTCTTTCCACCCAATGCTTCTTGTACCAGACATGCCACTCATAATCAAACAAATGTCAAGATAATGGATTTCAACAATTCTCTGAGGAGAGTTAAGCGAGTGCGCTTAAGGATATACTGTAACGGGGGCACCCTATAGAGAGGTGAACTCTAAGGTTGCAACCGCACCAAAACTCAAAGTAGAAGATAAAGATAGCGTAAATAATTCACGAAGAATCAAAACGGTTCAACTTAATATTGTTAAGCTCAAAGCTTTACTCGATAAGTTCTCTTGAGGACAGTTGGTTATCCAAGTAGAATGCCAAACGCTTAAACTTAAGTAGATATCAGATTTAAGCCTTTGACATTCACCACTACTCCGACCTTGTGCAAGCACCCTGTCCTGCTCAGGGTTTGTCCGAGGTCTACCCTCCATCAGGAATTATCCAGGTGGAAGTGTCGGACCAACTCGGGTACACTTAATTCCGTCAATAGGATATGAGTTTCTGCAATGCATCTCCAATACAACCGTAGGTGGAAAAACTCTTCCTATCGAAGTCATACCAGTGGCTAACTGTCATGACAACAACCGGAATCAATACCGAGGTGGTGGACTCACTGGCCCAGTGGTAGTTTCGTCTATCCAAGCAATGCAGTCCATCATTTAATCTACGCGTCTATCCAATGTGATAAATTGACATGCAAGCTCCCCCGGTGAGATGTAGCCGTTGGTTAGCTAAGTGGGCGCTACCCATAGCCAGCCCTTCGGGACATACTCTACCGTGATAAGACTCATACCTCTAGAGTCCAATAAGAACCCATAGTAATGCTACAAATCAAGAGGAGAAGGTCCGGGCTGGTTACTGAGGTCTTTGTCCCGAAAGCACCCTGGCCTTCTGAGACTGCCTAAGTACCACTAGGAAGACTCCCCTACAACCCGTAGGCTGGAATTGACTCCTAGATGCCCGGGAGACCATATATGGGCGACCCCAATTTTGGCGGTTACCCATACTCCCCTTATATATCCTGCGAACGACATTCAGTCGGACGGACGGCGAGGACCTATACGGTGTTACGGCAGCTGCTCCAATGACCTCTTTTAACTAGCTAACGAGCAACTACACAGCCGTCTGGGTATGAGGCGCTGTCCCAACGCTGGGGCCAGAGGGGGGTGTTAGCACAACCCGCCCAAGTTCAATAATAGGTTCGGGCCACCTTTGCACAAGCATGGGGCCTCCCCGCGCAGATGCGGGTACGCCCAAGCACATCTAAGAGCCCATACAATTTGAGCCAAGCGACCTCTAAGTTCTAGGATGACTTTGCTGGTGAAGGTAGGGTATCTTGGACTCCACAAAAGGGTAACTGGGGTCCATTGGCATAAAGGTCAAATTCAGAAGGTAGGGTAACTTTGCCTTCTTATGCCTTTAACCGCTCCGGCAGTCCGCCCGTCAACACTAAATGTTGTCTCAGAGGTCTGTGTAACGTTCCCATAAATTCCTTGACTTTATGCGAACTTACTCCTGAAAGGTTACCCTGCCTTGTAGAGTACCCAAGGCTGCTCTACTATGTCCTAGGCCTCGTCCTAGGTTAACCAGTTATAAGTATACTAAGTATACCAGACCATATCACCTCTGGTTACCACTTGGTATACCATTTGGGCTAAGGTGATAGTCATTGTAGCTCCCTATTGTAGGGTCCTTACAGTGCTACTCTTGGCCGGCCCCTTTGGAGTGTTGTTTTTCTTCCTCCATTTGGTTTCCTTTCTAGTGCTTGTCCTTTCCTTCTAGCGTTTCGGCTAGATTTATTTTGTTATCATTCTGGAGGCTATGGCAAGGGTTTTCCTGTTGTTTCCTGCTTTCCTGTTTCTTTCCAATCTTCTCTGTGTCCGCGTGAAGGAGGGGTGAGGATTCTTCAGGCGAGATGTGCGGTCGGTTCCATACCAGAGGGACTTAGAAGGATGGCTTTTTCCCTGGCGCCAGTTAGTATAGTTTTGTTTACGCCATAGCTACAGCTGCACGCGAGTTCTTGTACTTCTTCTTTTTTTTTCTTTCTTTTCTTTCTTTCTTTTTGAATCATGTGATTATTGATTTAGGTACAAAATCCTGCATGAAGCTCGCGCTATGGCATATAAAAAACCTTAATTCCAAAATCTAACAAAGGAAACAACACAATTCAAACAACACGTGCAAAACTCTCCAAGCGGGATCATCAGAACCCTGTTGCATCGCCAACGATGTCTAACAAAACAAAAGTAACCTAAAATCCTCCTTATAACCAATAAAGAAACCATTCACAAGTAATAAAACCTCCCCGCCCTACCTGCCCACTGCCGAAGCCAGCTAGAAACAAACGCAACTCATAAACCAAAGAAGAAATAGCTTAAACAAAAACTCAATAACCGAAGATATAAGTAGCTATAGCTAGAAGGCCAGGGCCGAGCTAGGGAGTTTAAAGCGTTGAGCGCTATCTGAGTCTGAACCCGGCTCAGGAGTAGCAGTACTAGCTCAAATACGCAACATGGCTGGAGGAAAGCCCATGCGGGTCGCGTAGAGATACTCAGCCAGCCCCCTAAGGAGGGGGACCGAGTGCCAGAGAGGAGCGTCAGGGCCAATGTTATCCACACCTGAGAGATGGGTAAGGCGAGGTTGGGCCTTGGCGGGACAGAGGAGAATCGCATGTTGGAAGGACTCATCGTCTTCCTCACAGAACGGGCAGAGGGTGCTAGAGTTTCTGTTCCTCCAGGAGACTTGAGCAGCAAGGTGGCTTGCCTCTGTGCACATCTGATGAATCCGGCCGCATATAAACCGCGGGAGGCCAGTAATAGAGGGAGGAGTGAGGCAGGCACTATACGGGTAAGAGAGGGGCACTGGTGGACTTGTGATCAGCCAGTCGGTGAGAAGTGACTGTATCAGAGGAGTTCTGAGGGCTTGGTAGGTGGTGGAGGGATCTCTTGACAGTGGGAGCGATACGAGATCAAACGAGGCAAGTGGGAGGATAGGGATCTGCGCAAAGAGGTCGGAAACTTCGTGGCACATGGAGTCTAGGGGCAGGTGCTTGGCAGAATTAACCACCGGACGGAGCCATGAAGTAAGGTTGATGGCCTTGGAAGAGCCCTGGAGGAGAAAGCGATGATTATCCGCAGAACGACCCTGGTCCCATGTGGGTACAGACCCGGGTATCCGGGCGGTGGCAGGATTGAATTTCGAAGGGGCGCAGACCAAGCCGAGAGCAGCTGACCGACGGCGGTGCTTGCATATTGAGGAAATGGGTGGCAGTGAGGCTTCGCGGTATAGAGCGCCACAGGTGGTATTGTAGAAACAATTAGTTGTCCACCGGAGCACCCCGTGCCTGAAAGAGTCGAGTTTCTTAAGTGTGCCTGCGTCCGGGATAAAGAGGTCGCAGCCATAGGTGAGGATCGGAAGAATGGCGCCGAAAACTAGTTTTCTGTTGCAGCAGGAGGAGAGGCCTTTGCCAGCTGCACTAAGCTGCCGGATTGTAGTGAAAGAGGCCAGGGCAACAGCCAGCCTCCTTCGGAAGTGGGCAGAGGTTTGGATCGCCGGCGTGAGCCAGTAGCCAAGCCACCTTACAGCTTGAGATGGAGGAAAGAGCATGTCGTTGATCACTATGTGGGGAAAGGAAACCAGTTCTTGTACTTCTTTCTTTTTTTTTATTTTTCTTTTTTTTTGAATCATATCATTATTGCTTTAGGGTACAAAATCTTGCATGCAGCTTACGCTATGGCATAAAACAACCCCCAACTACCCCTGGGAAAAAGCCAACCCTCCAAGTCCCTCTGGTGTGGAACCAACCGCACATCTCGTCCCCAAAAAGAAACCCGTGACTAGCTAAGAAGATAGACGAACGGAATCAAATCAAAGAACAAGCAGGAAGAGTTAGGAAAACCCATGGCACGATCATCCAAACAAAGGAAAAAGAAAAAGCAAACTTAGCGGAGACCACTTGAAAATTTCCGCACACTCAGCGCGGCAGGAACCAGGCTCGGCATAATCGAAGTCCTGGGGAGGCTCGGATGCCCTCTGTTTTGGCAATACCCCAACAAGATGAAGGAGATAGTACAATACCATCTTTCCAGAGGAAAGCCGTGTTGGACCGTGGTCATGGTCCGAATGGTGAAGAAGTAGTTGTGGATACCAGCCAGGTAGTTGTGGGTACCAGCCAAGAAGGTGAAGAAGCAGTAGGGTGCCAGCCGATCCGGCCGTATGAGGAGGAGAAGAAGGAGGGGTAGACCCAACTCTGTGCCGTAGAAACTATCGGAAAACGCGTTCGTGTCTTGACTAGGCAGCCTCTTAAAAAGAAAGAGATTAGAGAAATCGACCGTGGCCTGTTGCAGTGTTTTCTCTTACTGCAAACCGTGTACCCAGCCGTCTGTAATATAGGCGTTGAGAAGAGTGTTGCCGACCGTGCAAATGCTCTAAGCGAGACAGAGCAAAAGCGGGGTAGGAAGAGGAAACATTGTCAAAAGAAGATGCAATCCATCAATCAAGGTGAAGAAAACCCAAAGGGAGAAACCTAACGGCAGGAGAAGATAAGGGGAGATGCACTCCACCCCCTAGAGCGAACTCATAGAGGGGGGTGGAGTTGGGAAAAGTGGTGATAATCTCGTGGTGTTGAGATTTCAATCGCCGGGTGTGTAGAGGAGACGGAGGATGGACTTCTTGTACTTTAACAACAAATACATGATATAAAAAAAAGAAAAAAAGAAAAAAAGGTCACAGCAGTTAGAGGCCTCTGCCTAGGGGAGTGACGCTACCTCCTCTCCTCCTCCTCCTGGCCTCTTGGCCCCCCCTCCTTGGGGTTCTTGCCTTCGTTCATCATTGACCCCCGCTGATGAAGTTCGTTGCTCCCCCTTTTCCCCGCATCACCTTTGCACCTCGCTTTGGTTTTGCACGGTCGGCAACCCCTCTCGCTTCGTTTACCGTCGGCGCTGTTGTCTTCCAAGCCCCTTGCGAAGTACTTCACCGTTTCGATTAAGTGTGCCCGGTCGGGGAACACTTCGGTTAGTAACATCACCGCCTCATCTTTCCCCTCGCTGTCGGAAAAGCTTCGGCCGCGGTTGCTCTAGTCAGTCGTTTCCAGCGTTTGGGTATACCCCTCCATCCTCCTCTCCGGTTTTCGTCCCGTTGCTCGGTTACAGCTACACTCCGCTCCCTTAGCTGGTACCTTACTACTAGGCGCCTCCTCTCGCCCCCACGGCTACCACGGTCGCATCCTCGGCTGCGCTCTTCCATGGTATAGCACTACCTTCTTGGTCCTTGTCAACGCCTTGGACTCGGAGTAATTGTTTCGGTCGCCAGCGCGTGTGCGCTACTTTTTTGGCCGGCCCCTTTGGAGTGTTGTTTTTCTTCCTCTATTTGGTTTCCTTTCTAGTGGTTCTTCCTTCCTTCTAGCGTTTAGGCTAGATTTACTTTGTTATGATCCGGGAGGCTATGGCAAGGGTTTTCCTGTTGTTTCCTGCTTTCCTGTTGTTTTCCAATCTTCTCTGTGTCCGCGTGAAGGAGGGGTGAGGATTCTTCAGGCGAGATGTGCGGTCGGTTCCATACCAGACGGACTTGGGATAATGGCTTTTTCCATGGCGCCAGTAGTATAGTTTTGTTTACGCCATAGCTAGTGCTGCACGCGAGTTCTTGTACTTTAACAATGAATACATGATTGAAAAAAGAATTAAAAAAAAAAAAGGTCACAGCAGTTAGAGCTCTTCATGCAACCATCTAAGTACTTTCTTACAATATAACCTTTACCCTTACCTTTACCTTTACATCTCGCTTGTATGTAAGCAACCTAGGCTCTTAGCGTCAGAGCAACCATGACCTAGTTAAGACAAGGACAGTCTCACCTCTCTCTCACGAGGAGAGAGATCAAGATATGAAGACGTTCCCTCACTATTTCTCCCCAATACGATATTAGTATCAGATAAGAAGACTATAAGATAGTCTAAGAAGATAGAAGAGGTTATAAGTTAATCTCGGAAAGAAGAGTACTCTCTCATCTGTGAACGAATAAGAACTATAATATATTCATAGAATCTCACGTAAGTAATTGGTTACCTGTTGCATAACTAATCTCTTACGGAGTAGGATTGTTACAGCAACTACGACCTTGTTAAGACAAGGACAGTCTCACATCTCTCTCACGTGAGAAGAGATCAAGATACCAAGGAGTTCCCTCACCATCTCTCCTCAATAAGATATTGGTGTGAGATACACAGACTATAAGAGTGTCCACAAACTAAAGAAGAGATTATAAGTTAATCTCGGAAAGAAGAATACCCTCTCGTCTTACAACGAATAAGAACGATAAGATAGTTACAGATCCTTATGTAAGTAAATGGTTACCTGTTGCATAATTAATCTCCAATAGAGTAGGATTGTTACACATACAGTTGATATTCTAAATAATCCTACAATGTACAAAGTAGTTAGTACCTGAACTATAGAAGGAACCTGTGGACAGTGTTTTGAAAAATTGGATTGGATTGCAGGATTTGGGTAAGCCAATTAAATGACTTTTGTGTCATGTGAAAACACGATATAAATCAATCGTTTAACATCAAATAAATCTATTGTATTTTATTAAAATTTCTATCTTCCTTTTTTACTTTTTTCTTTTACTTTCATTAGAATACATACATAATAGTTAAACAGATACTCATTACATGGGATAGGCTCTCTCAGGCCCAAATAGCGAATTTTTGGAATTCCAAGACGGAGCATTTCAATTGCCTCTACAACGTCGGCATCCAAAATCTCTGCTCTGTTTTACCAATTGGTTCCAATAACGTTCACTACAATTATCCTCTCTTCCTCCGTGTCAAGTAATAACTAACTTGAAACCTCAACTCCACCCCTGAATTCCACTACTAGAGACCCAACTGTACTAAGTTGAGCCCCAAGACTCCTTCCCCCATTTATAACATGCCCCCGACAGCCACTTTCGAATAAAATCTCCCTTAAATGTTTGAAATCATCCTCTCCTAATATCAGCAAAAAAAATAGCTTGCGTCCAGTGCCTCCTGTGCGTCTGACGCACCTGACGCACAGAATGTCAATCAGGAATCAGGACGCAACCTGATGCAGCACCTAATCTCAGGATGCACCGGGCGCAGACATGAGGCTCAGGACGCACCGGGCGGACCCCTAATGCTCAGGACCCACCGGGCGCACCCTGCAGTGAATGAAAACCGATCCCCGGATATTTGTGAGTTGCATAAATCATCACACACAAAGTCTAACTCATTTCTTCACATTAATGGCCATTAGTTTATTGTGTATTTATTCGTGCAGAATTCCCGGACTAGATATTCCTACCATCATCATGCATTCCTACATATAATACCCCAAAAAGAATCGATCCGAAAAACCCAAAATTACAAACACTCGGCCCCCTACGAAACCCTCATCTCCCCCCTCTCCACCATCTCCACTTCCCTCCTCCTAACCCCCTCCTCCTCCCCCTCCCCACCACCAAACACCCAAAACTGCACGCCCAAATACGCATCGAGCGTGAACTGCACAGCGGCGCAGAGCTTGAACTGTACACCAACGTGCTGAGCTGAGAAAAAGTACAGAATCTTCATTACGTCGCCGAGCAGCCAGCTGGCCAGCACACTGAGCCGGAAACCATCGCATGAACGGCTCCTCTGGTTCGAGAGCACTTGGGGTATTGGCAGCGTGGCTTCCACCCCAAGGGCTAGGTACCCGACCATATCAATGAAGAGCTGGCTGGAGCCGAAGAGTAGGTGTAGGGCTAGTGTTGTTAGGGTGAAGTAGAGGAGGAAGGACCAGTAGGGTTTTTGCGTGGGCCATTGCCAGAAGTTGTAGGGTCGTGGGGTTGGTGGGTATGGTGGGAAGGGTGAGGAGTGGGAGGTGGAGGTTGGAGAGGTGGTGGGGGTTGGGGGCAGGAGTGGAAGGTGAGAGGGTGGGCGGTAGTCAAGGGCGACTTTCAGGAGGAGGAGTTGGACGAAGATCATTATTATGCCTGGAAGCTTTTTATCTTAGTTGTGTCTGTTCCCTTGTTTTTGAAGGGGGAAAGACTTTGTATCAAAAGGCTAGTTTCAAAATCTGCCCCGAGCCAGTAAAAGCAGCGGAGTATAGACGCTATAAGCATTATCAAGGGTGTCTGTCAAAGGGAAAAGCCCATCCGCACCATTAGCTCTATTTGCTCATTCTTTGCGTATCGCACCACGGAGAGCTAGATCAACTCATCCAACATACATCTAGCGAAAAGCCTCGAGAGGACTTTGTTATGTGTATATTCCGAATCTAAGCATTTACTCTCAAAATCAGTCCTCCCCACTCCCAACCCCAGCTCTATCTTCATCATGTCATCGCCCCGTACCTGATCCGCATAACTAGTAAGCGGACTCGTGATGATACTGTTTTCTCATTGTCAGTCCAACTCACACCTGAGCTTCAGGGGGGGGGGAGAGAAAAGAAAACTCACAACAACGGCGCAACATTCGATACTAAAGCTCCAAAAACCCCCATGCCGCCTTGTTATGTACGGTAGTATGTATTGTATCTTCCCTCCACTGCCAAACGCCGAATGTATAAATGAGAGTCGTAAATGAGAATAAAAAAATTAAATTAAATTAGAACACGTGCTGAAAGGAGTGCGTCCCTGAACCCTAGACTAACCAAAATGCGGAGGGAAGAAGAAGAGATGTGGGAAAGGGAATGGGGAATGGGGGCAGAGGGGGGGGGTGAAAAGGGAAAAAAAAGGAAGGAAGGAGGGAAGGGAGGGAGGGTCAAACTGACGGGGTTCTTCAGGGCATTCCGGGTTCCGACGTGGGCGATGATGATACTCTCGGTATGATAATGGTGAAAATGGTTAGTCAGCGAGGCCCGGCATGAGACAGTGCCGGACAATATCGAGGTTAAGCACCGCCGTGCGTTCTTAAATCACCACGGCAACTACACTAAACATCACTCACTAAACCATTTTTGGAGACATAATCACTGCAACGACCTTCTCTCGTTGCATATTAAGAACGGAAAAAAACTCGTTCGTGCTTATGATATGAGACATAAACAAAGCATATAATTGGTTTGAGATCAGGTTTTAGAGAGAGGAAAAACAACTATTACCATATTTGTACTAGAATTCTCGGCTACCTTCAAAAGCGACCGGCATAAGAACACACGGTCTTGCTTAACCTCACTTCGTTCATCCTGAGCTCATGGCATATAAAAAAGCAAAAAAATAAGAACGCACGCTGGTGCTTAACCTCGATAATAGAGAGTTTGCGCATGGGAACCTAGGTGGCGGTTCATAGGAAATAGACCTAGGTATAAGGATGAGTTTGCGCAATAGGTGTAGGTGGCCTGGTAGCAACAAGATGGGGATTGAGTAGGGTAATATCGCATTGCATTCAAATTCGTCCCCTGCTGAATTAGAATTCCCTGCTCTACAAGTTGGGCACTAACAGTACCAACTACAGTAGGACTGGAGATAATCTGCTACTGAGTGCCCAGTATTAGAATGGCTAAAATCTTTAATAAAATGCAAAAAGAGAGTTATGTTGTTGTTCTGCAGCCATGTGATTTCTTCCGGTCTCAAAAACCCTATTTTACACTTCTTCCAGGTCTCGCTACCGACCAAGATGTCTAAGACGTTTTGGTTAACAGAAAATAACCTGTTTTCCTGTGACCTGGGTCTCCTTGCACAAACTCTCTAATGAAAATTGCCATCTAAATCAACCCAAAACACCACAAACTTCAAACTCTCCTAAGTCAACAACAACAATCCATAAGCTCAAAAGCTTCTCTAAAAAGGCTTTATTTAATGAATAATTAACATCAGCAAAAAAATATTTTTCCCCCTTTGCTCCTTCAGGATCCATGTCATTGAGTTTTATGTTTTGTCTAATCATGTGTGACTCCATGTAATCCTGAACATCCCTGTCATTCTACTGAAAAAGAAGATACTAATCTTAATTTCTGTAAAATGTGAGCTATTTTTAGCACTCGCTGACTGACCTTTTACATACCGAAGTGGAGCAATATTAGTTCAAATATAAGAACTTCAGTATATAAAAAGTCCATGAGTTGATGATACAAATAGCTCATAGTTTGCAGAAATTAAGATTAGTATCTGCTATTGAAATATAAGAAACGGCATTTTTGGGACAACAATTGGATGACAGATGATTACACAAAAGGGTCAAACTCAACCACATGGAGGTATAGGGGGTACCTTGTTTTTATGCTGATAAAGGGATTTGAGGAAATATTGACTTCCTGCAGTGCTAGAGCAGTCCAATGATTTTCATTTTGGTATCAAAGGATATCAAATTAATATAGACCAAGCTAACTGTATTAAGTAATATCTTGGTAGCACAATCCCAATCTGGTAATTGATATCGCTGATCATATTACTATCAAAATTAACCAAACAAAGTGTTTAAGTAATAATTGTAAAGTGAGCAAAGTAAGAGGGCTAGCCATCCAACCATCCTTCAGAATCTAAGGATAAAAGTAAATTGAACAATAGAAAAAAATAATCTCAACTACTATCGCAGTTCTAAGATCTATGGTTGGCAAACTTCATTTTGACAAACCTGTTTATTAGCAAAAAAGTACCCTGCGTGTTAGGCGGGAGCCTATCTCAAAGACTTGCAAGATAACACAGGCCGATAATGTTTATCGTAGACGGAGATTGTCTAGGAAGGCTCAATGACTAAAGTAGAGGTAGGTAGAATGATAAAAGATGTTTTAGCGTAAACATTATATATTTATAAGATCTCTTCACCATTGCTTGATGATTTTCAAATAGCACGGGAGGCACCTCGATATTTATATACCGCATCTGGGTGCTCGCGGCTACATCTAGTGCTTATACTAATTAAGTACCTGCTAACAATTTCCAGCTTCTTCTGAAAGTGGGAACACCATTTGACTCTGACAATTCTGTTATCTCACTTGACTTCCGAATCGCAACACCATAAGTTTTCCTGATGGTGCTCTCACACATCAGTCCATTTGTCACGATCCATCGTCGTCAACATGGAGTCTTGCTTACCACTGCATACACAGAATGGTCTCCATGATCGAACCAACAAGGGGCTAACTTTGTTATCAAACCTCTCAGCAGTGGAGCTATATCTTGCACTCAACAGCTGCGAGTATGCTTGATTTCTCAAGCTACCTCATCCAAGAACACCATTCACATCTGCTACTTTCATCGCAGGAGCGTGGAGTATAGAATGATGTTGCTCAACCATTGTCCTTAAGAACGTCCCGTTACTTAGTGACCACCTTTGCTACTCCGTCCTTAGTGCTCTGTAGGCTTATGCGACGTCAACCAATCTGGCTCAAACTACTTGCATAAGCTCACCAAAGCCCTTCCCTCATATATTCTGTGAATGGGATCTGATTGGACTGACGGCTGCGATGTATATGGTGCTTCGCGGAGGGCACCCAGGACCATGTCTTTGGTGAGGGGATGCAACTACGGCGGCGTCTGCCGTTGTAGCGCCGTCCCAACGCTGGTGGTGAAGGGAGGTGTTCGCTTCTCCTTTTGAACTCAGGATCCTAAGGTAGGGTAACTATACGTCTTTATTAACTAAGGAAAGGCTGAGCCTTCCTGTATGCCTAATACTGCGTGAGATACAGCGCTGTAGCATCCTGATACACACGACCTGCAATCAGCGTCCCCTGCATCCTGTGCATCCTGTGTTGTGTTGCCTGCATCCACTGTGTTCTGTCTGTCCTGAGTTGCCTTGTAATGCCTGCTCAAATTCCCTGTGTCTTGAACCAAGCTAATACACCATATTTCTTCCTGACATATGAGACAAAGCAACTCTGCCTCCTGTGCATCCAGACTTGTCATCTCAACACCATTGCACCTCATGATTTATCACTGATAGATGCTCACATCAGGGGTACCCCAGAGTATCTCTTGGCATAGTTTGTGGTGGTTTCTCTCCACTTAGCCTCACATGTGACAGGACAAACTGTTCTCTCATTATCACTCTCAATATTAACATCTATATTCCCAGGCATCCTTCATAATACTCCACTACCACCACATATCCAATTCTGAATCTGATACCAGGAGGTTGCTGGTCTCGACACCAGCTTCACACCAGTATAAGAGGTGTCTCTGTCGCATCAATACTCATGGAAATTGCCAACCCTTCTGACAGTAGTGTTTAGCAATCCTATCACCTTGGGGATCCTGAACTTGATGGCAGATTCTTCCACAACCGATCAACTGATTTTGATTCTGTCACCTGGGTGTCGGTGGGCTCCACGCCAGCTACAGGTTGGTATAAGGTATATCTCTGTAGCATCAATACTCATGAAATCACTATCTACTCTTGGGGGGGTCCTGGGAAGGCTGAGATGGAATCCCGGCAATCCCAGAACTTGATAGCAGATTCCTCTACTACCGCTCAACCGATTTTGAATCCGTGACTTGGACGTCGCTGGGCTTGATACCAGCTAAACACTGGTATAAAGAGGGTTTTGAGATGCAAACTCTACATGGAGCTATATGGTCCCGGGGGATATAAGACAGAGGGGAGAAGGAGGGGTGGGAGTGGCTGGAGTGGTGGGAGTAGCGGGAGTGGTGGCGAGGGCTTCAATAAACTGTATATTAGAAGAATAGAAGGCTATTAGTAGTTAATTTCATACTTTTTCATGATGTGAAATATAGTGTGACCCATGCAACCAAGGTCAGAAACAGGTAAAGGGATGACCCTTCAAATATCACCAGAAGATTAGGTAGTGTGTCCTGAGGATTATGTATGCACCTGGTACGTCCTGACCATTAGTTGCCCAGCAAAATAATCCCTGTCTAGAATGAAACCATATTTACTGGCACTTCTAGAGCTCTGAAAGTTTGAGTAGCGGTGCAAGCTAATTGCACTCAGGTAAAAACCTGTGACCAATATCTTGAGGTTAGTAACAGCTGAGAGTTGGGAGTAACAGGCATCAGCCGCCTAGGCTAAGGAAGACTCGGAAAAAATGTCAAGAGAGTAATGGTCAAGTCTGTCTACCCCTGGGCTGGGGCTCGTAGGAACTGACTCGGCATGGAGGTCGGATCTTTTTTTCTTTTTTTGTTTAAATCATGTATTCGTTTGTTTAAAGGTACAAAGAACTCCTATGCAGCGGGGAGCTATAGCGTAAACAAAACCCAAAATAAAACAACTAACAAAAGAAAACCCTAACCACCCAATTCTCCAAAGCATAGCTAAACCATGACGTAAAAACCAACCAAGGGAAAAACATCATAAACTAGTAAAGAAAAATTCAAAACCACCAGACCACACGGCCACCGTTAAGAACAACAAGTAAGATACCCAACCATGTCAATCATCCTCCACGGGAGAAAACCTGAGGCTGGGCGAGGGGGAGAAGGGGGGAGAGGGAGCAGGGCTGTGGGCGATAGAGGAACTAGGGCTTCGCAGTGGAGGATGCCGTGCTCAAAGGTCTCAGCCGCAGGGTGGCACCTAGGGCAGATGGACGGAGTGTCCCGATTGAATCGGTAAGGATGGGTCGACAGGGAGCTCTTAGCTGACCTCATCTGATGGAAGCGGCCGGCAAGGAATTTGGGGAGGCCCATAAAGGGGTGGGGCGTAAGCGACGGTGGGTAGGGATAGCCTGGAGGAGGAGGAGCAAGAGTACGCCACTGTAGGAGGAGGATCGACCTGGACTCTTTCTTCAGAGCGGTATATAAGTCTGAGGCGAGGTCGACCGGGGGGACGGACAAGGTTGGGACCAACTCAGGGTTGTGGAGTGGAAAGAAAGGCCTGTCTTCTAGCAGAGGAAGCGTTCTGTGGGTGATTTCATCGATCAGGAGGTGCTTGCGAATAGTTACGGGAGGTGTTTTCCACATAAGGGGGCAGTAGGCGGGGTTTAACTTGACCAGTAGAGAGTGGTGACAGAGCAGGGTGCGATAGGAAGAATGATTCAGAACTGATTTGTGCGATCTGGCCGATGCCGGGTTGATTTCTGGGGGAGAGCAGACTACACTCAGGGCTGCCATGCGTTGACGGTGTTCTATTAGAAGGACAAGGGGGGGGAGGCAGGACTGAATGGCCAAGATGGGAACCGGCATGGAGGAGAAGCAGTTAGTTACCCACCTTTGGACCCGATGCCAAAAAACGTCCAACTTATCCTGCCTCTTTACAGAGGGCGTGTAGAGGTTCACCCTGTATAAGCGAATAGGGGCGAGGAGGGAGGAGGCCAGCCTGTGACAGAGGTACGGTGGAATGCCTTTCCCCGGGGGAGAGAGCCTCCTGATCATGTCCAGGGCACCCTGGGCGAGGGACAGCCTCTTGCTGAAATGAGCATTTGGAGAGAGGGAAGGTGTGAACCAGTATCCTAGCCACCTTGACTTGGCTTTGGGGGAGAAGTATAGGTCGTCCAACCGAACACCTGCCTTCAAAGGGGGAGATCGTTCCTGAGGGGTACGCCAGTAGATGAGTTCCGTCTTTGGAACGGAGAAGGTAAGACCTCTGGGTGCCGCAACACGGCACAGGGAGCGGAAGTGGCGCTGGAGGAGCTGAACATTGCGCCTGTGGGAGGAGGAAGAGACTGTCACCACGAAGTCATCCACGTAGGAGATCACCATCCCTTTGGGGATCACTGGATGTAGAGGAGAAACATATAAAACGAAAAGAAGGGGAGAAATAGGGGAGCCCTGGGGGGTGCCAACCGCAACCAGTGAGAATATCCCTGGAGAACCCAGAAAGAGCAGCTTACACATGCGGTTAGTAGGGAAACTACCAACCCATGCGACGAGGTACTTGTGGGCCCCTTGCGCCCACAGTGCTGAAGTGAGCTGGCCTGGATCGATATTGTTGAAACTGCCCTTGATGTCAAGGAAAAGAGAGGAGACCTTATACCCAAGTCTGTGCAGGAGGCGGACCTCATGGGTGAGGGTGGACGTGGTGTTGAAGGTGGAGAGGCCCGGAAGGGACCCTGTTTGGTGAGGGTGAAGAAGACCTACATGCCTGGCCTGGAGGGAGAGACGGGAGGCGGTGACCCGTTCTAGCACCTTGGAAAGAGTCTGGAGTAGAACGATGACCCTGAAAGAGGCGGTGGTATCATAGGAGACATTGCCAGACTTGTTCAGTACGATGCTGTTTGCTTTCTTCAGGGAGGAGGGATGGTGGCCGTATCGCAGCAGAGGTGAGAGAAGGGCGGTGAGAAGGGCGGGGCATGACCGGTCGACCTGTTTCCACACCTTGTAGGAGATTGTGTCGGAGCCGGGAGCGGAGGTGTTGGATGACTTTGAGAGGGCGAGGGCGATTTCCTCGTGGCTGAGAGGGAAGTAGTCAGGGTAAGGAGAGAGTGTGAGGGGAGTGTTGATCAGAGGAGGCGCAGTGGGAAAGAAATGTGAGAGTAGGGCCTTGTTGATGCCCTCGGGAGTGTCTTGGTCTGGAAAGGAGGGGAACCTGGAGCCCTGTCTTCCTGAGGCGAGCTTCTTGGCCACCCAGACTGAAGAGGGGGTAAGAGACGAGAGGTAATGTGACCAATAAGCGAACTTAGCTTTCTTAATGGCCGAGAAATAGGAGCGTCTCGCCGAGTGTGAAGCTGACTGATCGTATGGGTCTCTGGAGGACTTGTATGCACGAGAGGCCGAATGGAGGGCCGACCTAAGGTGAGAGAGAAGAGGGGACCACCAGGGCTTAGACCTGGGGGACAGGCGTGACATGAGAGTGTTAGAAGTGATGAGGGCTCTGACCCTATCGGGGTAAGTGTCAAACCAGTTCTCAAAGGTGGAGGACGAGCAGACAGCTAGTGGAGGGGGGGGGATTAGGGAAGGGAGGACAGGGAGGACACTGGACCAGTCCGTCTTTGACCAGTTAGGGGAGGGGGCTGGAAGCCTAAACCTGGGGGAATCGAGCGTGAAAAGCACCGTGACATGGTCAGAGCCGGTCGAAGGGAGGGGGGTGTCCCATTTGGAGACCGAGCGGAAATGTGGGCCATTGGCGAAGGAGAGGTCCAGGATCGAAGGTCGGGCATTGTGCGCGAAGGGGAAGTACGTGTATAGACCAGGTTGGTTGAGGAGAGAGTAGCTATGCTCGGACGCATGGCTGTAGTATGGGTAAGACAGATTGTATTCCTTAGAATCGAAGGTGCGCAGGGGGTTAGCGGCCGGATAATGTAGGTTGAGGTCACCAACCACTAGGCTTGGGAAGGGGCTGTCTTGAAACAGGGCACATGGGGGAATCGTGCGAAAGGGGGTGGACACGAGGGGGAGATTAGAGGCATTGGTGATTGTAAAGCGGGCGCACTGGAGCTCAAAGAAGCCTTCCGGGGCGAATATGTCCATCGAAAATAAATCGGACCGGGGGGGCACGACAGGTAGAAGCGAAACCGAGTTAAGTAGGTAGGGGTGGACGCAGAAGGCCACTCTTGGCTTGGTGGAGGGGGCGTGGAAACATTTGTATGTAGAGAAGGATGGCAGCTGGCCTCTCCTGACTGGGGTGTCTTTGAGGGCCACTAGCATAGGGGGGCAGGTTAGCTGACTAAAACTGTTCATGAGGGAAAGAAACACATCCCAGCTCCCAAGGCTGATGTGCTGAACGAGGGAGAATAAACAGAAAGTCCCCCTGGCCGGCCGGGGAGACAGGCTTGAGCTGTTTTTGTACTGCATTATCGGGCCCTGCCCGGGTCGTTGGATGGGGCACGGGAGGGGCTGGGGGCCACCTGGGGAAGTGGGCCACTGCTCCTGGAGTAGGGTGCAAAACTGAGGGAGGAGCGGAGAGGCGAGTTGGGCGCGGGGTAACTACCTTAAAGGCAGGGAGAAGTGTTCTTACGGTAGATGGGGCAGAGGGCCTAGGGGTCTTGGCATCCGCCTCACCCTCATCTTCAGTTGTGTCCATGTCCCCTTTGGCAGGGGCAGAGGTATCGGGGTCCTGGGCTGAGGGTTCGTCGTCAGCGGGGGGGAGACGGGTGGGCCTAGCCAGGCAGGTGGGATCAGTGGCAGGGTGATCCTCCCCACAGTTAGCACAGTGTGGAGGGGATGCGGAGCAGCATTTTTCTATGGGGCAGAGGTTGCCCCATTTTGGACAGGTGGGGTTGGGGCATTGGTGCTCCGTCTTGCGGTGGTGGAGGGTGCAGATCGAGCAGACTGGGTAATCGTACTTGCAGACGGGAGCAGTGTGCCCATACCTCTAACAGTTGCGGCAGTGAGTGGTTTTGTTGGCAGAGTGAGCGGTCTTGACTTCCCTTTTACGGGAGAGAAGAAAGATGTTGGGGCCCATCCTCTTACCATCCTCAGGGCTCATTGTGACAACAACCGAGAAGGCCAGTTTCAGAGAGCGGGCTTCAGGGTCCGGATTGAGAAAGCGGGCCAAGGTAATCTCAACACCCTTGGCATTAAGTATGGCGGCTTTGAGCTACACGAAGAGACCTTCATTGTCCTCAGGGAGATAGCGGAGGGGGAGGCCATGGATGGCAAACTGGTTCTCATTGGGGGCAGGCCTGAAAGAGAGCCATGGAGTGGAGCCGACCGGGAAGGAGTTGTTGAGGCGAGCCACAAGGGCACCAAAGAAGGGAGCGGAATCAGAGGCAGGCATGGAGGGGGAGACCCCCATAAGTGTGACCACTCCGTTCGAGTTGACTTTGGCCGTGAATGAGAGAGGGAGGGCACAGTTGGACGAGCGCAGGACTTCTGCAGCTATATCAGGGAAGGTAGTAGCAATGGCTTTCCTATCCGGGTGTGGGAGAGGATCCTGTCTGGGGGTGTAGAACCTTCCGGCCGCCGCCGGAAGGGTAGAGGCTTTCGAGAAGGAGGAAGCAGCCGAGGAGGACAAAGAGGATGGAGGAGAGGACAGGGAGGCAACCCCCTGGGGGGAGGGCTTCTTTTTTCCCTTGGTTGGGGGGCCATGACCTGGGCATAGGTGAGACGGGGGCAAGTGGGGTCTTGTACCCCCAGAAGGAAAGTGGAAATGTCGTGGTAGCCCCTATTGGCACAATGGGAGGCCTCCCAGGAGGTGGGGTGGGCCTTGGCAAATGCTTCAGGGTTGCGTAGTATTTGTTGATGGCATAGTCATGCCTGGAGAAGTTGGGATGAAAGCCAGGGGTGGTCGCAGGGGGTTTCTTGAGGTGGGGGGCCAGGGTTGGCACCTGATTGGCTGAGGGAGGCAAGGGTCTGTGTGACACGGAGGCTGTGCTGACCCTATGTAACAGGCCACGAACAGAAGAGGTGATGGGGGCCAGGGAGGCGGCCAGCTCTTCCTTGTTGGGGACCGAGTTTGCCACCTGGCTGATGGAGTCGTGGGTGTATATGATGCAGTCGTTGAGAGTGTCCACCCTTTCGAGTAGAGAGGCCAATGTATTGATCGCGGAGCATAGAAGAGGAACAATGACGGACTCGCCCATGGAGAGGTCTCTACCCAGCTCGGAGCTTGTGGGAAGGGGGACCGCATTGCTGAGGCCCACTTTGTTGATTGTTTCCCTGAGGAAGTTCCATCAGGAAAAAATCTAAATTCTGCATCCTGAAGTAGAGTTTATGTTGGGAAGAGCCTGTGGTACATTGGAAGACATCTGAAGTCTTCCTATGGCATCCACGTGCATCCTGATAACTTGTTCAATTCTTTTTCAGCAAAAATGGACATGTTAATTATGTCCGATGGTGGTCATTTTTTAAATATAGACACTTTGAATAGGATATTATTTAGTCAGCTAACGCGTTTTGGCAAATTATCATTTTTCAAATTTCGTTCCTCATTTCTGTCTCCAGATGCCTTCAGAAGCATAGGGTGCATAGGGTGTAAACTGATTTTTCTTGCTGATGTCCTCACCTAGACGATTTGTTCTGAAGGGGTGGAAGTAGAGCTTGACCTGGTAGAGGGCACCAAGGAGGGAGGGACTGGGAAGCCCTGGGGGGCATGATGGACGGACATTTTCGCAGTTCACGAAGAGTGCTAGTCATAGCGCAGCTCACTGAGAGTGCAGAGGGGGGCAGCTCACTGAGAGTGCAGAGTATCGTGGGATTTTATACCAGAAGCAATGTGATGTTGAGAAATATAGGGGTAGGGAGATAGCGGAGGCAAAGCTTGCGGCATGGAGGTCGGAAAGAATCTGAAGTCTATACTCTATTGTATATAACTTTGTTAGCTTTGATTAATCAGCAAAAAAATTACACCTGATCTATTACACACATATCTCCCTCTATCTTCTGGTAATACCCTGACTCCCCATCCCCTATGTCCCTCACACATTCCCTCCCTTTTCTCAAACCACATGAGGCTGTCCTGAGGGTTATTTGCTACCTCCGCCATCCTTAATCTTTTGCTTTTGTCTGTTGTCCCAAGCTTCCTCAGCTAGTGAGTGCTTGTTGCATAATAGTTCACTGTTTTTTTGTTTGTTTTTGGTTGTTCCACTTGGCCCAATTTGGCAGCAATATGGCCCCTCTGCGCTTGTGTACATCTGTAATAACTCTCCCCTCTCTCAAACTCATGTTACCTCTGCCGTATTCTCGCTCCTATAATTCTTCCATTATGGACTCCGTTCTCTTCAGGCCTTCCTGAGGCCCCTTCTTAAGCTATATCATACACGGTTACTACTCTCTTTTCAAGTTTCTGTATGCGTGTACCAAATTCTTAATCACTTTGCTTATTGCACTTCTGTGTATAAATTTTGAACTTAATATCGCCCTTTTCTAACCTATCAAAATTTGCTTATCAGTTCCTTATTTCTCCCATTACCTTGAACCATTAACTCTATGTACTTTTGGCATTTCTTTTGCACTATTTTTGTTTCCTCAATCACACAAAGAATTTACTTTTGTACTGTAATCTGTTCAATATATTCTATTAAAGATTTCTAAATCAATCCTATTATTTACATACCACTGTTTGTTATTTACTTCTAGTGTTCCTAGTACGAAATACCTCATTCCCATAATTTGTTTGATATCTACCACCATCACCATTGTGCAATGGAGGCCCGTAGCCGTCCCTAATGTAACGGTGAAAAGCGTCATAATCTTGCTGAGCTTCCTTGAATTCTCAACATAGAGTTTATTTATGAATACAAGTCTTGCTACTAAACCAGTTTGTAAATCCAGAGCTTTCATTATTGATATCAAGTGAGCTGGATAAAAGCCTTCTAATGCCCCATAAATATTCCTATTGCCTGAGGCTACCCATACCCAATCAGTCCTACTATACTCTGTTGACCTTCAAAGTTGGGTTCCTGAACAGTCCTGTCTAATAAGTTCTTGTATGGTTGTCGGCAACAGCACACCACTTTACTTCAAATAAATTTGCAAGACACATTTGAATATAATAATTCCACCAAATAGGGGGTGGTAGAAAATTCTGAAATTCCTCCATTGTTCAATTTTGTAAAGTTTTTACAAAGAGAAGAAAGAAGTCAGAGGAAAATTGGAAAGAGCTAACATGAAATAAGTCTACCAAATTCAGACACCAAATATATGAATTTTTATTATTTTAATTTACTATTTAAATTATACTTTGTAGGATATTCAAAACTATCAGGCACATAGTAAAGCATATTCTATGGGCTATATTCTTATCAATCAACTTGCTGATTATAAATATTATTTGTTTCAAGAATGGTATGATAGAATTGTCTAAAATTAACAAACTTTAAATATTTTATTGTAGACTATGGCAACATTCAAGATCAGATATAACTTCAGAAATCAGTTGCTAATATTACCAGGTAAATTTAGAAGGATAAAGTAGAAGCTTGAAAAGATATTCTAGCAAATAGTAGTTGAAAATTGTGAATGATTCATTCAATTAATCAAATTCAACTTCCTAATTGGTACAAATTTTGTAAACATATTTCAGAATCTCTTTTAGTATGAATACACTTTACTCTGCTATTTAAAACTACTAGGTAACTTTTAAATTGCTTTTTAAGTTTTAAACAATGATTTCTTCAATGATAGTTTTCTTATAAATTTGCAATCTTATATACTAGACAGTTATGACTTAAGAGAAGTTGTAAGAAGGTATTTATTAATTTTATTATATATTTTGTAAGCTATCAGACTTATCAATCTAGTTATTATTACATATTAACATGAGTTATATTCAATATTATATCTAAGGTTTTCATCTTAATACCTGCTATAAGATAGTCCTTTACTCTACAATTATCCATGTCATTCATTTAGTATTTTCCACAATTACTACTCCTATATCTTACTAAACACATATTCAAAATATAAGTAATGGTAAGTAAAATTCATTTGATTGAGAGCAAAAAACTAGTATCTATTATTACTCTCAATTTCCTTAAAAAACCTATCAACACTTTATTTCTTGAAAATAAAATTTTATTCATTTATTTGTATCTTAAAAATCTCACAATTTCTTTCTTCAAAAGCTATAGATACATTTATAAGTTAGTTACTAATATTTTATATTATTTTGTTGAGTGGATAACTCAAAATCAAGGAGAGAGTATCACTTTTTTGCAGTGGTGATGAACCTTATGAGGAATTATTAGACAGGGCTATACACCGAAAATGGTGCCAAGTAACCTCTCATGTGTCCTGAAAGTTGTCTATCATAATGTGTAAAAGCTGATAAATCTTGACTTGGAACTGTTTAAGTGAGTCCATATCAACCTCAAGACTCATAGAAGATTTCTGTCTATCTTAATTGTGTAAAGGTTTTGGCAAGTTTCTCAAAGTGTTGTTGAATTGAGAAATGGTTTCAATGGAGGAGGTGAACTACATTGGTAGCCTGGTTACTTATCTGATGTGCTGTTTGAGCTATTTGTCATGTAATTTGACATGAATGTGATACGTGATATCTGCATTAATACTTAATTCATGAATTTTGAAGCTATCAAGTCTGCCATATATTTATAGTATTTGATAACTCACATCATTCCTATTTGAATGTGGATAGCAATCCTTGATTATCATTTTGTGACTTGTCTCTCCAGACTCCGTAGAATACATTTGGATATTGCTAAAGTGCCGTACATTATCTCTGAAGTAACTCAACAAAGGTATCTTAATAAAGTTAGTTAAACTCTACATCCTCATCTTATACATCTGCCATGATTTCATCTAAATCGCGACATTACATCAGTAAAAAAACATTTTTCTCCCTGTGCTCCTTGTGGATCCATGTCGTTGAGTTTTACATTTTGGCTAATCGTGTGTGACCCCATGTAATCCTGAACATCCCGGTCGTTATACTGAAAAGAAAGATACTAATCAAAATTTCTGTAAAATCTGAGCTATTATTAGCACTTGCTGACAGACATTATACATACCAAAGTGGAGCAATATTTGTTTAAAATTTGCAACTTGTGTATGTAAAAAGTCCATGAGTTGATGATAAAAATAGATCATATTTTGCAGAAATTAAGATAACTATCTTCTTTTAAAATATAAGAAACGGGATTTTTAGTATTACAATTTGTTGACATGCGATTACACAAAACATAAAACTCAACTACTGGGGGGCACAGGGGGGACCGTGTATTTTTGCTGATGTACACTCGCGTTTGAAAAGTCCTCGTAACCATACAGGTGACTGTGGCTGGGCTGTAACAAATGCTATGTACCACCCCTATAATCAGATGTAGCCTTGGGTACTGGTCGTAGTGAGCAACAAATATCTATTGAATAATAATGCCATAACCCAAAAATACCACTTCTACCACTTTGGAGAAGTTCGCATATTGGGCGTCGCTGGAATTGTGAACTTTCAAATGCGGGGGTACTATGGTGCTTGAGTTTACCAAGATGCGACCGGTTCTCAAGGCTACATCTAATTGTAGTGGTGATACATGGCACATGTTACAACCCAGCCACAGTCACCTGTGTGGTTACGAGGACTTTTCAAACACGAGTGTACTGATCTGTAATTCAATATCTTTTGGCTACAGTCTCACCAGAAAGGCGGTATTGATTAAGCTCTTTACTATTTTCACTCTGAATCCTTGTAGTGACCTCTCTCACTTTCCTCATAGTAGACCTATCTTTTCGGTACTCCTCAAAAACCACTTTCTGATCATGAAAGGCTTTTAAGTACCATTCAAGGTATTGAATCGTCTCTTTAATATGGCTTTTGTATTGTAATATTTGAGTAAAGTTAACAATTGATTGAATACAAGTCAGAGCTTTCATGAATATGAGACGTTCTAAGGCACCAGGATCACATAGTAAAGCTGCAAAATATACTGGTATCACCTTCACCAGATTCCTCATCTCGTTTCCAGTTCACTGAGGTTTTTGACTCTACTCTTTGGTCTAGGCAGAAGGGCTGGGATAGACACATAAACTCTTTCAGATCATGTCGAATGTTTGTAACCTCTTAAACCTCTGTAGAAATCCAACTATCCATTTCATAAGATGTGTTTGGAATATGCCTAGGTAGACAATATAGAGAATATCTGATTTGGACAAGTCAGATTTCTCAACATGAAGAAGCCCACAAGAAATGGTTGAAAGAAATTTGAAACCACAATTGGTGTGTTCTTTTCACGCTTTTTTTTTTTTTTTTTTAGTATCATTTTAGTATTGTTTAAGGTACAAACTCCCCACACTCCACGCGCTCTATTTTCCTCTCGCTTAAAATACTTGCCGCATGCGGCCAACATAAACCTCAGGGTTTGGTCTTTATTTCTTCGCGATACATCTATTTTGGCTGTTCACTTGGGCTTCATTTTCAAGTGAAATATATATTTCAGCTTTGCTGAGAGGATTTTTATTCCTGAAAAGTCAAACTGGTAGTTTGATTTTACTTTCTCTCTCCCCCTCCTCCTAGTCCTAATGTCGTCTACCTCTCTCGCTTCCACTGGTGCAGGCCCGGCCTCGACTGGTGTCCCTGCTCGCTCTGCCTCCTCTTGCCAGAACCGTAGGGCTGATCCTATCTCTCATTCGTCATCATCCCAGGCCAGTCATGCCTCTCTCTCCGGAGAGGCTGACAATGTTGCCAACATTCTTGGGCAGCTGCCAGGCTCGCTCGCCTTGACCCGGCTTCGTTCCCCACTTTCTACAATGCCTCTGCCGCTACCTTCCCGGATAGTCAATTTGCTATGGCCCCCCTTCTCGCCCAACTCATCGCCATTGTTAATGACCTTGGTGCCTCTGTTACTTTCTTGACTTCGCAGGTTGAGTCCCTCACCTGTGCCCAGGCAGAGTGCTCAGCCATCCCCTCACCACCAGCCACATCCAACATGGAGGCTTCCCTCAAGGACTTGTCCTCTCGCGTTGCTGCTCTCTCTTCACACCGCGCCACACAAGTGGCACCTCCGCTGCCTCAAGCGCCACCCCCTCCCGCCCCTGCTGTCCAGGCTAAACCTGCTCAGCAGAGAAAGAAACTCGCCCCCCGCCTCACCTCTCGTACGGTTCCCGCCCCGGATTTTCCCTTCCTTTTTGAGGGAAAATGGTATGGCAACCCGTAAACATACGCCAAACGGCACCCGGATTCTCCCCAAGCGGCTATCCTTTTCGCCCCTCGCTACCCCCAATCAGAGGAGGCGAAACTTTACTCTGAGGTTACCCAGCCACCTCACTCTTCCATACTGGTCACCCCCCGGTTTCACTGTTTCTGATCCCCCGCAGCCCCAAGAACAAACCTGGGCACAGGTTACCAGGAAGGGTAGTAAGGGCAAGAAAAATGGCACTGCAGCACAAGTCGCTGCGTCAAGCAAGAGTAGTGTCCCCAAATGCCCCCCACCCCTCCCAGCTGCACAACATCGTTTCTTTCCCCCAGTACCTCCCCAACCCTCCCGAACGATTCTTTCATCATGACTGCTACCCTGCCTGACATCATGGCCGCTGTGCTTAAGGAGGCCAACGGCTCCCTTCCTCTCTCCCTTACTCCCTCGGTCAATCGCAATGGGGCTGTTACTCTCACAGCCAATCCCTACACCCAGTCTTCTGCTTATTCCCCTTTTTTTGACGCATTGACTAAGAAGCTCAATCAGAGTTTCCCGGTTGGAGACAACCCATTCCAGGTTTTTAGAGAAGCACCTACAAGTGTCGAGCTCCTCATCCACAATCTTCCTCTCTCTATTCTCCCGCACGAGCCTACTGACTTCTTCCCTTCACTCCTTGAATCAATCAGCAATGCTATTGACGTCCCCATATTTGGTGCTAGATTCCTGCAGTCAGATCAGGCGAAAAGCGCTGAGCAGCGCACAACCTCGGTGGTTGTGGCAGTCGACCCGCTCCATGTTTCCTGGTTTGGAGAATCCATCTGACTCTTCTCCCGCGCCCGCAGGGTCGCCCCCGCCTACTCTGACTCCAAATCCACGCAGTGCCGGAAGTGCTGGCGTTTTGGTCAATCTGCTCCACTATCCAAGGAAGAGGCAAAAGCTTGCCCGATCTGCACTCTCCTCCATCATTGCTCCACCCACAGATGTGCTAATCAAAGCTGTCCGAAAGGGGGCTTTGAGAAGTCGGTCGTGGGATGCAGCAACGCCTCCCCCCCTCTCTGTGTCAACTGTGCTGGTCAACACACCTCTTTCGATGGCACCTGTCCCATCCGTCGCGAAATCCTCTCCTCTCTCCATCCTCCTAGGGACCAAGATATTCCCGATGCCCCCGATGCGGGCCTCCCTCAAACCACCCCTCAGGGTCCAACTCTTCACTCAACTGTACCGGCCACTCCAGCCAGGCACAGTCCTCGTTTCCCTCCCGCTAGCGTATCTACCCAACCTGAAACCTTAAGAATGGTTCGCAGCACGTCTGGCCAGTCTAGCCTCGCCGCGCCCCTCCCGCGCAGGAACCTCTTTGGTGCAGGCCGCACCCTCTTCAGAGCTAGCACCGGTGCCGACTGGAGCGAGCCCGCTCCGACCGACGTTCACATGGATCTTTAACTGTCGACAAGCCCAGCCCCAACACATAGTCCTTCACCATCCCAATCATTCCATTATCCTGGTTGTTTAAATCTTTCCATTGTTCAGCATAATAGTCTCGGTAGCAGTAATGTTTTTCAAACTCTTTTCAGTTTTTTTCATGCGGTACAAAGTTCTCCTCACATTGTGGCTCTTCAGAATATTCCTCTCTGGAGGAATTGTCCTCCTGGTTTTCGCAACTATAAATGTTTTTTTCCTCCAGCAACTGACAGCCATAAGCCTCCAGTTGCAACCTATGTCCACGAAAGGCTGTTAAGTGTTATTTCTATTCTTCCATTTTTTTTGAAAGGGGCGACCTCATGGCAGTGAAGTTTCAGTCCCCTGAGGGAATTTTTGATACTTCTCATAATGTGTTTCGTTTGTACAACGCCTACTCTATTCCTAATGGTCACAATAGGTCAGTTTCTCCTGTTGATTTGTTTCCCCAGTATGATTTTCCTACACTTGTCCTTGGGGACCTCAACATTCACCACTCCGGTTCCGACCCGACTCGTTTGCTTTCCAGCTACCATCAGTTTATAAGCTCCCCTTATCTCGACAGGGCATCAGCTCAATTGTTTTCTCTTGTCAATTCTCCCGGGGTCTACACCAGGTTCCCGTTCACCTCCAATCATCGCCCAGCAGTACTTGATTTGTCCTTTGCCAACACTCCTTTGCTTCAATATTTCTCCTCATGGAACCCGTCTCTCCCGCCGACCGGTTCCGATCATACAGCCCTCTCAATCATTCTCTCAACTCCGCTCCTGAAGCCCACACCCAGGGGCCTTAACTGGAAATTCACGGATTGGGATCACATTTCTCCTCTACTCGCTGATCTTACGCTTGCAGCTCCCCCTGCTCTCCCCACCCCAAACTCTCTCAACCTATGGTTCGACAACTCCCTTGCCAAAATCAGGCACCTCATCACCTCCAACACCCCCACTAAATGCCCGTCCTCCTACTCCAAGCCGTGGTGGAGTCCAGAACTCACGCAGCTACGACGCATCCATCACCATTCTACCCGCCACATGAGGAAGAATCAGTCTTCGCCCGCCCTGGCCCATGCAGCTTGGAACACGTATTTCAAGGCAATCCAGACTGGCAAGAGAGTCCACTAGTCCCAGTTTCTGGCCAATGTCAACTCCCAATCGGTCTGGGATGCTCAAAGGATTGCAACCTGCAGAGCCCCGGATCGTTTCCCCACCCTTGAGAATGCCTCTTCTCCTATCGATATTAACAATACACTTTTACATCATTTCTTTCCACCTAGGCCCTCTCCTCCTCCTCCTTTCATCCTTCTTGCGTTTAAGGACGTCCCCCCGGTTTCACCAGCAGAAGTGTCCTCCGCACTTCGAAAGTCCTCCCACACGTCAGCCCCTGGCCCAAGTGGTATTCCCTACTCTATATGGAAGCAGGTCCATAAGGCCAATGAGCGGCTCCTTCCATCCCTTTTCACTCCCCTCCCCACCCACGGGTACCACCCCCTAGCCATGAAGAAGGCCAACGGCATTGTCCTGGACAAACCTGCCAAACCTGATTACCGTACACCTGGTTCCTTACGCATCATTGTCCTGCTCGAAACTGTCTCCAAGATTCTTGAGAGACTTTCTGCTCTTCGTCTCGCCTCTGCCGCCCGCTCCCTTGGCCTCATGTACCCCAATCAGTGTGGATCCCTAGCTGGTCTGGGCTGTTTCGATGCTGTCGCTACTCTTACCCACGAGGTGCGCCTGCTTCAGGCGGCTTCCTTCAATGTATCAACTCTTTTCCTTGATGTCAAGGGTGGTTTTGACAATGTCTGCGCTAACAAGCTGGCCAATACCCTCACCAAAGGAGGTGTCTCCGCCTATCTGGTTGCCTGGATTAAGTCTTTCCTCTCCAAACGCCAATGCCGTCTCATTTTCCCAGGCGCGCCTAAAATCTTCTGCCCAGTCGCGGTTGGCACCCCTCAAGGTTCGCCGATTTCTCCTCTTCTGTTTGTGCTGTATATAGCCAGCCTCCACCCCACTATACCTCAAGGTCTGGTGATTTCCTACGTCAACAACCTCACCATAATGGTCGGCTCGGACTCTGTTCGTTCAAATGTCCGCGCTCTTCAATACCTTTTCGGCATCATCCAAAAGCGGGGTGGCGATTTCGGGGTGGCTTTTTCTGTCCCAAAAACTGAACTCATTCACTGGAGGACTCCGAAGGACCGCTCCGATGTTTCCTTTTCCCCCATAGTCATCAAGACATACTTTTTCCTCCCCCTCAAGCTGTGAGATGGCTTGGCTACTGGCTTACCCCTACCATTCACTCCTCGGTACATTTCCTGAGACGGCTGGTACTTGCGAAAGCCTCTTTCACCTCAATCCGACAGCTCAGTGCAGCTGGCAAAGGCCTCTCCTCCTGCTGCAACAGAAAGTTAGTCTTCGGCGCCATCCTTCCGCTTCTCACATACGGCTGCGACCTTTTTGTTCCAGACACAGCCACTCTCAAGAAACTCTACTCCTTCTGGCATGTTGTGCTCCGGTGGACAACTAATTGCTTTTACACCACTGCCCTTGGCGCTCTGTCCGGGTGGCTTCGCTACCACCCATTTCCTCTATCTGCAAACACAGCCGTCGGTCAGCTGCCCTCCGCTTGGTCTGCGCCCTTTCGCAATTCAACCTTGCCACCGCCCGGATACCCGAGTCTGTGCCCACCTGGGACCAGGGTCGTTCAGCGGACAATCATCGCTTCCTCCTCCGAGGCTCCTCCAAAGCCGTCCACCTCACTTCATGCCTTGGCCCGGCGGTTAATTGCACCAAGCATCTTCCACTAGATTCCTTATGTCACGAGGTTTCAGACCTTATTGAGGAAATCTCTATCCTCCCACTCGCCTCAACCGATCTCGTGGCGCTCCCGCTGTCGAGGGTTCCCTCCGTTACCTACCAAGCCCTCTGAACTCCTCTGATACAGTCACTCCTCACTGACTGGCTAGACATAAGTCCACCAGTGCCCTCTTACTATCCTGATGGTGCCTGCCTTACTCCCCATGCCTTTACTGGCCTTCCTCGATTTATATGTGGCCGTATACACCAGATGCGTTCAGGTGCAAGCTACCTTGCCGCGCATATATCCTGGAGGAACAAGGACTCCAGCACCCTCTGCCCATGCTGTGAGGAAGATGATGAGTTTTTCCGACACGCAATTCTCCACTGCCCCGCTAAGGCTCACCATCGCCTCACCCATCTCTCAGGTGTGGACGACATTGGCCCTGACGGTCCCCTTTGGCTCTCGGTCCCCCTCCTCAGAGGGCTAGCTGAGTATCTCTACGCTACTCGCACAGGCTTTCCCCCAGCTATTTTGCGCATTCTAGCCAGTACTGTGACTCCTGAGCCGGGTTCTGGCTCAGAAAGTGCTTGACACATATCTCCCTAGCTTGGCTCCAGCTTTCTAGGTATTGCTACTTCAAACTCCCCTGCTCGAGTTTCTCTTCAGGGTATTTTCTCTGCGTTTTATGAGTTTCCTTTGTTTTTGTTTGACTGCGGCGGTAGGCAGGCAGACCCGGCAGGCTTTTAGTACTTATAAATGTTTTTCTTATGAGTTATAAGGAAGGCTTTAGTTTACTTTTCTTTTGTTAGTCATCGATGCCAATGCGACAGGGTTCTTATGATCCCGCTTGGAGAGTGGGCGCACGTCTTGTATGAGTTTTGTTGTTTCCTTTGTTAGTTTTGGAATTAAGGTTTTTTATATGCCATAGCGCGAGCTGCATGCAGGATTTTGTACCTAAATCAATAATCACATGATTCAAAAAAAAAGAAGAAAAAAAAACAATGGTACAAACTCCCGTATGCAGATCGCTCTAAGACAGGAATAACCTCCACCTACACTCCATCCTGCAACCCCTGTGCTAAAGCCCGGTGACCCTGCCCGACACCAAAGCATCCGCTACTATGGGTAGAAACTACAGAAGAGCGTACCGGCCAGAAAACAACGAACCAAAAAACCTCCATAGTCGTGCAGCCTATAAGAAAACCCCCCACCCCAACAGTGAACAACCAAGGAAAGTACAGAAACCTCAACAAACTCAAGGAAGAAAAGTCTCAGCCGAACCCATTAGCAACCCACCCACAGCCCACGACTGACCCCATTCTGCCACAGCAGGGGAGGGGCCAAGGAGCCAGCAGGACAATGCCGTCGGCCAATGATCACACACTAAGAGGTACCTATATATGTACCTGGGGCTCTTACATTCCGGACCCAAGGGCAGACAAGACCACCAAGAGAAAGATCGGTAACCGAAACCAACCCAAACGGAAGTGTGTGGCAGGGCGCAGTAGTGACCATAGGCCCACCGGAAACGAAATCGGGAGGGAGTGCATGTCACCCGGAGGCAACAGAGGGGGCAGGCATCAAGCCCCTACCCCAAACTCAGTCAAAAGCCACGCACGCAGCCATGACAATCACCCAAGCCCACAGATCAGAAGGGAACAGAGGCCCAGGGTGTAGAAGCAGTAGGGTGCCAGCCGATCTGACCATGAGCAGAAGAGGAGAAGGAGGGGTAGACCCAACCCGAGAAGTGCGAGGGAAGGCGACCCAAGCGAGATCACGACCTTGTGACGATGCCGACCGTACCGGACAGGACCCTCAAGAGATACTGCCATACCAGAGGGCAGAGCCACCGGGGCCACTACTTCACCGGTAGCCCGAGACTGCGACCGACCCGTTGACGAGGTAAGGGGGTTGCCGACTGTGCAAATGCTCTAAGCGAGGTAGAGCAAAAGCGGTGTAGGGAGACGAAACATCATCAAAAGAAGACGAAATCCATCAACCCAGAGTGAAGAAAGCCCAAAGGGATAAGCCTAAGGGAAGGGGAGTGTAGAGGAGGTATGACTCCACCCCCTAGAGCAAGCTCATGGCGGGGGGTAGAGAAAAGAAAAGTGGGGATAATCTCGTAGTGTTGAGATTTCAATCACCGGGTGTGTAGAGGAGACGTAGGATGTGTTCTTTTCCCGCTTGCTTATCATTATCTGAGAATTTGTTGAAATGATATTCATATTTTCCATAATTTCGTTTGGCATAGAATGTGTCAAATAGGATCCTAACTGTTCTGTTCAAACCTCGCAGACAGCACACCAATTTTATTGAATACCGTATAAGCTGACATTTTCTCAGTAATCAACTATATAAGCTCCGGGGTGCGGAAAACGTAATCAGACCTTTCTATCTGCGAATTCAAGCTCAAGCCTGGAGTTCTCTAGTCCAACAATTGGTGCAAAAATTGCAACCATCAAATCATAAAGAATCTTATTGTTGACCTGCATTTGTATGCATCTCTTGATGCCAGACTAAGTATCTTCAGTGGGATGGGCAAAAGCGTCAAAAGAACTACTACATATTTTAAGGCCTTATTCCTCCTTTTTGATAGGATATTCCCAATTGTCATGTAGGTTGGCCAAGGTTTCTTATCTCCTGAGAAATTGGTCAGAAAGGTGACATCGGAGGCACATATTATTGGTACAGCTCCTTTACTAGAGCATAAACCATATCTTGAGCACAAGACTTTTAACAATATAGACAGTTAGAACAATCAATACTATGGCGGAAAAAGAATGACTGTGTCAAGGAGTCTTCGTCTGTATTACGCACACAAGAATAGCTCACTAATTTAGTACGAGATATGCCACTTCAAGAGGATAACTGTATTCCCAAACCCCAAAGGTTACTAGAAGTAGGACGAACTAGGAGACATATGTTGTAGCTATCTTGGCAACTGGAAGAGTTCATATTCCATGACGCAATTTATTGATTGGTATGATAAGAAGGATAAACTCTATGAAATATCCGGTATAGTTGCATATATATGCATGCTGCTTTGAAAGATAGCTATCTGAACTAATCACTCAGTACTCAATGTGAATTATTAGTATGTCTGCTTATGGGCAGCATATATTGAAACATAGTTCATTAGGATGAAGAGATCGAAGACTATCTACTGGTGGAGTGGAGACGCCCCCAGATGAAATAGTTGTTAGGAGACTCTCTGAGTTCGAGCGGGGTAATTATTTTCAGGGTGAAACAGTGTTCACACTTTCCTGAACGAATTCAAAGGATTGCAAGATGCACAATTCCTTAAGAAAGGAAAGTAGCATAAATCTTTGTATAAATAGAAGGGGTTTCTCTAGTGGTTGAAGAATCATTAAGCAATGGAGAAGAGACCTTAACAATAAAATAAGTTATTATGAAATCTTCTAAGTTTGAAAACTTTGACTTTCCAATTACTTTACCGAGCATTCCTGATATTTCTCCCTACTCTCAAACCACGGCTTAGTTAGCTCTATATCTCTTTGAGTTAGCTACCCTGTAATAGTCTGGCTGTTCTCAATCTGTGATTTCTTATTTTTGGTTTGAAATTGACATTCTAGGGGTACATTTACTTAAAACTTCTCTAGACAGTACAAACCCCTCTTTCTAGCTCTTAATTCTCATACCTGATTCCACCTGATCTACAGCTTCTAGGAGATAATAAGCAGATTGAATAGTACTTTCTTCCAGCTCTAAGTTCTTCTTAAAATATCTGCTGATGTGATCTTTAGGTATCTTGGCTTCAATATACCTGTCAGCCAGCTCAATGTCTGTCTTATTTCTGAATGCTAAGCATATCTTATCTTTAGATCTGTTATACTGTATAACTTCTTCTAGAGGTCTCCTACCTTTAGTATGTTTCGTTAGTATTGGTAGTCCAACCTATGGTATCCTCTTCTCTGTATTGGAAAGATTGAGACTTTCCATGTCCCAATTGGACATATTTCCATTGGTATCAATCTCATTTTTACCAGAATGCTGTTCAATTATATTCAATTCTTCATTGATTACATTGGAGTCGAGTTCAGCCCTTGGCTAAGGAATTTGTCCAGGAGGTTCTTCATGTCAAATAGACTATTCTAATGTCCTCCTACACTGTACAAAGCCAGAATGCACTGTTTCCATATAGTTCCAGTAGGTTGTCCTTGACTTGTATATTTTTCTACATTATGGACATTAAGACACTTATGCCATACTGAAAGGAACTGAATTAGATTAAAGACAGGACAAATATAATGTGAAAAAATCAAACTTACTCTACATGACCAATTCACCTTGACCTGAATTTGACTAGCAAATAAATAGGTATCTTCTAGACCAAATGGTAAAGTAGGTGTTGATTGTATATGAAAAGGTGCAAATAGGATGAAATCGGTCACAATCTCTTGTTAGTAAATTCAACATATTTAAAGAGCAAGAAAAATGATAACTTCAAAAGCTATCAAGGTGTATTGTGTGGCCTGTCAGTCAGACTTCTTGAAAATTTTCAAAGGACTATTATACTTCACTAGTCTGGCTCACATACCTCTGAGCAAGATCATATGAGGGTTCAGGTTGTGTCTGTTCTGAGACTCAAAAACCCATTTCATATTAACTCTTACCCTAGGTCCACTGCATTATATTCACAGACTCTGTCCTCTTGCTTTTTTTATTTTTATTGTACCAGCAATCAGAATTATACCCTTAATCTCTTGTACTTTGTTAGGCCAATTACAGCCTTTGAAAGGGCCAAATATAATGCGAAGTACTCATATATCATACCTTAATATTCCATGTCAGCCATCCTCTGTCTCCGTTATATACCCAGCAATTGAAATCTCAATTGTACAAGATTATCATTACTTTTCAAACCCCATCCATCATCTTGGGATTGCCCTTGGGGGTGCTGGAACTCCTCCTCTCTACTTCTCCTGCACTTAGGTTTATCTCTTTAGACTTTCTTCTCCCTCGGTTGCTGGATTTCATCTTCTTTTGATAATGTTTCCTCATTCCATTCAGCTTTTACTCTAGTCTCGCTTAGAGTATTTACATATCGGCAACACCCACCTCACCGCCCATGTTACAGATGTACATAGTTTATAGCAAGAGAAAGCACCTGATTAGGACATGGTCGATTTCTCTACTCCCCTTTTCTTTAAGAGGCTGCCTAGTCATGACAGAAACACTTTACCAACAGTTTTCAAAGCAAAAGGTTGGGTCAACCCTTCCTTCTTCTCCTCTTCTCCTGGTCGGATTAGCTGTCATCCTACTGTTTTTCTACTCTCCTGGCTGGTACCCAAAACTACCTCTTCACTATTCTGACTTTGATCACTATCCCTCTGACTCATCCTGGGGAGGATGGTATTCTATTATCTCCTTCCTCTATTTCTGGGTATTGTCAGACAACAGAGCCTAGCTGCATCCCAGTGTCACTGTGTGAGCCTGGCATCTCTGAAAATAATATTGGGAAACTTAACACTCCTTGGGCCATTATTTACAGTAGTTACCTGCTATGTGTATTTTTGATTTTTCTTTGTTGGCATGATGATACCATACGTTTTCCAGATTCTTCCTGTTTCTTCTTTGATTTGATTTCTTTCCTGTATCTTCTTAGCTAGTCAAGGATTTCTTGTTGAGGGTGAGATGTGCAGTTGTTTCCATGCCAGATAGACTTGGGGGGTGGGCATTTGCCCAGGAGGAGTTGGAGGTTTTTCATATGCCATAGGGGGAGCTGCAAGCAGGATTTTGTACCTTAAGCAATAATCACATGATTCAAAAAAAAAAAAAAAAAAAGGAAAAAGGAAAAGGAAAATATGGTATTGAAACTTGCTTGAAGCACTAGCTATGGTATAAACAAAGCGATAAATGCAAACGTCAACCTAGCCTAAGAGTCAAACCATAATCCCAAGTCGCTCTGGTGTGCAACCAACAGCACATCTCGCTCTCAGGAAAAAAACACCTCTGCCTAGCTAAAGGGATAGGCAAAGGGATTTCAAACCAAAAACAAGCAGGGAGTAACAGAGGAACACCTGACGTGCACACTGCCTGAAGGTATGAAAAAAACCACATTAATGTCCCAAAAGGAGGCACTAGAGTGAGCCAAAAGGCAAGGAGTACCGAAAAAAGTATGCCTCTGGCCTAAATGAATGAGCTAGAGCAACAAAGGGCAAGCCAGAACACACTGAAGCAGATATTGCAATACCATTAGTGGCCCCACTGAAGCCAGGCCACCATATGAAAAAGCTAAGTGAGAGGAAAGATGAGAAACAGCCGGCATCATCAGAGCAGAACCCAGAAGGGATGTGAGGTAGAAGGTAGTAAGATGCCAGCTAGAGAGGATGGTAGCAGTAAGGTATCAGCTGGGAGTGGCAAGAAGCAGTAGGGTGCTAGCCAATGGAACAGTAGAAAAGGAGAGAGGAAGGGTAGACCCAACTCTTTGCCACAGAAACTAGCAGTAATTGTATTTGTGTCTTAACTTGGTAGCCTCATAGCAAAGAAGAGAGAAGATAAATCCACCGTTGCCTATTCAAGTGTTTTCTGTTACTGCAAACTGTATTCCCGGCCGTCTGTAACATCGGTGGTCAGAAGGGTGTTGCCGACCATGGTTATTATTATTATTATTAATCATTACGCTTATAGAGCCTGAAGGCTATGAAGTGGTAACTACCATACATCTGGGACAGCTGTGTGTCCAGTCTATGATCCGCCACGTACTACATGATAGTGTCCACTTTTTGTTGGCCCCCAGGCATAAGCGCTAACAACCCCTTTAACAAAGGAAATCCTCCACTCCGCCAAATGCCTAACCAATAAAAGGAAATACATGTATAAACCTAGTCAGCCCTGGTCCTCCTCTCAGTTGCTTCCAGGTGTGCGTTAAAGTAGGTGGGGCATTCTTTGAAGTCTGCCTGGGGTGGATCTCCGTAGTTGCTGCATTTGGGGGTGGTGTGAAGGCACTATTTGCCCTTAGTAGGGCAGTCAGATTTGCCACAGGTATAACGGTAGGCTGGGTGTGGCTCAGGAAATAGGTTGCAGTGGGTGTCGTTTATGCACTTGGAGGTGTGGTGTCTAAAGGCTAAATAGCTATTGCATTGGGTATCTGGTCCAAAGGTAAGATATTTCTGAACTTTGAACTTTCTGCTGAAGAGGGAAAGGCCAGAGGTTGTGGCTTTAGTTGCTGCATCTTTGCCCGCAATTGTAAGAACCATGGTAGATGCTGATTTCTTGGAACGCTGAGCTTCTGTGGTGAGCCAGCTAGGAGGGCAGGGGAGGTGGAGACCAGGATTGAAGTCTTGAACTTCAGACTAGACAGTGGTAAAGGAACTACAGGTAGGAATGCTGTGGATGATAACCTCGTGCCAGATTTCATCCTTCCTAAGTCCGGTTGCTGCACGTATGGTGGCTCTGATGGCTTCTTCAATGGCAGGGTAGGGAGATTTGAGGACAGAGAGGGCAGGAGTATTGTCTTTGGTGATAAGTTTGATGTTATGGTTGGTATTGAACTCTATAGTAGCAATAAGAGGCTTCTTGATTGCAGAGTTGATAGTGTTTCTGATGGTGAGGTTGTTGGTGTTGTCAGGGATTGCGGTACCATTTCTCTCAAGGACAATGGTATGGTCGTGTTTGGTCAAAACACAAGGGATTGCCTTCTTGTTTGTTGGAGGTGTAGTGGTAGGGGCGGCAGGTGCTCTGGCAGCTTTCTGGGCCCAGGTAAGGGTAGGGAGTGGTGCAATTGGTCTTGGTAGGGGGGTAGTAGTAGTGGCAGGAGCAGGTTGTTTGCTCTGTTGCTGTTGTAGTTGAGTTGTAAGGGTGGTAATCTGATCTTTTAGGTCCTGAGTATCCTGGATGTGATATTCTTAAACATCTTTCAAGTGTTTCTCAAGAGCCTCAAAGGTTGTGAAGAGGTATTGGTAACAATCAGCCAAGGATTTGTTCTGATTGATGAGGATAGTGGTTTCGTCTTGGAGAGATTCAAGGGGAGTAGGTTCGCCATCATGGTCAGAATGAGGGATATGGGAGACAACTGTTTGGACAGGAGAAGGGGAATCTTCTTCTATCCTGATATCGTGAGGAGAGATGGGGGCTTCACAGCAGTGAGGGTTGAATGTGGGGGTAAGGGGGTTTCCACCCCTCCTCCCTCTGCCCCTTTGTCTATTAGATATCAGAGGGTAGGCTGGAAGGACTCTCTTGATAGAGGTGATAAGGTAACAAATAAGTGGGGATGATTTGTTGATGAAAAGTCTTTAAAGTGGGGAATAAAGTGGTGAGAATTGATTGTTAATCAATTAAGTGAAAGCTCGGCCAAAAATTAGATGTGCTTTTTTCTTTCGCTGTGGTTGTAACCGTAACGGAGTCTTTTAAAAAGTGCTAACACCATTAGACACTAACAATTCTTTCACCTCACTTGACTTCTGAATCGCAATACCATGATTATTCCTGATTGTGCTCCCACACTTCAGTCCATTCGTGACGATCCATCTTTCTCAACATGCAGTCTTGCTTACCACTGCATACACAGAATTGTCTCCTTATTCAAACCAACAAGGGGCTAGCTTTGTTATCGAACCTCTCAGCATTGCAGGAGTATCCTGGCCTTGACGGCTGTGAGGTATAAGATAGACATGTCCCGATAATCGCGCCAATTTCTATTATCTCTCCATAGTTATATCATTATCATATAGTTCTATCAGTATCCGAAGAGTACTAGTGACGTATGTGAGTGCGAGTGTTCTTGATTTCTCAAACTACTTCTTCCAACAACACCATTCACTTCTGCAACTTCCATTGCTGGAGAATGGAGTATACAATCATGTTGCCTATTAATTGCCAGTCAAAGCATCCTGTTACCTAGTGACCACCTTTCTGACTGTCGTCTTCAGTGCTTAATAACCTTATGCAACATCTCCCGATTTACCTCAAACCACTGGCACAAGCTCGCCAAAGGCCCCCTCACATATATCCGGCAGACAGGATCTGGTCAGACCGACGGCTGTGAGATATATGGGATTACAAGGAGGGCTCCTTAGACTGTGACCTTGGTGAGGAGATGCAAATAAGGTGGCATCTGCCAGTGTAGCGCCGTCACAACATTGGTGCTGGAGGGGGTGTTATGTTGACACCTCTGAACTCAGAACCCAAGGTAGGGTCACTATAGGTCTTTATTCACTAAGGGAAGGCTGACCCTTCCTGTATACCCAATACAAGCTTCCTCCTCTAAAGCTTCGTCCCGAGTCCTTTAGATATTCCTTCAATCATACAAATATACCTAGCAAGTGAAATCCTTTCTGAACACAGGATAGTAGGGTAAAAAACATCATGTGTTTGCTTGGCCACATGAGGAAAGCCTTTTCTCTCTATTCAACATCTGTCCTGCTTCGCATATCTGGGTTTTCTTCATGAAAACCTTCCACTAATTCTTTTCGGTTTTCGAAACTCTCCTTTGGTTCCCAGGTATTCTCATCCTCCAAACATTCTTTCCATTTCTCAAATTATCTTAGTTCATGCATCTGCCTAGTGCAATCACGAACCTGTCTTGTGTAAAAGCTTATTTCACTCTCCTCAATTCTGTCTACTTCCTATTCGAGATCGATATCAATCTCTCCCAGTTGTCATAAGGGCAGTTCTCTCTATTCTCGAACTGAGATTCAAAATACGGTTGTAACTGTGACATATGGAACACAGGGTGTATTCTCCGGTCCGGCGATATTTCTATCTGGAATACTCGGTTGCCCCGTCTTCCTATGATTTTGAAAGGTGCACATAGTTTTAGGCTTAACTTTTTCATGGCCTTTTTGTTCGAATCTTGTTCGCATTGAGCATTAGTAGATCTCCTTCTTTGTGATCTGGTTGTAGTAATGCTTTCCAATCATAGTATCTTTTCATTGCCTCCTGAGTGTAAAGCACTTCCGCTGCTCTGGCATGGATAGCTTTCATCCCGTGCCTGTAAAGCTCTGCTCCTTAATTTTTAGCTTCTCGTTCCTTTCTCCACTCAGTTTGTGGATAGTACCAATAATTCCTGTAATAAGGTGACTTTCGATAATCGTTCGGAATGGAATTGATCTAAGTGATCTCAGCTAGTAGCAACATCTGGTACCAATACTCTTGGTCGTAGTTTACAAAACCTTTGAAGCAACCTTCCACTACTTGGTTGGTTCTTTCTGTTTGACCATGTGTCTGAGGGTAGTCCGCTGGTGATATCTTTCTTTTAATCCCTAGTGTTTGGCATTGGGATTCCCAAAATTCTCCAGAGTACTTCTCAAACAATAACTTTTGCAACATCCTTTGTTGTTACTTTGTTTGGTAGACTGATAAAGTGTGCCATTTGGGGAAACCAGTCAACTATCACCATTATCTGGGTGTACCGTTGTAATTCCTGGAGTTGGGTTATGAAGTAAGTTGAAATGGAGGCCTCTACAACATAGGGTAGTTGTAATGGTTGAAGTAGTCCCTATCTTGCATGTCGTGAAGACTTGTTGTGTTGACATTCATCACACCAACAAACATAGTCTTTTATCTATTCTGTTAATCCTTTCCGCTAGAAATCTCTGGTTAGTAACTCAACCTTTTTTTCCATACTGAAATGACCTGCCACCTTTGAGTCGTGATATCCTTTGGCAATTTCTATCTTAAGCATATCATTTGCTAGCATGTATAAGCAGTTCTTAGTAGAGGAACCCATCTCTTGTTTACCAGTGAGCAGGACATTCTTGTCCAGTGGTTACCCCCTTGTTTAACTATTGTTGTCTATCTTGCCAATCCGAATTATTTTCTCAGGCAAGCTGTCAACTTTCTCTCACACATTTAGTTCGTAGTTATGCATAAGTACTTTGAAAATAGTAAGGCTGGATACCAGGACTTGTTCTTGTTGGAGTCCTCAATGTCGTACTATGCCTTCTTCACTAAAGAACCTGCTACCTTTCCAATGTACATCTAGTAGACAAACTACTGGTTGAACTTGAACCACCTCTATTGTGTATTTTGGTAATAGATCTGTACTTCTGAAACCTCTTGTATTTTGTTCAGTCAAGTCCAGTCTGTCTAACATGTTTCACCTAGTATGTGATCACCACAGGGTAAATAATCAGCCATGGCAACCAGTGTAAAATGAAATCTATCCTTGATTATCTTTATAAATAAGGGACAAACAACCTTGAAAATTTGTTAGCTTTTTTTTTTTTTTTTTTTTTTAAATAAAGTGCGTTTGTTTTATTAAGGTACAAAGACAGCATGCAT
>Ga0307509_10000863_pt1 | contig 52280 bp, 51 predicted proteins | sample 10_EM_MG_FD_202245 | JGI IMG/M metagenome (GOLD analysis project Ga0307509, IMG submission 202245) | Populus trichocarpa ectomycorrhiza microbial communities from riparian zone in the Pacific Northwest, United States - 10_EM | ecosystem: Host-associated > Plants > Roots > Unclassified | place... | reverse complement strand
TAGTCAGTCCAAACTGTTGCTCCCATGGTCTATAGGACTGGAGTCCGGCTTTACCCAATCCATCTACTGGACCAGGCCGTCTGGGCACTACTGTGGACTGGACGGACTGGCCGTTTGCGAACACTGTATGATACCCACAATGGCTTGGCTTCATAATTGAGCCGCATCTTAATTTTAGAGCCTCAATCTTTTGCTGGCACACGAAACCTCATCGCCCAGATCTGCATACATCGCTGCGGAGACGATCCGGTCAATCTGAGACCCTTTCAAACAGCGACCCACGATCGTTTGAAGATCTAGTCTAGTTGGGCGTTGGGCTAGACTGGCCTAGCGCCATTTCCAAATAATTCACACCAGTAACATAAACGTCGATTACTTTGGCTGTAGTCGTGTATGTGTAACTACCTTTGAGAAGAGCTAACTCTTTTGATATATCTCGCTGACTCGCTCCAGACTACCTCCCTTGACCACGATAATTACTGCCCATTGGAGCACAGCCGTTTTGTAATGTCCTACCGATTTACCATCCCATTTCCTCATTCATCTGTTCTCCGGACATACGCACTTCCCAGGTGCCTAGCTGCAGTCACACAGTTTTCAGCCATGCAGATCATGCAAAGCTTACCCGTTAAGTTCGCCTTGCAAAAGCAATCGACTCCCCATGGTTCAACCTTTCTCCCAGAAGAATTGTGGGGTCCATCTGCTAACATCGCCGTACTTCTCCTTCAAAACCAGTACCAAACTTTCGCCGGTCGCTTCATATGGCACCTGTGCGGCATTATTGGCCCTAGTATACTGGCCTGCATCGCCAGGTATTCTCTGGCCCTGGACATGAGGTCCGGGAAGATACGAAGCCCCCCCCCGTCAGCCGAAACTCGGGCGGTCCCGCAGCGGTCAGCTCCGTGCGTGTCGTAAATACGGCATAAAATATTCTAGCATATGATTAAGCGCAGTCTGATTAAATCACAGTGAATCCCTCACCAATTACCCCGCCATACCGGTAGTAATAGGAAAATTCGGGGCAAATCCTTGAGGTTGGCCCCTCGAGACCTGGGAACCAATCACATAAACCGCGTACCACACAGCATGGTGGAAACCCAACATATATTCCGCTTTTGTTTAGCGGCAGGCCATTCTCGGCTATCGTCTCGGATTACTCTGTGCCCAATCTAGCCCCGCATGCCTCACTAGTTAGGAAAGTGGCTAGGTCTTGTCAAAGGGACCACAGAACGCTCCTCCTCCCTCGTCTCCATTCTTCGCTCCTACGCTAAATCTCCTTTCACCTACTCGCTTACTTTATTTTCCGGCGCAGCCGATAAGCCGCTCATGGCGCAATATACAGTTATTACCCAGCCGGGGCCTTTTTAGATTAGTAACCTACAGGACCAAATGCAGCTCATAGCGGTGGTTGTACTGCATTGATCACCCATGGTAGCTCCTGGCTATCTTGGCCTCTTGCGCTAATCCTTCCGCTTTTGTCATGCCCACTTACCGCCTCGGCCTGCATCGAGGCTTCCATTTCCGTTTGTTCGGGTCTCCTCAGACCCCTGTTATGTCCCGTGCTTGTGCCGGGGGCACTTCCGCACGCCGGGGCACATGGGTTGAAGTTCTCTGATCCAACATGGCTGGTTCATCTGTATGCTAGTCAACGAATGCGGTGATGGAAGCTCGGTCAAATCGATGCTCAGAGGTAGCCTCAATGCTGTAGATTTCGCAAATGGAGAGGTTTGTAGAGTAAGATCAAGATTCCGATCGCAGGAGAACCCCCCCGCGCCATGTGTCTATCCAATTGATCCATTCTTGGCGAATATAGGTGGAATTGGTCTTTAAGGAATGATTCCCAGTGCAGAATAGTTTTCTTGCTGTTACGGATTGATGCTACTCTTTAGCTCTCTACGTTGCTTTTTCTACAATCGTGGCTACAAAGTGGACACGTCGACTGCGTGTCGTAAAGTGGGCCCCCAGAGTTAGATGTTCAGAAACTGCTTTGGGAAATTCCGTTTCCGTGGGAACTACTGACAGTCCGCCGTCTGAGCCGGATCAGCAGGGTTCTCGAAGGTCGAACGGGAGCAACCGACCATACGGGCTCTTGTCAAATCTTTGGACTCATCCAGTGAGATACGATTCCAATCCCTAGGGGGCCAACTTGGCTGGTAAGTTGGAATTGAGCGGGAAGTGGCATGCCCCACCGGTGAAGTGGACACGCAGCTCTTGGATGATGTACCCCGAGTACCAATTGGCGGAGAAGACATCCAAGTATTCTTTCTCCCGCACCGCCAGGAAGGCTATGAACATGCCCGCCTGCCACTAGGCTAGCTTTCCCTACTCCTGCTCTAGATAGGTCGGCAAATTACCTAACGAGACGGTATTCACCCTTCAAAAGAAAGCTTAATACCAATTAATATGATCGGCGGCGCAAATTTTCACCAAACGCACCGCCTCCCATAGTTGGAGCCCAGTATTTAAAATAATCTAGAACTAAGTACACGGTCGACACACGAGGAGGTGGATGCTTTAGTAACTGCAGTGTAGTACTGTACCTATACAGCAGACGTTTCTGTTACGAGCCCCACCGTGCCTACAGTATCACAGACACGTGAGGATTTCTGATCTCTGTTCAACCTTCCCAGACAGTCCTCCAGCAGGGACCCGAATACCCATAATACGACACAATATAACACTACCAGCACCTGATCAAGTGAATTACCCTTTGCGCCTTGTCAGAGAAAGCTTGCTAGAGGGGATGCGCCATATAGTAGCCTCATAACGCTCCCACCGCTCGACATAAGATCTAAGCTAGCTACTGGCGGCCTACCTACCCGATCCAAACACACCAAGTAACCCACACATCCCTCAGTGACCGCAAAAGTACCACCACCCCTCTCCCGCCAACCCGCCCAAACCGGATTCCCTACTTTGTCCAAGAAAACATTCAAACAAATACGGTAAGTATCATAGATTGATAGTAACTGGGTCTGCAGTGGTCCTACCACCATGAGTTGTTTTCCTTGCTTCCTTTCACAAGAAAATTTACGAAGCCCTAATAAATGACGACGGCAAGAGCATACAAAAACGTTGATAACGCTACTGTAAAAATAAGCCCCGGCAGATGTCCGCAAGGCCAGACAAAGTAGGGCTACTATATACGACAATACTCAGGAAATCTTAGAAGAAGCTCCAAAACCCGAGCCTACTCGTACTCTGCTGAGGCGTGCAAGAGATAGCTATCGATCATTTGCCTGCCTACCTACACCTTAGGTGCGCGCCTAGTATAGTATAATACTGTTACTTCACTGTTACTTGACCGCACCATACCCAAAGCAACGTCCTACCGCACAGCAGTAGGTAATAATAATAATAATAATAATAATCCAAATCTTCTAATCCCCCCCGGACCGCCCATGTGTATCGTGAATGTAGTTATTATTAACTTTTTTCTCTTTATCGGAAGGGTAAAAAAAAGGGCTCCGTTCGTGTAGCTACCGGTATTGTAGGTTCTCAAATACCCCAGAGGTAAACTGTGACAACAACAGGTACCAGAGTACACGGGCGCGATATGATCCGTGCAAATGACCTTTAAGGCCAGGTCAATCATATGTTCCCACCTAATTTACCTTGCTTCCGAATGGGTCCGGGTCCAGTCCAGTCCGTAGGGCTGCACTGGACCGGCGTAGGCTTTTTAGCGGTCGCACTGGGTTGGGTTGCGTGGAAAAGGTGTTTTGTAGCACCTACCTAAGTGGTGCTTGTTTGATGGACTGCCGTGGGTTGGAGGTGTCTTTTTTTTTTGGTTCCTCCGTTCGTTTGTTGAATTAACGGAGGTACAGTAGGGTACCGTACGGTGGGTAGTAGAGTACTCCAACTCTACTGTACAAGTACTAAATTCGTAGGATACAGTGCTGGACTGAAGTCCACCACTATTCTTAATCCTTGGACTAGTACCAGACACTATCATAAAATCCTTGCACCACCGTTTAGTCTTTGCTTAGCTTAACTTAGCTCAAAACCCCGCCATAACAGCTCAATAGACTAATCAAACCTCCGTCCCGTAAGCTACCGAAGATCTCGCTAGGACGTTGAAAGTTGCCTCTCCCGATGAGGCTCGCTGTGTTTTTCTTTTCTTTTTATCTATCTCAACCGCGCGGGCCATAATAGAGGGAGGGTGATCTACCGGTATTACTTCTTGGTGTGCTCCCCCCCCCCCTCTTGGTCTAATCCAAAGGGGAAATTCTGGACGTCCTAGCGTCATTCTCAGTTATTCCGGTGGTAAGCCATCACCACGAAGCCCTCCCACAAGTACCGTACCGCAGATTAGAATAAAAGGAAAAAAAAGCCTCACATGTGGCCTCCGGTAGTGCACCATACTCTACCACCAGTACAGTACAAGGTTAACCCTCAAACGCTCCCAGCCCCTTCCGTCCCTCCACCTGTTTTATACACTACCAAATAGTACAGTACAACACCGTAACCTTACCCCCCGCCCCAGCCACAACGCCTTACCGCCTACGGTGTCAGGCAAATGACACATCCACGTAATTAAGCTACCATCGAGGAGAAGCAACGGCGACATAAGGGCCCATACTGCGCTGTGCTGGCCGCCGGTCGGTCAGTCGCCCACTGGTTAGCCAGCTCGTTTGTTCGCAAGGCAACGGCTTACGGCAACCATTCCCTCAGTCCCATGCGCAGAGGCCATTGTTGGGCCGGCCAAAGTGGATGGTTTCTATGCGGTTGTGAGGTGCGGTGTAGATGAGTAGCTGGATGGATGGGTGGATGATGGGATGAGGTGAGGCCTACGGTACGGCACCTGTTGTGGTTAGTTGACTCGGCGGGGGGTGCGGAGGTACTGTGCTCGAGTAAAGCAGGCAGGCAAGCCAGGCCACCATACTTTGCTGAACTAGATGATGGAGGGGGGCTCGAGCTGATGGTTGGCGCAAGCGCCGAGGAGTGAATCAATAGCTGACTCGTCCGGCAGTACATCATCATTACTGATACTGTACCATACTCTACCATACGGTAAGGTGGGCCAAATGGACAGCCCAACGCCTCTCTCGAAGTGAGTGAGGTGGTGGCTGGTGGAGCAACAATGATACTGCCTGAATCCGTGATACCAATTACAACAAAATAATGGCCCAACAAACAACCTGTAATTATTTCCTTCCAACCTCGATAACAATAGACTAAATCAACCAACCAAATGTGTATTTCTCCGTTCACTCATCAATGAAACCCCTTCTAGAACTTTTTCCCGAGAATAAAATAAAACCTCAAAATGCAAAAAATCTCAAATAACCATCACACGATCAACATGTTTAACAAATGAAACATCTCTGTAAAAAAATCATAAAAGGAAAAGGAAAAAAAGGAAAACATCCAAGGTGTAGGGTAGAAATAAAAACACTCGAAGCCATCTATACATAGCTGTGTAATATTATACGGTTAAGAAGCGAAACAAACAACACCCAAGCTCAAACAAACAAATAAATAAATAAGTAAATAGAGGTAGAAAAAAATGGTACCCCAGTTGGCCTGAATTATAACCCAACCTAAATTTTCACCATGAAAACCCGCAATAGGCAAATTGGGTGGTTGCCCGTCGGCAGACACTTAAGGGAGAAGTGCCAACGCTCCTGGATCGCTCACAACGTAGACAACATCATGGATGTCACTGAACCCGTTGAATTTAGTCGCCGAGCACTTAGAATAGGCTACATAATCAATCAGCCACTTGCATCATAAGCTGGAGAGATGGTAATACGAACCTCCCATATCACTAAAATAGAGCCAGTCCCCCACTTCTAAAACATCAGGCAAATAGCTGAAAGAGGACACACAATCAATGCCATCACAGGTTGGCCCCCAGATGGAGTATTTGGTCAATTGGGAATCAGTGGGGGTCGACTCGAAACAGTATTCATCGCCATGCTTCAATACCTTCGGGACTGGTTTCTGGTGATCGAACAGAATGCCAGAGAAATTTCCATAAACACCATCATTGAGGTAAAGCATGTAAGAAGGGTTGCGAGATCCATCCTCCTGGACAGTACGGCGGGCAATGATGTGAGTTGCAATCGTAAATGCTGAAGAAACGTAATAGCGGCCAGGCTCAGCAATAACGCGGACGCTAGGTGGGAAATATTCGTCAATGGCCGGCCCAAGAACCGCCGCAATGGCTTCAAAGTTGTCATTTCCGTAACCACCTCCAACATCCAGGGTACGCAAATCGTAGCCAACCTCTGCTGCTTCGTCAAACACCCTGCGGGCGTCCTGAACGGCAGTTACAAATGCGGTGGGGTCGTATGACCCGGACCCCACGTGAAAACTAACACCTACCACATCCAATCGCAAATCCTTGGCTAACTCCAACAAATGACGAGTGGAATCCAACGGGGCACCATACTTCAGACTAAGGCGGCACAAAGCCTTGGAATCGTCTGTGCAGATGCGAAGGAAAAGGCGGGCATCCGGGAAAAACTTTTTCACTTTATAAAGTTCTTCGGCATTATCGAAGGTCATCATGCGGACGTTCTCCTCGGCTGCGTAGCGAATATAGGATGCTGTTTTGCAAGGGTTTGCATAGATGATGCGAGATGGGTTAACACCCATGTTCAAGACTTGTTGAATTTCAGCCTTAGATGCACAGTCGAAGCCTGTCCCCAATGCAGCAAGAAGCCTCAGAACCTTCTCGTCGCCATTGCACTTAACAGCTACACCAAGTTGGTTAGAATCGCCGAATATGATGGAAAATAATGGTTCTTACCATAGAAAGGCTCCACCCTGGGCAAATTAATCTTCCAGCGCATATGCTGGCGGTAAACCTCGCCAAGGTCTGCCACGAAAAAGGCATCCTCACCACCTGCCTCACATTCATCGGGGTTAATGTTGTTGATGCGTGTTTGCAATGCCTGAGAGATCAGAGCCTGCGCAACATGCTTTGTGTTGGTGGCGGCCGAACTGAAGCGCCTCTTGGAGTTATACGAAGTGGCAACCGGGGAGATTGGGCCAGAGGATGCAAGTGCTGAAGGGGCCATAACTTGAGGACACCAAGCCTGAAAGGAATTTTCGGAGTGAGAGGAAATATCGACAGGTGACCAAGCAGCGGTTTCGGAAGGACTCATATGTCGAAATCGATTAATGGCAGACTCTGGGATGTCTAAATCCAAGGAGCGTAAGAATTGGTAATGACAGCGCAAACCTTCCTGTTAAGGTGGACGAAATCGAACACACTCGAAGTCGAAGAAGGGCGACCGCCTCGACCCCTCCTCGTTAAGAGGAAGGAAGCGATGGCGAGAACTATGCAGCAGGGGAAGGAATTGAGGTAGAAGTTTTGATGGTTTCAAACTAGCAACCCCTAAAACAGCTGTTATGAGCGAAGGTCTTCGGAGGTGGTATGTTGTTGAGGATACTCCGAAAGGGTCGAGTAGATACAATCTTGAGAGATGTTCCGAGCAAGAATCTTCGAGCCGTGGTGGGCGATCGATTGACGCCTTTGGTGTTCAAAGGCGTGAAGTGGGAGCGTGGAGGGGGCTTTTAAAGAAGAGCCGCGAGCCTCAGTGGCATATGTTTCAAGTTGCTTATTAGTCGATCCGTTGGTCGGCGTGATGTGGCTAACGCTTGCAGCAAGACACGAACTATTTCGAATGCCCTAATGCGCGAGCCAACGAGAGTACCGAGTAAAGCGAGGTGAGGGCGTAGTTACGTGTGAGAGGAATATGCGTCTAGGTGCCAAAAGATTTCTACCACTTTTCCCGGATGATCGCTGCCGTAGAGCCTGCGCCCCGTTCCTGGATATAGGACTGCCGCGAAGGAGCGGGCTGAATGAAGAGCGGGGAAGAAACAGCAAGGCTACTGATGTGTGTCCACGAGATGACCCAGCTACCCAGTATCCAGGGGAATATTGAGTGCTTTGAGATGACTGATGCGTGCGTGCAGCAAAAACTTTTTTATTTATGCCTCTCAATGAGGTAACCGTCTCTTCTCGTCCTCTCTTTTCCTTCTTCCGATTTTTGCTCAGCCCGAGTTATTCTCTGGGGTGAGGCAGGAAGCAAAACAAGAAACCAGTTTGGCAAGAAAAAATAAACCAATGATAGAATAGCGATGAGGTCGATGGGCAGATGAGTGGAAAGAGGAGGAAAAGAAGAAAGAAAATGAAGGGGGATGCTGGGAAAATAAAGAGAAGGGCAAACCGCCAGGGAAAGAAGGTGGGGGGGTGGAGAAAAATACAGGACTGACAGCGTGTGAAAGTGACGGCGGACGAGTTATAGGGAAGAGTTACGTGAACCGTTGCTTCCCTTTCGCTGTATTTTTTTTCTTTTCCTCCCCTCTAAAGACTCTCGGTTTATGATGTCTTACACATTACATACACGTTTGCTTGCTACCAAACCATATACCACCTCCACTACAGCCATCATCCATCTCACTGACCACGCCCCTTTTTTATCCCGCCCCAAGCCTCTTCCCAGTCACCAATCAGCATCTTACAATCCTTCGATCCAATCCTCGAGTGAACATCGGCCCGACTCATAGGAGGCTCATGGAATAGAGAAGTGCCGTGGGAGATCATGACCTGAGATTTTAAAGCAAAGCTGCAGAGTGACGCTGGCCCCTCTAGACCTTTTGATGGCCTAAAGAAGGCCGGATAGAGGGAGAGGGTGAAAAACGAACTGTGACTTTTGCGCACAAACACATAAAAAAATCACTCCCTGAGCCAGTGAACACCGCTTTGACGAGCTCCAAGAGAATCTGTTCCTCAAGTACCGTAATTCCCTCTCCGGTGAGGACCCGTCCCCGCTAGGTACCAGCCAATTCTGGCGTGCTTCTGGTGTGCTGCCCCTCTTCCTCGTCCAAACCTGCTTCACTCGAGTGGTATTTCTCTCATTGACTGCCAATTTGTCTTAGGTCATGCCGAGTCCTCCGATTTCCCTGTTTCTCTTCCACCATCCGTAAAAAAGAAAAAAAGAGAAAAAACCACTTCGCCTCCGCATTCAGGTACCCTGTGGTCTCAACCCTTTTTCTCTGGGCGTATCACGTTTAGGATAGGATAGGAAAATTTTCCTTTGGACCAGTGGCTGTGGATGAAAAAATTAGTGGGAGGGGCGCTGGCCACAAATTCTCAGAGGGATCGATTGGATGTAACAGCAAGGAGAGGAGAAAAAATATATCAATTATTGCCCCTTCCTTGTTCCTGCTTCGGTATCTCCTGCATTTGTCCTTCCTCTAGAGAGCAAGTGAGTAAGTGACTGCTATGCCTATCTAGTTGGTTCCATTTTTCCGCAAAATGGTGGGACCGGTTATACTTTTTTCACCCGGACGGGTGCAAAGGTTTGAGTGGGGAGTGTGAGAAAGAGAGTGTGAGATCGCTCGTCTTAGTGATAGAGTTGAGTTGAATCGCAGCCAGTATCACATTATAAGTTACCGGAATTGGAAGGGAGTTGATATCGGAGTCCGCTTTGGTAACTTGATCACAAGCGTGACCCTTGTGAGACTGCCGTACTTCGTCGACGGGATAATGGAATGAAGTAATGATTAATACCCTTTTGGGAGCTCGAAGATCTGCTGACTACCATACTCGAGTACTGTTACCAGCTGCATAGCTAGAAAAGAAGAAGAAAAAAACAGCCAACAGACCTATCCCCCTAAATACCTTCTCAGATTCCACACAGTACGAGAAGGTGGTGGTTCTATCAATTAACAGAATCAGTTTTGTGTGTGCGTGCGTGAAACAGCCTTGCACGCAATATCAGTCACTCCCCCCTCCGGGTAACAAAGGGTGTTGATGAACTACCAGTACCCGTTCGCCTGGTAACTCGCCCTCGCAGCTTTAAACTCCCCCCTTCCAAAACCCTCTGTCCTCGAACTGCAACAAAAGGGGTGAAAAGGCAGCAAGGATCATGCTCAAACGAAGCCATCCAGCTCTTAGCGAGTAAAAGGCTTGGAAACCCCATTTTTTACGTGTAAAATTCATAAGCGTGGCTGAACTTAGTCGCCGAACCAAGAAATTGGCTTCCAGAAGTTCCACGATCGCCCTTGCAGATTTTGTCACTTTCAGCCTCCTAAACCCCTACCGTACCACAGACATGAGAATGTATCGCCCCCGTTTTGTTTTTTCCCTCCGCTCTCCTCTCTCTCTTATTTCTCAGGGCTGAACCCCCTGGTGAACAAATTTGGCCGAAGCCTTCACAAATGGGCCCCTAGACGTCCCTTTAAGAGTTGTGATCAGAGCTTTTTGCTCGCGTGGTTTTTTCAGTGGTAGTGCGGTGCTACCGTTCCAAAATTAGCGGAGGACATGCTGGGGGGTTCGTTGATTACTTTTCCTAAAAAATGAATATTCCAGAAAATCATCTTGTGTCACCGCCAAATGCTGGGATTGGGAAATATTTCCGGTTGTTGCAGAGCATGAACGTCGAGCTTGATAATACAGCATGCTGGAATCCGTGGAAGGCAAGCTCCGGTATCCAATACGGTCAAATTTCGGAATCGATTGGGATGTTGTGGCGTATTACTGGACAGAGTATGTTCGGAAAGGGTGCATCCCGGTTTTATCTAGGAGACGAAACATTTCTGTCATCTCCAAGCAACCAACTAGAACTTCGCAAGGAATCCCTCGAACGGTAGGTACTTGTAAGAAGGCTTTTTCTATGTGCCATATCCACTGCTGGAAGGGGTGATGTTCGTTCGCCCGAAATTAAAAGAATCCACTATCAAACCAATGCACCGCTGCCATTAGCGATGGCCATCCTCCCCCACGCACATATTAGCTATTAGAGCCGCAAGAGCCCTGCTCCTGAGGGTACATATCCATGTGACACTACTGTCCCTGTACGTACTCTACAGTACGGGCATGAGCCTTGCTGCGCTGTGCCTAGGTACCTGTGGGGAGTCTAGGGGAAAGGTTTCTTTATGAGAAGTACACTTGAGCAGCAGCTAGCTGCAGGACCAGCACCACAAACAGTAGTCGGCTCGCTGCTCTCATGCTGTCTTACATACCCTGATGAGGCCCAACGGCCCTTCCTCATCTGCCGTGTTTCACGGGGCGGGTGGAACGGTTCCGGTCCTTGGGTACCGAAGCCTTGTCATTCGGACCAGGTTCGATTCAAATACTGGGAATAAATAATTTTTACATTATAGCAATGTCATAAGAGAACCCCAACTTCTAGCATTAGCGTGATAGGTTTATATGGGGCAATCAAAGATGAGCAATGATCAAAGGGGGATAGGCAGGTATCAAAATAATTGGAATATGTAAATATCCACATTGGTGGTTTCCGCGTTAGAATCGGTGCCCAGGGTGCGCTGAATTTGCTCAATCTTCCGAAATGACTTGTCCATCAGTCGAAAGAACACATCTTCGCTATCGTGTCTCCTTTTGTGCGCCAGCAAAATAAGCGCACCGGGGGACCGGCTGGATAGCTCTACGAGCACTCGTACCAGAGAGGGCGCGCTGGAGGCATTGTATGTGCAATCCGCAACTACAATAAGCCCGATTGGCTTAGCCGTGAGGTTTTCCGGGATATTTTGATCCCAATCCAGCGGTTTAAAGTTTATATTTCCCTGCAAGCATGAACATTCGAGGTTCTTGACGATAATCTCTTCTGCAAGAGGCAAATCTGTTAAGGTGACATGAAATTTTTTATAGAGCGAGGCCAAAGCCAACCCAACAATGCCGCACCTTACAAAGTAAGTTATTGGTATGCATTGTGTCAGAAAAGATTATTTACCCGCTGCCGAGCTCTAGAACTTCGAGGTCTCCGGGTAGCCCGAGAATTTCATCCAAGGCATCCAGCCTTCTGCCTTCATTATTAAGCTTAGAGGTGGGAATTTTCTCTGCAAGATATACTGTCAATGCAAGTCCTCCGTCCCTATGCATATGAGCTAGTTTGAACATCGAAACATTTGGGATAGTCCTACATACCAGATATGTCTGGCAATGCTCTCCCCGGTTTCTTCCCAGACTGGTAAAACCTTCTCCTGGTCAATTATCAATCTCCGTTCGACATATCCCTCGGCTTCGGTACCACCTGAGAGTCCAAATGGAGAGCTATACGCAGAGAGGACTAATGGGCTGGCAACTCCTGATTGTGAAAGGTCATCGGCAGCAGTTTGCTCACTCGAGACGGACAGCACAACAGTACGATGAAACATTTCCTTTTGCTTGATGACGAAGTCCAACTCAATCTTCAGGGTTCTCATGCCAGCTTTCCAGGCATAACTAGTGACCGAAAGTGGTAAAGATGTCCAGCTTTTACCGTCAAGTAATTTGACCGCCAAGGCCACATCCTGAAAGAAAAAGGAGTCTCCAAGGTCTGATGCGATAGTGACCAAGGCTGATACCGCCCCAGAGCGCCCGCCCTTCCTGTAAACAAACCGGGGAGTTTTCAGGAAGCGAATGTATTGCATTGTATTGGGTGCCTGGAAGTAGTGGTATCTGATGCACTTATCGGTTATAGCGTAATTTAGTTGTTGCTCAGGCGGTAGGAATTGGTAGAGTCAAAGTAAGCGTGAAATAAATTCGGGGCTTCAAAATTGGGGTTGTCAAGGAGCAAGAGCAGGGAGGTTTGTTCGCCAAGAACCCCGACAATTTGTCTACGATTTGGTTCTTCCGAACTCACCGCTTGCTTGTTTGCTCCACTAACAACCATCACACGCATCGCTTTACACTACCCACAGCGTTACACTCTCGAAAGAACCTGCCAGCTACTTTTGATTACACAGAAAAGCAAGGGTATCATGACTATCCAAGGAATCATCACAGACCCTGCCCTCCGGGAGTGTCTTGCTGTGGCAGACCGCACACGCCTCCTCTGCCATCAAATTCTCACAACAATTGAATCCGCCACAGGCGTAGAGCTCCCTGAAGATGGGCGGATTGAGAGATCACGCACTCAGAAGCAACTCAATGCGTTGTTGACCCAAATTAAGGGGCTGCATCGAGCAGCAATTATGTCTGCTCGTGAGGCCAAAGAGGTTACTGGTGAAGTCCGCCGGGAGGTCGATCGTCTTCATCTGCAGCTTCAAAATCTCTACTATGAACAACGTCATCTTCGGGGTGAAATTACTGCTTGCAGAGAGTTTCCGTATGTTTCACTCTTTCCCTTGCCCCCTTTCTCTTTTTGCTATATTATCATCGCGACTACTCCTTGGCCCGGGCTAATATTCCGAAGGCACCAGTACACATCTCTGCCTTTAGTCACTGAGGAAGAGTTCTTAACTCTAAACCCCGAACACCAGGGTGATGACACACACAATCTGATGATTGCGCGTCTAAACAACGAGAAAGCGGTACGTGAAGAATTAGAAAAGCAGAGAAAGGAGCTTCTTGCCAAGAAGCAAGCGCTTATCGCGGAGAACAAGAAGCGTAAAGACGACCTTGCAAGCTTGGATGAGCAACTAAAGAAATTCAGTATGATTCCTCTCCTCCATTTTTATTGTGAATTATTCGATGTTTCCCAATTTACTAACGAGTTCATTTAGTTGAAGTAAGTTTCCCGAAGATCGTCTAGATCCTCTCAGGCACCAAGCATTTAACCATACCACAGTCATCGAAGCCTATTCAAAATACTTTCCAAAAGGAGTACTAGCCATTCATCTGAATGCATCGTTCTACACGTTTTGGTTCGATCCATTGCATCCCTTATTATATCATTTGTGCTCTTTATCCAAGGAAAAATCGAATCTACTGGAGGCTGTGGAGATGTGTCCGTGCAACAAGCAGGACCATTCCAAATTTCTATGGGCTATGGGCGATGGAGTGCTAGTGGTCGGATTTGCCCGGATTTCTATTTTTTCACTTTTTTTTCCTCCTCCCGCGCCAGGGTAGTTGTGTCTGTCTGTTATTTCCCTCATCGACATTTCTTATACTCAACGGAACAGCCCTTGTCAACCTTGTGTGTAGGCAGGAGTTATGGTACCCCAGGCCTTGCGCTGCACACCTTCTCTATATAGCCAATCAACCGTTTGATCTTGTTTGCTTTGTTTGGTTTCTCATAATTAAGGCAGCCGTTGCAATTTCGAGTCCGGTCCTTTACTCGGGGAATTTTCCCGCTTATTCTAGGTGCAAACCTCACCGACTGGTCATCACTTTGACCAATGAATACAAGAGGTAAAAACATTGGGTTGCAGTCGGATATTTCCAACCACAGCCGCACTGTAAGAGAAATCAATAATAGATTATCAAAAAAAAAAAGAGAGGTTGGAACTCCGGTATGTGAATTTGCTGCTGATTTGATTGACCTAATGCCAGTAGGAATGAGAGCGCCTACAAACTGCAACTCGCCGATGACCATAGGTGTCTGGTCCGAAAACGCAATTTCTGAGACCGACCTGTTTCCAAAAACTCACAGCATAGGACGCTGCTGTGCACTTACGAATGCCGTAATCCCCCCCCTGCGCGTCCTTCCTCCCCCTCCCGGAGACATCATTTGATCGCTCAAAGTCATACTACAATCCCACTCATCTTTGCGGGGAAACACGTCCGGCCCTGTCTGAGGTGTGCAATCAATGGAAGAATTGAGTTCAGGTCATCAACTGATAAGAGCTGTCTTTTATCTGGGTCCAGCTCTCGCTCCCACCTCCACCTTGTCCTCCATCAGGACTCGGTATGTTCTGTCAGGGACATGAACCATGTGCCCTGTCACAAGTGCTGAATCACTTATTTACCGTTCACCGCTGCTAGTGTTGCTGTTCTTGGGCCTTATCTGTGATACAGTAAAAGGGGGCTAGCCCGGGGGTGCTGATTAATTTGTTTAGGGGATGTTTCCACCAAACAAAGCCTTGGATACGGCGATCGTCAGACGGCTACTCCATCGCACAGCAGCTACATCTGTATCTTGAGATGCTATCTCTATTAGGGGCTTATCTTTTCACTTGCTACTGCTATTGTGCAAGATTTGAAATCTCTCACCCCGCTAGATAGATAAATTATGTCCCGCCCTCACTTCGGCCAAGAGAAGGGGAGATACCAACTTGCCCTATCTTTTTTTTCTTTCTTTCTTGGGGGAGGGGGAATCTCCAGATCGCCAGCGAGACTCGAGCCCCCCCGCTCCCCCCTCAGCAAGATGGAGTGAATGCAGCACGCGAGAAAGGCGAAGGTGGGGAAAGAGGGGCGATTTGTATCGGGCCACGTTAACTTATTGTGCTCAAATCCGCATATACAGTAAGAGATTCAACACAGGATCGCACAACCTGAACTTAGACTAAAGTTATAAGACAAATTCCGCATTCGTGGTCAACGGGGCGGGGAAAAAAGAGAGAAACAAAGGTGTACGACTCCTATAACACACTCAGGCAATCCCCTAGCCAAGTCCTAAATGTCACCCTCTCCTCTCACTCTTCCCCCGGGTCTTATCGCATTCGATATGCCGGTACCTCGAGTCAAGTTAAGGCATTAATTTATGGTACGAACCCCCGAAGTGGGGGAAAGGGGGATAAAAGAGGAAAGGGAAAGCCTATGATGCCACTATTGAATTTCATTCTCGTTTTCCTCTATTTCCCTTTATTTTCTTTCTTTTATACTTTCTTTTCTTACTGCACTGCACCTAGCTAGCATCTCCTACGTGTCTAAAAAACGCTACCGTACTTAAGGACAGTACATCTACTTGACCAAGGTCAAGGCATTTTGGTACGTACTGTACCCACATCCGCGAACACCCCCCCCCCCCCCCCAAATGACTCAGCGAATGAGCAAGTATGACATTAGGACAAGCACTCACGTCTTATCATAACTAAAACTCTAACTTGTTTGTCCGTATATGCAGTACTAGTGCTTCTGTCTGCCGCAAGGAGGATACACTCTGCTCTGTCCAGAACCATAATCACCCAAACCTCCACTAGTTCAAAAAAATAAAAATAAAACGGCAGTCAAACAACATTATGCTTCAAGTCCTGTACTGTACGACGACGGCCAAGCACTACCGAACCTATGTTCCCGTTTACTTACATACATCGACGCATTCATGCTGCAAGTGATAGCAAGTGATACTCCCCCTGGTTAGGCAGGGTACACTACGATAAGGAGGTTATACCAACCTACAATAATGAGCACAGTACCATATTATACTCGTCTCCGAAAAAGAAAGTATCCGAAAACAGGGGGTTTGTGAGTTTATTATATGGACACTCAGATACCCAGTGGTTTATTGATTTTCTTTTTGGGGATACCGGTATGCATTTTATGGGTTCCTGTTATTTTGGGGGGTGCCGTGGTGTACTGTACTGTCTCTGCGCCGGGTCCCTGTTACTTGCTTGTACGGTTCTATTGTGTCATGATGGCTAGGTAGCTAGCTGGTGCGGGACTGGTAGGGGAGGAGAGGAGGTAGTGAAGGTAAAGATTAGGTCGGTATGTAAGGTTTCCCTTGATGCCTTTTTTTTGCCTCCGGGGAGGGGGGGGGGGGTGTCTACTCATAATGCATGGAAAACACAACCCTTTGTCTCTACAGAGAATTATATGGGCTCAGCAGAAATGGTATTTTTACTGACCCTCCCCCTCCCCGAGTACCTGTATCGCTTTGTTATTACTGTGGTGGTGGTGGCGGTAGTATATAGTACGGTACTATACGGGATCATAATATTATCTGGACCGAAAATGTATTTATAGAATGGTTGCGGTGCCGGTATGATTATTGTTCTTTCCTCAGAATGTATAGGTTGGGTGTGATGGTGGGTGTCACGGAAGGAGATATACCGATCCTTGCCTTGCACAGTACGGTGCATCACAGTCCCGGAGATATGATACATGACCCAAGAAATCCAAGGTAAAGTGCAATAAAGTAGAGTTATCATAAACCAAATTGAGCTCCCATGTGAATTTTTGTAATATCGATGATAATGTGCGAGTTCAAAATACAGAAGGCTTTGCTGAGCACAGGCGGGCCTAGCAAGTAAGCAAGTACGGGTAATACATCAGAAGAGAGTCGCTTATGGGTATTTTGCTTTCATGAAGAAAACAGCCTAAACAAAAAAGCAAAGTCACAATACAGTACCCTAAACGTTTGTTTCGAAAGTGCCTATCCCACAGTATCCCACTGGTGGTCTAACAGAGAAATATATCCCCTTACCGGTAAGCACTACAGTACTCGAGTACTCCACCCATTCCCCCCTATTATACACCGCTTGTACTATACCCTTCCTCTACCCCTATTCTCCGAGTTTTCTACCAATACTTCCCCCCTTAAGGCCACCTCGAGTAAGCCTAGTCCCACTTCTCGTCTATTGTCGTGGGCTAACAGAAAATCTCGCCAAACCCCCACGTCGGCTCCGAAGAGAGGGAAGAAGATACGGTACGGGAGTCCCAGATCACCTGAGCTCCCCCTGATAGGAAAGGGGGGAACGAAAAACGATAATAACAACTATCATATAACTTCACAGCTCTAGACCCTAGCAACGATAATGATCGCCTGCCGTGGTCAGGATCAGGATTTAAGTATTGAAAACAAGACCAGACCCTGGATATCCACTGTGCTATGCTACTGGTATGCCGCACTATCATACGGTCCTCGAGGACTTCTGCCGTAACATCTTCGAATGGTCCGTAACACGAGAGAAAACCCCCAACCGCCGGCCAGGTTGGGTAGGCTTCCCTCCCGGGGCAGTTTGTTTTTCCTCATCAGTTTTTATTTTTCCCTATTTTTTATTTTATTTTTATTTTCATCGAAGGAGGCCCATCGCTGAGTGCTGGACCGGTAGTACTTGATTTTTTGTCTTTGCCTTTACCCTTTCCCTTTCCCCTCTCTGAATATTAGCTTAATTCCTTCGTTTAAATCCCGACGGATAGATCCAACTATCATAGCAGTACGACAGCCTTAGGCTCCCCCGCTTTCCTCCCTCCATGTCTCGTCTGCTCTGGAGGAGGGAAGGGAGAGAGGGGGCTTCATGCATGCACGCTGCAGCGTGCTACGTAAAAAACACCTACATACGGTTACAGATCAAAATCTGGACTTTTCTTTTCTTTTCTTTTCTTTTTCCCCTCCTTTCTTTATTTCTGCATGAGACACTACTCGAGTACATAACTAGGGGGGTATATTGTGATATTGTCTCACACGATAGCAACTAGGGCACGCATCATATATCCACGGAGATTATAAAGTTCAGGATCGCCGGTTCCGCAACGGGATCGGGCTGAGGGAGTTTTTTCACTTTTTTCTTCATTTCTGCTTCGACGATGCAATTTAGATTCTCTATGACTAGTTTGATGGCCGTTTCCTTGTTGAAAAAAGAAGAAAAAACGAAGTTGAAACGGCCAACACTGAATTTCGCATCCTGGTACCGCGTGGAAAGAAGTTCCCGGCGCTTTAGAAGTGCTTACCTGCTAGTGATACGTAAATAGTAGACGCATGATTATAAATTCCCATTGGACCCTATTATGAAGCTTACAATCCACCTAGAGTTGTCACAGGCCTCAAGGAATCATCGCACGGAATTTTGGGGGATAGGGCATTTCGTCCATAAAAGCGTCAAAATTCTCTCTTGACCGAGCTTAGATTATGCTCCTGTGAAGGATCAACCCGATTTTACCTATGCGAAATGACGTCTTCCTTCTGACAATCGCTAAGAGGTCTTCTTGATTGGTTACATAGTTCGAGAAATCCGAGGGGGGAACCGCGAAACAAATACCCGGATGAGATAATCCATTGTTTGGCGGGAGTGATAGCCGGTGATTGCCCGAGGCTCTGCGCAGGTCGGTTCTGGGATCACAGGGGGGACCGCATTGCCCAATTGAGCCTGTCAGGGGCGGAGGGTCGCCGGACGGGTGTGTACCCAAACAGCGGGCTGGATGTGTGGATTCAATATAAGACCAGCTCAAAAACCAGCTGAAAGGGACGCGCGGCTGGTTATCTAGAGGAGAGTGCCATAGCCTCGGAATCACGATGTGTCACTCGGCTCGTTTATCACTTGGGATGAGCACCTAGTATCATGTAACGGGAAAGCCTATTGTTTTTGGCCGGGTAGTGCACAAAAGTAGTTCTCGTCTAGAGCTGGGCGACCAACCCCCCTCCGACATGACGGTAGGCTAATGGCAACTCGAAGGAAATCAACCAGGCATCTGCACACTTCGGCGTAACTTAAACAAGCTTTTCCTAAGATCGCTTAAACTTCCTCCTAGATGATAATATTATGGACACTCATATATATCTCCACACAGCCCTGTGGGCTAGCGATCCAGAGCTTACCCCCTAAGCCGTGATATCGGAACAAGCATCAGTTCCCCCGATTCATTAGATTTTGCAAGAATCACCTACAGCGAGATGAAGCACCAGGAAATCTATCTCTTATCCTCTCAAAGCAAAAAGCAAATATTTACAGAAGTTTGCGCAATTAAGAACGAATACTTTACCAGTACACGCCTCGCGGCCGGGAACCCCTAATAGGTTGCTACCCGTGGTTGTGCGGGCAGTGGACTTGGGGGGCGGAGGGGGTGAAGTTCTTGAATCTTTCTTGGCGCACACGCTAACACCTCCAAGGGAAATCGCCCGTCACTGAGCGTGTGCGCGGGCGGGACGGGGGGCAGGGTTGCCCTGACTCACGAGTGAATATACTTACACATTACATCAACGATGTTAGGTCCCGGCTATTTTGTCACTACCATCGAAGCCTATAGGCACTCAGCTTCTAAATAACCAATTCTTCAAAGATGGCAGACTATAATGTTGATCCATGTGCAGTGTGTAGTGTTATCAGTCAATGAGTGATGCTCCATGATCGGATAAGGATTCAACCACTTTCCAAAGAAGTTGGGTTCTTAGCTGGTCTGGGGAGGACAAAGTAAACATTACACCATACACTGCACGTCTTGTGACTATGGATATAGCATATCTGCCTGCTTTTGGATCCTCAACGGGATAGTTTGTCAATGGAGCACAGGATCCATCGGGGGCCATTCTCTTCGCATAGGATAAAGATAACCTCGGCAAGACCACCTAATGGGTGTAACACCAACGCCACCAGAGCCATAGGCCCCTCTGTTAAACCCGACTTCCGGGAGAAGGAGCTTATCATGGCTTGTGTCCAATAAATTGCCGGATGCAACTTCGGTGGAGTGTGGTAGACCTGGTTAGCATCGAAAGCAACGGGTGCCCCTTTTTCGGAACGCAGACGTGAATTTGAGCTGAAAAGTTGGAAAAATTTGGCTATTCGAGGGCTTAAGTTAGAGGCGCGGTAACTGAGACAGCCGAGTGATGAGGGAGTGCAGCAGCTATACTGTACGTCCTTTGGTCCCGAAAAGGTGATGGCCCAAGGTCGAGCGCTTACCTGCAGGTTCTCCGCTCGATTGTCTAGCTTGGCAATAACCTTAGGGCCGCTCATTACGAGTGCAGCTGGCCTTAGAATCGCAAAAGGGGATGTCGGCAAGAGGTAAAACTAATTTTCAGGCCAATCCTTGAAGCTTGGAACTTTACCCACTGCCAAAACTACCACGGCCTAGAGGCAAGCGGTGTATATGTTCTGCCCCCCCCCCCCCCTTTTTTGTTAGGTCTTTGAATTGTTTAAGGGTATATGTTTAAGAGTATAGTATTAAAGTAAAAATGAAGTCCCTTCGGCCAGAGTCGGACTGGTATACTGGGCGCTGTAGCCAGGTGTGATACCAACTACACCACTAAACCACATAGCTGCAGAGGTCCCAAATCAATACATAATGTATTTGTTCATCTTCACTGTGCCTAACATAATACTGTATATATATTTCCGGCTGTCTATCACGTTCACCAACCCTAATGCAACGGGGATGCAAGCTTGGCATGAAAAATGTAGGTCTCATGCCCAATACTTGGAAACCGTTTTCCGGAATGCTGAGGTTTGATAGCTGTCATAACGGTTTTCGACATCACTAGACCAGCTAAGTTAATAGTTGGGTACCACTATATTCTGCTCATACCGGCGAGGCCAATACGCGTTACCGGTACTTGACACCTAAATTACCAGGCTCCTTCTCCCTGAAAATAGCAGTATCAGAGAAGAGGTATCATCTTTGATATTTCGACCATTTCCTATGGCCAAAGACCTCTTCACAGATATCACTGCTGAAGTTTACATAATATATAAACCACAACAAAGTCCTCCTATCCTCCCGTGATCACCACACATGTCCATACTCTTGCACGTATGTCTCCCCTTCCCCTTGAGTACTCCCGTAACAAAGGAAAGGCAAAAGAATCCCACTGTCCTCCCAGCCTCCGGGCGTCCGATTCTTTCAAGTTCCCTCCGGCTCGTCCGCCCCCTTACCGCTTCCCCACAGCTTTCCAGCCTTCGTTCGAACGGATGCATCGATCCGAAACCCAAGTGCATTCCCGCAGCTAAAATGCTTTTCTGAAAGCCAAAGTGTGCCCCAGAAACTATCTGGACAACAAAGCGGCTATCATGAGAGCATGCCGAGCAGCATCTCACGACTTCCAACAGTAAGGGGGGGCGATGAGTGGTCCAGAAAAACCCTTTTGATCTTTTGGGCACTAACAGGACTTTACGGTACAGCTATTGGGTTAGTTTATCAAGGGAGAGTTATCTAGGAGCCCAAAGCCAGATGAGCTCGAAGAGTGGTGAAGGAAGCCTCGGAAAAACAGGCCAAAGAAGGTGAACTAGAGAAATTAGTGGGAGAAGCATTTAGGGATACGCTGGGGGTGTGAGGGCGAGGACCCCGGGAAGGGGTAAGTTAATGATCTTTTCCCTCTCTGCTCCCCCGCTTCTTCCTGCCCCTCCTTCTCTCGTATGGGGGGATGCCATCGCAAATAAGTTTCTTAGACCCTTTTAGAATTTGTTTTCTCTCTTTTTCCCCCCCTCCTGTTGCTCTGCATAAACTACTAGAGTACTGTAAAACCTCTTGAGATCCACCATCTCCTACAGGCTTGCAATCTCCGGATTCTGAGTCAAAAGTTCCTAAAAAGGACCAGCGTTTTCCCGATTTTCGAGGGGGGTTTTTTTTTGGAAAAATGGCTCACTATTCCCCAGAACTTGGCAGGTATTCCTTCCTTCTGCTAGTATTTGTGTTTTTGATAATAGTTCACAAGTAGTTGCCCCTTCCTTGCCTGCCATCCCACCCGCCTTTCGGAGCTGCTGCGTCGACGGTGGAAAGTGGCGGTCCGCTCCCAGTAAGCAAGGAAGAAAGTGTAACATTGGACTGTGCGCACAGGTATGGGGCAGTGGCCTTACCAGATGATCCAGGCAGCCCGCGGTTTTCACGGAAGACAGTACGATTGCACATAATAGAGAAATGATCGGGGATTTTAGACGTCATTGATTCTCACTCGTATTCTTGGTTATGAGGACGCTAGGACCCCCACGCACCTTCTAGCCGGATAATAGGCAGATAGGTTGACAAGTAGGGGCGGTTTTCATGCAAATTAGCTCCCACAAAGATTGGTACATTTGGTTTAGTGGGAGAAGTCCATTTTTGCCGACACCGTGGTGCAGAACCAACACACCACAAAGGGATTATTTGGAAGTTTGGCCTTAGAATGTATGATAACATAGCTGCTGGATCTTCAATCTATGTTAGTCCAACCCTTGCGAAAGTCCCCGAAACTGGGGAGTGTGGCAGCGTATGTTTGCCAGGGGAAAGGCAACTGGCTTCAACCGAAAAAGAACAGTTAACCTACCCCACGGCGGGTCGAAACACACGGAGACACGAAACAACTGGTTACTAGTAACTTGCACTAGTGAGGAGCATAAACCGGGTTTTGAGTATCTCAACCAACAAGTGCCGCACCCTGAGGTAACTTGCATCGTGTAGATATCTATTTAAATTAAAGCCATTACTCCAGTAGATGAAATGAATCAATCGTTTTTATAAGCGCTCTGTTTCCTAAAAATGTCTATAACCAGCCACTTTGCAACAGAACAGCTCATCGAACTTGCACTCAGCATCTCAAATCAGGCCCAAAAGGACAAGAGTTACGTCCCCGCCTACCAAGCGCTTGAGAGGGGGAAGAGCTAGGGAAGAGGAGGATAAGTGCATATTGGTATCGGGGCTGAGGCTAATAAGAATACATGTTAATAATGGACACCGAGCGATACTCTATATGTGCTTTTCGTGCCACCGTGTGTTTCGACTTGCCGTAGGGTACATTATCTGATTCATATGCCCCTCCTAAAATTCCGACAACCAACTTAGCTTGCCGCCTGGGGCTTGTGTGTATGCTCGCGCAAGGATACCTATCATAACTCACAGGGCACTGTATAATATGATAGAATTTCTGATGCTTAGTCTATAATGTAATGCGTCTAGATGTGGAGAGGGGGACCTTCACCGCCCTCGCCCCTCACACCCTCGCCAGTGTTTCCGATAAAAAGTTTCTCTATCCTCTCAAGTGCTCCGTACCAGCCTTACTCCACTCGGAAGCCAGGACTTAGCCAGCGCCGGTGGACCTGTGGATGTTATAGCTCTTCTCCTCTCTGTTCCTCCACCGGCCTTTGTATTTTGTTTCGTCAGAGAGGGTACGAGGATAGTAGGTGTGGGGGGTGAGCTGGGAATACCTCTATCATTTTTGTTCATAAACAGCTAGCCATTCCTTTCTTGTTGTCGACCGCCTTTTATCCTGAATAAGCCTTTACCAAATAGCCAATCCTCTGACTGCCCGTTACCGTTACCTCGGCTGGCGACCGTTACATTACCATAGCCACATTTCTGGGGCAATCGAGTGAGAGCTAGTGACCACTAGTATTGAAACATAGGCTTTTAATGAACCATAGGGTCCGAAAGGTGGCACTAGCAGCTCGAACAGAAGCTATAGGGGGAATCGCAGTCACCGTCGAAGAGTAGAAAGTGGGGTGAATGGCAAAGGGTTCGGGAGCGGAACTGGGCGAGATATTGCGGGAAAGAAATACCAAGCGCAGGAAAGAGAAAGGGCTCTAGATTGTAGACAGGAAGGGCGCAGGCCAGAACCCCTGGAGAGAGATCTTGTGATAAGAGCAAACATTTGCAAGAACAATATACGCATCTTCACTCTGCTCAGAACCCATTCAAGGTAAGCTCTTCGTGTTGAGCCAAATGCCAGTATACAACACCCACCCGAAGCAAAGGCGATGTGTTTATCCAGCAGAATTATGAGAACTATGACGGCTCGGCTCTACGTGAGGTCTTGGACATTGAATTTAGCGCTTGGTGAGAGTCCTCCCAAAAATGATCTCCCACGAACCTGAGCTCGAGCTCTGGTGGACTAACTCCTTCCAACGCCGATTTTAGCGTGAAAACACATACATCCTATCTCCAACTAGTGTTCACCTCACAAAAATGTACGGAAACCAAAGCCTCTGATATCAGACTTGCGCATGGGAAATCTTACGGAATCACTCTGCTTCAGAAAACCCACCCCCAACACCGCCCCAAGCTACCAACCATGCTAGCGGCAACCAGCCACCTAGTGCTTAGCCAACTTCTCCAACCCAACCAAACAAGAATCTCTACCAGACACTCCCCTCCTCTCCTCTCCTCAGCCCTTAAAATTCTGCACCTTGGGGGGGGCTTAGACATAAACTAACCCACCAAATACCTGGAGGCTGTGTAGACTGGCAGCTTTGCGCCACGTCGCCCATTATCACACACACAACACAGCAACAGCAAGTCTTGCAAGTGGTATACGTAACAAGACGGTGTACCGGGGGGGGGGGGGGGGGGGCCAAAGTAGGTCCACATTTTTATTAAGCCCCAACACCCAAAAAACGCGAGCTTGTCTCCCCCGCCCCAGTCCAAATGCCCCGGGGTTCACTTGAACTTCCGGCGCATCTGCTGCGATGGTAACCTTGAGGGTGAATGGATATTCGCCTCTTGGTTAGGAACAAGCCATTAAGTTAGTCGGCAGGTGACTTAACAGTGACGCAGCAGTACTCGCCAATTCCGATATAGCTTCTGGCACCCTGTCTAAAAAATCTTCATTCGCCTTGAGTGAGTAGAGTACATTGGGAGGTGATTTCTGGCACAATACGAGAATTCTGGCAGCGTTTACTACACGCCATGTATGCAATTGCGTGACCTTTTTTTTTTTCCTAGGCGGTTTGGGTCTCGATTTCTGATTGGTAATTTCTCAGGTTGGGCTCTTTCCCACTGGCTGGTAGGATGGCTCTAATCTATTCACAAACTATCACTCGTGTGTCTTTTCAGCTCCCGCTCAGATAATAATAGATAAGTTAGTCGCCCAGACCAACTCGACAGCTAATGCAGCGGATGGCTCCCCGGATAGTGGGTCCGCTGGTTGTTGGATCAAAACTACTCAGGATCAAAGCTCACATCATGTGTTGTTAGCAATTATACTAATATATTAGTACAAGTATACTATCGCAAGAGCTCGAATAATTGGACCCGAGGCTATAAGGCCCTGTTTGGCGGGCCAACCTTTGTAAGGTAACACCTTGCAGATTTCGGTTTGTAAGGTTTCCCAAACTGCGTTTTGTAAGGTGTGCCAAGCTGTAGTTTGTAAGGTATAGTTTGCCAAACAAGAGAAGGAACTTTTATAAGGTAGACGCTATACATGTGTGGTTACTCGGGCTCAACACTAAACAGGAGTGGAGAAAATAACATTATTAGAGTATCATAGTATGATAAATCAAGTTTATTAGGCAAACCCCCATATTTGCCAGTCACCAGTCTGTTTTCAAAACTCTCTTAAACCCTAAACTACGCTGCTTCCAAACCACAGTTCATAAGGTTCCCAAACTCTACCTCTCAAACAATGTGCTGCCAAACACGGTTTACCTTACAAAAGTTGGCCTGCCAAACAGGGCCTAAGACGTCCGAAATTCCCTCTCTTGGATAGGGGGCGAGCATACAGCGGAAACTGGCCCCCTCAGACCGAGCTTAAGATAAAAAGAAAAAAGAGCCAGGCCTTACCGGCAAAGGCAACTCCAAAGCTCTAGCCTCGGGTCCAATTATTCGAGTTCTTATGGTAGGGGTCCCATATCCCACTCAGAATTTGTAACTGCTCTTTTTCCCCAAAAAAATCGAAGGAAGCAAAGCAACATTTAAAAATAAAGAGTATGATAAGAGAAATAAAAAATTATTCTGCTGTCCAGCCGATCGCGGACCTCACCCTTAGGGGTGAGGTCTATTGTCGGACTCTACCACCACGCGGCAGGTCTGGTTTGCACTGCAGCCTTATTAAGCAAAGCTGAGGTTCAGCCTCCCAGTCCCAGTAGGGTAGGATTCCTTAAATCTCCTATCCTGCGTGACGGGCTGTCCAATAATAACCCAGTTTGAGGGGAACTGAGCGCCTGGGCTCCTGCTAATTGCACAGGAGTTAATTGTTTCTTAAAGTGTCAACCACTACGCTAGCTAGGTATCTTCGTATCATATCGATACAGAAACAAATACTTATCCTTGTGTCTTTGACTTTTGCCTGATGTTAAGGATAGCGATGCCATAATACGACAGAGTTTACACAGTTAGACTATCTGCGAGAGTTTAGACATCCCTCAAGAAATTTTACTCTCTACCAGGGGATAAAACATCACAAACCCCCTTCCCTCCCCCACCTCGCACAAATCTCCCTAGCCCTCCTCTCAACCCATTCCGAATTCCCCCAGCACCCCCACCCAGCCATAAACCTAATCCAATCTACCACTGCCCACTCCCATTGCTGCACTAGCGCCTCCCATGTATACCCCCCCATCCCCACCCCTCTCTCCTTAAGCACACTCTCTACCTCCTCAAAGTAAAGCCTCAACAGCCCCTCCTCCTTCTCATCCCCTCTTAAATCTCTCTCGTCCACCGTCGTCCCAAGAAAATATGCTAAATCCACAACCCCTAGGCCGGAGCCTACATATTGGAAATCATACAAGGCACATTTCACCCCCCCCTGAGCATCTTGCCGGGGGGCGGTTTCAGAAAATAGTATGTTCGCGCCTTTAACGTCACCGTGTAGAAGTGTTCTTCCGAGAACCTCGGTTTTGAGTTTCTCGGCGGCGGGCAAGGCATACGGGATTAGCCAGGTGTACTCCTCCTGAGAATCTTCCAAAGAGGCGTATTCCTCGCTGCGAGTGGCGAGGTACCAGTACCCACCCTGTGCCCAGACCCCTTCTGCCGTGTCTGGTTCCCGGACTTCGCTTGGTGGGGGGATCAGTGGGATATCCGTATGGTTCCAGAAGGTCGCGTGGAAACCTGCGAGCCAGCGGATCACGGTGTGGGTCTTGCTTAACGGGAGCGTGTGCGGGGCACGCAGCGGGAAGCCTCTGGTCAAGTCCTCCAGTAAAAGTGTGTCGTCCATATGCTCCTCGGCAGCGTCATAGCGGGAGGCTACTTTTGTAGTGTCGGGAGAAAGGAAGGGATGAGAGAGGTTGGTGTAGAAGTAGCGTTCTACCCGGTAAGATATTAGTTTTCGAAGATGTGATTCAGTGGTAGGACAGGAGGAGGTGACTGGAGGGGGCCGGATATGTTTGAGAATATAGGGGGCTGGGGCGGGGTTTGATGGGGTTGTGAGGGTTAGGCGGTAGATGTGCCCATAGTTTGACCAAAGGCTCGTGAGGAGGGTTTGTGTGTGGAGGGTGTATGAAGGGGGTAGGAGGGGAGCTAAGGATTTACTGCTGGACATAGCTGCTGGTTAGCGGGGCTAGAAGTTACTGCAGATACTGTAGCTGATATAATACCGGTAATATCACCATGATAGAGGTTGCAGGGGTGAGGGGAGTTGACGGATGACTCAGCTAGTTATTTGTTTGCTCGCTTGAAGGTTGGGGTGGGTTAGGGTCAAAGCACATCAGTAATCCAATAGGCTTTTACGAGCTATGATACCCCATTTACTAGCAACGCCACCCCATTTTTAGCCATGTCCTTCGCTCAGCACGCTCTCTAAATTTTCATTTTTCTCCACTCCAACATGCTTGTTTTAAAAAATGTCAAGAAGAGAAGTGATGATTTGTAGAAAAGGAAAAATTCCATCAAAAAAAGAAGGAATATGTGGGCTCATGCACTCTCATAGTCCCCAGCCTCTTCAAGATGAGCTGCAAGGAGATGGTGCTCATCGTTCTGCACCTCAGGAAGAAAGTAGCAGATTTGTTATTGTTTCTAGAAATAAAGTTCGCTTCTTAGACTGCGTTCTATTAGGTGGTACCAGATCTCTAAGAACAAGCGAGATGGGTAAGGCCGGGGTACTTTATCGTAGACAGAGAGGTGTCTAGGAAGGCTCAATATAAAGGTGCGTAAAATAGTGATAAAGATTTTTCTAGTAATAACTTATTATATTGATAAGTTCGCTTCTCCATAGTGTGATGATTTCAGTAAAGCTCAGGAGACACTTCAATATTTATATCCTGTGTCAATAGAGTGTGCGGCCTACAAGTATCTGCCATACTAACTAAGTACCTGCTAACCATTCTGAACATTTCCTCATAGTGCGAACACTGTTTGACCAGGAATATAATTGCCAAACCATTGACTTTCGGACTATAGTGCTCTTGATTTCTCTAGTGTTGAACCCCGTCCGAGTCAGAGTTCTCAATGCTTCTTCGGTCAGGAGGAACTGAAACTTGTCTGCATGCTAGACACTATCCTCAACATCAAACGAACAAAGTGGCCAACTTCGTAATCGTACCTATTGCAGCTGCAGATATCACACTGTCTTTCTCCGTGGAGGCTTTGGTTAGACTAGAGTTCACGATCGTGCCAGTGGAACAATTCTCTCATAGTCCTTCCTTACCGAATAGTTCTAAATAGTAATATACTATTGGTGTGGGTTCGGTCATACTCTTATTTCATTCGAGAGTAGACATGACGAAAATGTCCCGTTACTTTAGCGACATAGTTTCCTGTGCTGTACCGCTATGTCTGTAACTTTATGCAACTATGACTGAATCTGCCCGGAACACATGCATAAGCTCGCCAAAGATCCCCTCTGATATATCCAGCGAACAGCATTCGGTCAGACGGACAGCCATGACGTACATGGTATTATGAGACAGGTTCCAATGAGAGTGTCCTTTGCTGTTGGGACGCAACTACGACACCATCTGGTGTTGTCGTGCTGTCCCAACGCGGGGGCCGGAGAGGGGTGTTAGCTTCACAGGGTGAAGGTAGGGTAACCCCAGGGTACAAAAAAATAGGTGGAAAAGCTATGCCTTTCCCATATACCTAACCCTTTCACTTAAATTCAGCTAGTTTATTTCTTATGGATTTGAGCTAAGTATTTAGAATTGTAAGTCATGCCTCAGTCTCCTTAAAGCAATCATAGATTCATAGTATGACTTGCAGGTAGCTATTGCTATTTGGGTATTTCTAGATAATAAAAGCACTGAAACCGTTCTCTAGGGAGGATCAGCAATCACTGGAGTAGTAATATCCTTATCTGCAACTTGCTCATTTCTTACTTCCTCCTCTCCCTGCTTATGAGAAAGTGCATCAAGGGGCAAGTGCATTTCCCAACACAATTTACGAATAGCAAGCTGTTTATTGCAAGGATGGATACCAGCTCACGTTCAGCCACCTTTGATAATGTATTCTGAAAAGGCCTTGGACCAGATACATATATATATATCTCAAAATGTAACCTCTTTGATTGTTCAAATCCTTCAGCAAATGCCTGTAAATTGTCAGACTGAAAATATTATTTTGCAATACTAAAGCAAGAGCAATTGAGGGGCTGGAGGATATTGGTCATCTGGAAGAGGTGAAATAGGGGAATAACCTTTTGCTTCAGTATTTCTTGCATAAATTTATCAGATGGATATAAGAAATAACCATCAAGAAAAAGGATTGACCACTGGTCATCAGATGCGTAGGGAAAGTAATCATGAAACCACTTATAGAAGATATTACTATCAATAAACACTATTTTGAAGGTTTGAGACAGTCACCTTATCATTTTTTTGAGTTGGGAATCAGGCTTCTATAAGGTGAATTCCCTTATAAATGAAGAAAGGTATATCAATCTTCCCTATCACAGAATAAAACCCCAAAACTGTTACCAAGTTTTAAGAATCATGTTTCGATGCTGTGAGCAGCTGTTAGAGGGGTAACTCCAAAGCCTCTGGCACTAAATTTTCCATATTTGAGTTACAAGGTAGCTAACACGGTAGGATTCCGAGCTAACTAGGCTAAAGCTATTCGAGGCAATAGATTAATAGTCAGGAACGCTGGTAGGTAATTGTTTGATATAGGTAAAGTAATAAAGTGTAGTCAAATATCAAAGAGTTAGAATATAACTCGATAACTTGTTATATTGTTAAGGTCTCTTCTCAGTTGCTTGATGATTCTTCGACCACTGGGGGAGAGGCTCACTATTTATACTAATGTTCATGCTACTTCAGCTTCTTTACTTAAGAAGTAGCTTCTTAACAATTCAGTTCATGAGAATAAAGTGCGAACACTGGTTGACCCTAAAAATATTAGACATAATATGGAACAAGCATAGCCTTTACACCTAGTGTTGTACACCCTGAGGTTACCCTACCTTTACCCTCTGACGCTAACAGCCCCCTCTGGCCCCAGAATTAGGATGGCGCAACAGCACCAGACGGCATTGTAGCTGCGTTCCAACATCAAAGGACACTATGATTGGAATCTAGCTCATAACACCAGACACAGCGCGGCCGTCCATTCGACCGGACACTGTTCGCTAAATATATGGGAGGGGACCTTTGGCAAGCTTATGCAGGTGTTCCAAGTGGACTCAGTCAACGTCTCATATAGTTACAGACATAGTGGCACGGCACAGGAATCTATGTCACTAAAGTAACAGGACGCTTCTGTCATGTCTACTCTAGAATGAAATAAGAGTATGACCGTACCCACACTACTTGTATATTACCACTTAGGACTATTCGGTAAGGAAGAACTATGAGAGAATTGTGCTACTAGTTCGATCCTGAACTCTAGTCTAACCAAAGCTTCTACGTAGGAAGACAGAGAGATATCGGCAATTACAATAGATGCAATTACAAAGTTGGCCACTTTTTTCGTTTGATGTTGAGGATAGTGTCTAGCATGTAAACAAGTTTCAGTTTCTGCTGACGGAAGAACGATTGAAAACTCTGACTGGGACGGGGTGCCACACTAGAGAAATTAAGAGCACTTCAGTCTGGAAGTCAATAGTAGGGCTATTTAATTCAGGGTCAACCAGGGTTCGCACTATGAGGAAATGTTCGGAACAGCTAGCAGGTACTTAGTTAGTATAGTAGATACTTGTAGGCCGCGCACTCTATGATTCAGGATATAAATATCAAAGTATCTTCTGAGCTTTACTAAAATCATTACACTAAGGAGCAGAGACCTTATCAATATAATAAGTTATTACTAGAAAAATCTTTATAGCTATTTTAGGCCCATTTATATTGAGCCTTCCTAGACACGTCTCCTTTATGATAAAGTGCATTGGTCTTACCCATCTTACTTGTTCTTAGAGATCTGGCACCACTTAACAGAAAACTTGCTCAGCTCAACCTAGAGAATCTCTCAAACTGCTATTTAACCTGAGAGTGTCCTGACTCCACCAGTAGACAGTCTTCGATCTTTTCGTCTATAAATCAATATGTTAGGCATATAAGAAAAGCGTAGCTTTTCCACCTACTTTTGTGTACCCTGGGGTTACCCTACCTTCACCCGGTGAAGCTAACACCCCCCTCTGGCCCCGGCGTTGGGACGGCGCGACAACACCTGCCGGCGTCGCAGTTGCGTCCCAACACCAAAGGACACTATCATTGGAACCTATCTCATAACACCATATACGTCGCGGCCGTCCGTCCGACCGGATGCTGTTCGCAGGATATGTGATAGGGGACCTTTGGCGAGTCTATGCAAGTGTTCCGGGCGAAATCGGTCGACGTCGCATTAGGTTACAGACATAGCAGTACGGCACAGGAAACTATGTCACTAAAGTAACAGGACGTTTTTCGTCGTGTCTACTCTAGAATGAAATAAGAGTATGACCGCACCCACACCAATGGTACAAAGTACTATTCAGGATTATTCGGTAGGAAAAGACTATGAGAGAAATGTGCCATTGGTACGATCCCGACTGATAGTCTGACCGAAGCCTAAGCGCAGGAAGCATGAGTGATATCTGCTACTGCGATAGGTCCGATTACGAAGTTGGCCACTTCGTTCGTCCGATGATGAGGACACTGTCTAGCATGCAGACTAGTTTCAGCTCCTCCTGACGGAAGAAGGATTGTGAACTCTGACTGGAACGTGGTGCCACACCAGAGAAATCAAGAGCTCTCCAGTCCGGAAGTCAATGGTGGGGCGATATTATTCAGGGTCAAAAGGTGTTCGCACTATAGGAAATGTTCGGAATGGTTAGCAGGTACTTAGTTAGTATGGAAGTTACTTGTAGGCCGCGCACTCTATCGACGCGGGATATAAATATCGAAGTGCCTCCGGAGCTTTACTGAAATTATCACGCTACGGAGAAGAGACCTTATCAATATAATAAGTTACTACAAGAAAAATCTTTATCACTATTTTTACACACGTTTATATTGAGCCTTCCTAGATACATCTCCGTCTACGATAAAGTACCCTGGTCTTACCCATCTCGCTTGTTCTTAGAGATCTGGTACCACCTAACAGAATATGTCGTCCAAACACCTACATACCAATAGTAATATGAAATATAGAGTGATCAGTTCCAATATTCAGTTAGTAAAGTATTATGCAGCTAATGCATATGCAACTAGAAAATAAGACAAGTAGTATTTTCTAAACTATTACCCTAGGGGGAATAGCTTACCTAATAATTAAGAGTGAGGTATATAGCTGCATAGGATAACCATATATCCATATCCATGCTCTCGGAGTTATGAGCTTCTCAGAGGCATCTGGAAGACAACTCAGAACACTGGATAAGAGCACCTTTCAAGATATGTTTAACTGATTAGAACGATATTTAGAGAACACTGGCACTATTCCTCTCATTTTCCAGTTGCATATGCATACTGCTGCATAATACTTTGAAGCTGGATATCGGAACTGATCACTCCATATTCCATATTACTATTAGAATATAGTCATTTGGACCGCATATTCATATATAGTCTATCATGACGAAGAGATTGAAGATTGTGTACTGGTGGAGTGAGGATAGCCTCAGATGAAACAGCAGTTCGGGAGATTCTCTGAGTTGAGCTAGGTAAGATTTCAGGGTCAAACCGTGTTTGCACTTTGTTCTGATGAACTGAATTGTTAAGAAGATGATTCTTAACTAAAGAAGTTAAAGTAGCATGAACATTAGTATAAATAGTAGGCCTCTCCCCTGGTGGTTGAAGAATCATCAAGCAATGGAGAAGAGACCTTAACAATATGACCAGTTAGCGAGTTATATTTTAACTCCTTGATATTTGCCTACACTTTATTACTTTACCTTAACCAGACAATTACCTACAAGCCTTCCTGACTATTAATCTGTTATCTCAAATATCCTCGATGTAGTTAGCTTGAAATCTTACCATGTTAGCTATCACATAACATAAATATCATTTCAATCAGTTAAACATATCTTGAAACGTGCTCTCATTTAGTGTTTTGAGTCGTTCTCGAAATGCCTCTGAGAAGCTCATAACTTCGAGAACTTGGGTTCGGATATATGGTTATCTTATAAAGCTATATATCACACTCTTAAATATTAGGTAAGCTATTCTTACTAGGGTAATAATTTGAAACCAGCCTTATTAAAATTCGATATATTGTCTACTGTTTGTTACGGGCCCCAGTCTAATTTGCCGTCCTGCCCCACCCCACCCCGGCCTGTAACGAACTCTAACATTGTATCATGTAATATCGAACACCTACTTATAGTAGTTGCCAAGCAATTCAGAAAAAAGGCCAATAACTTGAAGCCTTTTCCCAGACTTAAGGACACATGGAAAATCAAGCTTTTCTTGCCTTTTGTGTTCAAGGAATTTTGAGCAGTTGATAAAGGTAGAAAGCTAAGTATTCGAGAAGAGGCCAGTAGCCAGATCTACAACTTGACAGATTTTGAGAGCCAATTCTCAGACTCAGCCACCCAGTCACGGGAAAAAGTGGAGTTTACACTTAGGGCTTGGCATATCCGGCGAGGGAGAAACAGGCCCGCTTTCTCCACCCATTGCTCCTTAGCGACGAAATACCTTTCTCTAATAAAGGCAAAAGACGAGAGTTAATCACTCCGGAAAGATCCAGGATTGTTGAAGCACGAAATCGCGGGGCATCCTGGAGAGCAATTGAGAGCGAGTTTCCAGTTACGGCAAGAGGTGCAAAAAAGGTTTTCGATCGCTAGAAGGAAACCGGGTCACTCAAGCATTCCCACCACAAAGGCCGACCAAAAAAGTTGAGCAAATCCAATGAGCGGTACCTCCTGCAGCTAGCCACACAAAATCCTTGTGCAATCATTGCTGAAATCATTGCTGATTCTCAACTTGAAATCAGTGAACGGAGTATTGGCAACCTGCTTCGCAAATACCAGTTCTATGTCCATCTTGCTCGACGAAGCCATGGCTTAGTCCATCAGGTATGAAGTGGAGGAGATTCTTCAGACGTGAGTACCGCTTAATCGGGCTACAGTGGTGGCAGAAGCATGTGTTTACCGATGAGGTATACATTAGCTGTGGTTCACAACGAGATATACACACTTATGTCCAACGACAACTCCATACCGTCCACCAAGCACGCTATCTTGCACCAACCTTCATTCATGATCCTAAAGCTATTGGCTGCTGGGGTGGATTCACCTCTAAAGGCCACTCAGAACTTGTCCCTCTTCCTGTTCGAACTATTACTAAGCATGATTGCAAGACCACAACCACTACTGTCCCAAACTCCAAGACTTATATCAACCATATCTTGGTACCACATATCATCCCTTTATACAAGCAATTAGGAGGGTTAAGCGAAGGTTGCAGGACAGTTGAAGATGGGGCAACATAATATACCTCTCTGGAAACGAGCCGGTGGAGGAAAATGTTGGGAGTAGTCCGCTTAGATTGGCCTGCACACTCACCTGATCTCGATTCCATTGAGAATGTGTGGCCCCTATTATTACCCTAGCGGGAATAGCTTGCATAATTATGCGTGAGGTATATGCCACCATGGGGGAGAGCATATATCCGAACCCAAGCTTTTTGAGTAAGGACTTCCCGGAGGCATCTGGGAGACTACTCAGGAACCACAAAGAGTTCACATTTCAAGATATGGCTAACTGATTGGAATGATGATTAGAGAACCAGTTCTCTACTCTTACTAATGCATACGCATTATGCATTGATAGTTGAGTATCGGACTTGATCACTCCATATTCATGATACTATTGGTATGTAGCCATTTAGACTGCATATTCTATTATAGTCTATCAGGACGAAGAGATCGAAGACTGACTACTGGTGGAGTGGGGACACCCTCAGAAGAAATAGCAGTCGGGAGATTCTCAGAGTCAAGCTGGGCAAGATTTAGAGTCGAACAGTGTTCGCACTTTGTTCTGACGAACTGAATTCTTAGAAAGATACTTCTTTACTAGAGAAGTCCAAGTCGCGTGAACATTAGTATAAATAGTAGGGCTCTCCCCGATGGTTGAGAACATCATCAAGCAACGGAGAAGAGACCTTAACAATATTATAAGTTATTACGATATTCTTCTATTACTTTATTGAACAATTCTTCTTGAGCCTTCCTGACCTATAATCCGTTGTCTCGAATATCCTCAGCCTAGATAGCTCGGAATCCTACCCTGTTAGCTACCCCGTAACAGAAGAGACCTTAACAATATTACAAGTTATTACGATATTCTACTATTACTTTATCGAACAATTCTTCTTGAGCCTTCCTGACCTATAATCTGTTGTCTCAAATATCCTCGGCCTAGATAGCTCGGAATCCTACCGTGTTAGCTACCCGTAACACCTATGGAAGCGGCAATTTAGGAGCGTGTGCCAGGATCCCTGCCGACGGCCTCATACACGGGAACAGACAATATCTCTTGCACAGGAAATTTGGGAAGGGTTGCCATGGGGTTGGATTTCTACATGGATTGATCGAATGCCCAGGCATTTAGAGAAACTTCGGCAGGCAAAGGGTGGACCAATTAAGTATTAGCTACAAGCTTAGTATTTAAACATGTATTATATTAAGTTTCATATAAAAATGTGTGGTCATTCTTTCTTAGAAAGTGCAAGTAGGTTGGTTGTTGTGGTTGCCGAAATCTGAGTGTGAACTCCACTCTTTCCCGCGACTGCACCCAAGGGAATCTTTTGTGTTGTGTCAAATAGATGATATATGCTTCAAGAACACTCTCCTGCACTGGTGCAAGCAGTTGAGCATTGCCGTTTCACACAGTGGCTGTGTGATTACCCAAAAGGCGACACTGGAGGCTTCGGTATGAGACACCACTTGCCTTTGCCACCTTTCAAGATGATACCTTATTTTTGGAGCTCTGCATAATCTGCACAGAATCTTCAAGTTTTGATTAGGTCATTTCTTTCATGTAAAAACTGGTTGGGCACTATGCTGCTAATGAGAAAGCTGGTAGGGAGGTTGAAGTGCAAGGGGCGAAAAATCATGTGCCGTTGCTAGTACGGTAACTGGCGTAGTAGCCGGTAAAAAGCCAATACACTTTCTTGTTCCACCCGACTCCCATCACCCTCTCTCACTCGAAGTCGGAACCCCTCACCCGCTCCATTCTTAATCCCCCGCCGTTGACAAACGCTATGCCAGCCCCGGCCCTCTCGGGATCCCTGCACGCGATCCCCACCAGCGCCAGATCTCATCATAAAGAGTCAATCGATCGATCGGTCAATCCACACAAGCGAAAATCCCACACAATCGTTTCCCTAGGGTTAGGTTTCTACTGGCCACCAATCGTAACACGTAGTGATAGGTATCATACCTAAAATAACATTCACAGCCACTGGGGCCACCCACCCACCTCTCCCATTGTGCCCATCCGCCAAAAGCTGTACCGGTACCGGTATTATACTCAAGCACAGAGGAGGCTTGAGGAGAAGGGCAGACTCCACCGCACAACGCACCGGTCCTCTCCACAAGCGACCGTATAATAGTGCTCCCCCCTGTCTAGTTGAGTAAAGGGTGTAAAAGCAGATACAAGTACTCGAGTACTCGTACAACAGTGCTCCAGGATGCACACATTCCAAATCCAACCCCAGGCTGCGCTTACGGCAAAGCCCCCTCAATATTGGGGCCGACGAGTGGCGGGTTAAGCTTAAGCCATTAAAAAAGAACTTGATGCCTTGATTTTGAATTGCCTTCAGTAGGGTACGGTAGCACGGAATTACGGGTAAGTGCAGTATAGTACAACACAACATCATGGTGGGGATGGCGAGAAAGTCCTCTGAAGGCAGCAGTGCTGCGGAGATCGCTGTGTGCGGGAAGTCCTGGTCAAGTGTCGCACAGGATGTGGTCTACAGTTAGGTAATACGCTACGTAGGTTGGGCGGTAGAGTTGCCATGCTTTGCTCGATTGCTTGTAGGTATGATACCCTTAGAGACCATTTACTTTTCGGCCCTACGATGCTCGGGAGATTCGGGAAATGTGAGACCTTGCCAGCCTAAAAGGTCGAGAAATGATAGGTTAGACGGAGGTATGGTGCCCACAACAACGCCACGCATCAACTAGGGGAAAACCATCCACTAAGGTACAGCTGTGGTAAACCCCGTTCAGGCCGCAGCGGGAAATCCGCACCAATACGATAAGGCATCAGTGTAGTGCCTCGCGCAATACGTATTATTCCCACAACCTTAGCTTACTTGCATTCAATCTTCTTTTATTAATTAAAAACTGGAGGGAACCACACCAATTCAGGCTTCGACCGCACTAGAACAGTAGAGCGTAGTGCCGATGCTTTCCAGGACTGGATCGAGACAAGAGCTGAGCGGGCAGACACCCACCATTATTTATCAGATAAAGAACTACCCCCCCCCCCCCCTGCTTCGGGAATCTGGATTGACGTCAACGATTATTGGCTGCTCCTTGGGATCTAACAATAGAATAGAAAAATCTGTAGGCCCACGGTGCAACCAAGCGCAGCCCAGTGCAGGCAAGGGCACAGTGTGAGGCTTGGTTGGCTGGTTGGTGAGCACCAGAATAGCGATACCTAGCCTACCTTAGAGCCCTGTATCGGCACTCTATTAGGTCTTAAGATCACTCGCACCGCTTCCAAAGCTAGCTGGGCTAAGAGGGTGCGAGGGAGGAGCAGTAGCAGCAAGGAAGTGCAAAAGAAAAAGAAAAAGAAAACTTGGTTATCGTGTCTTAGATGCCCTACCACTCACTCCCTTGATAACGATAAGGAAATGCAGCTGGTAGGAACTGAGTGACAATTAGAACTTACTATCTTTGCAATACGATATCAGATTTGAAGCGCTCGCAAGAATGACGTTTCGATCGAAAAGGTTTTGTACCATGCGTGCAGAGAGTAAAAGTGAGATTGCATCAGCCCGCCGCGGCATGTCGGTTACAACACTGTATGTACTCTTGGGGAAGGCCGCGGTTCCCAAGTCTCTTTTTTGCTCCCTCATCCCCCATCTTCTCTCTCGTCCATGAGAAGGGGATGCTTACTTTTTGGTGGGCTATTTTTCCTTTTTACCACTGTGTTGGACCGGTCATGGTTTGCCGTACTCTTACTTGTCACAGGCAATAAGTACCCGAACATTGAGGTGATCAGACGCCCTTTTGGGCAATTCTCACCAAAATTGCCCCTGTTAACTGTGTACACAGGCCTCCAATGGATGTCTTACCTCTAAAATATCCCTGAAATATCCCTGAAATATCGCCGTTTATCCCTGTATTATCCCTGTTTTCCTTCTAAATGTTCGGGTACTTGTTGCCTGTGACAAGTAGAGGCTCTCTCCTTCAATGTGACGTTACTGGCTTGGGTGCCCCGAGGGTCCGGTGGACAGGGTTGTTCCAAGATATAGGAGGGTAGCACATGGCTGTCACCTTCTTTTTAGACGCGTAATTCATGCTGCCGTTGGAGTCGGCATTGGAGAAGGGGAGATATTTTATTCGAATCGCGTCTTAGGAGCAGCGAGTGCAATTCTATGCGCCGGAATTGGACAGACCCCCAATTCTGGAATTAAGCAACGATGCTCGGAAGTTATACCTGTACACAGCACAGGACAGCCCCGCCGTGTCTTCTCAGGACTGGATCTCACCATGACGTTAGCTTGGCTCCTTCCGCTAATAGACTCCTCCCGAACGCTGAGGGGCAAAAACAGTACTGTAGGACTTAATTACTAGTAACTTTCCTCCCTCTGTCTTACCCTCGATCGGTTGCACAGACGGGTGGATCTGCAAGGGAACAAATACCACCCAGAGAAGTCGAGGGAAACAATTCTTGATTATTTGGTTCCAAAATAGAGCGTTTTACCTGCGCTACCACTACGCACCTAGTGCCTGTGAGAAGAAATTCCGGACAGTGGCGATCTTTTTTGTGCTATCCTACCACAGGACTTCCACCTGCCCGGATATTAACTTATATCACTAGTCGGTTTGGTGGAGTTAGCCTACATCACCCTCTTTACCTCACCTCACTAGCGTCTAGAGAGTTTTTAAGTAGATAATAGTAAGAACAAATGTGATGTTCGGCTAAATCGGTCGCTTTCCCCCTTCCTTTTTCCCTCTTTTTTTTTTAGCAAAATCGATCAAAAGTCGCTCGATCGGTCCGTGTTCCGCTGATAAGGGACTTGAAACGATGACGAGGCGGAAATTGACTAGAAGAAAGTACCAATATGCCACTGGTGCAGGGGATGGCTGAGGTACTTGTTGTTACAAATAATATCTAGGTTTGCATAAGGAATCATGGAAAGTATCGATTGTGATGGCTATTGCTGCTATTATTATTATCACTGTGAATGCATCTATTTGCTTAGCATTAAGTGGTAGGTGAGAACTGCAGGGGACGGCAAGTATGGTGGGTGACAACAAATGTTGTAGTTGCAAGGCAAAGCAAGAGGCTGAAATTTTACTACTGGAGTTCTGGTGCAAATAATTCGTGACAAGGGGTATGCCACAGTCTAGTTGATACCGCATGATTATTCACGAGCAAATGGCAATAAGGAGGTTGGACCAGCAAGAGCGAGCAGAGAAAGGAGACAAACCGCTCGGTAAATAACCAAGAAAACGGAAAATTTACCCTCAGATCATCAGCCAAAACCAGCATCCTCAGTGGGGAATAAAAAATAAAAAATAGCCTCCCTCCTCTATTCTTCATTCACTCAATCACGTCAATCGAGGAATCCCACTGACGGCAGATCACTATCAATCAAAGGAGTTTATATATCGAATCTCGAAAGTGGGTCAGATTCACAGGGCTGTTATGGTGGAGAGCAAGGATCTCATTCAATAAAAAATAAAAAAATAAAAAAAATAAAAAAGGGACGTGGCTTAACAGATTTGCCCAAAGAAGAAATCACCCAAACTAATCCAGTTGTGCTAATCCCGTTTTCAGCAATTTTTAGTTTCAATATTGCTCTCGGTCGGCACTCAATACACGGCAACACAAAAGCCCCTGAAACCATGGGCTCTCCAATCCGTTCGTGGGGGTTTCTTCCCTTTCCGAACTTGGTGGTGGATGGTGGCTTCCACTCGTACTTGTACCTCCTGCCTCTGCTCGAGGAGAGCATGGTAGGGGAATTCTTTAACCCGGACATTTCTGACCTGCAAAATGGCCAACTTCAAACTGTCAAGGCTCTTCAGTAACCCCTTTTATTCTACCCACACCCAAGCAGTCGCTCTGATGGACAATAAGCTTGAGGTTGGGAAAACATCAACTTTTGCATGAGCTGTAGGGATTTAAACTTAAAAGTGTGCCGGGCCTAGATGGCACACCCAGTTGCTAACTGTTAAAATTGCCATGGTGCAGGTTAATTCTATCCAGAAACCAGAATTAGCTGTTGGTTAACCACATTGGGTACCAATTAATACCAATTGCGTGGCAAATAAGGGTATTTTGTGTCTGGTTTAAGGCTTCCCACACCACATTTCGCAACCATTTACCAGTACAGCGGCCGGCCGCCAAACGCTCATGAGCGGCACCACACTCTTTTCTGGCTCAGCACGTTTCCCTTCCCTTCCTCTCCCTTCAGACATATAATTCCCGCCCTTCACCCTTGACGGGGTTTGTGCTTTTTCCCCCTCTCTTCTTCCTCCTCTCCTTCTCCTGTCGAGTGTTTTGTTTCTATTTCCTTCTTAAAAACTTCCCTCTTCCTTTCTTCCTCCATCTTTCTTCTTTTTTGATTGAAACATCGTACGCAGCTGGATTCATTCATCGGTCACTTTTGAGAAGGAGTATTCCGCCCTTTTCACTTCTCACTTTTTTATTCGAGTCAGTTGATTTGCTTGACAAACAAACCTTCCTTCTCGCTACCCGGGTATTTTGTTACTGCGATAACTTGATATCCCTCGTTTATCTTCCCGAGCTATATATCGTACCGTCTTCCCCCGAGTTCATACTTTGCGACACAATCTACACCTATATCCACCCTTAATTAGCTATACCACAAACCAACCAACAAACCAATTAACAATGGCCGTCTCATCCCTTCTCACTAGAGCACTAGTATTCTTTCTCCTCGCTGCGCTCGCCGTCAGCGCAAATGTACACTCTGCCAACGGAACCGGACTCCCAGTGGCCCCAACCACGAACACCACCGCTGTGCCGACCTTTACCACCCCAGCGGTACCAACCGGCACCAGCGACCAGCCCAGTAGCGCAAACACCCTGTCGTCGACAGTGGCATTATTTGGAGCCCTGATTGCTGTAGGTTACCCTTCTACCCTAATAGGTGTGTTGGAATTGGTCGAGGACATGGAGACTGATTCGTTGTTATGATAGGCCGCTCTGTTTTCGATATAATCAAATTTCTTATTTCCATGAAATGGGGTCTATCTAGGTTCGATGTGCGTGCGAGGAAAGAGTTAGGGGGATTCTATTGCACCCGTATTGGGCGGCGGGAACGGTCTAGCACGACTGAATGCTAGCACTGGAAACTTTACTCGCTCGCTACCTTACTCACTCACGCTCACGGCTTGCTCATCCTATTTAATTCGGAACCTTTTTTTCTCTTTCGTATCGGTATTTTAATCCCGGGGGCTCTTTTTTACACACTTTTTAATCACTTCACACCTCTACCACAACAAACTTCAACTCCCAATCCACCGCGCGGATTCAACCTCCCGAAACTTTAACCTAGCCCTTTTCGATACCTTCAGTTTCTTCTTCAGGCGTTTAGACCGTTCTTCTTTGGAGTTTTCCTTCTTTCCCTTTCCTTATTTCTTTGTTAACGCTCCCTTTCTTTTGTAAATGTCACTCTTATGTGACAAACGCTGATCGGGACCACCGGGGACGCTTTTCGTGATTCTTCTCTATGGGTACGAGTATGGGCACGACTGCGCACGACGTGCATGACGGACGGGCGGTTCGATGAGCGGATTGGGAGGGGGGTTGCGTACAGCACTGTACGGTTGGCTCCGCAACAGTGTGTAGTCTGTCGGTAGTAGCGGTAGTAACAGTCCGTACGAATTGACAATACCCAACGATTGTTTGAAGGATATTTTGAAATTGTACCCACGTGGGGTTGGGGGGTGCATGTTGTGTCACTCGGTGGATCCTAGTTATTTGAGGGGTGGGTCAAACGATAGCAGCTGCTTTACATTACCAGGTAATCAGCATGCTCATGAGTGCAATGTTATCCTCATTTGCGGAAATTGCCCGCGACCTCACTCACAAATCCATCCCCTGACCCAAACTTCTCGAAAATCAACCTTCATAACCCCTCACTCGACTATCACCTCATACCTACCAACAAAATCATAAACCCCGAATCCCCCCGCATACCCCCATACAGACTGGACCATGCAACTGCACTCTTCCTATGGCACAGCCCAAGACATACAATAAATCCCCCTATCCCCAATTCTGCGGGCAGATCTTAAAAAAGTTTGCCAAGTCTCGGCACCGACTAGCATACGGTACCCAGGCAAGTAGTAGTAATTCATCCTAATCACGTGGCCATACATATAATACAATACAGTAAGTCATTACAGCAGGCCCCGATGACGTGCGGTCAGGGGGTAGGGTAGAGTACAGTATCTTCAACGTATTACTGGTACCGGTATCACGGCCGGCGTTCGCCGGATCTCTCGATTAGAGGTCTAGAAGAGAGGGGGGGGGTTCTACTCGAGTAGTATGATATGGCGATTGCTGATTTGTACCCTGGAAGATACTCCAGCAGGTCGTACCTTCGTTGGTTGGTGTGGCAACTTGGGAATTGGTTTCGAGGTGGGAGGGTTGTCTAAATTTACCGCTGTACTCAAGTCTGGAGGTTGTTCGCGGGCTGAGAACTTCGAACTTCCCTGCTGCAGGACAATCATAACACGGAAGCACAGAAGAGATAATTTACATTACACCACCAATTTTGCAATTTATATTCATACATATTAAAAGAGATGTGGAACAATGTTACAGTAGGACTCTGCATATCAGTTGCTCGCTTATTCACCCACCATCTTGGAGCCCAGACCATTATTCGCGACTCAATACTGTATGGTGGCAATAGTAATGGTAATGGTAATGGTGATGGCGATGGCGATGGCGATGATTAGATACGTAAGGTAACGCGGTTCAGCATTTTCGTTGCTGTGTGCTAGGCATGTAATTGCGCAGCATGGTCACTACCCGAACAAAGCATCATAACCTGACTTGTGGCAATAGGCAACTCGCCATCTACTTGGTAACCGGCAGGTAGGCACACGCCTGGCGGTTAAGGGTACATGAGAGAAAAAAAGGGAGAAGGAAAGCTGGTAGGAGCCCGGCATCGACACGACCTGGACATGATGGGTCAAGTAGCCCGTCTGAACCATCGGACTGAGTGGGCGGGGGGTAGAAAGATAGAATGAAGAAAAGTAGACAGGGAACGAAAGGCGAGGTAGTACGAGGCCGAATACAGCGCTTTTATATATATATCGAGTGGGAGGTGGGGTATATTGGATGGTGATGCGCAGCATACTACACTATCTCTCTTCTCAGGCACGTGTCGCTTTTTCAGTACGTTCAAAACGAAGAAAAGAGAAAAAAAAAGAGCAATTGTGATGAAATGAGGTCTGATAATATGAGCTAGCCTCCGTAAGCTTAATCGGCGCGAGCGCCGTTAACAACTGGATAGACCTTTTCAACACCATTTTTCTGGGTGTGTTGCTGCTTTTGATTTTCCCCGGAGGTTTTATGAGGGGCCGCCGTCTCCGGTGCTTGGGGATTCTCGTCTTCAGTATCATCCTCGCCCTCTTCCCCTTCAGATCCGTCCTCCGAGGCATCATCATCGTACTCATCCGATTCTTCATATTCAGAATCACCTTCAGAATCGTCTTCCTCCTCCTCCTCCTCCTCCTCCAGCAACTCCCCTCCTTCGTCTCCGCCACCGACACCGCCACCTCTCCCACTACCTTCCTGATCGCGAAGCTTAGTGTCGAGGGTAGTGCGTTCGGCTTGGAGTGCCCGACAGAGGTTCTCGAGTTTGGAGTTCTTTTTCCTGAGTATTTCGAGTTCCTTTTGGTGTTTTGTGCGCTCCTCGGCCATTTCAAGGAGGTTTCGGTTCGTCGTCTCGCTCTTGCGAGTGAGGACTAGGTTTTCCTTTTCGAGGCGCTTGGTCTTTTTAGACATTTCTTCCATTTCTTTGCGGAAAGTTAGGAATAGGTCATTGGAGTTATTCAAGGTATCTTCGACCTGCAGATTGAATTAAATTTTGAGAGGCAGAGACCTGGTCAGCTATCTAGCCTTTCAGTCTAGTTTACTGATCTCGAAAGAGTCTGGTTGGGATGAGGGGACTCGCCTGCTTGAACTTCTCGACGTAGATATTTAACTGCGATCTCAATTCAGCCTCTGTTTGGGAAAAGGTTGAAACCTGAGCATGTAGAGCCTTGGCACGATGTGCTTCCTGTTCAGCCTGCTTACGCTGCTGTTCATAGCGGGCGAGATTCCATTGAACTTCTAGCTCCTTAGTGCGAATAAGAGAGTAGCAGTGGAGTTCACGCATCTCATATTGATCGACAAGACTCTTAAATTTTGCTTTGAATCTTTAGGTAAAATATCAGGTGTCCGCGCCTTGAATAAGTATAAAAGGAGATAGGGATGGATGTTGACGTACAATTCATCAACTCCTGCGTTAACTTTACGGCTCCCATCATCGTTTCCCTCCCCCATGCGTGTTTTGATTTCCATAATCGTATTCTCGAATTTGTTGGAAAGTTCTTCACGTTTTAGCTGTTCATTTTGGGCAAGTTTCTTACTCTCGTCCTGCGTTTCCTGGAGTTCAGTAATCTCAGAATACTTGGTCCAATTCTTTTCGCGTTAAGATTGGAGATTCGTTTCGTACGTACCTTGATACGCTTGTTCTCCTTTTGGAGTTCGCGACACAGTGTTTCAAGCTTATTTTTCATGGAGACCGCCTTTTGCATCTCAGATCTCGAGTGATCCTTCTCCTTTTGCAATTGATCCGCACGTTTGCGTGATTTGGTGTAATCACGTTCCAAACGCTTCATCTCATAAAGAAGTTCGCTATACTTGTTTTGAATAGCATCTACCTTGGCTAGATGATCTTCACGGGAGGATACGAGTTCTGCCAATTCCTTATTTGCCCTACGAACAGCACGGGCTGGTAGTCGTCAGCGTCTGTATTCCCTTCTGTCCTAATTACGAAAGAGGAGTCATCGCACAGATTGCCTTTTCCTCCTCTTCTTCCAATGATGCATCAGTTTCTAATTGTGATATTTTCGCAGTCAACAGATTGTTGACCTGGACGCCATCACTCAAAAGAAGCAGGGCCATCCCAGTCAGCCGTATTCCTCCGTACAAGTATGAAAGGATTCTAAAGCACTGAAATCGTCCTTCCCACACACAATTGCGTTCTCACCTCCATTGGATCTAACGGCTTCTTCGACTTTGGCCCGGCGTTTGGTGCCTTCTTATGTGGAGGGGCTGGTCCATGTACGGGCCCTGCTGGCGCCACAGGAGGAGGGGTGGTATTAGACGAGGTAGGTTCAGAAGCGAGTCCGTAATCGTCGGTTGACGAGACAGGTACTTCGAGGTTTCCTTGTCCCGACACTGCCTCTCCTCCACCCGCACTGGTGGGAGGTCCGGGAACCGGGTGACCACAACCTGCAGACGCTCTGAGTAACGCATACCGTTGAGCGTTCGACATGGAGGAGGTATTTGCAATAGTAGCCATAGTGAAATAATCCAAGAGTAGGGGAGTCTGATCAGCGAATAAGCAATCTGCGATATGCATTGAGCGGGGGTGGTGGCAGATTGAAGGGTACCGTGGGAGGAGCGGGGTGATGGCGCTACACCATGCAAAGCCGGGGGGTCGAGGGGGGGAAAGATACTTGCGAGGCTGGCGGTGTTCAGGGTGCTTGTGGGAACGTGGAGAAGAAATTTTGTTCCCAAATGCACGTGCTGGATACTTGTTAAGTTAGCCGTAACTTTTTTGCTTTTTTAAATTGTAACACACTCCAGTTTTGTTGCGGGAAGGAAAAATGGAAAGGGAGGGAGATTACCGTGAGCTAGAGGTTGTAAGGATGTGGAGTGAATAGAAGTGGGAGATGGGGATGAATAGGCGCAAGAGGTCGAGAGCAAACCGGGGTTTGCGGGTGAGGAAGTTTTATTCCTGGAAGGGTTGAAGGTGATGGGCGACGACCGGGACCTATGATAGGGCAGGTAACATACTTGTAATCCGGCAATGATCGGGGGCGGTAGCGCTGGTGACTTTTTCCTGGGGGCTTTCTGTGGCTAGAGAGGGCCAAACTTAGAAGCAAAAGTGTGGATTCAAGGGGGTTTTCTTGGGGAGTGTGGCGCAAACTGTGGCGGAAAGGTTTGGCTAAGATTTTTGATCATCTGCCCCTACATTGTGATCCTACCAAGTGCCCCCCCCGCCCGGGAGCTCTTGATATTGAATTCATCTAACACCAAATGTTTCTATCGACTTACTGTTTGTCGACTATAGCAGTAGGAGCAATATTGGATCGTTCCGAAGCCGATATTGTACCAGTAACGCGAAATTACGGGTTCGGGCACGGTAATACGCTGTGGTTCACCAGCGACACGTGTGTTTTCTGGAATGCCTCGTGCTTGTCTATTGGGCCACCGAATTTTTCGCATCGGTCAATGCGAACGGACGGTATCGAAATGTTTTCCTCTTTGCTGTGCATTCTATACTGAGCGTTTTGCTGGTATGGCCCTCTTTGCTTGGGCTTACTCGCTTTGAGCACTGATATCATACTGGGTTTGTGGTGGTGGGCCTCGGTGCATCTGGTCGGGTGGTCTGGCTACCGGGGATTTTTGTGCGATGCCCGTGACGTTGATGTTGGTTTGCCTGGTTGCAGCGGTTTCGCTACCCTGCGGTGGAAGAGAAAAAATAAAGTTTTTTCGAGGTTTGCAATCACTACGGTAGTACCGGTACTGTATCCTGTTGCACGACCACGACCACGACCACCACAACCACGACTTTTACTTCACCAACGCGACATCTCTCATCATAGTCCACCACAGCCCCCCATTCATCCCCATCGAATTTTGGAAGAGCGGACTATGTTGCGAGGTGGTTTATCAGTCGGCCGCCGGCTCACCTTCCGGCCGGGTCCTCTTGCAGGACAGCTTACTCGACGGAGGTATGCTACTGCCATCACCGATCTTCGGCAGCTGCCTCAGCCTGGTGACAGGCTCAGTGGATTTACCGTTCAAAGGGTAAAGGGCGTTCCCGAGCTGGAATTAGCGGCGGTCCAACTTGTCCATGATAAGACTGGAGCTGATTATATTCATGTTGCGAGGGAGGATAAAAACAACGTTTTCGCCATTGGGTTCAAGACAAACCCGGATGATGATACGGGTGTACCTCATATCCTGGAGCATACAACTTTGTGTGGATCAAATAAGTATCTTTATCTACCATCGCTAGGGGCGTATGTAATGACTAATTCGGTTGTGCTCTTAGATATCCCGTTCGTGATCCGTTTTTTAAAATGTTAAATCGAAGTTTATCGTGAGCCTTTCTATTGATCGATAATACTAAGTTGAATCGAATTTATACTGATCAGCCTTAGGAATTATATGAATGCTTTCACCTCTAGCGACCATACTACCTACCCATTTGCCACTACAAATGTTGTCGATTATGAGAATCTGCGGGATGTTTATCTTGATGCAACACTCCATCCTTTGCTCAAGGAAACCGATTTCAGGCAAGAGGGCTGGCGGATTGGGCCAGGGGATGTTGCAGATCCTAAATCACCTCTCCTTTTCAAGGGGGTTGTCTATAATGAAATGAAGGGGCAAATGTCTGATGCTTCCTATCTATTTTACATTAGATTTCAGGATCATATCTTCCCAAGTATCAACAACAGTGGAGGGGACCCTGAAAAGATAACGGACTTGGTATTGGAGAATTTGAGGGATTTCCACAAGAAGCATTATCATCCTTCAAACTCAAAGATCTTCACGTATGGTGATATTCCCATCAAGATGCATCTCAAGAAACTTAGCGACAAATTAAGTACTTTCGAAAAGATAAGAGCTGAACAAGAGCTTCGGGAGCCGATAAAACTCGACGCACCACAAAGGCTACGGGTTTATGGGCCGTATGACCCACTTATGGATAAGGATTCTCAGTACAAGACCTCCGTATCTTGGGTCATGAATAATACCTCCGATGTTGTCGAGACCTTTTCGTTGAGAGTTTTGTCTAACCTTCTTCTTGATGGGTATGGTTCGGCAATGTATCGGGGCCTTATTGAAGCCAAACTTGGATCGGACTTTTCACCAAATACCGGATATGATACTAGTTCTAAGACTGGTATATTTTCGGTTGGGTTACAGAATGTTAGGCAAGAGCATGTTCAACAAGTAGAAGATACGATTCATCAAGTCCTGCAGGAGATGCGTGCTAGGGGATTTGACACTAAAAAGGTTGACGGAGTATTGCATCAACTGGAGTTGGGATTGAAACACGTGAGTTTACTCAGCACGGACGCTCTTATGATTATATGCGTTGACAATTTCAATCTTACAGAAAACTGCCAACTTCGGGATGTCGGTTATGCAAAGCCTTACATCTGGCTGGTTTAATGGCGTGGATCCGTTCGAGGCCTTGTCGGTTGAAGGAACAGTTTCAAAGTTCAAGGAATTATATGCCAAGGGTGGATATCTTGAAGGGCTGCTTGAGAAATATTTTCTTAACAAGAATACCCTCACCTTTACCATGGCGCCTGATCGAGATTATTCGAAGGCCCTTGCAGCGGAAGAAGCTACCCGTTTGAGTAGAGAAATCGAGAAATATGGTGGTGAAGCGGCGGCTCGAGGGCCCCTGACAAAGCAGGAAGCAGAGTTAGCGGAGATTCAAGAGCAGGCGAAGAAGCAAGATGTGGGCTGTTTGCCAACATTGAAGGTGGAAGATATCCCGAGGAACATGGAAAAGAAGGAGCTGAAAACTGGGCAGATAGAGGGTGTTCCAGTTCAGTGGAGAATTGCTCCTACCAATGGCCTCACTTATTTTAGAGGTAAGTTCCTGAGCTAGAGAGGCCTGGAGAGACCACTGAGCGTTTTCTAATGGCGCAATAGCGGTTAGCAGTTTCAAGAACCTTCCGGAGGAGCTGAGAATGTATTTGCCATTATTCACCGAGGCAATTCTCAGGCTGGGCACTGGAAAGCGTTCGATGGAGGAGCTAGAAGATGAGATTAAGCTTAAGACAGGCGGTATAAGGGCATCGACCCATGTTTCCACTAACCACTCGAATCTTGAAGTCACAGAAGAGGGGCTTGTTTTCTCGGGATTCGCACTGGACAACAATATCCCAGACATGTTTGAACTTTTACGGACGGTCCTGCTGGAGACAAATTTCACCCAAGTGTCTAAGCTGCGAACATTGGTTCACGGAATTGCCAGTGGTTTTGTGAATAGCCTTGCGGAGAGTGGACATGCGTATGCAAGGACATTCGCTGCTGCCCATCTGACACCAGCTGCTGTATGTTTAAAACCTGCTTTAATATCTGATTTATGCTCATAATTATTTAGAGAGCAAATGAAGTGCTTGGAGGAATGACACAGGTGAGGTTAATCAGTAATATGGCTGCCACTGAGGTTTACAATGAAGCTCTAGCGAGATTGAAGGTTTGCACTGGGTTTTAAACCTTGTGGTTTGATGGCTGCTGATAAGTAATCTAGGGGATCGCCGAGTTCGCTGCGCGGAGAGATCAGTTTAGGGCTGCTATAACTTGTGGTGCTGATGCCGCCTCAGCGAATGAGTCCGCTCTTGCGAAGTTTCTTGGGGGTCTTCCAGAAGTGGAGTCACCTGTCGCAAATACACCGCTGTTCGATTTTGTGGCACCAGCTAAGGCCTTCTTCCCGTTACCCTACCAGGTGTCTTACGCTGCGATGTGTGTGAGGACAGTTCCTTACACCAATAAGGATGGGGCGGCATTGCAAATGCTAGCTCAGCTCTTGACACACAAGCATCTCCATCATGAGATTAGGGAGAAAGGAGGGGCATATGGAGCTGGTGCGTTCCACCGAGGTGCTGGCGGTGTATTTGGATTTTATTCTTACCGAGATCCAAACGTGCCCAATACCCTCAAGATTATGGAGGACGCTGGAGGGTTTGCGTTGAGGAACGATTGGACTGCGAAAGACCTAGAAGAAGCTAAGTTGAGCGTCTTCCAAGGTGTTGACGCCCCAACCTCTGTAAGTGACGAGGGGATGATCAATTTCATGGATGGGATTACAGATGATATGAGACAAACGTTTGGCTCCATGCCCCAGCTTCCTTAATCCCACTCATGCTAAGCGCTGACATATATGCAGGCGGCGAGAGCGGCTCCTTGATATTGGAGTGAACGATATCCGCGACGTTGCCCAGCGATATCTTATTGACCAAGTACGAAAGACGTCTGCAGTTGCAGTCTTGGGCGAGAAGAAAGGTTGGGCGACACCAGAAGAGGGTTGGGATGTATTCCCTCTGAGCATCGAGCCTGATGAACCTGAAAAGGTCAAGCTGTAACAGGTGGTCGTAGCCGGTAGGTATTGCTCTAAAACATACACTACTAATAATTCTTGTATGCACTTTACATATATCTTCCACTTTAGTAGACTGAATCCCTTCTCTTACGCATGTATTTTGAGCAAGTGCCACCTTTTTCTGTTCTGTTTTCATAATGTGAAACTCTGCGCGAACCTAACAGATCGTCTTCAACGTCAAGTCTATATGTTGAAGATCACTGGCTCTGCCGCGAGATAGAGACCAAACGGGACCTCCAATTTCAGATCCATACTTGAAAGATATTGAGTATAGGACTAACCTTGTACGAGGACAGCTATTTTTCTACTTGTAGTTGCGGTAGGTGGAGGAGGGAGTGTCGGGAGGGGCTTCTCTTGGGCTATGGATGTAGTGTGTAGTATATCCGAGATTTAATAAGAACGGTTTGTTAACAAGAAAGATATAGTAGCCAGCTTTGGAATTTTGCAGTTTTTCCGTGATCTGCGAAGTCATAGGGGGCGAAGTGATAATCATGACCCTACGAGTAAAGCTGCCAGTTCCAAAACGTACTCGAGTACTATATGATATTTATAAATTTACCACTTCAGGTTAGTCATGGGTCGTCGCTTACGACATCAACCACCTCCCAGCGGATCCCATCAGAGTGGCATTAGTCACCCGGCCCGACCCTAATCCACCCCACCCTCGCATCAATATAACTTTAACATATCAGTATCGTTCAACCAACGGTGCCCCACTGGCCCCTAATACCATCCCTCCGGCCGCAATGAAACTCAATGCTAAGACCGGTGTGATGCCCTCCTCCCTGTCATATCCGGATATCCGTTAACAAAGCCTAGCCCTCCTATCGCCCAAAATCCTCCTAGTTCCATACGAGCCTCACCATGTGCCGACCTACCACTCTTGGATGGAAGACGAGGTACTCCCCCACCCCTACAAAACCAACCAATCAACCAACCATTATCCTTAAACTGTCGGACTTCAGGCCCTCCGTGTAGCAACCGCCTCCGACCGTCTAACTCTTCCGGAAGAACACGCAATGCAGAGGTCCTGGCGTGAGGATAGGGACAAGCTCACGTTTATAGCTTGCCTTCCTCCTTCCTCCTCCTCTGCTGCTAAAGCTGTCAGGGCAGGAAGGGACGACGCACCGGAACGCATGCTTGGCGATGTGAACCTTTTCCTGTACCCCTCACCGGAGCACGACGAGGTGGAGCGGAAGGTCGTGGCGGAGGTGGAGGTCATGATTGCGCGAAGGGAGTTTCACGGCATGGGGTTGGGGAGGGAAGTTGTTGGGTTGTTTTTGTGGTATGTTGGGATGCGCCACCAGGAGGTTGTGGGACAGGAGGGCGGGATGGGGGGGAGGAAGTTG